>ERZ795057.530-NODE-530-length-39629-cov-9.851493_pt1 | contig 39629 bp, 44 predicted proteins | sample MGYA00375141_ERZ795057 | MGnify/ENA primary metagenome ERZ795057 (study PRJEB30186, sample SAMN05720163) | activated sludge metagenome | isolation source: Anaerobic digester | place: Hong Kong | collected 2015-01-26 ...
ACGAGGAGATCCCTGAAGGTTGCGGCCAGGATCGCACCGAGCCGGAACCGGACGGGGACCGCCATTTTAAAGGACCCTACAAGTGATCTATGGAAACGGCGGAAGCCCGGCGATCGTCCGGACTTCCCCCTAGATCCGAGTGAAGAAGTTGAAGAAGATGAAGACTAAGGAGGTAAACAACATGCGCAAACAGACCTATATCCTGGTGCTGGTCCTGGCTCTCGCCGGGCTGGCTATGGTTGGAACCGCTGGAGCGATCGGGAACTTCTGGGACTCAGCCCCTCAGGACTGGGGATCTATGAGCAACTACGGAACCATGGAAGTGAGGCTTGGAGGTCCGGGAATCGCCGCCCCGTCTTTCGGGTGGACTTCCTTCTCTGCATACCGAGCTTCTCCCATCGGCTCCAGGCCCTTCATAACCGGGGTCCGTACAAGTTGGCGGTGGTGAACCACCCCAACTATTAATTTTTAGTGTTGGAGGCTATTTCTATGAAGATGAAAGATATAAAAGATAGGCTCGCCGAGCTTGAGGAGTCTGGCGTTATCGACGCCACGAAAGAAGCCAGGGACGCCCGGATAAAGTTCATGATCTCTCACGGTATCACAATGGAGAGGATAAAGGACTCCCAGAGGCTCTTTACACTTCAGGACACCATGGCCGCCCGGTCGATCGTGTCGGAAAAGATAAGCTCCATGCTCCAAGAGGTAGACGATCAGATCCTCAACCCCCTACCGTCGGAGGTCCTCAATGTCTTTATTGAGGAGCTGCCTGAGGATCAGAGGGAGACCGCTATCGTTTACGCTATGCTGGGGATGAGTGTTAACATCTCCTTCGCCGCCGAAACAGAGATCAACCGATTCATAACCCTGGTGGAGGTCCTGAAGGAGGTAATGGATATCCCAGAAAATCAGCAGGTCGAAGCCCTGACTACCTACCTCCTTCGGAAGATGTCCCCAGCTCCAGGGGAAGAGAGCGGGGCCGGGGTGTCCATCAGTACCCCGCTGGGAGAGGTCAACGTCGATCAGTTCGTGGTGGACATGACCGGCGACGAGAAAGGAGGAGAGTAAGATGGTATCTCAAGCCGCCGCGTCTTACATTAGAGATCGGGTTCGCCAGGTGACTAGGGAGCACTACCTCAAGATAGAGGCCGCCTTCGTCGTCGAAGATATCGACACCATCGAGGAGATAAAGCGGGGTTGCGGTCGCCTGAGGTCGGAGGAGGAGATCAGGCAGCTTATCAAGGGCTCGAATAAGTGTAATCAAAACACCTATGGGGCCTTCATATCCGCTGAAGTCGTCTTCGTCCTGGATAAGGAGCTTGAAGGCCATCGATCCTCTAAAGAGGAGATGCTCAAGAGGAGATCTAAAGCGAAGGAGGCCGTTGAGGACGCCGCTCACCACGTCCTTGATATGCTCTATATGAAGGGCAAAATCGAGGACGACTCTATCGAGACCGCCTTCAGGGACTTCGAGACGAGGGACTTTGTGAAGGAAGCCCGGACATGACCGACGAAGAGAAGACCACAGAAGGGGCCTCAGAAGAGGCCCCTGAGGAGGCCCCTGAGTCTCCTAAGGTGAGGTACGTCCAGCTTGAGAAGCTTCTAGGGTTCTCTGGAGAGGAGGAGGTCCACCCGCTGATAGACCCCATCTTGAAGACCTGGGAGAAGTACTTCATCAACCGGGGCCAGAACGTCAGCATCTACGACCGACCGATTAAGGCCCTCTCCACCATCCACTTCAAGACCAGGGCGGAAAGAGAAGCCTGTCTTAAGGGCTTCCTCGCCGTCGATCTCATCCTCTACTATGACAGTCATGAAGTAGGCCAGAAGAAGGTAGACCCCTGGAAGTGGAAGATGCAACTGGTAAAGCGGGGATACCTCCCAGCGCCCGGCCTGGTCATCCCGTTAACAAAGGTGGCCGCTTTGGGCGTGGCGGGCCTGGATATCCTCGCCGCAACGGATCAACCCGATTTAAACGTTGATGAAAGACTCCAGAGGCTTATAAACGCCTGGCTGGTCACAAAGGAGGAGAAGATCGCCTTTTTAACGGGTTGGATCATCCAGGGCGGGATTTACAACTCATATCAGAAGATGGAGACCGAAAGGGCCGATTTGAGGGCTAAAATCGACCAGATGAAGAAACAGGGAGGCACAAACCCTTAAATACTCAAGAGGCTTATTCTCAATAGCTGGATTGAGTTATAAGCCTCCAACTGTAAACAATCCGGCGGTGGAAGGTCCCCGCTCCAGCTCTTCTAAAGTCGCGGGGATACCTCCCTACGCTACCTTTATCTTCTTTGACACCGTTGACTCATCGGAGGCTTAGCATGTTCGCAGGACTAAATAAAATAACGATATCAGCCGAGCATGTCGTCCCCTGGGAAAGGTCCAGGATCTCGGCACAACTGATCAGGGAAAGCCAACTCGCCACTGAATACTTCGGGATTCCATCACTCACGACGGAAGAGGCCGACGAGATCGCCCTCGCCGTTGAAGACGCTATCTCCCAAATCGCCCCGCCGGTGCTCACCGCGCCGATGGTTAGGGAGTTCGTCAATGTTGAGCTTATAAGGCGGGGCCACATCGGGATAAGAGCTATCACTACTAGGGTCGGTATGTCGGTAGCTGACGCCATCGAGATAGACCGGGGCTTTGGCTTCGAGGCGAAAGAGAACGCGAACCTTCAAGAGAACGCCGAGACGGGCCACAAAAAGAAAGCTGATAAAATTTCAAAAGAGCAATACCTCCTTTTGCTCCCCTCTCACCTCTCAAATCGTCATCTGTTGGGCGATTATCATATTCATGACCTCGAATACTTCGGCACCCGCCCCTTCTGTCAGTCCTGGGATTTGAGGTATTTCTTCTATTATGGTCTCATGCCTGACGGCACGGGGACGAAGGCCAGCGTGGCGGGGCCTGCGATGAATGCAGAGGTCGCCATCCTTCACGCTGTTAAGGTCCTAGCATCAGCTCAAACAAATTGGGCAGGTGGCCAGGGGCTAATGGATTTCCTCACCTTCATTTCTCCTTACCTGGAGGGGTTAGGATATAAAGAAATTAAACAACTTATGCAGATGTTAGTCTATGAACTCACTCAGGCTTACGTGGCGAGGGGTGGCCAGCTATGTTTTACCTCTGTCCAGCTCACCCCAGGGGTCCCTAAGCTCTGGCGTGATCGGCCTTGTGTCTACCGAGGGAGGCTTTGGGATGGCAAACACCAGGCCGAGAGGCGCGTCTATGGCGAGTTTGAGAGGGAGGTAAGGCTCGCCTTCAAGGCGGTTATGGAGGTCATGATAGCCGGGGACTTCTGGGGTAAACCCTTCAACTTCCCTAAACCTGAGATCTCCATTGCCCCTGAGTTCATCGACGAGGAGGTTAGAGACTCTCCACTCTACGACGGGGACGTTAAGATAGCGCCCTCCTATCGAGAGCTTTACACCCTGGCCTTCACCCTGGCGGCCACTCAGGGGACCCCCTACTTTGATAACACGGTTCCGCCCTTCAGGCAGACCGGCGGGATAGAATGCTATCAGTGTTGCGCGTTCACCTTCCAGGTCCTCGATAGTAAGGAGAGCTTTGAAGATAAGATGAACTTCGTAGGCGGGGCTCACTTCTCCCCAGGCGGCAACCAGGTTATAACCCTCAACACGGTAAGATATGCTATGCTGGCTCATGGGGATGTTCAAGCCTTCGAGGACGTCGTTAAACAGGCCCTCGAAGACGTCGGCGAGGTCTTCCAGATAAAGAAGAAGTGGCTGGATGTCCAGATCTCCAACGGTCGAATACCCTTCATGACTCAGCGGCCTAAGGACCCCGCCAGAGTCAGAGGTACGGGGATGGGGATAACCTTAGGTGGTGCCGCTCCTCCAGCTATCGATAGAGAGGAACAAGTTTACGCTATCGGTCTGGTTGGCATAAACGAGACGGTCCAGGCCCTCACGGGTGAGGAGCTTCATGAGAGCCGGGAAGCCTGGAAGATGGGAGTCTTCATCGTGGCGAGAATCGCTAAGATGGTCCAGGACCTAGGCGAGAGGTTGGGGCTCCCTATCGTCCTCGCCAGGACGCCCGCCGAGACGGTCGCCCAAAGGTTCGCGGTGGCGGATCTCCAGCACCAGGATAAAAGCGTAAGGGACCAGGCCCGGAAGATCGTTAAGGGCGACGTAGACCGAGCCCTTGAGCTGATCGCCGAGGGGAAAACAGACCTCCCAGTTTACCAGACCAACGGGGCCATGATCTCCAACCAGGCCATGAACGGGGCGGAAGCGGTGAGCCTCTTCAAGAAAGCCGAGATCGAAGGGGTCTTCTTCCCGCTCTTCGCCGGTGGTGATATCTTCCATATCTTCCTGAAGGAGGCGAACCCCTCCCCGGCGGGCCTTATGGACTTCGCCTTTAAACTCGCCACTAATACCAACATCGGATACTTCACTTTTACCCGCGACATGACGGTATGTAAATATTGCTCAAAAGTGGCCTCTGGTCTTAAGCTGGAGTGTCCCTTTTGCGGATCTGATAAGGTGGAGTGGCTCAGCAGGGTTACGGGTTATATTCAATCAGTCTCATCCTTCAACGAAGCCAAAAAACAAGAGCTGAAGGATAGAACCAGATACGGAGAGGAAGAGCTATGAAAAAGATGCGAGCGATGTATTATAAACCTGGATGGCTGGCCTCTAAGCCAGCTATTCAGTTTATAATACCTGATGAAGTCGATTTAATCGACGAGCTGGCGAGGTACGGGGTGGACTACACCCACATGGAGATAGGCAGGTATGGCTTCCCGGTGGGGACGACTTCGGAAGGGATCACGGCCCTTATCGAGTATTTCGAGGAGACCTTTGTAAGCCCCGACGAGGCCGTTATAACTATCCCCATGTCCGTTTTCGCCTTCATCGTCAGGGAGATCTACGAGGCCGGGGCTCATTATGTAGGCCCTGAGAATTGGCCCCTATTTGACGATATACATAAGGGGATCTGTGAAGAAGCGGTAAGGGAGGCCGGGGTTTGCGTTGATAAATTCGAAGAGGTGAAGTAGTTGATAACTATTAAATATCTTGTAGGGTATTTAAAGGGCCTGGTCCACAAGACCAGCGCCTTACCCGTCCAGGCAGAAGAGGATAACGCCATCAGATCAGTAGGTAGGGCTCACGATGGGGACGCTCTTATCCTCCTCAACTCCGAGCCCCTCACCTTCGAGGGAGACGTTATCTTAGGCTTCGGCCCGGATGGAAACTTTAGGAGGTTATGAATATGGTCAACAGAAAACCAGAAGATAGGGTTTGCCCCTTCCTGTCACTTTTCGGCGACGGGATGACGTACTGTATAGGCGATCGATGCGCTTTGTTCGGAGAGGGCGGTTGCGCTCTGGCTGAGCTGATAGCCCTTCATAAGAAGATGGCGAGAGGGGCCGCCTCCCCGCCCCTGGGAGAGGTCAACCGAAAGATGAACGCCCTAATGGGTCTCTCCCCAGAACAAAGAAAGTTGGTGAGGGATCTTGAGGGTGTCGGCCCGGTCCCTCCAACCGACGAGAGCGGGGACCTCTCCCCTGAGGAGCTGGAGGAGGCTCTCAGAGAGCCGGTCTTCGACGAGGAGCCCGATATCTCCTTTGAGCCTCAGGCCGTCGGCGAGGAAGCCGAGGAAAGGGACTTCCCAGCCGAGAAGATCAAAGACCCCTTCGAGGTAAAGGATATCTCGAAGAGGAAGAGGTCCGAGAAGATCGCCGATAAGGGGAAGGCAGGGGGTAAGGGTGGCCGCAACCGTTGAGATCAACGGTAAGAAGGTAAGTGCAGAGAACCTTTGCACTTACCGTTATTGCCCTAAGAGACGCTGCATGAAGCCCGGTAAGCTCTACGTGAACTCAAAGGGCGAGTCTTTCGTTCTCTGTGACAAACACGCCGATCAACTCAGGCGAGAAGGAAGGTTAGGTTAGGGGAGAGGATCATGGATACTGAAAAATTTATGAAGTTAGTTGAGGCCCGGTTTAAGCATAGCCGGGCCGTGCTATCGAGGAAAAACGAAGAGTACACCAGGGGAGGGGATAAGCTCCACAACTTCAAGCGAGCTGGAGCTATGCAAGGGATCAGCGCCGAGAAGGCTTTGATCGGGATGGCCTCAAAGCATATCGTCAGCGTGTTTGATCTGGCTGACGATGTGGAGAGGCTGGACACCATCGAGCCTGAGTATGTAGAGGAAAAGATCGGCGACGCTATCAACTACCTCCTCCTCCTCGAAGCTCTCTTATGCGAACGGTACGGTTGGGAGGTCTTAGAATGAAGAAGGAGCTGGTGCTTTACATAACTACGAATTGCCCCGTATGCCGTCAGGTTGAGAAGATCCTCGATAAGGGCCATGTCCCTTATAAGACCCTCAACTTGGACGACGCCTCAGTCTACGCCGAAGCCGTGACGTCAGGCTTAACGGTCATGTCGGCCCCGGTCCTCGTCATCGGTCGGAGGACCATTTATAAGGCGGGGCTCCTTCATCGAGACGACCTTCACGGCAACCTAAAACAGATCGTATGGGAAGAGCTGGGGATTGAAATAGAGTAAGGGGAACCCCCTTACTCGAATCCCTCGAATATGTACGTTCCCTTTTTTCGTGTTATCGGTATCCCTTCGGCCTGAATAACCTTCGAGGATACCCCAGGGTCCCCGGATTCGTAGAGGTCAAAGACGACCTTCCAGGGAACCAAAAAAGCCAGGTTGGAACCTCTCGGCCCTATCCGCCTGAGTTCCGCCGCCAGGTATCCGGCCCGTCCGGTCTCCTTTATAAAGCGGTTGATAGAGACCGCTTGATGGACCTTCGCGGGCTTCCCGTGCCGCCGAGACCAGGCCCGGAAGTAGTTTTTGGTGTACTTCTTCGCGTTCATGGTCTTGCATTCAACGGCCATATAATACCGAGGATCGGCGCTATCGACCAGGACGTCTATAACCTGAGGCTGGAAGAGGGCTTGTTTCAACCTGAAGGCCCGTGCATCAACAGAGGAGCCCCTAAAATAGGTATTGAAAGCCTTTACGATATCATTCTCAAAGGTTCCCATGGCTTCATCTCAGGGACGCTAAGGAGTCCTGTCTCGCCCTTCTCTGATCCCTCCAGGCTTTAACCCTGGCGATCTCGGCCCGCCTGTGGCCTGGGATCTCCTTCTTAAGGAACCGGGCCACCTCCTCAAAGCTCTCCTCGTAGAGGTGAGCGGAACCATCGACGACATGAACGTAACCCACTTGAACGTTGAGGGCTTCGGCCATATCTATAAGCCACTTTGAATAAAGAGTAACGTTCTGAGGGAAGGCCCGGAAGAAGTCATTAGAACGCATACCAGTTAGGCCATTGAGGGCCTTATCCTGATATATGAACTGATAGGTCATCATGCAAGGGAACTCATTCTTACGACAGTCCACCGACGGGTTGATGGTGGACATTACGGCCCGCCGGGTGTAGAGGTTCTTTCTCAGCCGCTCCAGGCATACCCGGAACTGATCAACGGGCTCAGAGCTGGGGGTTGCCATCCATCCCCGCGTCCTCTCCCCATAGGTATAGTCATGGTCTCCCTTGAGCGGGTTGAGGCCCTGGAGGATGTAGCTCTCATTTATCTCAGGGCTGAAGGTTGAACCCTCTGGCGGGGTGGTCGTCGGGCTTATGATGAACGAAAGCCCTATGTTCTGCATGGTGATAAAGCCCCGGTCGTCGGGGACGATCTCGCCGTTGTACCATATCTCTTTAAGGCCCTCCCTCCAAACATAAGGAAGGGCTCCTCTAAGCTGTCGGAAGTCCACTTTTAAGCCTCCATTGAATCAAAGGGATGGGTTACGATAAAAAAGTTATGGTGGCTTTCAGGGGTTTAGAAGCTACTTTTGGCCTTCGCCACGAAGAAGGCGGTGATCACCACGTAAGCTATTTCTCTCATGTTCATCATGGCGATGCTCATAAGCTCAGGGTCCCCGCTCATGAACGCCTTCACGTTCATGACAGCGAAGGCCGCCACGATGATCAAGGCGAGTACGAAGCTTCGGACGCCATAGAAGAGGAGGGTATCTTTTGATAGCTCCAACCCCATAATGCCCTCTCGTTTCGCGCTCTCGGCCTTCCCGTACTCAGCCGGGCCAGCTTTTATAAGCGTTGTAACCGCTTCTTCCGGTAGCTCTTCAGCTTTGAACACCGTAGGGGCTGTTATTTCGCCTACCTCTTCGTTTCCTTCGGTCTTTATCTCGTCGGCCATGTTTAAAGCCTCCTTATTCATTCTACTTGGACATTAGATATAAAAAACTTCTCGTCTCCATCCATCTCTATCTTTTGGCCAAACTGAGTAATGGTTTGGCCTTTTGCGGTGGCGTAAACCTCGTCTAGGTCGTCTATGCCCTCGAAGACGTGGGTGGTGTTGGTGTCTACAAAGATCGCCTTCACGATGTCGGCGTATTCGAGGTCATCGCCTATCTTGAAGCTCGATATCAAGGCGGTGATGGATTCCCTAACCTTCGCTTCGAGGTTCGTTTCGAAGCTCGCCTTTTTGATCAGCCTGGCGTAGATGAGAACCGTAACGTCTTTGGGTTTATTAAAGAGATAGGGGTATGCCCCTAACCCTATCAGGAAGTCATAGCTCAGGCTTCCGGCGTAGGTGATCGCCGTTACCTCCTTAACGAGATGATCCCCTGTATCGACCTCGATAGCCGTACCTTCGAGGGTATAGGCGGGGATCGTCACCGAGAACCCCCTCAGGTCTAGGCTCTCGTCTACGTAGTTCCCTGAGATGGTCTCTTCATAAGGTACGTACTGGTTGGGCCTGATCCATAGCTTCCCTCCCCAGGCCGTCTTTATGCTGGGGTAAGGGGTCCCCGCTTGGAGCACCGCCGCCTTACATCCACAAGCCACCACCCCGCCAGCTATGTTATCCTCTATCGTGGCCTGGATTACGGCCACCGTTCCCGCTTCATGGGAGCAATCGACGATAATAGAGCAATTCCCGCGCTCTACTGTTTCGACGTTGGCCTCTACCGCCAGGGAGGTATCCTTCAGGTGTTGGCTGATCATCGGGGCTGTTGCCTTCCCCGGTAAAAGGATGCTGAAGATGTACCTGTCCCTAAGGGCCTCGTCGCCCTCTTCGTCCTCGCCTCCAGCGAACTCAAGGGGGTTAGTTGCGTAGCTTATCCCGCTGGGAGGGCTCGTTATACTGGTCGCCGAGTAGGGCGGGATGTTGCCCTCTATGCCTGGATAAATTGCCTGAGCCGAGACCGTAACCTCTGTCTCGCCCGCCTCGATGGTGGCCTCCTCCAGGGTCTCAAACTCTACGTAGCCCGACGAGGAGGGAGCTGTAACCACCTGGCCGAGGGGAATAGTGTAGGCCACCGGGGCGGGGCTGGAGCGGTAAAACCTGATCTCTCCTCTCGCCCTCTGACCGGCGAGACGTCCCTCAGGCAGCCGGTCCAGGACCAGGGCGTCTAAGTTGCTCCCTGTCGCGGTGTAGATGCTCCTTTGATCGATCTCAGTCTCAAACTCAAGCTCCAGGTTCCGGACCTGGTAAGCGATGCTCTCGTTTATGGTCGTTAAGACTGAAGTGGCGTGATAGGCCCGAAGCTTTCGGTGCCGGGCCATCTGGTAACTTTGAAGCTCAGCGCATATTTGGGGGATAGTTCTTACTTCAACCATACTCACATCCTCCCATATCTGTCTCCTATAAGGTCTTTCATCAGTTCCGAAGAGGATAGGAGGCTATCCAGATCGATGATAGACCCAAAAGCACCCTGAGGGAGCACAAAGGATATCGCTAGGGTGTTCGTCTGGCCGTTCATCTTCGCTACTCTGATCTCAGCTCCTTTGAACTCTGGGAAGAGAGTATTTAAATCAGTCTCGATACTTCTTTGGATGAGAGCCAGATTCGTAGCCGTTAACCCTGCATGAATCATATGGTGAAGGATGCAACCGACATTAGGGTTATACCTCTCGCCCTTTTGGGTGAACATGTAGATTACGAGCCTCTGGAGGCTTTCCGTATCGCTATCTTCCGTTAGAGCTAGGTCTCCATCCGGGGTAAGCATCAGGTCCAAAGACCTGTGACACTTCACCCGCCCCGGCTTAAAATCCATATTCGTAGCCAGATCAGCCAACTCTTAGCCACCTCCAGGACACGGCCTTTGAGGAGTCTCATAGGCCGCCACGTCTTTACCCTCGTCTGTCATCTCTTGTTTGGCGGTACACCTTCCCCCCATACTGTCAGCTCCAGCGGGGCAACCCGTAGAACATTCTGGACACGCGCAACAGATATTAAAGAGGTTATGAGATCCCGATCCAGCCGCTCTAACCGTGAGGGTCCCCGATCCATTGAGGGCAATATAGGACCCTGCCTTATCCTTAATCAGGATACCGCCGCCCTCCTCCCCCTTCATGCAAATCATATCTCCGACACTATCCCGGATCATAACCGAACCGTCATCTTCGAGCTGTACGGTCTGGCCTCGAAGGTGGCTTATTCTCATCCGGTTAGGGTGCTGGGGGTGTTCATCCGAGAAGATTTTTATCGACTTGGACTTATCCGGGATATCCGAAAGGTCTTTACACTGTTGGCAACTCTGATCATTAACAGAGAGGGGACACTCTGACACGATGACGAGGCACCTATCTTTTCCAAAGTACTTAACGCATACTGGTTTTTTCGGTTCCGGGAAGTGTCTTACGTACTTGATCCCGGTAACGGGGTGAGTACAATAGACAGGTTGGGGCCTCTGACATAGCTTTATAACCTCGTCGTCGTCGTTGTCACGACAGACCGGCAACTCGGTCCACCCTGGAAGAGTGCTTATCACGATCCCCTTTTCATTTTGGTAAAAGAGGACTATAAGAAGGTCCCCTATTTTGGGATGATAGGGATGGCCGTAGTGATGGCCTATGTACCCCTGAGAGAAGATGAGCCGCTTCCTTTCAAGACTCTGGCCCTTCTTATGGATAGGGTTGAAGTCCCTTACCTGTACGTCTATGGTGTTGGTCTTCTGGTCATCCTCGAAGGCGTGCCGTTGGACGTCTGTAACCTCACAGACCTCTATCCTGAGCATCCCCCACAGGATACGGGCAACCTCGTTTCTAAGCCCTTCGCGAAGAGATACCATCTTAAGACTCCTCCTCTTGAGAGTCAGCGAAAGCCTGAGCCTCCAGGTCTCCAGGGGCTACGCCCTTCGTCTTCGACCAGCTCAAGGCCCTGTAATAACCCTCAGGTTGGGTTACATCGCTACTCAATTTAATGGCGTCGATGGTGCCGGTTTCCTGATAGCTCGAAGGGTTGACGTAAAGGATGTCCCCGGTTATCATATCGACGTACTTATTATAACCCGCTGCCTTGGAGGCCGCGTCGTAAACCGTTGACTCAAGGTAAATGGAGTCAGAGGTCTTAGGCGACCACCCGAAGATATCGCCGGTCTGGTCGGTCCAGAGGTTCGCGTTCTGGTAAAACCTGACGTCGGAGCTTGTTTCTTCTGAAAGCTGATCTGAGACGGTGGCCGGTAGGCCCCGCTTCCATGGAACCGTAGCATAGAACCCGTCAGGCTTGTAAAGAAGGATTCCAAAGGCGGGGTCCCCAAACTCGCCGGTTTCGGGGTTATAAAAGATATACTCATTCTCTCCCAGGACCACCCCTAAGGCCCCGTAGATCTCGTTATATTTATCTTCGTCCATAAATACGAAGAAGGGGTTAGAGGTACTGGTATCATAGGTATACTCAGGGAGGCCCTCGGTTGATGACGGGATACCCTCGCCACCGCCGCCTACGCTCTTCGGAGGAGCTGAGGTCTCCAGCTTTACATCCCAACCTGAGGCTGAGTATTCGATCTTTACACCCTGGACCCATCCTATGATATCAGTCTCGCCGAGGGACGGGGTGATCTTCCGACACTGGCCGGTTCCGCTCCTCCCTGGCGTGTTGTGGATCTGGTATTTTATTTGTTCAAATAGATAAACAACGGTGTTAACAAGTTCCGGGGTTGCGTTGTCTCGATATTCCTTATACCAGTCTAAGAGGTTTCGGGCTAAGGCCCTGGCGTCAGCCTCCTTTACCAAATAAGGAAGGTAGTAAGTCGGGGCGATCAGCTCGCCGTACTCGGCTATGCTCTCTTCATTTCGCTCCTCTACGATGACGGGGAGGTTATCCTCCCTCTCGGCGGGATGAAAACCTGGCGAACTCATCCCATCCGACGAGGAGACGACGGTTTGAATGTTTCGATGGCCGATGACTGAGCGGTTAACGGTGGAGTCGGTCATTAGGTTGCCGACGTCGCGGGTTACTCTCTTCGTCAGAGGCCCGACGAACTCGAAAGAGCAATCTGGCCGGATATGGTAAATCCCGCCTGTCATGTCTTGCATGTGGTCCAGGACGTCTAAATAAGTCTCATCGGATTTAGCGGTGTACTGGTCTTTGACCTGGGGGAAGTCGTCGATATGATAGATAGGGATTTGTTCATCAGGTCCATGGTTGCCGTTGTATTCGTTGATAACCCATGTAATGATCTGTTTAGGGATCGCCGGGGCGAAGGTTGGACACCCGTTAGGGAGGGCCTCAGCCAGGCCAGAGAGGCCACATCGAGCCTCTATTATAGCCTCACTCTCCTTATATTCCACCTTCACGATATGGCCGCAAAATAGGTGGTACGGTCGCTTTAGAGTAGTAACCCATGATTGCCCTGAGTTGCTTTGCTCCTCAGCATCGAGGACTTCGGACCACCCCTTATCCTCCCTTATCAGGGTCCTCGTTTTCCCCTTCTTCGTCTTTCCAGTGTAGGTTATGGACCCCCTGAAGGCGGGATTACAGCACCTTACTTCATTCTCCAAGATCACCGTTACCCGGTCGCCCTTCGTCCAGCACCCGGTAAACCTTCCGTAGGGGTTCGCCAAAACGAGGTCTAGCTTATCGGGGTCCGATCGCTCCTTTTGCTGATCGGTGTTTATCGAGATCGTCCAGGGTGAATAATCCTGACCTTTGATCTTAACGTAGTGGCGAAGAGGCACGTTATGAGACCTCCTTATACATGCCTGTTTCGAGGTCTTGGACCTCCTCGCCGGTTGCTGAAACGGACCCTGAGGCGTCCGTTGGGCTAGATGAACTCATGCCAGACCCGCCACATCCGCCGCCTTCGCCCTGTTCGTTGTCTTCTGTAAACTCCAGGGTCCATAAAAAGACGTTATCGCTTTCGCCCTGGACTTGAACACATCTTTTATTTTTCACGAACATGCAGATATAGCCGCTCGCCGAAGTAAGGAGGAGGTGAGGACCTGGTATCTTCAGGGTTCCCAGGTTCCAGAGGAAGTTTTTCTCTTCCATCTTGAGGGTCCTGAGGGTAAGGGTGAGGTGCCATAAACCCTCTCCCATATAAATACTGATATCCTTATAATAAGGGATCTTCTTCTCCTCTATCTTGTGCTCATTAGAGAACTCGATGTTTCGAGGGTTAACAACAAAGTGCATACCGTCTATGGTGACGGGGACGTATTGCACGTCAACGGTAAACCATCCTGTATTGTTTTGAGCATCAGGATTAGGGTAATAGACGCTTTGATCTCTAAATAGCTCGAAAGTCTTCATGGATTCCCCTCTTTAGGCTTCATATTGCCTGATTCCCTTCAATACTGCATTTGTGACCTTATTCATGAAAGCTCTTTCGTCTGTACCGTTATTTATCTCTAACCTGTGGATTTCGAGGTGTACGTTCACCTCAGGCGGTTGAGACGACCTAGACGGGGCGGTTGGCTGTACCTGAGGGTTATTCAAGGCCGTAGCGACCTGATAAGAGAGTCTTGAGATAGCTTCGGAGGAGGAAGCCTTCACCGACTGGACGGTTTCGAGGCTTTGGATTCGATCAAGAGCTTTGACCATAAGGCCCGCGTCCTTACCCTCGCCGCTCCAGACGTTGTTAAGGAGCCCCGTGAGCTTCTCTAAGACCGTCTCTCCTCCCCTAACCACCTTAGCCGGGTTAACCTCCTCGTCTTCATGGATGTAAACCGGGCCGTCGCTGAGGACCTGGCCGCCTTCGTCCAACTGTTGAAGGGCCGCTCCTCCGAGCTTCCCCAGTCCCCAGGCGAAGGGGTTAGTTCCCGCTGATAGGCCCTCTCCCAACAGTCCGAGGGGAGACGTGTTAATATTCTCTACGGCCTTCCCCGCTACCTCGCCCGCCGTTTCGCTTCCGGTGGCGTCCGTTACGGTGGTTTGGACGTCTTTAGCCATGTCGTCTTTCGCGTCTTCAAGGGCCGGGATCGGCGTAGTTACCGAGCTGGCCGCCTGGACGACCGCCGCCGGTTGGGGGTTCCCGTAGTATGCCGCCGCTTCCACCGCTGCCTTTGCATGGTGAGAGCTTATATGGGGGAAGTCCGTTAGGGTCTTACCTCCGAAGCCCGCCTCTATCTCTGGCCCGGTCTCCCCCAGGCCGTACTTCCGACCATAAGAAATAAGCCAATTCCTTTCTTCCTCTGTGGGGTTGCTAAGACCTCCAACCTTCTGAGCGGCCTTAATGATCTCCTCGTCTAGGGCCTCTCCCTCCTTAGCTTCCTGGCCGCCGAGGCCCGGCATGGCCTTCTTTATGGCCTGAGCGATGTTCTCAGGCATGGCGAGGAGGTCGCCCCATTTATCCTTAAGCCAGTCCCAAAAGTCGCTGATGGCTCCGAAAACCGTCTTAAGCCAGTTGGGGATTAGGCTTCCCAACCAGTAGACGAACTTAGGCCAAAGAGCCTTGAGGATATCGTAGACCCCTTTAACCACAAGGTACTGAGGGCCTAAGATCATCAAGAGGGCGTCCACCCATCCCGGCATACTGAGGTTTAACCCCAGCTTCGAGTTTAGCTTCCCTGAGGCTCTTGAGAGGATACCCCACAGCATCAGGGCCGAGTTGACAGCCGATCCCAACCCCACCAGAATGATATCGATGAACCCGGAAAGCCCCGACATATCCATACCTGAAAGAGCCTTCCAAGCCCGCTGAAAGAGATCAGTCCTCTTATAAATCAAGTAGATGGCCGCCGCCAGGGCCGCCGCTGCTATAATGACTATGCCTATGGGGTTCGCCGAAAGGGCGATATTCCAAAGCCACTGAGCCGCCGTTACCAGCTTTGTTACTACCGTAAGCTGTTTGATGACTTGGATAGCCTCCAGCAGGCTCAAGAATCCACCGGCGGCCATGCCTAAGACGAGGATGAGAGAGAGGAGGGTGGACGTGAGGAGCACCGCCCCGCCAGCCAGCACGGCGAACACCTCAATACCGGGGATCTGCATAAGAACCCCTATAATCGAGTTGACGACCGAGAGGGCCTTTGTGGCGTAGGGTATCAACACCTTCCCGATACTCTCAAAAAATTTGTTCATGTTGTTAGCTAGAAGCCCCATTTGGTCATCGAAGCTTGTAGCTTCAGCGGTGAATCCTTCTATATCTTTTTGTAATTTTTTTGTTATGATGTTCTGGAGGGCCTGTTTCTTTACGACCTCCTCAGTGGCGTAGGCATATTTGATATTCGAGTACCTGAGGCGGTCCATCTCCTTAGTCAGCTCGTCAGCACTGAAGGCACTATCTCCTAAGATTCGCTTCAGCTCCTCGCCGCTCCCCGTCGCTATGCCCTCAGCGATCTTTTTAGCCAGGTCTTCAGATCCGGCTACACCTTTCGATTTGAGTAGAGCATCGTTCTTTTCATAGTAAAGCTCGATGGCCTCCCCCATCTCAGCGATTTTATCTTCGGCCACCCCCATATAGGCCAGCTCGTTAGCTATGGCCAACCTGGCCGTCTCGGAGGTATGCCAGATTTCGTTACCAGCCTCAGCCCATGATAGTATAGTCCCTGAGGCGTCAGTCCCCATGATCCTTACTAAGTTCTCATGAAGCTCCTCGTTTTTCTTCGCCGTATAGAGGGCGACGGTTCCAAGCCCCATCATAGCGGCCTGGATGGCCGCTATGTGGACCTGGACGGGCTCTAAGGCGTCCGAGAGGTTACTCATCCCCCTAGCCGTCGATACGGTGACACTGCTAAGGCGTGAGAGGATCGAAGAGCCACGCTCAGCGACGTTAGAGGCGGCTTGCATCTTCCCGCTCGTCGCCGAGAAGCTCCAGCCAGCCGCCGAGGTAGAGCCCGCGACCTGATCAAAAGAAGCCGTAACCTTATCCATCCTCCCCCCTACGGCGTAGAGGGTTTGATCGATTTGACCTAAGGCTTTAGAGGCGTTATCTTGAAGATCAACAGAGCCCTCTACAACCCTCTGGTCTAGGTCGTCAGCCATCCCGGTTACTCTTTCGAGTACTTCGGTGGCTGAATCCCAGGCTTTTAATAATATTGTCAGGTCTCGAATTGCCATGTTCTAACCTTCTCCTTCGATGAAGGCCCTATCTTTTGGTTTTATCCCGCCTGATCTCTCGGCTTTACGCATAGCGATATAATCGGCGTGGCTGTAAGCCGTCCGTTCTACCTTCCTCACAGCGTTTTGAGTTGGACCCCTGGCCGTTGAGGGCATACGTGAGGGCGGTTGAGGTTCTCCTCCTTCCTCAGGTTTGCCAAACATGGCTTCCAGCTCCATCTTCTTAGCGATGTTGACAGCTATGAGTTGGGCGGTGGTTAACTCTCTGAGGTTTTCCCTGAATCGGTAGCCTCCGCTGATGGCGGTTCCGAGGAGTCGCCCTTCAGCGGTTTCGAAAAATCCTCTATCCCCTCCAGGCCCTTGAGGGTATGGCTGAGGACTTCGACGCCGATCATGAGAGAAGAGAACCCTCTCATCTTCTCGATTTGTTCGTCTGTTATGTCGGCCTGGAACGGCGACGTCTCAGGGTTCCGGTCTATCCCCAGTTTGGCTATTTCGATCATCAGCTCAGTAGCCTTACCTATGATGGAGATGTCCCCGGACTCCCTCACGTCCTTAAGGAGCTTCCTGTCCAGGATGCTATCCCATCCCTTCTGTTTGGCGGTGGCGAGGACGTTAGATAGCTCCAGGTCCGTAAGGGGCCTTACCCGGATCTTTAGGCCCTTGTAGGCGTCGAGGGGTATCTCTACTATGTCGTCTATTCCAAGCTCCAGGGCTGCCTTCGTAATGTAGCCCTCAGGGGAGCCTAAGGACTCAAGGCCCTTACTCTTCGGGCCTGTCGGTTTCGCTGTTGCTCTTCTCGTCATGTTCTACGACCTCCACTTTATTAGATCTCAAGAATGTTATACGGACCACGCCATCAGTCGCGACTAGATCAAACTCAGGGTCCTCTTCAATCCTCTCAGGTTCCGGCGTCACTTTTGCTAATATGGTATCCCCATGAACGGAAACGTCGCCTACTTCACCGATAACCCTAATCTGTTTTTGGGAGTTGACCAATATCAGGCTAGACCCTTTCATCGACTCTACAACTTGCGAAAAGTTGACCATTTTCAAGCCTCCAAAAATTTAAAGGAGAAGAGGCCCGCCTTAGGCGGGTATCCTCCTCATACAGATGAAGGGGTACTTTCTCATAGTCGTAGCGCCCGGTTCCCCCACATCGATACCGTCGCCGGTCAACATACACCCATCGTAAACCTCTATGGGAGTGCTGGCCTCTTGCATCGTGAGGAGATCCGCTTCGCCTACGCCTGGAAGCTCTTGAACTGGCCGGGGCCTGTCGTGGACTTCCAGCCTGAAGTACCGAGGAAGACCTTCATCTTCCTGAAGGGTGAGGGCCTTAACGAGGGCCTCCTTATCGCTCTTAGATATCCAGGTTCCGACGTTGAACGTGCCGCTAAACCCGATCTTTCCAGGGGTGAGCTGATAAGGCAGATGTGAGCCCGTGCCGTATTCAGCCGTTACCTCGATGGTCTTGTCTACCGTGATCGATTTGACAGGGAAGCTTAGATCTTCCTGGTCTGCACCCGCCGCCTGAATGACGATAACGAGATCTCCAGGGTCTTGAGCATAGATCTCATAGCTCTCCCATATCTGTCTCTCTGGCTGAGCCATGTCTTATTTCACCACCTTACACCGTGAAGCCAGCGTAACCTTCCATCACGCCGACACTCATCAGAACCCGGAACCTCTCGATATGTCCGATGTTCTGAAGCTGAAGGTCGATATCCACCCGCCCGGTGTCTGTGGCGTGAGCCCGTACCGTGACAGAGTAGCCCTCGATGTTCTCAGCTTCGATTTGTTCATTCAGCAGGCAGACGATAGACGCCTTCAGAGACGACAGAACCCGCCGGGTTCTCCTTCTGTGATAGTACTGATCTGTGATGTACTTCACAGCCATGATCACCCAGTTTATCGTTCTGTTGTCTACACATCTCATAAATTGCCAGTCAGTAGCCGTAGAGATGCCGATGTAGGGCCTTATACCTCTGGGGGCTCCGACCATGCCCTTCATTATGCAGACGTCCACCCCGCCCTCTGTCAGCTCATCCACCTCAGTCTCTCCCCAGATCTTGAGGAGTCCATCGAGGCCACCCATAGACGAGGAAGCCACCGCTGCACTTTCGCCGAGAGGTTGAGCCGCCTCCATGGCCGCCCTAGCTATGGCTATGTTTTTCATGGGGCTAGAACAATCCCATGAGTTCCCCTCGATACAGAGGAGCCTGTTGTTGTAGCCAGCAGCCAGGTTTAGGAGGTTCTGTTTGCTCTCCATGGCCTTTGTAGGCGTGAAGCCGATCACCGGCTTGAAGAGGTTGGCCATGTGGTTACACCAACCTTCAAGGACCGGCACCAGATCATAAGAAGTGTCTGCTACCTCGTAGTCACAGATGGCGATAGTTGTAGGCGTGACTATCTCGCCTATCCTATTCATGGCCGCCAGCCAGTCATCCAAGGTTGGGGTGCTCCCATCGCTACCGCCAACCAGCAGCTCACCAGTGTAAGCTTTTGGAAGGTGAGTTTGGTTTGCTTTGGGAATGGCCTTGATGAGTATCGAGGTGTCTATCTTCGCCTGGAGATCTACAAGGCTCTTACAGTTGTTGAAAGTCTCTTGGACCTCGCCGTCATCTGCTATTATCTTCCTGGTTTTATATAGCAGGTTTATAGATACTGTCTGAGTCTTGAGCGGTCCCTCTGCATCGTAGAACGTTATGGAGCCGTTCACCTTATCGACGAAGACCTTACCCTCCCCGGCTTCCGCTGGGCTGTAAACTATCGTCTTAGCGACGCCACCCACCTTTACGTAGTTGGTTGAGTCTTCGACGATATCGTTCATCAGAGTAGCATAGGGGCCTACCGTGTCGTCACCGTAGAACGTTTCAACGTCATGCTGTTTAGAGTCGCCATCTACAACCCTAACCATAACGCCGTTCCCCCAGTTACCAGGGCTTCGAGCCTCGATATCCAGGACTTCGTTAGGTGTCGTGGCCGCGTCCGAGAGGGTCTTCGCAGCGGTGGCGTAACCGACACCGAGAACCCTTGAGAGGTAAACGTTAGGGCAACCCTGAGCAAAGGCCAGCTCCCCGCCGACTTTAAGGTCTCCTCCCTTATACAGGTCGTAAACAAGAGACGACGTCCTAAGGCCAGTAGCCTCTACCGGGCCTCTAAGGGATGTCCCCACTATCGCGCATATGCCGGTTGCTATAATAACAGGAACCGGACCCATAGGGCGAAGTTCAAGGGTAATCCCCACCATGGACGCTGGATTACCATATAGGTACATTATTCATCCTCCTAAGCCCGAAAACCTAAGATCCGGGCTCTGTTTCGTCTTTCTCTTCTTTTATAAGCCTTTTTGGCGTAGTCCTGGCAACAGGGGCAGGATCAGGGAGAGATATTATAGATTCTCGTTTATATCCCTTCTCCATCAAGGCTTTAGCCTCGTCAGCAGTAAGCCAGGGTGTACCGTCTGGCTTTTTCCTAATCATCAGGTCACATATCCGCGCTCTCATCGAATCACCTTTTTTATGGCTCTTCTTCCCCTACGAGGATCAAACTCATCCCGATTGTTCCAGGGGCGTAGTCTTCAAACTCTAAGCCGTAATTACCATCTGTACCCACCCTAAAGTTAAATCTTTTTATCGAGGGGCTCTTATCCTCCCATGTAAACTCATAATCTATATATAAATCAATTGAAAACCGATAAACCTGAATCCTTAGTTTTTCGTCGTATCGAGAGGGGATTTCAACCGGATTAAAGACCCCTGACATGCGCATTCTGCTATCATGCCAGTCTAAATAAAGCTCAGTCTCCCAAATGTACCTATAAAGGGCCTCTACGAGATTCGAGCATTGCTCATAGGTTGCCGCTTCGACGACGACGGTTAAAGTAGCCCTATCGATCTGGCCGTAATAGATATGCTCATGAGAGCCATGCCAGAGCCGCCTAACCTGATCAGCCCAAAAGTGAATCCTCACGCCCTGAGTTGGGAAGGTAAGGATCATGCAAGGGAGCCCCGCCCGGTTCGCCACCTGTCCGGCTTTTACTTTCGTTAGGGTGGCTGATCCAAGCGTTGAGGGCAATCTAGTAAGGATAAAGTCCTTTTGGGCTTCTGTGAGCATTGATTTACCTCACAAAGGAGAATACAGGGGTATACATAGGCTTTTCGTCTGGAGAGTCAGTTATAAGGTCCATTAGCCTCTTAGCATCAGCCCAAAGCTTATTAAGCTTCGCTTCGTTCTGGCCTCTCTCAATAGTCGGCCCTGTGGGGACAAAATCCCCAACAGAGTTATAAACCCCAGGCTTTTCATGAAATACCCTATCGCAATAAGCCTGATATGAGAAATAGGCCGCTAAGGTCTTCTTCGCAAGCTCTAAGAGAGTAGGGTCCACCCCGGACCCGGCGATTGTAGTTATCTCGATGTCAGCCCTCGAAAGGTGCTCTAAAATCACTTCATCGATAAGCTCAGCCGTATCCGTTATATTGATCATCCGGCGAACGGATAAGATCCTATCTGCATCACTCGTTTCTCTCACCCCTTTCTATTTGGATATCTGCTAAGAGTTTATGGCATATTGGCGGGGAGTCAATGTTAAACGCCTGGGGAACCGACCGGGCCATTTCGGTCTTGATGTTATCGAAATGGGAATCAGTTATAAAGAGTCTCATCCCGTAGCCCTTCAGGATGTTCTTTCTAAATAAGGCGTCAATGTCGATAACCCGCTTGTGGGTGTTTTGGATCAACATATTAGCGACGTAGTTCTTATGAAGTCGCTGGACTGTGATAACATCCATCCCATAGCCGCTTGATAGCGTTTTCTTCAGAAGAGCATTAACAGATAGCGGGGTCCCCCTCTGTTTCTTTATAAGGGCGTTCATGTCGAAGGCGAGAGCCCGGTTCTTTTGAAGTACAACGTTCGCGTCTATCGATTTAGTAGGCTTAGCCTTGAGGGAGAGGTTCGCCGAGAATGGCTTAACTCTCATCTTCCTGAGGAGAACATCAACGTTATACGACTTCTTCTTATCGTAATATTCGCTTACCCCACTGGTCCCTGAGATGGCCAGGACCGAGAAGAAACGCTCTTGATCCTCGAATACGTACTCTGTGAACGATCTCCCCATGTTTCGAGAGACCATAATAGAGGGTACGTAGTGGGGGATGCTGGGGACCCCTGGAACTGCATAGCGGGTATGGCCACAGATGATTAATCCCAGATTCCTTAAGTACTCGATTTGATGGTCATGGATGACGTACTGGTTAAACTTCTTCGTCCAGCTTCCGCCGTCGTTATTGGTTATCTGGATGGAGCCGAGATCTTCGGCTATGTGTCTCATCTTCAAGAGCCAGGTGGACCCATTCAAGTAATGAAGCTCTCTCGGCACGTTCCAGTTATCCCAGGAAGTCTTTTGAGTCCATGAATCCCCCTGAGTGGTGGAGAACTTCAGGACCGGCCCGGATGAGATCATAACCTTTGAACCTGTCGAATTGGCGGCTATGGCGTTGGAGGGTATCCCCGTGTTGCCTGAGGATCGCCAGTCGTAAACCGTTTCCCAGGGAAGGAGCCCGTTGTTTCGAGACCTATAAACCCGCGTCCCATCGTGGCCGAAGATGAGCCCTCCCATACAGCAAGCATAGTTTTGAATGTTGGGAGCCCCTGAGACTGAATACCAATTTTTCCCATTCTGAGAGCGGTAAACCGTCCCCCCAGCCGTGAGAAAGAGCATCCCGTCTTGTCCCCTGGCGAGGGCCGAGGGTGTACCGCAACTGAGGACCTTCTCGAATTTATGGCCAGCATTATAGGTTATCCAGACTGAGCCGCTGGTCCCTCTCGATACGGTAGCAACGAAGACGTCCCCGGTGACGTGCTTTATCTTCCCGATATTATAAGGCTCTAAAGTATTCGAGTAAAACCATGATCTAAAGTTGCTTAGATCGTTCGTCCCTATAACCCTCGTCTCAGGGTATAGCATACTAAAAAGCACAACGTTCGACACTTTAGGAGCCTCCGATAATCTCCAACCCCATACCATACCCCAGGGTTGGGCGGTTCACTATTATGGTGCTCATCGAATAGTCTAACGTAGGTCGTCCTAAGAAGAGAGCACTGAGGGCATAAGACCGCTCACCAACCCACTTTAAAGTAGTGTTGAAGGAGGTGGTCTTCTTCTTCGTCTTCTGAAGGAGGGCGTCTATCAAGAGGTTGCGGTGTTCTATCTTTCTCATCCTGAGGCTCATCTCATAGGGCGAGGGGATCGCCTTCTTCATCGTGAGGTTGGCCGTATAGGTCTTCGAGAGATCCCTCCTCAGGTAGAACCCGGCGGCATAGCTCTTAGATAGCGTCCTCTGTACGTAGGCGTCCATTTCATAGCCTAGCTCTACCTTACCCCTAAACAGGGCGTCCATGGTGTAACCCGTGTCCCTGGTGATCTGGAGGAGCATATTAGAGGGGTAAGCCAGGGTAAGGCCCGTCTTCTTTAGGAGCACATCGAGAGAGAACTCAACGAAGGGGTAAGGGGTGAGATATTCCACCCCAGCCGCAACAGAAGCGGCGAGGAGGTCGTTTATCAAACCCTCCCTGGCCTTCGCCCTCTTGAGCTGGAGGGGGTCCGTATATCGTATCAAGACCTGGCCGGGGAAGACGTCTATCTGAGTGGAGTCTCCATCAGAGGCCACGTTAAGGACGTCCTGAAGAGCCTTCTTCGTTCCGCACCCCGTAGTTGAGGCCGTGAAGGCGAGGAGCCGACGTCTATAATAGGTGTCATTCTCGCCGGGCTCCCTGGGGAGTCCGAAGGCCCGGCCCCAACGGTTATCTAGGGCCGAGGACCCCGAAGTATCGAGGCTCAGGTCTAACCCTGCTGTAACTATCTTCTTATGAATTTTATCAAATTGATCAGCATAAGAGCTATAGAGAACATCAATAACCGGATAGATCGCCGGGATGTCCTCGTAAACTAACCTTGTGCTCATCGTATACTTCTTATTTTTTGCGAAGAGAGGAGCCAGCGACATAAGATAAGCCGAGAGAAGCCGCCTCCTCTGGAGCATCACGTCCATTTGATTTGTTGCCTGTCTATTCTTGAGGATAATGGCGTCCATGGAGTGAGCTTTTGTTACCCCGTACTTCTTCAGGGCTACATCCATGGAGGTATACTTAAAGCCCTCTTTATGAAGGATCAAGCTGAAAGATCCGGATACAGTTCTAGTTTTCTTTAGAAGGGTATCCATAGAGAAGGCTTTGGTAAAGGTCTGGCTAATGTTGATATTCGCCTTTACCTTGATAGGGATCAAAGACCAGGCCGGGGGAGAGAGTGACACGTTAGAGGCCGAAAGACCGATGTGGAAGACGTGAGAGTGAGCCGCCAGAATACAGTTACTGATATCCCCGGTGTAAGTCGTATGCCTAGCCCCGGCGGTCCTATTGGTTGGTCCAGTGTTGCCGGTGGCTTCAGAGCCATGGTTATGAGACGGGGAGCCCGTTAAAGTGGCGTCCTGGTCGCCTCCCTCCAAGTACCTGTAATAGGGGCTATACCAGTCAGATAGGACCTCGAAATAGGAGGTATACCCGGTTATCGCCCCATCCACCCACAGGACGGTATTAGCGGGGATTACAGAGGTTGCCGTGTCAGTTACCCGGTAAAGCCTTGTTATAACCCTGACTGGCTTCGAGTTGACTTCAGAGGTGTAGATCCCGGTGAAGGTATGGAGGTGAGTTGTAAAGCCTCCGCCTATCAGGTCGTAAGGCGTCGAAGTGTTATCAAGGTAAACCGACGTAAGGGTGGCGTTCGAGACGTCGGCACCGAGAAGGTGTTTATGGGTGTCGCTTCCGCCGACTGATCCGGAACTCGAAGCCGAGAGCCTGACGAGACGACCATCTGAGGCGGTATGCCGGGCTATCCCAGAGGCCGAAAGAGCCGACGTCGAAGCCATCACGGCGTCCCTGGGAAGGCTTCGGACACTGTTTATAAAGGCCCCGATCTCACATTTGATCACCCTGAAGGTGTAATAGGATGGATCATTAGCCGCTTCGGTGATCGTGACGGATGAGAGGGTATGGTTATGACTCTTAGTCCTTACGCCACTGGTCCCTTGAGCATAATGGCCGTAGACACCCGTGGCGTCGTAAGCATCAAGGCTATTGGTCCCTGTTAAAGAATGGTTATGCGTTGCGCTTCCGTAAGTACCTAGGGCTGTATTAACATGAATCAGATATTTACCCTCAGGTACATCACTAACGAGGCTCCAGCTTCCAGGGGGAGCACCCGATCCAAGCCACAGCGCATAAACATTAGTCATTCAAGGGCCTCAGAGAGATTTTACCGTCACCTGGTCGTTACCGATCTCCAGCTCAAACTTATCCTCAACCCGGATCACGTAGTTAGTGAACCGCTCCACTCCTTCAACCAGCTTGAGACGCCTGATTTTAATCAAGCCTCTAGGGGCTCCCCTGGCTTCACAGACCGGGCAACGAACCTCTGATTTGAAGAAGATAGGGTTAGGGATAACTTTCTTACAGATGTCACAATACCAGTCGTTATGAGTTCCGCAAGAGGGACACTCAGGCCGGGGCGATTGCTCCACCCCTCCCCACATAAACTCAGTATTGCAGGCCGTACACCTATAATAATCAAAATAATTTATATAGCCCCGTCTCGTCATCGTTCCCCGTTCACCAGGCTTCAAAACGACCTGGTAAATGGGATCTACCGAGGGCTCTATAGGTGTAGGGTTTGGTAAGGTGCTCTGTTGTAAATCGATCCTGTCGATTAGCTCAGGATCTCTAAACGGTATCCAAACCAGGCACTTGTACTTTCCTTTTTCGGGGTCTTCGTAAGGTCGATCCTCGCCCGTTTCTAGGTCAAACTGAGTATAGACCTTCCCGCTGTCGGCTCCTTCCATGGCCCAATAAAACCGAAGGGGAAGAGGAGACTCCCATCCCTGAGAGTCTACCTCTTCATCCTCGAAGTTTTCAGGGCCATCCGCCTTGTTAAAGGCTTCTGGCTTATCTTCCATGCTGGTATCTCCTTAGATCTCATCCCATTGCCAGGTTAGGGTTACGTTGGCCTTGTCTCCCTGAGTGGCGTCAGGTTTGATTTCAACCTGAGTAACTATGCTCTTGGAGGCTCCAGAACTCGAATAAGGCCCGCTGTCGATCAGCAGGGGAGAGCCAGACCCGAAAGAGTCAGCGTCCCCTACATCTATCGTCTGGTCCTTATAGTAAGCGTGGCCGCTGGTTGGGTCTTTTATAGCCGTTCCAGTGGTGCCGACTGTCCCCACTGCCTGCTGATAGTTAGCAGTGGGGCAACCGTTATCGCCACTGTCGCGACGACCGACCGCCAGCTTTCCACCCGTTCCAAGGCCCCACGTAGAGGCCACGTTTGCGGGGCCGTACCATTTGATTTGAGTGATTTGGGTAAAGGTCCCGCTGAAAGCAATCCTGTGATGCTTCCAGAAGCTGTAATAAGTTCCAGAGGGAGGTACAACACAAGGGTTAGAACTTCCAGGGTTGTAGCTGTCCATGGTAGCATATCGCCCGGTCGTGATGACCGTCCAAGTGACAGAAGACCCGTTCCCTTCCTCAACGTTGACTGTTGCGCCTATGATCTCACTTCCTTTTCTTGGCCGTCATTTCGGCAATTAGCTTATCGCCTACTCTTTGCTCAAATTTCGAGCTGATCCGATCAATATTCTCATCGTAAGGCACCCGAAGGTAAGATCTTGTGGGAATTTTTTGATTCGTGTTGGACGTCGTAGACTCAAAATCCATAGGGAACCCGTACTCTTGAGTCCAGGCATACTCCTCTACCGCCGCGTCCATCACGCCGACGAAGCCGATAACCTCCTTACCCGTAACCGTGATCTTGTGGTGAATGGAGCCCAAAAGAGCCGTAGAATCAAGTAAAGTCTTATCGTGGCCCTTTCGTTCTACGGTTTCGGGTTTTAGAGCTGGCGGGATATTACCGGCGTTTATCCGCTTTATTATGCAGTCTTCCAGATCGGATAAAGCCCTTTCCATCTCCCCAGCCACTATTTTAGAGGTTTTGAGCTTCTTTGCCATCTTCCCCTCTCTATTCGAGCTAGAGCGAAGTTAAACGCCCTATACAGTCTTTTTGATCAATATAGGCTTATAAGGCTTTTGATTCTCTTCAAATAGTCTTCTTGAATGGCCTTATCTCCACCTCAGGGATATCATAGACGGGTACGTAATCAGAGCCTACACTAACGACCTCAGGGACTCTTTTTATAGGCAGATCACGCTTATTATCATAGTTACGTGGTCTTATGATAGCTAAATTGAAATTAACCCCATAATTGACCGATTTAGCCCCTGAGTATCGCATCGTATAGGCCGATAAACTCCTTACGACCGTAAGAGCCGACATATCAAACCCTTGAGTTATACCCCGCTTTTTCAGATACAGACGAGAGAGATAGGTCTTTGAAGTGGTCCTCGCCACCTTCGCGTTGAGGGTGTAGCTTTTGCTCATCCTTCCAGCGATAAGGGTATCAACTCCATACCCGGCGGTCTTCCTGGCCCTAAGGAGCACGTCGGTATTGTAACCAGCAACCCGCCGCCTAGCTATCAGGGTATCAACCGAGTAGTCTTTTGATATCGACTTTTGGAGCATAGCGTTAGCATAGATCGCCGTCGTCTTCGCCTTCTGGAGGAGAACATCCATATCTTGAGCGGTATCCTGTGGTTTCTTTAGCCAGACGTCGGCCTCGATGGAGGTCTCCCTCACGCCCTGAAGGAGAGACGACATAGAGTAAGTCTTAGCTTGTGTTTTTTCGAGTAATATATTCATCAAGTAATCTTTATCATATCGACCGGCTACCAGTACGTCAAATAAAGCGTTAGTCTCTAAGGTATCCCGAACTAAGAGGGACATGCTCACAGATTTTCTTTGAGACTGGAAGAGGAAGGTCTTCATCTGATAGTTCGCCGTGACGCCGTACTTCTTTGTCAACATATCGAAAGTATAAGAAGAAGTTACGGACTTCTGAAGCCCTATCGACATGTTCACCGAGGAGACCATCTTCTTCTTAAGAATCGTGTTAATGGTAAGATCAGAGGTCCGGATAGCCTTCAACGTGGTTGCCAGGTCGAAACCCTCTTCCCGACGTTGGATTAGGATAGCGTCGAAGTCAGCCGAGGAAGTCCTCCTTATCCTGGCGAGGAGGTCCGTAAGGTAAGACTTTTGAAGCTGAGCCTGGAGCCTTACCGACGTCTGGTAAGTGGAGACCCTGGACTTCTTAAGGAGCACATCGAGAGAGTACGGGGTGGTCCCTATCTTCTTCAAAATAACGTCAAACTCAGCCGTCTTATCCTTCTTCCCCTGAAGGAGGGCATTCAACGTATAGGCCGCTTCTCTCCTCTGGATGGAGATCATGTTAAACGAGGAGCCCGCCGTCCTCGTCGCCTTAAGCATCACGTCCATATCAAGGGAGGCCATCCGCCGGTTTACCAGGGAGAGCCCCATCTCATAAGGCAGGTATCTCGATGGGGTGATTATTTCGAGGCCCGCCGAGTAGCCCTTCGAAATGGTCTTCTGGACGACCGCCGACAGGTCATAAGAAGCCTCCCTCGTCTTCTTCAGTTGGAGGTTCGCCGTGATGGAAGCTATAACCGTCTTCCTCAAGAGCACGTCTAAAGCATGATTTTTAGATATGGTCTTCGAGAGGAGGAGGTCCTCCCCAAAAGATACCGATCTCGTCTTTTTCAATATGGTGTCTGCTGTAACTGTTTTGTTGCGGACTGCCTTAAGGATCACGTCCATGTTGTTTGAAGAGGTCCTCGTCTGCTGGAGCAACATATCCATAGAGTAGGTCTTCGTGTTCGTCGTTACCGCGTTGATATCGCTATCATTAGAGGCCATCCTCAACCGGACGTAAGGCGGGGCCATGTTGGCGCTCGCCGAAGTGACAGAGAGGTAATGAGTATGGAGCTGAGGGTTAGCCCCTTCTGATCCCGTACCGCAAGATAAGGTAGGGGTTGGATATCCAGAGTAGCCGCTGATGGTATGGTAATGAGAAGCGGCGAGGGTCTGGGAGCCCGTACTCGAAGTAAAGGAGGAGCTTGTAGATTTATAATGAAAGTGGCTAGTCGCTGAGATCTCAGTCCAACCAGCGGGGACCGTGTTATCGAAGTAGGCATAGCACCCGGCGGGGAGGGTGTAGACCGTCGTGGTGGTCTTATAGAGCTTCGTGGCCCCTACTCTCTTAAAATCATAACTATTATAGACGCTACAATTGACAGTAACCGAACTATGGCCATGGGTCATGCTGGCGAAGGTTCCGCCGCCTGAGGCGCTAGGGTTAGAGCTATTCGCCTTGCTACTCAAGGCCACCGTCACGGTATGGTAATGAGAACCCCCATAAGTGGAGCCGACGTCTCCAGAGTCCCCAACTCGAAGATAATAGGACTGGCCGCTATCCACTTCGGACCATCCCGTCCCTGGAGAGGAGGTCTTCGTAACCGCCATATTAGCGGGTAACATACCATTAAAATTATTATAGTTTTTATAGATTAATCTATAAGCTTTGCAAGTTGGAAAACTCGAAGCCGAGCCAACTGAAACAGACGTGACAGAGTGATTATGGCTTTGATTACAAGCTACATTAGAGCCGAAGGATGACGTTATAGAGCCGCTGGTGCTGGAGGTCCCCACCGACCAGGACCCCAGGCTATGAGAATGAGTAGAGGCCCCTCCAGTGGTTAGGCTACCAGTGACACAAACAAGGCGATCCCGATAGGTTGAACTAATCTCAGTCCAACCCGAAGGGACCGATGCAGATGACACATACCATAAATAAATATTAACCATTAGCCCCTTCCCTCACTTTCTTTTCAATCTCCAGAAGCTCAGATAAGTACTGTCGCCTCTGGTTGAAAAGAACTTGAGGGGGGACGGTTGGGTTAGGACCTATCGCTAAAATGAAGTCCTGGTAACACTTCATGGCGATATCTAACTCCCATTTATGGATAACGCCTTTGACTTCGAGAAGGTCCAGCAGCCCGTTCATAATCCCATAGTAAGGCTCTGAGGTGGTTATCAGCTCTTCATCTGTAATAAGACCCTTCCAGACGAGGAGGTCGATAAGCCCTTCTAGCCTCCCTATTTCAACCGAAGGTACGGCGATAGGCGACGGTTTAAACTCCTTAGTTTTCTTTGCCCTTTCGTCCTTACCTCTACGGCCCTTGTCTTTACCAGCCATAATAAAAGCCTCCAAATAAATTTAGTTACCAGGGGGAGGGGATCAGGTCCCCGAAGCCCTGGTAAACAGAAGCCATACCGGCGTTTCCGCCGTTCCGGTGTTGATATAGAGATCGTGGTTAGTCGTGTCGATACAAAGGGAGTTGACCTTAGCCAGAACCGCCGCGTCAGGAACTCCTTCATGGAGGATTACATCCACCCCAGAAGCTCCACCGACTTCTAGCCCGCCTGATCCCTTGAGGACACCAGTTACCTCAAGCTCTCCACCGATCGCACCAGCCCCGGCTATATCGAGGGTTGCCCCTCCAACCTCGCCCTCTACGGCGACGTCTCCACCTATAGCGCCGTTCCCGGCTATATCGAGGGTTGCCCCTCCAACCTCGCCAGTTACGGCCAGGTCGCCGCCTACTGTGGCGTCCCCGGTCGTGGTGATGGTTTCCGCTGTGATGTCTCCGACGTTAGCCAGATCCTCGCCGCCAAAATCACAAGCCTCTAAGATGAGCTTCCGATATTCCGGGGCTCTCTCTTTAACTGTGAAAGTTATAGGCATGTTCACCCTCCAAAAAGGGGTCTAAATGCCTGAGGAGGCATAGATCCCGGCGTAGGGCTCCTTTACGAGGATGCCGAACTCAAGCCACATCTGGAAGACCGTATCGTGAGTTTCCTGGTCTTCAAATCTGTTGATGTGGAAGCCGATCTTGTTGTCTGTGGTCGTGGGGTACTTGGGGTTTCTGGCGTAATAGAAGGTTCCAGCAGGGAAACGCCTATCGAGGCCGAGGATACCGCCCTCAACTACACCGTTCACCATCTTATGAACCGCCACGTTACCGACGACAGGTATAGAGATCTGAGGGGCCTTGATGTCAGGCATACCCCAGATAGCCTTTTTCTCTTCAGTTGTAACCTGAAGATTCTTGAGGAAGTGCATCAGCTCCCAGTAGTTCTGCTTATGAACGTAGACGTCTGTGAGGCCATAGGGGTACTCATCCCGCTCCATATCCTGAGCTAAGAGCATCAGGTCCTCAACAGGGTCCCTAATGTTCTCGCCCGTCTTCACGCTCCAGGCTGGCGTAGTCTTCCCGCCGAAGTTGTCAGAGCCCGCTACCTGATAGACGCCACCCGTGAGAGCCGCGCCAAACTCAGTATTGACCTGATCGAGGAGCCAGTAAGCGGCCCGGTTATAGGCCCGCTGCATCTCGTCTATGCCCTCTGCATATCTTACCGCGTCCTCGTCTATGGTCATCTGAAGGCCGAGGGTTGCCAGGGTCGTACTGACTTCTTCGAGCTGAGAGATGCTCATCTTCACGAACTTGGAGCCAGCCGTCCTAAGCCTGGGAGCCCGCCTCTTCGCGTCGCTCTTCGCACTGGTGACTTCCTTTGTGGTCCAGACAGCCTTAGCGGTGCTCTGTACCTGAGGCATGAAGCCAGTCAGCCATTCTAACTCAGGCTCCATGATGCGAAGGATACGAGCCTCCACAAAGTCTTTCTGGAGGAATTGCTCATTTGGAAGTACAACTTTTTCGACCATTTTAGCTCACCTTGTTACTGAGGATCAGCCCGTAGGCAACCATCTGAGGAGCCGTTACGTCGCCCTCAGTAGATCCCGCTATGTGGAAGAGGGGAGTGAGGCCAGCACCACCAGAAGCCACATACTTGAAGGCTCCCAGGTTGATATCCCAGGCCAGAGTTGCGGGTGCTCCGACCGCCTGAGAATCGGCGGGGGAGTTCTGGGGGATGAGTTGCTCTATGAGCTTTGTTGCCCTCAGGCCCTCAAACTCTATCGTAGCCCTCCTAAGGAGGTCCTGAGAGAGCATAGTAGCCAGGGCCGTTACTGGCGTATCGTTCGCAGGCATACCCCTAGCAGGGTCTATACTGACTATCTCGCCAGTTATAGAGGTCGCAGCGGTCGCCACTTTACGCACCACAGGAAGAGCCCTACAAGCCTGGTAGGTAAGGGCCGCGTCGTCGAAGAGTTCCACCCTGTCACCGACCTTAAGACCAGCCGAGTAAGTCAGGATGGAGGTATCCCGCCCGGTCCTCCCCACTGCTGTACCGAGGGTTACGTTGCCCTCGTAAAGATAGGCCGTGATCGGCTCGCCGAGAGATCCGATATCGCCGCCTATTTCGCCTTCGAGACTCATGTTTACTTTCCTCCTTTGACGCCGAGGCGACCATCAAACTCTCTGTTAAGGCGCTCTAGCCTTTGGGCGTCCGTTTCTCCATGCTGGCCAGGGTGAGCCGGGTTAGGGTTGAAGGGTGTTGATCCCTCGTCCGGGGCTCCCTGGTGTCCCTTGATGGCCATGGCCGTTATGTTTCGAGCTACCGGCCTGAGAGAATCCAGGGGGAGCCCCTCGAAAGCCTTCAGCTCTTCTTCCGAGTACTTACCATGAGCCTTGATCTGTCCGATCAGTTCGGCCCTGTCGTGTCCCTCCAGGGTGGCGAACTTCTCGGTAGTGGCCTGAAGCTCTTTCTTGAGCCTGAGGTTATCCTTCATGTAGGCTATGAGTATCCCCGCCGTATGGCCCTTCACCGCCTCAGGGTCTACGTTTTCCGTCCATGTGAAGCTTTCAGGGATAGCGCCCTCTTCGAGCTTGTCAGGCATAGGAGCTTCAGGGGCAAAGAACTTAGGAGGCTCTGGGGTCTGTCCCTCAGGGGCCTTGAAAAGCCCAACCTGAGCCGTGGCGTCAGTGTATAGCCCTTCGAGGAGGTCCTTAGCTTTCTGAAGGCCGTCTTTGGGGTCCTCAGTCTGTCCGATCTCCTCGATTTGAGTCTTCAACTCCTCAGGCTTGGTTACTTTGACCTTACCCTTGGATTTATCGCCTTTTCCTTCTTCAGCCATAATATCATCCTTCTTATCCTGATCAGACCTCTCTTTAGGTTCTTGTTTATGAACCTTTCCTTTTTGGTCATCTTTTTGACCGTTTAAACCCTCAGAGTGTCCGGATCTTTTAGGTTCCGGGGCGTCGTGCTTGAGAGTCAAAACCTCGCCCTTATGACCTCCTAAGAGAACATCGGCGAGGACCGCCACACTATCAGGCTGAGCTACCGCCTCAGGTGGCCTATGCCCCATCCCGCAACCGTCATCCCATGAGCACGCTCCATAGGAAACAATGGCCAAATGATCAAAGTAAAGAGTGGTTTCCACCTGCTGATAATCAAGACCTTCATAGGTTCCCTCTTCGTCCACATCATAAGAATAGTAACCAACTGACACCTCAACAGGCTCATTTTGCCTGATCCTGTCGATGATCTCAGGGGGGACCTTAGCCTTCCACAGAACGCACCTAACCCACGCCGAGCCGTTCTCTTCTTCAAACCAGGCGTCAGTTATCTTACCTACGGCTTCTTTGGGGTCTACGACGACCTGCTCATTTACAGGGTGGTTAAGGATGATAGGGCGACCTATTAGCCAGTGAGTGTTTTCAGCCAGAAGCTCAGCCGGTCTTTTTACCCCTTTCCAAACCCCTCTTCTCGTAGCCACCGCGTTAACCGTGATGGTGTCCTCTGTTTCATCGATAACAGAGTGGAGCTTTATCTCTGATCTAAGAGGGCATTTAGAGGTTCCAGATTTACCTTCAGTCGTCTTATATCACCCCTTAGGTCCATAGGATTATTATAGGGAGATTTTAAAGCGTTTCCCTATTTATCCCTTATCCTTCGTTAAGCTTATAACCCCTTCTATGGGATCATAGCCAAAGGCTTGAGGATGGAGGTCTTTTTGGTTCCCGCCTGATTCTGAGACCTTATTATCGTCAATCGATATGATCCACCAGGTTACAACGTCGCCGTGAAGCTTCATCATGAACTTTCTGTTTTCCCTGGCTTCTTCTATGTCGTTTTGATGAAAGCCACTAAATGAGCCGTTCTTATGCTCAAATATTACGTCAAACCCGCCTAATCCTTCAATAGAGGTCATATCAAACCCCAACTCCGAAAAGCTTCTTTAAAACGGTTCCGTAGACCCCGTTTACCAGGTTCTCCATGAAAGCCTTATACATGTTCGGGGCTACCTCCTTCGCCTTCGCCGGATCGCTATAAACGAACCTGGCAAACTCGGCCAACCTCTCGGTTGGCTTCTCGGACCACCCCGGCTTATTGGTGAAGCTCCCCGCCTTCTCGCCATCGATGAGATACCTCAACACTATCCCGGTCTCCATGTCATGACGCTTAAGGGGGTCCTCAACTCCCTGGAGGTACTTATCAACATTGAAGGGAGTTACCAGCTCGTCAAGCTCTTCCATCTCCCCGGTTGCCGTGTTGTAAGCCGAGATCTTTTTATGGGTGAGGACCTGGCCGTCTGTGGTGGAGGGGAGGAGCTTATTAACCATGTAAACCTGAGTGGCTTGATCTTTCGCCTTCTCGGTCCCCTCGTCGCTGAGCTTATCCCATTCACTCTCTCCTAAGGCCCTGGTATTGAAAAGGAACTTGTCTAATGGAGTCTTTTTATCAAGAAAATCTTTAGGTGTATTTTTATAATAGTCTAAATAGGCCCCTTCCCATCTCCCCGCTTGGATGGCCTCCTCAGCCCTGGCGAGATATGAGTTTCGAAGGTCTGTATAGTCGATGGTCTCAGGGACGCCGTTAGCCCTTAGTACCTTCGTGGTCTCATCGCCAGGGCCTCGAAAAGATACCCGCTCATCATGGAAGTTAACGGCTAATCGCATATAGGACATGGAATCTTTTAGCTCAGTTTGATTCAGGTTGATGAGCTGTTGAGTATCGAGCTGAGGAAAGAGAGGCTGGAGCTGATAAATATTATTAGATGTATAATGATTCTCATCCTTTCCCCAGTCTATACCGTGCATGTACTCATGGATCAACGTACCCGTTCCAGCCTTCCCCGTTTTGGCTATGTCAGGCCGTATCATGATCTTAGGGTTCTCCTTCGGGCCGTAGAACTGAGCCACAGCTCCAGAGGATACCTTTTTGGTGATCTCTACCGGGAAGTCCTGTTTAACCATCTCGATAGCTTCGTTAATATCAACAACAGGGACGACCTTGATATTTTCCGGGGCTACCGGCTCGATGATCGCTTCCTTCTCCTTCTCGGTTACATCCTTCCCCGGCTCCTCGTCTTCGGGGAGGTCGTCCGGAAAGTGAGGCTTCGGCCTACACCTACACCATGGATGATAAGCGGGTAAAGGATCGTTCCATGAAAAGGGCTTTAACAAGCTCTCGGCGGCTTTGGCAATGCAGATCTCGCAAGCCTTCTCATCCTCAGCAACTACCGAGATCCACCCGTCAGCAACCCCCATCTGTTTATAATGCTCCACATAGGCCCGGTTTCGAAGAGAGTAGGGTATCGTGGTGGAGAGCATGTTTGCATAGGTCTCAGGGGTGTAGGTAACGGCCTTCTTCCCCTCCCTCTTGATCGTGATAGGCTCTCTCATCAGCTTAACCGTGCTTTGGGCGATCTCCCTCTTCATTTGGATAGGAGAGTCACCCATAGCAATAGAGCCCTTCACGATGTCGCCGAGGCTCTCGGCAAACTTCGCGTTGTAGTCCTGGATGGGTCTCAAGTACTCGGCGAGGGTCCTAAGCTGAGCTTCAGCGTCAGTCCCTCCCAGCTCCACAGGTCGCCCCGTCTCCATCCTGGCCCTAGCGTCGCCACGCGCATAAGACCGGACCATCTCAGTGAGAACCCGGCGGTCTAGCTCCATTCTGAAATTAGACGTCAGCTCGTCTATATCATCAGAACTAAAGGAAGTAAGCTTAGCCTGTTTCAAGCGTTGGGCTCCTTATGGCTGTGGTTATGCTCCTCCTCCTCGTCGAAAAAGGCCGTATGCTCATCTAGGGCTTTCCCCAGCTTCTCCATGTACCCGTTCACGGCCTTCTGATAAGCAACTATGATATTCGTCTCTAAGTCTGGCTCAAGCTCTGGGAGGCCCGCGTCGTGAGCCCCAAAGTGAGGTCTAAGGCTTTGAACCTTCGAGGTGCTCATCCCGCTCATAAAGTCTTCAAAACTCATATCACCGAGCTTTGCCGTGGGGGTCTTCAGGAACTCATCCCCACCTTCCACAGGGGGAAGCTCTAGCTTAGCTCTAGCCTCGTTTAAGGTCATAATCTGGCCGCCATACCCTGAGACTGCATAGTTTAGCTTTTGGGCTTCTAATGCAAGCTGAGCGGTCAAATCCTGGGAGTTATCAACCTTAAACTTGATGTTTAGGTTATCAAAATCGATCTCTTCGTATTTGAAGCCTCTTCGCTGGAACTCTGACCTTAAAAAGTCCTCTAAACTTGTTTCAACCGATTTAAGCAACCCTCCACCGAAGGAAGCCATAAAGGAGGCCGTTATATAGCCTATTGCATACGTAGAGCCAGATTCGTAGCCGAAAAGAGAAAGAGGGACACCGAGGGCCGAACATATCGACCTATCGCACTTCTCGATAACCGAAAGATAACCAGGCTGAGCGGCGATACCTCCCTTCATATCCCCGGTCACATTCTCGCCATGGACGAAGGCATGATCTACCTCGATGGGTAGCCGCTTGTTATAGGTTGGGCTGTTTTGATCGTTATCGATATAGTAGAGCTGGCCCTCAAATTCTCGGAAGATCTCCCTGGCCGCCTCCCTGGCTGCCTTGAGCTTCTGAGCATAAGAGCCCGGATAGTTCTGAAGGTTGAGGGCCTCGCCGAGGGAGAGGGTATAATCCCATCGGGGAAGACCGTTTTTAGACCACCTGAGGTAATCGAGGCTGATAGCGACTTTCAACTTCAAGGTGAAGATCAGGGTCTCCAGGGGAGAGCATCCCCAAACCCCGAAGGTCTCCCTTCCCATCACATCAAGGCATGAGTTCCCCTCAGGTTGAAAAGACAGATGGAGGATATCCTCAGCCTTGATCTCGGCCTCTGCATTGCCCTTTCCGATAAACTTAGCTCCCTCGCCGCTGGTTCCCCCTGTGGTCGCCGCTGTCGAAGGGTTAGTAGTGATGTTTCCGCCTGTCTCGGTGGAGGCGTTGAGCTGGCGCTCAGAGACGAGATAGGAGTCTCTCCTCTTGATCACCTTTTCCTTCTCTGGAGCCTTCTCATATTTCTTTGACATGATGGTTACAGAGTAGGCGGGGAGGAGTTCCAGTTTTGTTATCCGGTTGGGTTCCGCCTGGTTCTCTCGCCATATCCTATAAATGACGTCCCCGTTAGTGATCAAGAGCCTTATCCAGTCAGATAGCTTATTGCTCATCCTGACTTCGGCTAAGATCGTCTGCACATTCAGCAAAAAGTTTTCATCCGTTGGGGTGTACTTTTCGGTTAGCTCCACCCCCTCGTAGCTATTCATGACGGTGAAGGAGACCATCGTTATAGCATCCCTCACCTCAGGGTCTATCTTCCCCATCGACTCGAAGAGGACGTATTTGTTGACTACGCCGGGATCAGCCACCAGGAACCTCTTCATATCATTAATCATGATCTGATAAAAATTCCCGGTGCTGTCGTCCGAGCCTAAGCTATGAAAACCGATTGAAACAGGATTAGGAGCCTCTTGAGTCTTTATTTGGGGAGGAGAAGGCTTCAACACGACCATATTTAAAAAGCAACCATTTTAAGACTTAAAGGTTATGGTCTACTTATAGCCAACCTTATAACTACTTATAAGATAGCTATAAGCGGTTATAAGTTACGTATAACAACTTATAACCACATTGAGCCAAAAAGGAGCTGTAAAACGAGGTATTTAAAAGAGAAAAGGTGAGCCCTTATAAACTAGCGGGCTCTTCGGGCTGTACGTCTATTATGGTGGCCGTCGTGTCAAAGAACGCGACGACCTCAGCCCGATCCTCGAAGATGTTAATGGTTCGCCTCTTCCCCCTGTAATCAGCAGGGCCAACCCCTAGAATGTACTGATCAGGGGCGAGGTCTACGATCACATCAAGCCCCAAATGGCCCCGGATTTTGGGGAGCTTTACGTAGCCTTCCAGGGGTTTATATAGCCACCAATACCGCTGATATTTGGACCTCTCGAAAGTTCGCCGGGTTATGCCAGGGGAGGAGGTGATCCTCACCCGTACACATCTTTTATCAGGGTCCAATTCCTTTCAGCCTCCTTACAGATCCGGGTTAGTTCATCCTCCCAGGGCCACCCCATAGACACGGCGACGGCGAGGGCCAGCTCCTTAGGCATAATACAGCCCTCCCTAGAAGTCCGTTCTACATCCTTCAGGCCCTTCAATGGAAAGACCCCCTTCAGGTGAAGGTATCGGGCCGCCGACTTCGTTAACTCAGTCCTTACGAACTCTTCCTTTTGCTCACGCTTCTCTTTTTCAGTTTCCGGAAACACCATAATCATCTCCTAAAGCCGCCTGCCTTTGGCCTGGAGGTGCTGGCCTCTTCGGCCTTCGGTCGATCTTCGGCTTATCATCCTCGTCTTTCGGAAGGGGAGCCGTCGTTATGTAGGTCCTCCCCTTCACCGCCTCGCCTATCGCATTCTTAGGGATCTTCTCGCCCTGGGGTACGTAGAGGTTGAACCCCTCCTCTATCCCGGCCCCGGTCATCCGGTCCAGATAGAAGAGGCCATCGACCGACTCGATGACGTCCCTCACCCCTTCGAGGACCTCCTTCTTAAGATCCCATTCATTCTTTGTGACCGGCATGAACACGACAGGAAAGGCTTTTCCCTGCCTGTCTATCTGCACGCTCCTTTTAGATGGAGTCAACACGATTGATTTTAACTCAACCTTAGCCGATACTACGGGCTTCCCTGGGAGCTTAACGGATAGTATCCCCGCCCTCTTCCCTGTTGCCTGAAAGCTCAAGACGGCACGCTGTAAACCCTTCGCCATGTAGGTCTTCCACTCCTCGAAACTCAGCCTTTCTAACTCCCTTTCATTCTGGAGATCCTCCTCCAAAGAGGGGTTAAATCCTCAAAAAGGTTAAAGGAGGCCCCTGAGGGCCTGGAATCGTCAACACTTAACGGACGCATCCCCACCGATGAAAACACCCCCTCCATAGAACATATAGACGCTATCCAGGCCCTGCGCCGTGTTGATAACGGCCCCGTCTTCGTTGTCTATCAGCATCATGGATATAAGCTGAGGGGTATGGGTTGGGTCTGGCTCTGTCACGAAAACGATAGCTTCCACTGTTTCAGAGTTGTTTATAAACACTACCTGAGAACTTGCGATATCCACTTCCCCACCAGGCGAGGAGGCGAAGTCTCCTTCCCATGGCCCGGCATAGTCGTAAATTACCAGGGTCCAGTTATGAAGGTTGAGATCATCGCAGCCTTGAGCCGTTGAAACACCCACGCCATAGGCAGCGCCAAAAAGGAAGGCGAGGATGAGAGCGGCTATACCTATCCAGTCTAGCTTTCTAAAGCTGACTTCATCCGTCATGGTTTAACACCTCACTCTGCTAACTTATAATACTTTTCGAGGCCCTCTCCCCTCTCCTCTTCGAGAACGCCAGCGTCAACCATCACGCCGAGGGTTACTTTCACGTTGAGAAGGGGAAAGATCTTTTTGGTTACTTCGCTCCCCCTCTCGGTGATCTCTTCGAGGACTTCTTCGGGTGTCATAGGTCCTAACTCTTCGAGGACTTCTTCTATCTCGTCGGCTAGTTCAACATCAACCATCTACGGCTTCCTCCTTCTGTTGGGCGTAATAGGCTTTTTGAGCCCTAAAGAAGGTTTCCCGACAGTCCACAGAGCAAAAGGTTCTAAACTCCCCCTCTGCATCGTACCCGCCATAACCTCCACCTTCAGCCACCCTATTACACCAGTAACACCGATGAACATTCATTATCTTTATCACCTGGGGTTAATCGTCGATCAGCTCGCCTATGATCTTCTTCAGGTCCACATCTTCATAACAAACATAGAACTGACTCCCAGACCTCCCCCTAATCGAGGTTAGATATCCCTCACTTGTTAACTCGATGAGCAACTTCAAGATGGAGGAAGGACTTAACGATGGGAGGCGATCCAAACCGCTAAAGACCTCCCCGAAAGATCCAACGGTAAACCGCTGATCCTCTCGGATCTGATCCTCAGGGGTCCCCCTTCTGATCTGGTGGCCGTGAATAGTATTCAGCATCAGAGGCCAATACTTCGCTTTCCTCCTCTGTTTGGCTGCCTTCTTATCGCAGGCCCTACACCTGATAGACTTTCGAGAGCCCTCCTTAAACCT
>ERZ795057.531-NODE-531-length-39597-cov-7.077791_pt1 | contig 39597 bp, 36 predicted proteins | sample MGYA00375141_ERZ795057 | MGnify/ENA primary metagenome ERZ795057 (study PRJEB30186, sample SAMN05720163) | activated sludge metagenome | isolation source: Anaerobic digester | place: Hong Kong | collected 2015-01-26 ...
CGGTGGAGCCTTCTAAAAGACTGATTATAATAAATGCGGGTGAGACTCCCGCTATCTGGAGGTTGTATAGATGAAAAAAAGACTGGCAATCGTTGGTTCCCAATGGGGTGACGAGGGAAAAGGGAAAGTTGTCAATTACTTTGCAAAGGATTATGAATGGATCGTTCGGTTCTCCGGCGGGGCAAATGCCGGGCATACGATTTATGTTGACGGCAGAAAATATGTCAATCATCTCCTTCCATCCATTTCACCGGCTTCAGACTCGAAGGCCTTTCTCGGAGCCGGAATGGTCGTAGATATCGAACAGATGATCCATGAGATAGAAACCATTGAAAAGGATTTTCCCGGCTTTTCATCAAGAATTTATATAGACCGAGAGGTATTTCTCGTCCTCCCCTGGCATAAACAGCAGGACAACATACTGGAAGGCTGGAGGGAAAAACCAATTGGGACGACCGGGAAGGGTGTAGGACCGGCTTATACGGATAAAGTCTCAAGAGAAGGCATCAAATTCTATCATCTGCTCGATGAAGAGATGCTCATGAACCGCTTAAGGAGTTCCTACACGCTGAAAAAACAGATGTTTGGCGATGAACTTGACTATTCCTATGAAGATGTCTTTGAATATCTCATCGGACTCAGAGAAAAGCTGAAAAAGATGAACGTCAACATCACCAGTGCCGTTGATATGGCGGATGTGTTCAGAAACACGACGGTTCTGTTCGAAGGGGCACAGGGTGTTCTGCTCGATCTTGATTTCGGAACCTATCCGTTTGTGACTTCCGGGGCCTGTATGGCGCACGGTGTTTCTGCCGTCGGATTCTCCACCTTTGAACTGGATGCCGTGATGGGGGTTCTCAAGGCTTATACGACGCGAGTAGGAGAGGGGCCTTATCCGTCCGAGGAACTCGATGAAAAGATGTCACACCTGCTCAGGGAAAAGGGAAATGAATACGGTGCCACGACTGGTAGACCGAGAAGGGTTGGCTGGCTGGATCTTCCGGCACTCAGATATGCCAGACTCAGAAGCGGTCTCACGGAGTTTGTCATTACCAAGGCGGATGTCCTGAACGGATTTGACGAGATAAAGATCTGTACGGCTTATGATGTCAACGGAAAGATCAAGCGTATCCCCTCTTCCTCTTACGATTTCTTCGTAGCCAAACCGATTTATGAGACTTTAAAGGGCTGGCCGAACACGGATCACATCAATTTCCTCAAATATATGGCATTCATCGAAGATGAAACGGGTGTCAAGATCAATTACATCTCCTACGGACCAAAGACGGAAGAGATGCTCACGAAGAACGAACTGATCCGGAACATCTGATAAAAGAAAGATTGTATAATACGTGGGCGGAATGTTTTCCGCCCTTTTCTTAAGAAATGAATAGAAATGGGTAGAGAGATGGATAAAATCAGTAACGAGATTATGACGACTAAATTTTCAACAAAAATAGAAAGTCATACGGATAAGGAGATTTATGACATTAAACCGGAGTTTGGTTCCGGTTCTTTCACTTTATACAGAATCCTGGACGGAATGTATCTCTCTCATTCTGATTTACGAATTAATCAAATACTGGTCAATAAGACACACAGGGTATTCAGTGAGCCCGTTTTTAAATTACATTATTGCCTTGGCGGTGTCTGTATAAGTCGTTGCCACGATGAAAAGATATACAGCATTCAGAAGGGTAATACCGGCTATTTTGTAGGAACGAATAATTTTAACGAGCTTGAGTTTTTAACGGATACTTATCACTCCATATCGCTGTTTTGTTATCTGCATGATATTTGTGCTTCCATGGAAGCCTTACTGACTGAAACAAAGGACCGGTTGAAGGTCTTTTATGCCGCTCATCATAAAAGAAAAAATTATCTGTACATCAAGACACCGGTTAAGATACTGCAGCTCATCAATCAGTTGATGGAATTGATCAAGGCGGAAAATCAAAACATGGTAAAGATTCGTGCCATTGAATTATTACTGGAGGAAATTGATCATTTCGATGAATATTTGCAGTATGAAAGAAAGATTTTCAATCATACGACAATGAAAAAGGTTGAATCAATCAAGCTTTTTATTGACCAAAACATACAAAGGCATCTCACAATTGAAGAATTGGGCAATAAATTTGATCTGAACGAGACGGATTTAAAAAACTGCTTTAAACAGGCCTATGGCTATGGCCCTTATGCCTATCTCAGGCATTATCGCATGCAAATAGCCGTAAATTTGCTGCTTAATACACAAAAATCCGTACTTGAAGTGGCGAATACGGTTGGTTATGCCAATCCAAGTAAATTCAGCAATGCTTTCAAAATGACATTCGGAATAACCCCTTTGAGGTACAGAAAACTTCAGCAACAATAAACCTTTTATGTTAATTAGTTTTACAATTTAAAATTCAACGGTATAAAATACCTGAATGGAGCATTTTTAAAAAACAGGAGTAGAAATTTCTGTGTAAAAGTGTGTAAAATGTTGTTGTGTTATACAAAAATAACTATTATTTATTAGGCAACAAAAAGAATAGTTGCATTTAAAATAAATAGAGGACAACATTATGATGAAAATTCAAAAAAAACACTTATGATAATGAGCTATTCAGGAGGTTAAACGAATGTCAAAAGAAAAGAAAGGTTCCATTTTGAAGCGATTCACACCGTATATGGGGAACAAGAAAATCCTCTTACCCACAGCCTTGATCTTATCGGCTGTTTCAGCAGTTCTTAACATAATCCCGTTTGTACTTGTATGGTACATTACACGGGATATCCTGTTATCTCCACAGTCCGTGGACATGTCACATATCGGTTTTTATGCCTGGCTTGCCTTTGCCAGCGCAATAGCCGGTGTCATTCTCTATTTTCTTGCCCTGATGTCCTCACATCTGGCCGCTTTCAGGGTGGAAGTCGGGATGCAGAAGGTAGGAATGGAAAAAATAATTTCTATGCCGCTTGGTTTTTTTGATAAATATTCAAGCGGGAAGGTGAGAAAAATTGTTCAGGATGGAGCGGGAACGACGCATACGTTTCTGGCGCATCAGCTTCCAGATATGGCCGGGAGTATAGTTTCCCCCGTCATTTTACTCGTTCTGATCTTCATCGTTGAATGGCGAATGGGTCTTGCCTCAATCGTGCCCATTGCTATGGGGTTTATCGCAATGAAATTCATGACCGGTACCGTCGGGAAAGAATTCCAGAAGAAATATTATGATTCGCTTGAAGAGATGAGTTCAGAATCTGTGGAATACATTCGTGGTATTCCGGTTGTCAAGACTTTTGGTCAGTCTATCTTTTCCTTTAAGCGCTTCTATCACAGTATTATGAGATACAAGGAAATGGTGCATGCCTATACACTGCTCTGGAAGAACCCGATGTCATTTTACACCGTTATCATGCAATCGGCTGCCTTCTTTTTGATCCCGGCGGGAATCTTCTTGATTGGTAGAGGGGGTAATCTTCCACTTGTACTATCTGATTTTGTCTTTTATATTCTGATATCGCCAATTTTCACCATGCTTCTGATGAGATCCATGTATTTTCAGCAGAATACGATGATTGCGGAGCAGGCCATTGACAGACTGGATCATCTGCTGGATTACCCTTCCATGTCTTATAAGAAGACAGACAAGAATATTCATCATCATCATCTGGAATTCAGAGATGTTGTATTTGCCTACGATGGCGCTGATCAGAATGCCGTTGACGGCATCAGCTTTAAGATTAATGAAGGGGAAACGGTTGCACTGGTAGGCCCATCAGGCGGAGGAAAAACGACCATTGCCAGACTTTCCGCGCGTTTCTGGGATGTCAAAAAGGGAGAAGTGCTGATTGACGGGATTAATGTGAAGGATATTCCGAAAAAACAACTGATGGATACGGTGGCCTTTGTCTTTCAGAATACGAAACTCTTTAAGGGGTCTTTAAGGGAGAATATCCTCTTTGGAAAGGAAAATGTCACGGATGAAATCATTAGCCGGGCCATCGACTATTCACAATCACGGGAGATTGTTGATAACCTTGAAGATGGACTCGACACCGTTATCGGTTCAAAGGGGACGTATCTTTCCGGTGGAGAACAGCAGCGAATTGCGCTTGCAAGGGCCATGGTAAAGGATGCACCCATCATCCTGCTCGATGAGGCAACGGCCTTTGCAGACCCTGAAAATGAACATTTGATTCAGAAGGCTCTCAAAAAACTCAGTCATGGGAAGACAACACTGATGATTGCCCATCGACTGACAACCGTACAGCATGTCGACAGGATTCTGTTAATTGATAACGGAAGGATTGCAGAGGAAGGTTCCCATGAAGAACTGATGAAGAAGGGCGGGCTTTACAGGACCATGTGGGAAGATTATCAGAAATCGGTGATGTGGAAAATTACAGATGGAACTTTTGAAGAAAAAGGAGAAAAAAATGCTGAAGTATTTTCAAGATAAATATGCGATGTCCGAAGGGGGAGCAAAGAACCTTTTTTATGCCATTCTCTGGTCTATAGCGATGGATATCAGTTTTATGCTACCGGTTATTCTCGGCTTTAAATTTCTTGACGAAAAGATGGGAGTAGTGTTAAACAACTCTGTGGATCAGGGAAGCAGCATCCTGTTTTATGTGATCATGTCTGTTATTTCATTCCTGGTGATGTTTGTCATTGCCTGGTTTCAGTATGAACTGACTTATACCAGAATTTATGAAGAAAGCGCGAGGAGGCGAATCAGTCTCGCTGAAACGTTGAGAAAGTTACCACTGGCCTTTTTCGGAAAGAAGGATATTGCCGATTTGAGTGCGACGATAATGGAAGATGCCACACAGATTGAACAGCTTTTTTCACATTCAGTTCCTCAGATCTATGCGGCCGGGTGCAGTGTTTCGATCATGGCGGTATTGATGTTTATTTACAACTGGCGGCTTTCTCTGGCCGTATTCTGGGTTGTACCGGTTGCATTCCTGGTATTCTCTCTGTCAAGAAAGTTTCAGAAAAAGATGCATCACAAACTCTATCTTAAAAAGAGGGATGTTTCAGATCGTATACAAGAAGAGCTTGATTCGATCTATGAGATTAAATCCTACAACAGGGAAGATGAATTTCGAAATCGTTTGAATGGTAAACTGGATGGCTATGAAAAGACATTGATTGATGGGGAACTCATCATTGGTTCCCTGATCAACGTTTCCTATGCCATTCTGAAGCTCGGATTGCCATCGGTTATCCTGTACGGTGCCTGGCTTTTATCGACGGGATCTGTCAGTATTTTTGCCTATCTCGTCTTCCTGGTCATTACGGCCCGTGTTTATAATCCGATCATGGAAGTCATGAACAATATGGCGGCGTTGTTGTTCCTCAGTGTGCGTATTGATCGTATGAAGGAAATGGATCAGATGCCCCGTCAGGAAGGAAAGCCAACCTTTAATCCCAAAAATTATGATATTGCGTTCAAGAATGTAGACTTCTCCTATCAGGATGGTGTTCAGACATTGAAGGATGTGAGTTTTCTCGCCCATCAGGGAGAAGTAACCGCCCTTGTTGGACCTTCCGGTGGGGGAAAGAGTACGGTAGCAAAATTATCCGCACGTTTCTGGGATATCAACAGGGGAAAGATCACCGTTGGCGGGGAAGATATTTCAAAGATTGATCCTGAGACACTGCTCAACAGTTTTTCTATAGTCTTTCAGGATGTAACGCTCTTTAATTCAAGTGTAATGGATAATATCCGTATCGGAAGAAGGGATGCCACGGATGAGGACGTTCTGTGGGCGGCAAAACTGGCCCAATGTGATGATTTTATCCGGAATCTGCCAGAAGGCTACAATACCCATATCGGAGAAAATGGCGAAAGGCTTTCGGGTGGAGAGCGACAGCGTATTTCTATTGCCAGGGCTATCCTGAAGGACGCCCCTGTTATATTGTTTGATGAGGCAACCGCTTCACTCGATGTAGAAAATGAGAGTAAGATTCAGGAAGCGATCAGCACGCTGATAAGGGATAAGACGGTTTTAATCATCGCCCATCGAATGAGAACGGTATCGGAGGCCGACAAGATCGTTGTGATCAAAGACGGATCGATAGTCGAGACGGGAACGCCTTCGGAATTGAGAGAACGGGATGGATTCTTCTCCAACATGTTGAAAATTCAGTATCAGGATACCGTTGCCGGATAAAATAATAAAAGTTCCCCTCATAAAGAGGGGAACTTCATTGATCTTTAAACCGTTCCCGAAAGAGGAACAGGCTGCCTGCGATTAAAATTGGCAGGATAATGATAAAAGTCGCCGCAAAGGCATAGGCACGAAAGAAGAAAAAGAAAAATCCCCAGATTCCGATGAAGATCCAGCCGCATATCTTCGGATATTTTTTTGAAAAAAGCAAAACGATCAGTATTCCGGCGGTTGGCAGATTCTGTATCAGAAATCCCACGCCCTTTTCTAAGGGGGTACCTGAACTGAATACATCGAATGATAATAAAAAAAACAGTGAAGCAACGAGTATAACGATGATATAGGGCAGAAAGTATAAGATTCTTTCAAAAATTTTAATCATGAGAACCACCGTCCTTCTTTCCATTATACAATAATAAATCCTTCTGATATAATGAACCGTTGATAGAAAAAACAAGTCTGGTGAAAAATATGACAAAATATGATCTGATTGCTTTTTATTACGATTTTCTGCTGGGATTTTTTGAAAAAAAGACACTGAGACCGCTGAGGCGAAGATTTGTTCCGCAAATAAATGGGAAAACCCTGGATATTGCAATCGGGACGGGGAATAACATCGAATTTTATCCAGCCGACAGTGATATTTCTCTGGTTGACAGCAGTCTTCAGATGTTAAAACTTGCCGAAAGGAAGGCTGACAGATTCAATCGGAAGACTTCCCTCTCCTTTGTCAGGGCTGTACTCGAATCATTACCTTTTCAGGACGAGAGCTTTGATTCGATATTGTCGATAGATGTTTTCTGTTCCGTCGATAAACCTGAAAAGGCCCTCAATGAAGTGTACAGAGTTCTGAAATACGGGGGAAAGGCGATCTTCGTTGAGCATATGAAAACCGGTAGGAAACTACAAGACCTTTTTCTGGGGTTTATCACCCTTTTTACTCTACTCATCGCCTCTTCATCGATGATAAGACCGATTGACCGGTATATCAGAGAATCTGAATTTGAGATTTTAAGTACTGAAAAACTAAGTGGTTCCTTTCGTTATTATCTCTGCACAAAAAAAGAAGAGCCACATTAACCGGATGTTTCTCGAGGTCAATGTGGCTCTTCTAATTTTATTCTTTTATGTCCATTATTTTCTTTTGATCAGTCGATAAATCTCCTGATCAATTCAGCGACGGAAGGGATTTTTTCGATGATACCGCCAAAGGTTTCATCGGGGAAATTGATGATGAAATTCTGATAACCGATCTCAGGAAGAAAATCTTTCAGATCGTCGAAATTTCCAGGTTGACTGAAGAAATTATAAGGGATCAGGAAGGTTTCATACGTTGTTAACGGTGTGATTCTCACGGTAGATAAAAATGGTGATGAGCTGCCGATTTGAATCTTATAAGTTGAATCACTGACGGCTTTTCCAACATTGATCAACACATCTTCGGGGTCAAAAGGAAGGAAATCCAGAAAACCGTCATTATAAAGTTCCAATCCGAGTTCGGAGAATCCGGTTAAAGCGGAAGCCCAGTCACTGATTGCGTTGAGTCCGCCGTTGGCATGAGCATAAAAACTCAGGAAAGTCGTCGGCATGATCGTTCTGATCTCCGTGTTGGTCATCGTTCCATTCTGATCAAGATCTATGGTGGTTGTGGCGTAGTCCAGAAAATTGTCATATTCATCATGTGTGTTGGAAGCTTCGCTCAGCCAGTCCGTCAATTCCGTATCCGGATTGAGGTCCCAGATCAGGAGCGGTTCCAGGATAGAAAGTTCCATATCGACAAAAGTCAGGAGAATTTTTACTTCAATGGCTCTAAGTGTGTAAAAATCATTCTCATCAAAGACGGGTTCATAACCGGGAGAAATACTTCCATCGTTAAAGAGTTGACGGATTGATTCCGTGTCAAACCAGGCATCTCCTCGTTTTGTTTCATCAAAGATTCCTCTGTTACCGCTTAGTGGTGCCGTGTGATCAAAAAGAACCCACCAGAGTCTCGTTTCCCCATCTCCTCTCGGGTCAAAAGAGAGATTAAGCGGTGTGACGGGATCTGTGAAACCATCTTGATTCCAGTCGAATCGGTTGGGGTAGACCGTCAGGGTACTGGTCGGTGTCATATAAGCTAAAGCTGTTTCAAATTCTGATTTTGAGTCTTCAAGATCCGTCACGATAGAATTGATATCCGTTTGAAATTTTGAAAAATCAAATTGAAGGATAAAGTTAAGTGGTGACAGCGCTCTTGGTGAAGTGGTTGCCGAGGCATCCGTCGTCATCTCCTCTATCAGTGTCAGAATCTTTCTGTTTCCCTTCAGCAGGTTGATAAATCCCATTCCGATATTCGCCTTCGGATTTGTGGGATCTGCATTTAAGACCTGATTCAGAAGTATCTCTGCCGCTGTGTCGTTTCCCTCATTCAAGGCTTCCTCTGCCTGAGATAATCTTTGTGCAACGGGAACCTGTTCTGTTTCCGGTAATTCGGTACAGGATATAAAGGAAAGTATGACTACGATCAATACGATAGCTAAAAATAAATTTTTAAACATAATAACACCTCCTGATTTTATATAGAGTACGTCTTCGTTCGGGAGATGTCGCATGATAAAGGGTTTATTCAAAGATCATTTTGTTTTTTAAATAACGAAAAATGGTATCTGTACATTCTTCAACGGTAGATAAAGCCGTATTCAGATGAATATCAGGATCATCCGGCTTTTCGTAGGGAGCGGATATTCCGGTGAAATCAGTTATATTACCTTTTCTGGCTAATTTATACAACCCTTTCACATCTCTTTGCTCACAGATTTCAAGGGGACAGTCCACAAAGACTTCAATAAAACGCCCCGCCTCACATTTTCCCCTCACCTTATTTCTGTCGGTCTTATAAGGGGAGATAAAAGCGACCAGTGTGATCAGTCCGGCGTCTCTGAAGAGTCTCGCTATCTCTCCGATCCTTCGGATATTTTCCTTCCTGTCCGCCGGAGAAAAGGAAAGATCGGCATTGATCCCGTGCCGGATGTTGTCGCCATCCAACAGATAGGTGAAATGCCTGTCCTGAATCAGTCTTTTTTCCAGTTCTGCCGCCACGGTCGATTTGCCTGACCCGGATAATCCGGTAAACCAGATCACACAACCTTTCTGTCTCATCCGGTTTTCCCTGTCTTCAGAAGTTACTTTTGTCTCCTGCCAGAAGATGTTCTTTTTCATTTTTACCCCCTAAAGTCTCAGCCTTTTTTCCGTTGCAAATCTCAGGAATGTCTCGATTTCAGAGGCTTCTACATCCATACCGAGTGTCAGGTCCGGCTTGATGGAACCGTGAAAGTCAGAACCGGCTGTTTTCATCAGAGAGTATTTCTCCGCGAGGTCGGCATATTTTTGGGTCATTGGTGGGGTATGCCCGCTGTAAAAGACCTCTATACCCTGCAGTCCGTAAGAACAGAGCTGTTTCAGAAGTGTCTCGAGTGATTCATCATTCAGCTTCGTCTGGTACGGATGCGCCATCACGGCTATCCCGCCTGCCTCTGATATCTTTTCTATGGCCCTTCTCGGATCAAATCTCTTTTTATCGACATAGAACGGTGCACCTTTTTTTAAATATCTCTCAAAGGCCTCCTGAAAGGTCCGGATATATCCCTTCTTCAGCATTAAACTGGCAAAATGCGGTCTGCCGATCAGATCTCCTCCCGCTTCCTCCGTCAGTTCCTCCATCGTTATATCGAATCCGTGTTGTCTCATGCGTTCGAGGATCAAATAATTTCTGTTTTTCCGGTAATCCTGCAGTTCTTCAAGATCCTTTTTCAGCGATTCGTCATTCCTGTCAAAACCGTAACCGAGAATATGCAGCGTAGAGGGATATTCCGCGCTGATTTCTACACCGGTTATAAAATTGATGGCATCGGGAATCGCTGTTAAGCTGTTAACGCCATCTATCGTATCATGATCGGAGAGGGCAAAATAGCTTATTCCCTTTCTTTCTGCTTCCTTCAGAATCTCTTTGGGTGTCATCGTTCCGTCCGAAGCCGTCGTATGTGTGTGAAAATCTATTTTCATGATGAAGACCTCCTTTTCTCTATCCTATCAGTATATCGATTGAGAAATAAAAAAGCAATCCTTTAAAAGGATTGCTTTTTCTGAGTGAAGATCTCTTAATTCAGATCTTCATAATAATCCCTGTAATATTCCGGTTGAGAATCCCAGAAATTGATGAGGACCTCTTTGATAATCTCTTCTCTGACGGGTAATCTTTCCGATACGGTACAATAGGTTATCCGATTCTCTTCTCCTGAATAATGGCACGACACACCGTTCTTTTGATCCGCGAGAAAGGTGTAGTCGGTGTCTTTGTGATTGATACCTCTTTTTGACCGTTTAATCTCATCGACTCTCTGATTTATATAATGATTATTATTCATAGCTCTACCTCCTGTAATTTTATATAACTAACTTCATTATACAGGACGATATCTGCGGTAAATTATTTCCTTTTCATACGGGTATCTTTACGATAAAGGTGGTTCCGCTGCCCGGTTCACTCTCTACTTCTATCTTAATTCCCAGCCTTTTGGCATATTCATCCGCTATAGAGAGCCCCATTCCGGAACCTCTCGAATCGTGTCTGCTTTTATCGGCTTTAAAGAACCTGTCAAATATCTTTTTTCTGTCCTCTTCGGCGATTCCAGGACCTTTGTCCTCTATCTCGACACTCATGGAATACACGCCTTTTTTGATCCGGATATCCACAAAAGACCCTTCGGGAGAGAATTTTATCGCGTTGTCGAGGATGTTTCCGAGTATGGATCTCAGGGCATTCCGGTTCGTTTTTATCTCCCTGTTGGTAAAGACCTTGTGTCTGATGGAGACCCTGTGCTTGTCCGCGTAGGATGTGTATTCTTCAACGAGTGAAATCATGAACTGCTGAAGGTCTATCTTTTCATTCACCTTGTCGTTGTCAACGATGTTCTGGGCACGTGCAAGCTGCAGTAGCTGCCTGACGAGATTATCCATTCTCTCTGTCGCCTTGTCTATCGTCTGCACCTTTTTTACCACCGTCTCATCCATCTTATCGGTCTTCGCCATCAGCATGCCCGTGCTCATCTTGATGATGGCCAGCGGTGTCTTGAGTTCATGTGAGGCATCGAAGGAAAATCGTCTGAGCAGGTTATAATTTTCTCTCACGGGTTTTAAAACGATACCGGCGAGGATATATCCGAGAATCCATGCGAACAGTGGGAAAATGGCTGTGAAGAGGATGACGCCGTTTCTGAAGGCATCTTTTTCATCGATAGCCTTCTGTATATCGAGTCCCACCCTCACGGTAATGTTTGAGAATGCTGGAAATCTGTTTTTTATCACGATGGTATAGGTCCTGAATGAACGGATATTTCCCTCATCATCCGAAAAACGAATGGTATGAAACTTTTTATCGTGTTCGGGATCGGGTTTCATTTCTGTCTCTATTTTTAGATTCATATTTTCAGGGATTTGTTCTCCAAGAGCCATCTTTAAATTTCCATTGGTATCATAGACCTGTATAAACTGGCCTTTTTCGAAGAAAAATTGAGGAATATCCCCTTCATCTTCAGGTATTCGGAATCTGTCAACGGCTGTCTGAGAAAGGTTTGTCATTTCTATCAGCCGGTTGTCTATCCGGTTGAATAAGGTCGATTCCTGAAATCTGATGATGATGAGTGAGAAGAACAGGACGACGCAGAAGATGGCGATCGTAAAGAGAAAAGACCAGTTGAGTCTTGCCTTTTTTAACGCCTTTGGGTATTCCTGTGAGAATTCATCTTTCTGTTCTGTTTCCTTTTCCTTCCTCTTCAACTTAATCAATGACATAGCCTCGTCCTCTGATCGTCTTCAGCATGTCCCCCGTGCCGTCTCCGATCTTTTTCCGGATATTTTTTATATGTGTCCGCAGGACATCCGACCAGAATTCCTCCTCCTCTGCCCAGAGATGTTCCTGAAGTGCTTCCTTGGTGACGATTTCTCCCCTGTGCAGCAGGAGATATTCGAAAATACTGTACTCTTTTGGGGTGAAGCTGATCAGACAGTCTTTATCTTTTACCATTTGTGATGTCATATCCAGGGTGATCTCTCCGAGTTTGAGTTTATCGCTCTTTTCCGATGAGATAGTCGATCTTCTGATGGCGGATTGAACTCTTGCGACAAGTTCCCTCGGATCACAGGGTTTGGGGATATAGTCATCGGCTCCGTGATTGAGACCCTTGACCTTGTCTTCCACCTCTCCAAGTGCCGTAAGCATAAGGATTGGTGTGTGAATCTCCTTTTCTCTTACCGACTGAAGAATTTCCCAGCCGTTTTTTCCCGGGAGCATGATATCGAGGATTATGGCGTCAAATTCATAATCCGTGGCATAATATTCCCCTTCTTCTCCGTCATTGCATACGGTTACTTTATAGTCAATCTCTTCAAAGAGTTCTTTCATGAGATCTGCAAGATCATATTCATCTTCAACGATAAGCAGTTTCATGTCTTCCACCTCCGGTTTTGATTAAAAAAACCTTCCCCCCATGGGGGGAAGGAGCCTTTCTGTGTCTCTATTTTACCATTGTTCAGAAGGATGCTATGAAAAAAGTCTGTTGTCGTCTTTACTCCGTAAGTCCTGCCGCATAGTCCTTGACAATTTCAAGATTGTCTTCGTTGAGAAGTGCGCCGAAGAACATCGTTGATGCGTTCCTGTTTCCAGTGGTCTGTCTTACCGTCTGCATTGAATTTCCAACGCCTCTCTGCAGGTTTCCTGCAAACTGCTGAGCTCTTTCCTGCATTGCTTCAGGAAGCTGTTGGAATCTCTCACTGCTCATGATGACATCCTTGACGTTGTTCTTGATCGTTTCTGCTGTCTGTCCGTTTCGTCCCTGTACCTCGGAATCTGTCATCTTGCCGGCAAAATCTCTGCCCTGTTTCATCCCATTCATTGCCGTCTGCATGGCATACTGCATCATCTTTTCCTGTTGTTCAACCGTGATAAGTCCCTTAACGGTCGTTGTAAACTCATCCTTGATCGTGGCAAGTTCCTGTGCCTTTTCAACTGCCGTATCATGTGCTTCTGCCGCCTTTTCGCTGTCCCCGGCCTTTGCAAGTTCGACTGCATCTGCGAGATCCTCTGCAACGTCTTCTTCAAGCTTTGCGATATCGGCCTGTGTTTCCTCAACCGCTGCGATGATCTCTTCAAGCTGTGCCTTTGTAAATCCCGTGTAATTCAACAGGGAAACTAACTGATATTCCTTTTCAAGCTGAACGATTTCCTGTGCATCCGCTGTGAGTTGTCCTTTAGAATCAAGTCCAAACCCTCCTGCGAATGTCATCAAAGATACTGCCGTCATTAATAATACTGCGATAATTGTCTTTTTCATCATTACACCTCCGTAAGTTTTTTTATTGTTTCCAAGACTCATTTCCTGACTCTACGACTTTATTCTACAAAACGGAGTGTGAAGAAAACGTGAAGCAGATAAAACACAATTGTGATATAACAGTTTATAAAAAAATAACTTGGCTTTTGTTGAAAAACCAAAAAAAGTCCCCGCTTGGCGGGGATTTAATATAAAGCGCATTGTTTTTTAACGAGTCTGTTTCCTTTTGAGGAAATCATAGAACATGAAAAGACTCACTTTATTCTGAATATCCTGAGGATCATGGGGATAACGATCATACCTATCATGATGTATTCCCATATCCGGTCGATCCGCTTCACCTCTTTTGACTTTTCAGTGTTCTTCCAGGCAAGATAAAAGAAGATTCCCGCCATAAACACGGTGATTAATAGATATACGAACATCATACGGAATCACCCCTCAGACTGTATCTCTTTTTATCGATGACTATCAATACGATGGCAAACAGAATGATAATGGCGAAAAACACGGGATAAAAGAGATTTGAATTGACAATTCCCGCAAAGTATTTTGAATAATAAAGCGTCAGTGTTCCAAAAAGCATCGTGAGGAAAAAGGACGGCAGCGCACGGAGCCAGACATTGAAATAATTCTTTTCCCCGACAACATGTGCGGCAAAGATTCCCGCCAGTGCCGTCGGAGGAACCATGTCTCCGAGTCCGGCAAGCAATGACAGTGAGGCACAGACCATGATATCGTTATTTCCGAGAAAGGCCAGCAGGAACGGTACACCGAGAACGGAGGCCGAACCGTATGAGGATACGGCTCCGAAGAGTGGAATGCCGAATGCGATGCCGAGGATGAGGATGATATCCGGTAAGCCGTTCAGGAAATCAACGATTACCCCGCGTGTTCCATTTAAAGTCATGATTTGAATGAACATGCCGACTCCGATGAGGATTGACAAGATGTTGATGGATTCCTTCAGGGCCTTTACGGAAACTTTGATAAAATTCTCTCTGCTCGTCAGTGTGGCGATAAGGGCACAGAGCATGAACACAAGCGGGAGTCCGAGTGAAACGGAGGAGGTGTTTTCGAGGATCATCAAGGCGATAAAGATGACGATCGGCAGATAGAGCATCCACTTTGTCCCGAAGGGCTCCGGATTTTTAAGCGTGGTATCATCGATGGCCTTCACCTCTTTAACTCCGATCATCAGAGCGGTGATAATTGCCAGTGGAAAAGTCAGGAACAGCAATGGTGCGGTGAACCCTATAAAGGGCATGTCTACTCCCTGTCCGATCAGCATGGCCGGAATATTAATAGGAGGTGCAATCATCCCAAATATGGCGGACATGGCGATCAATGCTCCGGCCTTTTTTTTATTGAGACCAAGATCCTTCAGTACCGGGAATGCGATGGCTCCGGTCGTGAGAACGGCAGCTGAGGATGAACCGGTTATCATTCCCGCACTCATGATAAATAACGTCATGATGATGAGCAGGAAGAGCGGGTTTCTCTTGAACCGATGCGTAATCCTGACGGCAAAATCTTCAAGCAGACCGGAAGCCTTGATAGATTCCATGAAGATCATGGCGGATGCGATGATGAGAATCGCATCAAGGTATCCGAATGATCCCTCCACAAGGTGTCTGAGCGGGAAAAAGTGTCCCGAAGCGATGGCACCGCATAGGGCTGAGAACATCAGGGATACGGATATCGGTATCTTGATCGCCGCGAAAAATATAAAACTGAAAAGCATGATAAAAAAGTACAAGGATTCAGGCATAAATCACACCCCTTAAATTCTGATCATTTTGCAGTACCAGTCATAGAAATTCTTTGAATTTCTATGACTGGTTACTACACTTATTAATTCAAATAATTTCCAAGACCGTTTTCCATGAGTTCATCATGTGTTGGAAGGTTTTCTATCATAATTTGCTTATCGCTGAACATATTCCAGGTTTCACACAGATCGTTTATCAGGTTCAGATGCATGCCGACTCTGTGTTCTATAGGAAATTCCGGATCGGTGATGACATCTTTTTGTTCCGGATTTCTATCCTGTCCCGGATTTGGTGATTCCGAAAGGAAAGAGATACAATCGGTATTATCCCCTATTTCCCTGTGACTGAGGCCTCTGTAATCCACATTAGATTCCTCAAGTTTCATCGGGATGCCGTTGTCTTCCATCATCATAACGGTGAAGGCCCCCATTTCCAGCCCTCTTGTGTGACAGACAAGCATATAGGCCAGTCTTCCGCCGTAATAGTCTGTTCCATCTGCCATTTTAACTACCCTCGGAGTATCACTTTCATGCATATCCAGATTGAAATCAACGTTCTCCTGTTTGATCAGCTGAATGATGGCGTAGGCCAGCTGCTGTGTTCCATTGCCGTCCGCTTTTCCAGGATAGTTTCTGTTAAGATTTCTGGCTTCTGCCCCCTCTTCGAGTTCCATACCTGAAGGATAATGAACGAATACCTCGGGATCCGCTTCACCCTGATCAACCGGATCCGTCCTTCTGTCACCGTAAACGATGAATCGTGGTCCGCTCTTTGAATCTATCCGTATCAAACGTTCCTGATCGGTTGAGGTATCGTTTACCGAAGCAGCACTTCTGTTGGTAAAGGGGATGACGATGACTCTACCGACTTTTACAACGGCGTTTTCTATGAAGGTAACGGCACTCATGGAGGCTCCGATTTCTCTTGCATGTGTACCACCCATCAGTAGAAAGGTCGCCCCTTCCTCTTCCCCTTCCATAATGTACAGGGGAGTGTCCAGATTTGTTCCCCTTAACGGTTCAAAATAATCGGAAAGCCATCCGGTTTCCGTGACGCCGTATCCCGGACGGATATCCGGATAGAAATAGGCCCCGAACAGGAGGGTTGAGATACAGATAATGGTTATGATTAATGATATTTTTTTCATATTAGTTTACCCCCGGATTATTTGGTGTATTGACAGAGATTTTTTGTTAAGAAGGGCAGGATGCCTCTCCTGCCCTTTACTGGGTTACCCATTAATGTCCAAATAGTTCTGTTAAGAGGCCTCTTGCATCAGATGTCTTTGAAAAAGTAAGCATTTTGATGTTATGTTCTTCTGAGAGTGCCGTAAATTTGCCGTCGTTGTCGGCATCTTCCTTGATCAGCATCAGATCACAGCTGTCGATTAATACATCAATGACAAGATCTGATGAAGATCCTCTTCTCGTTGCCCCTTCTATCTGAGCGAGAACAATCTTGAGGCCCTTTTCTTTTGCGGCCGCTACGAGCGCTGTGAGTCTTTCAATTTCCGTGTCAATGTCAATTCCCGCTGCTCCGAGTCCTTTACTGCTTGCTCCGGCAACGATTATGATTGTGTTGAAATCACCAAGTGTTTCATAATCCGCCGTTACGTTCTTTTCAAATACATAATCGATCTTTGCGCCCTTTGCAAGAACCATCATCTGAAGGGCTCCGGGGGACTGTCCGCCTGATGTAATGAGAACGGGTTCCTCTACGGTAACTTCTTCTGCCGCAAATGCCACGAGGGCGAATAAGGCTACTAAAAGAAATAAAACTGATTTTTTCATAAACACACATCCTTTTTATTGAATAATTCTTCCCGAAAAGAGTACCAGTGTTGAAGTGTTTTCAACGAAAACACTTCAACACTTAAAAGAGCTTTAAAAAGTCAAAACGTTCTTCAGCGGATTAAAGTTCCGGCGCTGAAGCCGCACCGTTTCTTCTGATGGAACCGGCTCCGATCATCATGCCGCTGTCCTCAACGGCTATTACGTTTGGACCACCAAAATAAAGATCCGGATAGCTGTAAATGCTGACATTATGTCCCATTGCCTTAAGAACTTCTATCGTCTGTTCAGGCATTCCCTCTTCTATTGGAAGATCTGAATATTTTGCATAACCGACAAATTTTGGCATGCTGACGGCTTCGTCTATTGTCATTCCGAAATCTATCAGGTCTACGATAAGTTCTGTGACGGTAGAAATAATTCTTGCACCACCAGGTGTTCCGATAACGTATTTAACCTTGCCATCTTTCTGAATGACCGTAGGACAGATGGTTGTTCTTGGTTTCATACCCGGAGCGAGGTTGATGACATCTCCCTCTCTGTATGAACCGGCGAAGTTCCCTATTTCATTGTTGAGGAAGAATCCGTCAACGAATGAACAGGTTCCGTAGAAACTAGAGAGTGTCTGTGTCCATGCAACGGCATTTCCATCCTTATCCACAACGGAGAAATGTGTTGTGGAAGGTGATTCGTGAACATCTTCCTGAGTTTTTGCCGTAGCGGTAAGCTGTGAAAGCATGACGTCTTCAAATGTTTTTCCCTCTTCAAATGGATAGGCGTCTCCTACTTTGTCAAAATATTTTTTCGGATCCATCGCCTTATTCAGATCGAGATCGAGCATTCTGACTCTTGCAAATTCCTTGCTGATAAATCCATCAATAGGAAGATCGAATAAGACCGGATCAGAAATGTAGAATCTTCTGTCAACATCTGCGAGGACCAGTGCCTGCTGAATGATATGAATGGCAAGCGGGTCTTCAGCACCCATCAGTCCGAGGTTGAAGTTTTCAAGGATGTTGAGAACGGCAAGCAGCTGTGGACCGGAAACAGGTGAGCCGGTTGTGTAAAGATCATATCCCCTGTAAGTTCCGTGAAGTGGTGTACTTACCAGTGCTCTGTAATTTGCGAGATCTTCTTTTGTGATAAATCCTCCGTTTTCTTCCATGTAAGCGGCGATATCTTCTGCAATCTGTCCGTTGTAGAAACAGTCCAGACCGTTCTCTGCCAGCATCTCATAAGTCTGTGCGATGGCTTCGTTCTTGAAAAGGTCTCCCGTTTCCCACAAGAGCATATCCTTAAGATATTCCGGAGCTGATTCAAGGAGTTTTTCATAGGCATCCGCCGTAACGCTTGCAAACGTCTCGTTGACGATGAATCCGTCTCTCGCGAGTTTGATGGATGGAGCGAGAAGATCTTCAATCGGAAGTGTGGCTCCGAGATCGTAAATCTTCTGAATACCCGCTACAACACCAGGAATAAGAGCACCTTTTGCTGTGTATTTTGATTTTGAAAGTGTTGTACCCAATTCTTTGAGTTTTTCATACGTTAAATTTGCCGGAACCATGCTCTTGAAATCAATGGCGTACTTCTCTCCATTGGCCATGGTGATAACGGCGTATCCTTCTCCACCGAGACTGGAGGCGTAGGGTTCGACAACACCGAGAGCAAAGCTGACAGCAATAGCGGCGTCAATGGCGTTTCCACCTTTTTCGAGAATCTGTGCACCGACTTCAGCGGCGTAAGAACTTGCAGCAGATACCATCCCCTTGCTTGAAGCGACGGTTTGTGCCGTAATTGCACTGAATGCGATGGATACAATCATAAAAAATACGATGATGCACAAAACACTTTTTTTCATAAATTCCCTCCTCAATATTCATCTATTTCTTGACTTTAAGAAAAGTTCCCAACCCTTCCGATAGAATTTCTTCGTAGGTTGGAACTCCATCTGCAAGTATCATTTTTTCGGGATAAAGCATGTTCCAGGAATCAAAAAATCCGGTGATAGTGGCGAGATGTCGAGCAACTCTCAGATCCAGTGAATAACCGCTTTCATCGTATGACACAAACAACTGGCCTCTTTTGGCCGCGTTGACATAGAATTTGTCCTTTCCGGTGAGAATCAGTTCTTCGGAGGATTTTCCCCGCATCCTTCCCTGTGAGGGGTTGGCGACCTCAAAAAGAACCGCCATGGCATCCGTTGCATCTCCCCATTCTCTGTGACTGAGTCCCCTCAAGGTAACGGGAGATTCTTCCAGTCCGATGGTTACATCCGACATTTCCATCATCATCTGTGTGGTAACTGCGAGTTCTGCGGCATCCTGATGAAAAACGATGGCGTTGTTGACGGGATATTCCGGTGAAGATTCGTGAAGGTCTATTGCCAGGTCAATCCCTTCGTTTTTTATCAGTTCTACAATGGCGTAGGCAACTTGTTCTGTTCCGTACCCATCTTTTTTCCCGGGATAACAACGATTCAGGTTAAGTGTTTCCTGTCCACCGAGCGTTGTTCCCATCTGATGATTATAGATCGTCGGATCGGGCCACTGATGGATAGAATTGGTCTTTCTCGATCCGAACCTGAAGGTCCTTCCCTGATCATCTCCCGTGTTGATGGTGAAAAACTCGGGGTTTCCCTCCATGGGATCCGTGTGGGTTGCACCCGAATGATTTGCCCAGGGAATGACGTAAAGCTCACCAAATTCCACGGAAGAAATGTTTTCAAGCAATGTGATGGCCGTTAATGCCGCTGCCGGCTCATTGGCATGTGTACCGCCGAGAATGAGGATCTTTGCGCCTTCTGTATCTCCCTTGAAATGATAGACCGGTGTGTCAAATGCGGTATTTTCTATACCGTCAAACCAGTTGCTCAGCATCAGTTGATCCGTTAATCCCGTCCCGGGATAGAGCTGAGGATCTTCCCACATCTGTACAAATTCAAAACTGCACAGTACGCAGATAACCGCGATTGTGGCAATAAATATAAGATATTTGTAAAGTCTTCGCATGATTCCCCCTCGCAAATATTGAATTGTTCTTCTCAGAAAATACGCTTTATGAATTTATTTTCATTTTAGATTATAGACCAGTTTCTAATTATATATGTTAAGGAATAGTAAAAACTCCGATTATCAACGGCTACGATCTTGCTTCTCAGGCGGAAGACAATGTTATTTTAAAAATTTAAAAACAGCATAAGTTCCGAAAATACAGGCTATAAAAAAGATATAAAATATAACAAATCCATTATCATTTCCTTCATGAAAAAAGATCAGGCTTTTATAGGACTCATCCGTAAAAGGAACGGGATCCCAGGACAAACCATATCTCAGACATAATCCCTTCACATACAGAAGGTGCAAGACATCCGTCCCGCGCCTGGCAAATTCGTAAATTACCCCTCTTTCATTTTCAGGGGGGATTTTCTCTATTTTTTGATTTAAACCGGGTTCCAGGTTAAGGACCTCAAAACTTGTCCCCATATTGGCCTCCGCCCCGCCGATGTTGATGAAGAGCTTCACCGGATTTTTTTTCAATTCATCGTACAATGCCATTCGTAACTGAACATTTTTTACAAAATCCGGTTCGGAAATCAGTCTGTAGCCGGATTTCCTGATCTTTTCTAAGATAAGGGCCTGTGTCTCAGGGTCCAGATCATCGGCGATATCGTTGTTACCGCCTGTACTGACCGCGTCAACACTGAAGTATTTACCAAACGCCTTTTCGAGTGTTTCCATCTGATCGATGAGGGTGAAATCCGGATTGTTTGCACCATATTGAGAGGCACCCACCGAAATAAACGTCATGGGATTCAATTCAAGGACTTTACAGGCCGATAACGTTGCTATCAGAAATCCGGGAAAAGAGGCCGATGAACCGATGGCAACACTGTCTCCCGGTTTCAATCCAGCCCCGAGTAAAATCCCGCAAATCATCGCCGCACTGTCCGGATTTACGCTGCTGCGTTTTGCCTCGAGATGGCCGAGTGTCGTGGTGATGGGAGAATAATCAAGACCGATCAATCCGGTTTCATTGGGATCTGTAATCCTGTCTATGGCAATACCTCTGTTCTCTGCCTCCGATTTGAGTGTCTGCATTGCATTTCGCATGACTTCTCTGGCGCGCAGCATGAGCATGCCATCTGAACCGCCGGAAAGGGAGGAGGATTGAAAAATATTGCAATATATCAGAAAAAAGACAGCGGATATCGTTGCCAGAAAAAGGATGAAGCGGATCGATTTAGTCTTCAAAGGATATACACCAGCCTGAAGGTAAAAAAGATGAAGACTGACACGGTGAGCAAAGACAGCAGCGTCTTCCATATTCCCTGTTTGTACATATTGTTGGCGAGTAACCCGGGAATAAAGAGACCGATGACCTGATAGGCATTCAGACTGCTGAAAAATTCATCGAGTATAAAACTGAGGAGTAGATACAGAAAGGCGGATAAGATCAGTAAAAAGACAAAACGCCGTCTGCCGAAGATCAGTAGTTTTTTTGAGAGCAGCTTTAAAATGATCACCGAGGGGACAGAGATTAAGAGTGTTCCTGCGATTCTTGCGGGCTGGAAGAGATACATGGAAAAATAAACCGGAACGATGATGCCACCCGGAAAGGTATCGAATAAGAGTATGTATATACAGGAACAGATAATACCGATAACCGACAGCTCAAGAATCAATCACGATCACCCAGCGTATTTTTTAACACTTCTCCTTGCGCTTCAATCTTATCATATCTCTCGAAATAGGGAACCAGCAAATCAGATGCTCCTTCGACAAAAGCGTAATCGTAAAAAAGCAGCAACAGATTGATCAGATAATATGACCCCTCATATTTAAGCCATATCAGGGCTTCCGAGGGATCCTTTTCTCTTAGCACATACAGTTCCTCTTCTGCGTCTTTCAACAACTCATGAACAAAGTGATTGGCCGCTTCCCTGATACAGAATTTGGCTGAAGCGGAGCATTCCGTGTTGATCCCGGAGAGCTTCAGGACACAGGGGTCCGAATCACCGTTTGAAAAACTATAATAAACGGCATCCGAGATGTTGATGATCTTAACGGCAGTTGCTTCATCGGGGATTTGTTCATCATGAAGTCCATTCTCTTTGAAATTATGAAAGAATGTGTTCGAAAAAACGATAGGAGTAATCAACAGAATCATGACGAAGAGCCTGTGTCTTTTCATCTCTATCACCTCAAGAAGGAGGCAGACTGCCTTTTAAAACAATCTGCCTTCTGTGATGCCCTTTATTCTATGAAAATTCTTTCTTCTGGAACCTTTGAAGGGTCATGGAAAAAGGCACCAATCCCCTTTTCTGTAATTTCTGCATATTTTGGGACTTCAAATTCTATGGCTCGGTCCTCATTTTTCTTGTTAAACTGATTGATGATTTCCTGGGTTACGGAAGAATGCTGACCGACTCTTCTTTCAATGGTCCATCCGGTTTCATCAATTGGTGCATAAAGAATTCCCTGTTTATCCGCTACTTCAATAAACGGATCCTTTCCAATCATCAGCAGATCATGCGTCTTTGGGCCTGAAATCTGATCAAGATGAACAGAAGGGGCTTCAAGAAGGAACACAAGCGCATCGGAATTATCACTGATTTCTCTGTGTGAAAGACCTCTGAAATTCTCAGGAGAAGATTCAACGTGACATTCGAATTTTTCCCGGCCTTTTACATAGAGTGAAGCACCGACGGCATAACGCTTGCTGACTTCTGGAACAACAATGCAGTTGGTAACCGGGAACATGACTTCCGCTGAATGAAGATCAAAAACTACATCTATCTTTTCTTCTTTTATAAACTGCATGGCTGCATAAGTGATCTGCTCTGAAAGAAATCCGTTTGGTCTTCCCGGCCAAGTCCGGTTCGTATTTCTGGCATCGATATAAGAGAGCAGCTGTCCTTCCGGATAATGGGCATAGACATCCGGATCCGGCCACTGATCAAGTGCCTGAAGACCCCTGTCCCCCATTCGGTACTGCTTCTCTCCCCACTCCGTATCAAAATGATAATAAAGCGGGAATCCGCCACCCGGCTGCGTGCCAAGTGATCCACTTCGGTTAAAATGTGGGATGACATAAACTGTTCCCTTATCGATTTTCATATTCTCAATCCATAGAAAGGCAGTCAATGGGGCACAATTCTCACTGTTATGAGTTCCTCCTATCAATAACATGGAACCGCCTTCTTCTTTTCCCTTAAATTCATAAATTCTTGTATCGGCAACCGTTCCCTTCAGAGCAGGAAAATAATCACTGAGCATGAAGGTATCGGTGAGATATTCACTGGCCACAACCGTTTCCTCAAAATTTCTCTGCATATACAGGGGAATACCACCGGCAATGACGGAAACTGCGAGAACGGCAATGACGATTATTTTTGATATCTGCATTCTCATCCCCCCTACTTAATCCTCAGAAGTCTGAGTAAAAACGGAAATACGGCGATGGCGTAGAGCATCATCTTGTTGACATCCTTCAGTTTGAAGAAATTCCAGCCCAGAAAAAATACGACTATCGCGGTGATCACATAATAACAAACCATTATAAACGTCATATCGCTACCCCCTAACCCATCAGAAATGCAAGTTCGTTACTGAACGCTATCATGAGAATACCCACAACAGTGATGATGATCCACGGCACGGCACAGGATTTGAGAAAATCGTTGTACTTTCCCTTGTAGCCGATCGTGTCCACTGTAAGTCTTGCAATCAGTTTTGTTGGAGGCACTGCATCTCCAAGTGCCCAGAGTAAGCTGAGGCCGGAGAGGGCAATGACCGGATTGATTCCCCTTGCATTGAACATCCAGACAAGTGGAATACCCAATACGACGGCTCCACCAAAGGCGAATAAGCCTTCTGAAAAGGGAATGACTATCGGCAGGATAAAATACAGGAGAATCATCGGAGCGGTTACAACGCCGAGGGAGAGCAGGCCTTTTGTTCCGTTGAAACTCATGACCTGTATCAGCATCCCGACAACCACGACCGTTGCGAGAAGCGGGATCAGTTGTTCGATCGTATCCTTTGTTACTTTTACGATCTTGACCTTTTTAAAGTTCATCAGCCAGGCAATCAAGGCACAGATGGCGAATGTCAGAGGAAGGCCCAGAACCGGAAAATCGAACGGCCAGATTCTCGGTGCCGCGAGCAGTACGATCAGGACAACGAACGGAACCGCAACTCCCCATACGGAGATATCCTTATGTTCGGGGATATCTGCCAGCATCTGATCGAGATCGGTTACTTTTCCCTTTCTGCCCAGAAAAAGTACCGTAAATAATCCGAGAGCAATAACAGGAACAAGCAGAGGCCAGGTAAAGCCAACGTAGGGCAGTGCTGTTCCCGCACAGGCCATCATGGCCCATACGTTTACGGGGGGGGCAACCGCACTCAATCCTGAAACGATGAAAATAATCGCCGCTACCGTCTTTCTTTCGATTCCCATGGCCACGAGTGCGGAAGCAACCGTTCCACCGACAACGAGCACGGAAATACTGCCGGCACCGGTGAGGGCTCCAGGAACAAGGATGACGGCCATCAGGAAGATCAGCAGCATCGTCTTACTTTTGTGAAAGGTCTTTATGATGCCTCTTACGATATATTCCGTTCCTCCGGTTGACTTGATGATGTTCATAAAGAGTGTGGCAAATACAAATATGAGCCCTATGTCAAGAAAAAGAACGGATCCTTCAGCCATATGTCTGAACAGATCAAGACCTGCACCGCCTACAAGACCTCCTGCGATAACGGCGAAAAACAGGCAGATCTCTACTGAAAATTTCATGAAATAACCGAAAATATAAGCTCCGGTCATGACCACGGCACAGATGATGGTGGTTATGAATACTGGATCGCTGGTCATTTTTACCTCCTTTTAACGAAAATGGAAACCCTGTGCCTCATATTATGAGGCACAGGGAGTCTTTCATTATCTCTCTGCAAAGATTTCAGGAATGGTGTCAAGCAGATCAAATGCCGATTCAACTTCTATCAGAAGAATTCCGTTTTCTTCCGCAATCGCATCAAATCTGTCATCGAGATTGGTTTCTTCCGTGACAACGATGATATCACTGTAAGGGGCGATCGCATCTATCATGGCTTCATTCGGGCTTCCCGGAAGACCTCTTCTGATCTCTCCGCCGATGGCAAACGTAAGCACTTTGATGTTATTGGCCTTTGCATAGTCGATCAACTCATTGATTCTTCCCACTTCATCGTCAACGGAAAGCCCTGAGGCTCCCATTCCCTTGAGACTTGCACCGAGTGCAATCCATAATGTCTTAAACGGTGTTCCTTTCGCTTCTTCGGAGGTAACAGTTACATGTTTTCCCTTGGCATTTTCGGCTCCACCGAGACCTACACCGGCAGCCAATTCATCTTTACTGAGAATATCACAGTAATCATAGGCCAGTTCGACTTCTTCAAGTAGAAAAATGACCGTATTCACTTCATCACTCTGTCCCCCGGAAGTCAGAACAACCGGGAAACCAAGTTTTTCCACATCTTCCGCAGAAAAGACGGAAAGTGTTAAAATTACTATCAAAACAAATAAGATAAGATTTTTTTTCATGACTTTCACCTCGACTGTATACTATTTTTTCTCGTAATGACCGGCTCTGTTGCCATTTTCATATCCAACACCCTTTAACCATTCATCAGGATAGCCGACACTTTCACCGTTGACATAACCGTCGATGTATTTGGAGAACATGTCTTCCGTGAAGGCCTTCCATTCCGCTACAACGGAATCGGCATGATTCATCGCGTAATTTGTCAGGAACTCTTTTGCAAGTTCCGGTGACTGATTGTAAAGGGTAACCGCTGCCTTTTCTATAGCCGGCTGATAGGCAAATGCCTTTCCTTCTATTTCGAGCTGTTTGGCGTGCATATCCTCTATCATATAACTGAATTTCAGATCGGCCCAGTTACCCATGAGGTTGAAGGTCCATCCGGCTGATTCAGAATCATACTGCCATAAACTACCCGTTTCATAACTCTTCGGCAGCTCATTCATGCCGCAGTAGAAAGGTACATAAGCCGATGTATGCGGGGCATCCGGTCCGAACCAGATGACACCTCCTATCGGATCTGGAAGATTTCCCCTTGTCTGCGTGACAAAGACGTAGGCACATCTGAAGACGGATATGGCTCTTTCCCACGCACCCTGAACGAGTCTGCTGCTTCCGGCATACCGGTTAGGCGTTCCGAATGGTCCCGCCGCAAGCCCTTCTGACAGGTCGAATTCAGTATCCTGATACCAGTCTCTCTGAAGATCGATAACGTCTGCAACCGTCAGTTTCTTTTCAGGTTTTACGGAGAAAGGATAGGCATTGGAATAGGAATCTTCCACCCAGGGACTGAGTTCGAGTGATGGGGCAATTCGATCAAACGTTCTCCATACCCTTCGGTGTGAATAGTATGCACTGGTGTATTCTCCGGAGCTTACCGCTCTCATCCAGTCGAAAGGGCCTTTTTCGGCGTCGTACCAGCCTTGTTCCGCACAGATTTCAAAGAGATTCGGTGAATACATCACATCCGGGTCTTCAGGATCAAGTTCTCTGATTCTCATACAGTTGGCCTCTACAAATACCGTTCCATCAGGAACTTTCTTTGCGGCCCAAAGCGCACTCTTCTGATCCGGAGATGCACACATTTCTATAACCCAGATCTCTTCCGTGTCTCCGACAACTAACGTTTCTCCCCAGCCGTAATAACCGTATTCAACGGCGAGATCCCCCATCAGTTTTACGGCTTCCTTTGCCTGTGTACATCTTTCAAGTGCTATCCTTGAAAGTTCTGCAATATCCAGAAGTCTGACGTCTTTTTCCGGACTTGCGTAAGTATTTGCACCGGTTGTACATTCACCGATTGCAAGCTGATGTTCATTCATGATCCCGTAGGATGAACCGAAATAAGCGTAGGTATGGGTAACCTGAGGGATGTAGCCAAGCGGTTCCGTATCAGCATAGGTTGGATTTTCCCATCCAGGTCCTCTGTCGGATCCCACGTAGGCAGGATACTGGTCAAGATACGGATAACAGGGTCTCAACGCCCCTTCTTCATAATCCGCTGCCGGTGTTCTGATGAGTCTGAAATCACACATTCCGCAGTCACAGGTATGTGTTACCATGACGGATCCATCCGCCGAAGCGCCTTTTGTAACTCCGATAGTCGTGCAACTGAATGCAACAAGCGACAAGGTAATCAACACAATAAAAGTTCCGATTATTCTTTTCATTTTACAGGCTCCTTTCATTCCTTTTGATAAACGATCGCCAACTCTTCCCCTTCAACAAACCATAGTAAATCCAATTTATAACCCTTTTTAAAATCTATCCAAGGATTTTTAAACCATATGGGATTCTGTCTCGAAAGAGACAGAATCCTTGTTCCGCACGCCATTGGTTCTCCACAATCCGGACAATAACTTCTTCCGCCAAAATCAGCCATTTCATCTCTGAAATAAAGGAATGTCTCGACGTAATTATCCTCTCCCGTTAAATAACCCCAGAAAGGTGTGTAATTGTAGTCGACTTCAAACGTATCCCTGCCGGTTTCGCTAAAATAAGAGAGGTTCAAGACTTCCGGAATCAGAAAAGCAACCGTTTCTTCCGGTACCCCAGATATCTCTATCCCCTGATTCTCAAGCTGCTCCAGAATAAACAGATGAAACCGCATAATCGAGACGGTCTTTCCGTCGATCCCTTTAGAAATCGTACGATGGGCAACCGCGAGCCCCCTGTCCTGATCAAGATCAAACGTTCTCGCTGAACCAATGGTCAAAAGTGTACAAAAAATCATCAATATCAGGAAAAATCTCTGCTTTTTATTTGTCATCATATTATTTCTCCTGTAACAGACTTAATCATTCGTCCGCTGAATATTTTACCGGACCATCTTTGAAACCGACATCCATCAGCCATTTTGCGGGGTAGCCCACCGATTTACCGTCGACATATCCATCGTTGTACTTTACGATGAGGGACATATCGAAATTCCACCAGTCGGATACAACTCTCTGTGCGGTATCCTTACAATAATCCGTGAGGAACTGTATGGCCAGATCCGGATCCTGTTCATAAAGGGCAACCGCAGCTTCTTCGATAGCTGGTTGCATCTGAACGAGCGTGTCTTCGGTCTTCTTCTGCATGGCTTTTATATCTTCTATGATATAGCTGAATTTGAGATTTGCCCAGTTTCCGGCAAATGAATGGACCCAGAATGCGATAGAAGGATCAAATTCATCATGGCTTCCCGTATCATAGGCATCGGAGATATCTGTGATACCCGAATAGAATGGGACATAAGCCGTTGTATGTGGGGCATCCGGTCCGAACCAGAGAACACCGCCGATAGGATCCGGCATATCGGCTCTGAGCTGTGCGACAAAGCTGTAATCACATCTGAAGATAGAAACAGGTCTTTCCCATGCCCCTTTAACGAGCGGATTGTCTCCTGCAAATCTGTCAGGCGTGCCAAATGGACCTGCTGCAAGGCCTTCAGTCAGATCAAATTCCGTTCCCTCATAATAATCTCTGTGCAGTGCGAATACATCCTGAAGCGTCAGTTTTTCATCAGGTACGACGGAGAACGGGTAATCCCTTGTGAAGGAATCTTCCACATAAGGACTGAAATTCTGTGAAGGAGCAACTCTTGATAAAACGGACCATACTCTTCTGAGACTGTAATAAGGGTGACTGTATTCTCCCATACTTGCCACGCTCATCCAGTCAAGCAGTTCACCTGATTCCGGATCCCAGCTTCCCTGTTCTGCGGCAATATCATGAAGATTTGGCGAGCACATGGTATCCGGATCGTTCGGATCAATTTCTCTGATTCTCATACAATTTGCTTCTACAAAAACTGTACCGTCAGGGATTTTCTTTGCAGCCCAGATAGCACTGACTTTTTCAGGATCCGGTGAAACTTCAAAGACCCATGCCTCTTCCGTATCGGCTACCGTTAGGGTTTCTCCCCAGTCATAGTAACCGTACTGAACTGCCAATGCACCCATCAGTTCAATCGCTTCTCTTGCCGTTGTACATCTTTCCATGGCAACTCTTGACATTGCAGCAATGTCAAAGATTCTGACACCGGCTTCAGGTTGTGTGTAGACCTTTGCACCGGTTGTACACTCACCGATTGCGAGCTGATGTTCGTTGATCACACCGTATACGCCATCAATATAAGCATAAGTGTGTTCTACCTGATCAATGTAGCCCAATGGTTCCATTGCTTCGTATCCGGGCGTGTTATACCCTTCTCCTCTGCTTTCTCCAACGTATCGCGGATAAGGAAGTTTAAACGGGTATACGGGCATCGTGCTTCCCGGTTCATAATCTTTTGCCGGAACTTTGATGATTCTGAAATCACAGGAACCACAGTCAGCCGTGTGCGTTACCATGACCGAACCATCCGCAGAAGCTCCCTTGGTTACTATGATTGTGGTACAGGAAAACGCTATCATAGCAGCCGCCAACAGTAAAACGATGAACAAAAAGTTCTTCCTCTTCACAACAAACACCTCTCAATTAAATATTTATACCTTTAAGTTTGGTATATGAAATTATTATATCATTGATTACCCGTATAATAACTTTGTTGGTTTGAAATTATATATTTATAATTTAATTAACGGATCCTACTTGATAATTAGCAATCCTAATAATAATTTCTTATGATGAAAATGAAATTATAATGATTCTTTTTTATCCAATGGACCGATAATCGCTTTAATACTCAAGTGTAATTTATTGGTTCTGATAAGAAGAGTTATCTTTTTTTAAAAGATTGAATTTTACGGGGAATCCTACGGATGAGGCGTTTTATCGTTTTAATACCTTTATATTTATAAATAGGTTGGTTATTGTAATATTAAATTTACAATATGAATGGAGAGTCTATTTCTGTTTAGAAGTAAGGTAGTAATGTTAAAATGTTTTACGGAAAATTTTTTAAAAAAAACTAAAAAATAATATACCTGAATTCAGATCTACCAGATACGAACTGAAAAATGATGAAATGACGATGTGTTATGTTCGAAAAGCGAATAAATTTTAATAGATGAAAAAGACAGAATAAAAGAAAAAGAGAAACATTGTGCAGACACTGCAACTGATGAGTGTTTTAAGGATCCCCTGCTTAATCATCGTATTGGTGAGAATCCCCGCTATGATCCATCCGGCGGTCTTGAAGACAAAATCTCCCGGAAAGAGAGCGGGGAAGAACTTCCACCAGGTGTAGGTCAGGAGAGTAGAGATGAGTATCAGAATGACCAGCTGCTTTTTCTTGTCAATCAGGAAGAAATAACCGAGCAGTTTAAACAGAAAGAGTGTCAGGAATGATACACAGATTGTTCCGATCAGTCTCTCGGGTTCTTTCATATAAAGGGAAAAATACATTGGCACGATGATTCCACCCGGTATTATTTGAGTGAGGGCGGTGAAGATAAAGGTGAAAAACAGACTGACCATGGAAAAGATGTATATCATAAGGTGACCTCATCCCAGTACTTTAAAATATGTTCACCACTTTTGACGTAATTGCCGAATCCTACGAACACCGTCTTCTCCTCAGTCGGTGCAAAAGTGATAGCAAACCGTTTCTGCTGTAATTTTGAAAGGGCAAATGAATAGCGGTGTCTTTTGATAATACCGTAATGGGCTCCATACACATAGACCGTATTAAATAAACTTCCCGAATTCCTGAAACTTTCTATCCACTGTGCCGTTCGATTTGGTTTATCCGGTCTCGTACAGAAAATACCCTTGATAGAGTGATTGGGGTATTCGGATCTTATCTCATCGATGATCCTGAGGGTCGATTCGGGATCATTGGCGGAGAAGGCATTGACGAAGAGGGTATTTTTGTCCCTTTTCTTTATATAAAAGACATCATCATCCGTTTTAAATTCGTCGATACAATTTAAAAAGAGTGAACGATCAAGGTTAAACGCCTTGACAAAATAATCGGCTATGAGCAGTGTTTCATAAAACCCCGGTTGAATTTCCCTGACCTTTTTTAAATCTTCATCCTCTTTGATAAACAGTATTCTGTCCGTATCTTTTGCAAAATAGTTCTTCTCCTGTTCAAGGGTCAGGCAGGTCGTTGCTTTCGGGGTACTTTTGACAAACATCTCCGCTATCTCCTGTTTGTTTGAACCACTGACCCCTATGTGATCCGCTTTGACATTGGTGATAACTAAGTAATCTGGATTGAGTATGTTCTGCGTCTCCATTTTCTGATATTCCGGGGTAACACTCATAATCTCGGTAATAAGCACATCGATTTTTAAACGGCTTGCCGTTTTCAATAAGATGTTTTTCTGCTCGATGATAGAGGTACCGCCCCTTCGGATTATCTTTTGAGCGGTGCCGTCCGGAAGGATGAGAGAAGCCTTTGTACCGGTTATCTTTCCAAGCGTTTTGAAACCGTTTTTCTGAAAGAGGGAGGTGAGAAATCTAACCGTTGTAGATTTCCCACGGGTTCCTGTAACGGCTATAACGGTTTTTATTCGATTCCTTTTTCTTCTCAGTTCCCTTTGCTCAACGATGAAAAATATCAATAGAGTCAAGAGGATCAGACCGGCTATGAGCAATGCCATTTTAACAGTTACTTCAGACTGCCGATGGCATAGATCCATCCAGTTGAAGGAGATGATCCGAAGATGTACCGATATTTCAACGGGCTGTTTTCCACTGATGGATATAAACCGGATGTATTTTCGGTCATCCGTTTAGCGAGGTCGGCTGCCACTTTGTCGTCGATATTGAATCTGAATACCTCTTCACCTTCTCGTGTGATGGCGTAAACGGATTTATCCAGTCCGTTATCCGAAAAGAATGTCAGCAATTCTTCAAAGGCCTCCGTATATTTAGATCCCCCGATATAGCCCACGACCAGATCATCCTTTATAACAGGCAGTGCCGCCACCGCACTCTTTTTACCGCTTGTATAGCCGGTGACAACTGCCCCGTAAACCTTACCGCCCACCTCAAGAACCGAGAAGTATGTCCTGTTTTTCAGATTGGCGTCTGTAAGCCCTTTCTCTACAGTGTAATAAGTTCCATCTGTGTTGGCGAACCAGTAGAGCGTATGTGCATCTCTTTTCTGAATCTCTGAGATCGTCTCTTCCATCTCATCCCAGTTGCCGCTTTTGACGGTGTCTGTTTCCGAAAGTATTTCAAGAATCGAATGCATCTCTTCCAGGTTGCTTTCAAGGGCATAAATCATCAAGGTTGTCTCGCCGGCAAGTGCAGCTATATCTGCTGAGAAGACCGTGAAGCAGAACAGGGAGATGAACAAAACGAGTAAGAACTTTTTCATAAGAATTCCTCCTTAATAGGCTTATATCTTTTGCTACCCTGATTTCAGTTTGATTCATTTCCTATTATACCAGTAAATTAACAATGGAATGACTTGGTTAAATAAATAAGGTGAGGAACTGTCTGGAGAAATTCTCATTCTCTGTCAGTATGAATTTTGGCATCTTTCAGCTATTAATTAATGGGTAAAAGACAATGAAATAGGATAAAATCATTCAAAATGAAGAGAAATATTGAGATAATCTCAAATAATTGGATTTATTTGGATAAAATACTCAGTTTTATAAATTGAGTATTTCTCAAATTAATTATATAATTTTGGCGAAATAATCAACAATGAAATTGAAAGGAGCTAATCAGTGTTGCAATTCAAGAATTCGATAATAGTTTCATGTCAGGCTGAAGAAAACGAACCACTATACGGTTCTGAAGTTATGCAAAAAATGGCTATTGCAGCTGTAGAAGGTGGAGCAAGTGGCCTCAGGGTTAATACCCCGGAAGATATACGCGCCATAAAACAGGTTTCAGATTTACCCATTATAGGACTTCAAAAGGATAGAGATGACAGTTACGAAGCCTTTATTACCGTGACTGAAGAACAGGTGGACAGTCTTGTGAAAGCGGGAGCGGATATTATCGCGATTGACTGTACACGGGTATCGCGACCGATTTCATTAAAAAAAATGTATGCCTACATCAGAAAAAATCATGGAGATATAAAAATCGTTGCCGATATTTCAGATATCGGAGATGTGAAAGAGATCATCGGTTTAAAACCCGATTTTATTTCTACCACCCTTTCCGGATACACACCCTATACCCTGGGACGGCCAAAACCGGATTTCGATTTAATCAGGGAAATAAAGAAAATAACCGATATACCCATAATAGCCGAGGGAAATTATGTCTCACCTGAAATGATCAGAAAGGCGTTGCTGCTCGGTGCTTATTCAGTGGTTGTTGGGGGCGCGATAACGAGGCCACAGCAGATAACTAAGAGATTTAAGGATAGAATTGCCGATCTGGAGCATAGGGACATTCAAGCGATTGGTGTGGCTATTGATGGAACAAGGACAAGGGTTGGAATTACCGATCAATATGGCCATCTAATCGATTTTATGGAAAAAAAGAATAGGGAGAGTTCCGATGAGATGATTACGGACATACTTGAAATGGTATCTTCCTTTTTCTCAGATGAAATTTCCGCGATAGGCATAGCGACAGCCGGGAGAATAGATGAAGCCAGTGGAGAAGTCCTTTATGCCTCGGAAAATCTTAAAAATTGGCAGGGTTTAAATTTCAAGGAGATAATTGGGGAAAAATTCGGAGTCATTCCATCGGTGAACAACGATTCCAATATGGCAGCGTATTGCCAATGGTTCTTTTCAGGATTGAAAGACATCGTTTATATAACGGTTGGCACCGGTATAGGTTCCGGAATCATAGTGAACGGAAGGCTCATAAACGGAATAACGGGTTCCGGTGGTGAGATTGGACATCTGATCTATCCTGGGAACGATAATATCTGTACATGTGGTAAAAGGGGCTGTATCGAAACAGTTCTGAAGGAAAGCGTTTTGCTTGAAATAGCGAATAAATCTGGAAAGGAAAAAAGAGAAGCCTTTGAAGATTACGTAAATTGCTTTGCATGGGTTCTCGATTCCCTGAAAAACACGGTTGATTTTGAAAGGATCTATCTCGGCGGAGCGATTACGAAATATGGGGAGGGCTATCTTGAAGGAATCAGGGAAGCCTTTGAAAGGATAAATCTCAGGAATTCCGGAGACATTATCGAATTTTCGACGGTGGGAAAAAATGCAGGGGTAATTGGCGCGGCTGTCTATTCATTATTCGAAAAATAGGAGGGGAAGTATGAAAAAGGTAATGTTCAGTTTGTTAATTTTATCGATACTAAGTTTGGTAGCTTTTGGGAGTGATTCTATGAAATTAACCGGGGCTTTTTTTCAGTTAGGCAACCGAATGATGACGATGGGGGCCGATGAATGGGATGAGGAATTATCCGAATTCGGTAATTTGGGTATGGATACCATTATCGTTCAGTATTCGGCGTACAACGATGTGTATTATTTCCCCTCAAAGTATGAAGATGTCGAGGATGGCTCCTTACCCGATGAAGCACTCATAGATGTTGTATGGGAAGGAACGGAGAAATGTGATGAATTAAACGTGAAAATAACCAGGGACAAGGAAGTCGAATGGATTATTTTCCCCGAAATAGAAATTTATTCAAACGGAAAGAATATCGCTTCCGGTCTTGAATATGAGATAAGACCAAAACCGTCAGCCAATTATCCGGATCAGGACAGAAAGCTGGTAGATGGATCTGAGGTGTTTTCCTGGGGAACAATGGTGGGATGGCAGAAAAAAGACAATATCGATATCACTTTCAAATTACCCGGGAATACCGTTGTGGAAAAAATCAGAATACCTTTCATGAGATCCACGGTATCCGGTGTGGATGTGCCGGCTACCGGCTATACCGTATCTTTTTACAATGAAAAAGCTGCAACGGCTCAGTATTTCGTAGAGACACCTTATCCTGAAGCAGAGGAGAGGACCTATCCTCTGAATTATCTCATGAGCTCTGCCGAGAAATACGGAATAAATGTCTATTTGGGCCTTGCATTGGATTCAGGCTACTGGGAGGGAGAATTTTCCGTAAAGGATCAGGCAAGGTATAACAAAAACATCATGAAAGAATTGTACGAAATGTACAAGGACAACAAATCACTGGCAGGCTGGTATGCCCCTGAAGAAATAGATGACAGAAACTTCCAGACGGAGGATAAAAAAGAGGACCTTAAATATTATCTCAGCCAGATAGTTTCTTATGCCAAAATGCTGAGTAAAAAACCGGTGGTTATTTCTCCATACTTTGGTGTGGAACCAAATGGGGAAAAATATGCCGAATTCTGGGATGAGATCTTTTCAAAGGTCAAAATAGGTATTTTTGCCATGCAGGATGGTGTGGGAACGAAAAGAACGACTGTGGAGGAATCCGCAGCGGTTTTTGAAGCACTTAAACCGGTAATGGACAAGTATGGCATCAACTACTGGGCCAATCTCGAAGTATTTGAGCAGACACATGGCTGGCCGGTAGATTACGAACCGTGGGCGGCAAAAGCGGCTTCGATGGATACTTTGGAAAAACAGATAGAATTGATATCACCGTTTGTCGAAAAGCTTATCATCTTTGACTATCCAAATTATATGAGTCCTGAAACGGGAAGCGATTTGTATTCGGATTATGCGGAATACGCTGAGAATAAATAAATATCAAAAGGGAGGAGAAAAATGATTAAAAAAAGTATAGCTCTTATTCTTATGATATTGCTATGCACCATGGCTTTTTCAAAGAAGGAAATAGTTTTCTGGAATGCTTGGGGAGGAGATGAAGGAAAAGTTCTCGAGGATATGATAGAGGAATACAACAACCTACAGGATGAGGTCGTTGTAAGATCCGTGTTTGCACCCATCGGCATGGGAGAAAAGATCATGGCAACCCTGTCCGGTAACACGGTTCCCGATGTTATTACGGTCTGGGACTGGATGGTTGTTCCGCTTGGATTCAGGGGGCAGATTCTTCCCCTGAATGAGATGCTTGCCAAGGCTGGAATCGACGAAGAATACTATATCAACGGCGTCTGGGATTACGGATTTTATAAGGGAAGGAAATATGGTCTCCCCACCACGCTGAATGTTACGGCATTTATGTGGAATAAGGGGGCCTTTGAGGAAGTGGGACTGGATCCGGAGACCCCTCCAAAAAATATTGAAGAACTCGATGCATACACTGAAAAACTCATGAAATACAGAAAAAACGGAAAGCTGAAGCGACTTGGATTTGATCCGGTGATCAGCCATATTTACTGTTATGTGTTTGGCGGAAAACTCTGGGATCCTGAGACCGGAGAGATCACCGCAAATGATCCCGGAAATATCAGGGCATACGAATGGCTTTCTTCCTATTATGAGAAGTACGATGTCAAGCAGAAAAGGATTTTTCAGGCCGGCTGGGGAGATGTATTCAGCCCGCTTAATCCATTTCTCAGAGGTGAAGTTGCCATGAAGGAAGGCTCTCAATGGGAGATCCTGGTGGCTCAGAAATTTGCAAAACCCGATTTTGATTATGGAATCTCTTATTTTCCAGCTCCGGAAGGGGGCAGAGAAGATGTCTGTAACGTGAGTGGCTCCTTCTGGGTCATTCCTTCCGCTTCGAAAAATCAGGAGGAAGCCTTTGAATTCATGAAATGGCTGACGGCACCAAAACAATCCGCGCATTTTGCGGCGGCACTTTATAACATTCCGCCTGTAAAAGATGCCTTAAACGATCCGGCTTTCACACAGATCATAGATGACAAGATGCAGGTGTATATAGATTTGCTGACCAACGGATATGTCTATACGTTTCCAATGCTTCCGATAGGACAGACGTACCTTTCAGAAATGACACAGGCACTGGCCGATGTGCAGTTGGGTAATAAAACGGCTAAAGAAGCACTTGACTATGTACAGGACAGAATTACCGAGGAGTTAAGTAATTACTGATGAACGAATATACATTAAAAGTTAGAAAAAGAACTTTCAAGAGGGAGAGTGTTCTCGGAGTCATATTTATCTCCCCCTGGATAGCCGGTTTTTTAATATTTACACTGTTTCCCGTACTCTATTCACTTTATTTGAGTTTTACCATGACAGGAGAAGGCGGTCACTTAAAGTGGATCGGTCTGGATAATTATCTGAGGGCTTTTGGGGAACGTGATTTCTGGCTATCCATCAAGAACACGCTGATACTTTCCGGTATAGGGATTCCCATAGCGCAGATAATGGCATTGATGGCCGCAATTCTCCTGAATGTGAGGATGAAGTATCAGGGACTTTTCCGGACGATATTCTTTCTTCCGAGTGTGGTACCTGCGGTGGCAACGGGATTGCTGTGGAAATGGATCTTGAATCCGAGGCTTGGACCGATAAACGGTTTTTTAGAGGAACTCGGTTTTTCAGGTCCGGGCTGGCTGATAGATCCGGCATGGATTAAACCCTCACTCATATTGATGAGCTTCTGGGGAATTGGCGGAACCATGGTCATCTATCTCGCCGGTCTTCAGAATATTCCCGATGAATTGTATGAAGCGGCGGAATTGGATGGGGCCAACAGCAGGCAAAGACTGAAAAGTATCACTTTACCCATGCTGAGACCTGTCACCCTGTTCAACACCATTATGGGGATTATCACATCTTTCCAGTCGTTTACACAGGTGATCATCATGCTGGATATGGATGGTGGTATAGAGAAATCCGGGCTGGTGTACGGTTTGTATATTTATACGAATGCGTTCAGAGATTTCAAAATGGGTTATGCAAGTGCCTTGTCCTGGGTGCTGCTGATCATCACGGCTGTTTCAATAGCCATAACGATGAAAGTCTTTAAAGACAGGGATAAATAAGGGGGGAAGCGATGACGAAGATAAATAAGAGTAGAAAAACGACGGTTTATATAGTGGCAGTCTTGTTGAGTTTGCTGTTTATTTTTCCTTTCTTGTGGATGGTTTCGACGTCTTTTAAAACTCAGGATCAGATATTCGATGCGCCGATGGAATTACTTCCAAATCCCTTTGTAACGGATGCCTACAGAGAACTGTTTACAGAGACGGATTTTTCAAGATATTTTTTAAATACGATTTTTGTCACGGGAATGACTTTGTTGGGCGTTCTGACTTCTTCATCGATTGTGGCCTTTGGTTTTTCATACTTTAAATTTCCTGCAAAAGAGGCGCTCTTTAAAGTCTTACTGGCGACGATGATGTTGCCGGCACAGGTTACGATGATTCCCCAGTACATGCTTTTTGACAAACTGGGCTGGGTGGGTTCTTTCAAACCTCTGATCATACCGACATTTTTTGGGGGAACCTGGGTAATATTTCTGTTAAGGCAATTTTTTGATACCGTTCCGAAAGAATATGCCGAAGCTGCGAAAATGGATGGTGCAAATGAACTCAAGATATTTTTCAGGATTTATCTGCCGCTTGCCAAGGCACCGGTTGCGACGGCTGCCCTTTTTGTCTTCCTGTGGACCTGGACGGATTTTCTGAACCCGTTAATTTATCTGCATGACGATAAGATGTACACCTTATCGATCGCACTGCACAGGATTGCATCGGGAACACATTATCCCAACTGGCCGGTTTTGATGGGCGGATCGTTGTTGATGGCTTTACCGATTATCATCCTCTTCTTCACCTCGCAGAAGACGTTTATAAACGGGGCAACGATAAGCGGAATAAAAGGATAATTTATTATGAATACCATAACTCAACAGGAGGTTTTTTTATGAAAAAGGCTTTATTATTGTCAATTTTGGTTATTTCATTCGTTTCTTTATGTCTATCTTCAGACTTCATCGTTTCGGAAGGGAAGTCTTATTTTGGTACTTTTCCGGTCATAGATTCTTATCCGGATGTGGAAGGTAAAACACTGACAGATGGCGAATGGCGATTCGCATACGATGAATCCGTCGTAGCCGTTGAAAAAGCGGACATAAATGGTGCGGATATCATCGTTGATCTCGGTGAATACAGAGAAGATCTGACCTATTTCGCCGTTAAATTTATGCTTTCACCGGCAGCTGCCGTCGTAGCACCTTACAGTTTTCTGGTTTCCGTCAGTGAGGACGATGAATTATACGAAATGGTCGGCATGGGAACGGAAGTGCTTGAAGGCTGGGAAAATGAAAGGATATTGACGATGTTCCTTGCAACGGAAGAACCTGTAGAAGGACAGTTTGTGAAATTCTCCATAAGAAGGCAGGCAGGTGCATGGGTCTTATTAAGTGAAGTACAGGTTGGCGCCGGGGAATTACCGGAGGATATAGCCACACTTATGCCTGGACAGAGAGAGGTGGATTATGATGCACTGGAAAATCTCGCAGCGGGTATGCCCTATTTCATGACACCGGAACCAAGTACCGCATACCCGGATGAGGGAGAAAAAGTAACGGATGGGAGTTATGCCTATTCCTGGGCGGATATGATCGGTTTCAAGGACATTGAAGAAAATCCGACAATCATTCTGGATCTTGGAGACATCAGGAGTATCGAAAGAGTTGCCGGACATTTCATGTGCTCCAATGCATCTGCTGT
>ERZ795057.533-NODE-533-length-39550-cov-14.672060_pt1 | contig 39550 bp, 34 predicted proteins | sample MGYA00375141_ERZ795057 | MGnify/ENA primary metagenome ERZ795057 (study PRJEB30186, sample SAMN05720163) | activated sludge metagenome | isolation source: Anaerobic digester | place: Hong Kong | collected 2015-01-26 ...
ACGGACCAGATATGCGACAGGTCCATATCATTGATTCGCCAGACCAGGAATATAGACAGACACAATGCGATAACGAGCCCGGCCTCCTTTGATATGCTCAAGTGAGGATACAAGAGAGAAAAGATCTCACCAATACCCAACCCAAGCACGATAACAATAAGGATCGGGGAGAGTTCCTGCAGAAATGGTCTGACAGGAGGCCTCTTTTCACCGATTATCAATCCTGAGGATTCGTGGAATCTCTTTATGGGCTGATACCCGATACCCAGGGCAACGATGGTCAGCGGCCAGAGGAATAATACAAAAGACCCCATGTGGACATCTGCCATGGTTATGGCCAGGAGAACCCCCGGGTAGAGAGGCCACCAGTATTCCCAGATATGCCGGAACCAGTAGTTTACATAACTTAAATGATCAGGCTTGAGCCCGGTACCGGCTCCGAGTTCTTTGACCATGGGGGCTGAGAATACCGCCCCACCGGGCATGGGTAAGAGACCGATAAGTGCGGGAAAGATGATCAGATTCAGCCGTGGATTCGTGACAAGCCCCTGGAAGCTCTTGAGGAGTTTCTTCATGTGGCCTGATGACTCCATGGAATTGCTCAGAACAAGGATGAGAGAAACAATCACCGAGAGCATCAGGGTCTTGGGATAGACAACCGATGAAACTATCGATGCCGCCATGGGTGCCGGTCCGAGGCCGAAAATGAGACCTAAAGCAACTGCACCGATGAGAAATGCATTGCCAAGTGAGAGTTTTTTTCTGATTCCCGCGAGCACCAGCGCAAATACCACGAGAAGCTTTATAATGGCAGGCAACGGAACAACAATCGACATAGTATTCCTTATAGTGTGATTAGTACGACATGCGAAGTTAGCAGAGAGATCCCAGGAATTCAAGCCTGCAATCGGCCCTCGTATGTCTTAAGGCGTTCCTTTGATTTCTGATAAAAAAACGGGATGACGGCTGGGCATAGGATCCGTCATCCCGTAAAGAGGAGGTTTTGGTTATAAAGTAGCAGCTGTTTTCCTAGAAAGTCCCTCTGGGGCCTGTGCCTTTGAATCCGCCATAGCAGCCTGAGTATGCTTCACCCATATGCCGGCCGCCTCTGCCGGAGAATCCAAGCTGTGCATCAGGGACTATCTTCTTGACCTTCAGTGTATGGTCAATACGTGCACTGTCCATATCAGTCCTGAGTCCTGAGATCTCCTTGCCGAGCTGTTTCACTTTATCCTCATTAAACTCAGTCTTGTTCAGCTCGGTACGCAGTTCATAGTTCTTTTCCCTGAGCTGATCTCTGATCTTCTGGGTTGTAGCCCGGTACTCGTCTCTGAGTGTATTGAGTTCGGTCTGCTGTTCCTGGGTCAGACTGCTTCCCTCATAGTTATAGTACGGGCAATCGCCATATCCGCCGCCCCTCCAGTGTCCGCCCCAGCCAGGGCCATGGGCAAACAGAGGAAGAGCGAAGAAACCAACTAGTGCCATGCCGGCAATGAGAATAACAGCTTTCTTCATTTTTCTTCTCCTTTGCTGTGGTGTTGTCTGCAACATATAGAGCAATGGGCGTGCCAAACCTTGAAAGACGTCTTAGTGATCTGATTTCAGGCAACTTATTTACAGATTCTGCTTAGGGATCAATTCTGTCTCCGGGCAAAGTGTATATTTACTATACATCCAGCCTATACACCTGTATATTAAGTATACATGTTCAGTACCGACAAGAAGGGGAAAAGAAGCGGAAAACCGCAATTAATGACGTGGCATAATTATTGTAATACTATGAAGAATCAGAACCGCAAGAAAAGTATAGACATGATGAAGAAGAGAGATACAGATCAGAGCTGGATACGAATATCCCCCTGGGTGATTATCGGTGCACTTATCATTATGGTACCTATCTTTGCCTTTATAACAGTCAAGAACATCGAAAGAGAGCAGGAAAACATGATCTTGCTGCTCACAGAGAAAGGTGCCGCTCTGATACGCTCCTTTGAGGCAGGCACGAGAACCGGCATGATGGGTATGAACTGGAGCGGTGTCCAGGTTCAGCGTCTTATCATGGAAACCGCTGAGCAGCCGGACATACTATACATCCTCATTACCGATGACGAGGGCACAATCGTTGCCCACAACCAGCCCATGTATATAGGAAGAACACATCGGAAAGGCCTGGACTTCTCAGGGATCGGCGAATCGATACAGACGCGCAAACTTGTTACAGCCGATAAGAAATCTATTTTCGAGGTGTATAGACAGTTCACCCCTTCCGGATCAAGGCAATTCTCCCGGGGGGGGATGATGATGTTTCAGAACGACTGGTTCTATATGAAGATGTTTCCCGAGAGAGAAACGCAGCCGCAGCTTAAAATCTTTGTCGGACTCGATATGGACCCCATCGAGGAGACGAACAGGGAAAACATGCAGCACAATATATTCATGGCGATAACGCTGCTGCTCATCGGCTTTTCAGGGATTGTGTCCATCAATATCGCGCAAAACTACCGCCTGGCTCGGGCAAGCCTTTCCCGCATAAAAGCATTCTCCGACAATATTGTGGAGAACATGCCGGTGGGACTGCTCTTTATCGATGATGCGGGAAAAATCATGACCATCAACGACGCCTCTGAAAAGGTGCTGTTACTCTCACCGGATGAATCCGTCGGAAAAGCGGCCCGGGATATCCTCCCCTCTCAGATAACTGAACTTGTCGAGGATATCCGGGACGATGAAGACATTGTTTCCCGAGAGATCCAATGCTCGATACTCGGCAAAACAACCCTGTTCGAAGCGAGCGCCGGAATACTGAAAGATGACGAGGGCAACTTCCTCGGCCACATCATCCTCCTGCGGGACATCTCTGAAATAGATCATCTGAAAAAAGAGGTGCAGCGAAGAGAACGGCTGGCCTCACTTGGCAGTCTGGCCGCAGGTATCGCCCACGAGATCCGGAACCCGCTGAGCTCCATCAAGGGGTTCGCGACATACTTCAAGGAGCGGTACAAGGATATTCCCGAGGACCAGAAAACTGCAGATATCATGATCAGGGAAGTGGAGAGGCTGAACCGGGTTATCGGGCAGCTTCTGGAGTTTGCCCGACCTATGACTATAGAGAAAAAGTCTGTAAATATCGTAGATGTGGTTAATTATTCCCTGGACATAATCAGTTCTCAGGCCCAGACGAACAATGTCCGGATAGAAAGAGACGGATTCCCGACCGATGAGGTTCAGGCATACATAGATGCGGACAAGATCGGCCAGGTCCTGCTCAACATATACCTGAACGCCATAGAAGCCATGGAGCACGGCGGCACACTCACGATCAACATCAAACAGGACCGGGTAAATTCACATGTCTCCATACAGGTGTCGGATACCGGCCACGGCATCCCCACGGAAGATATCGGCCATATTTTCGATCCGTACTATACGACGAAACCCTCCGGCACCGGTCTTGGACTGGCAATTGTTCACAAGATCATTGAGGCGCATGCAGCCGAAGTCATTGTCGAGTCGGAGATGGATTCAGGGACGACATTCATTATTATCTTGCCGACAAAAGAGAAAGGATAAGACAGATGGTTCAAAGAAAAGACATTCTTGTCGTGGACGATGATACGGGTCATCGCACCATGCTGAAGACCCTGCTTTCCGGATGGGGCTACAGCGTCCATGAAGCGGACGACGGGTCAACGGCAATCGCTCAGGTCCAGAAAAGCCCCTTTGATCTGATCCTCATGGATATTCGGATGGTAAAGGTCTCCGGCCTTGAAGCGCTTGAGACGATTAAGGGGATCAACCCCGCTATTCCGGTTATCATCATGACCGCATACTCATCTGTGGAATCCGCCATCGAGGCCATGAAAAAAGGTGCCTATGAATACCTTACGAAGCCGCTGGATTTCGAAGAGATGCGCATGAAAATGGAAAAGGCAATGGATCACAGCAAACTCAAGGAAGAGAACCGTATCTTGAAGGAGATTATCGGCGATCACTTTGACAGCAGAAACATTATCGGAAAGAGCCCTTCAATGCTGAGCCTTCTCGAGACCACATCCAAGGCCGCCTCGTCGGATGCAACGGTCCTGATCACAGGGGAAAGCGGAACGGGCAAGGAAATGATAGCCGGGGCAATACACTTCAACAGCCCGAGAAAGGACCACCCTTTTATAAAATTAAACTGTGCGGCCATCTCCGAGGGGCTGCTTGAATCTGAACTCTTCGGCCATGAAAAGGGCGCCTTCACCGGGGCCATCCGACGCAGAGAAGGACGGTTTCGTCAGGCCCATCAGGGAAGTCTCTTCCTTGACGAGATCTCTGAAATGTCCCTTGCCATGCAGGCAAAACTGCTTCGCGTGATTCAGGAGCGGGAGTTCACTCGTGTCGGCGGTGAAGATGTAATCTTTGTCGATGTGAGACTCATTGCCGCCACCAATAAAGACCTGCTCACTGAAGTGAAGAATGGTAATTTCAGGGAAGATCTCTACTATAGGCTCAATGTCATTACTTTGAGGGTTCCACCGCTGAGGGAACGCAGAGAAGACATCCCTCTGCTTGCCGAGCACTTCCTCAAGCTGTTCTCTCAGAAAAACGATAAAGATATCAAAGGTTTTACCCCTCAGGCCATGGACAGGATCATCAGGCATGCCTGGCCGGGTAATGTACGGGAGATCATGAATACCATAGAGTCTGCTGTCGTGCTCTCGAGCTCGGCCTATCTCGCAGAGCAGGATCTGCCGATTATTTCATCCGAGATTGAGCCTGTGGAGCTCGATAGAGAAATCACTGCGGAACTTCCCCTGGATGAAGTGGAGAAGGCAACCATTCTCAAGATCCTGCAATCATGCGGCGGTAATAAGAGCGAGGCTGCCCGGCGGCTTGGCATTACACGTGCGACACTGCACAAGAAACTGAAACGCTATGAAGTATCTTAAAAACATTCTATGCCGGATCCACTAGTTCCGGAAACAACACATGCATCCCTGTAAGGAATGCATCTTTCCCCTGGAACCATATCGTGTTGAGACCGACGGCATGTGCACGTTCGACGTGACCTTTTGTGTCATCCACAAATAACACCTCGGCAGGTTCGAGACTCAGGATCTTCAACACATCTTTGAAAAGGGTTTGATCTCGTTTACATTTCCCCGTGTGATAACTGTTGAAGACCGTCTCGAACAGAAAAGAAAAATGGTGTTTCTCTTCCAACTCATCGAGCCAGTTGGTCTGGTCACTCAGAATGATAAGCCTGACTCCACCAGCCTTGAGCTTCTTCAACACATCGAACATCCATTCCCGCAGGGTAAATCTTGTGAGGATCTCCCCTCTAAGTTCCCGATCTTCTCCTGAAATCCCGGTGTGTGCGCGCAGGGCATCCCAGTATGAAGCTTCATCATTCTCTCCGGTCAGATAGCCGGTGGTGTGAATGAGTTCCCGGGCCAAAGCGGCAAATTCTTCAGGGTCTTTATTGTTTTTCCTGGCAATTGCGTAGAGTCCATTCTTGAATCCCTCATCTGCGAGCACTCCGCCAAAATCAAACATTGCAGCTTGTATCTTGTGTGGTGTCATATGCGGCTCCAGAATTTATATTACATCAGTGCAGTAAGAATACCTGTCCTGAAGATAAAAAGTAAAGGGAGAACAAGCACGAGGAAAATAACCGAGTTGAGGACGAACAGATTCGATGAGAGTCTGGTATCGAGGTCAAACAGGACAGATGCAACAACAGAATATATCGCTGCGGGCATGAACGACTGAACGAGTATGACCATTTCCACCTTGCTGTCGAGATTTACGGTGGAGAGGATGACGAATGTGGCTGCGGGAACCATGACAAACTTGATGGCGCTCAAGGCCAGGGTTTCACGAACAGCAGAAAAGACATTGGAGGTGGTAAAATTGATGCCGAGGGTAAAGTAGTAGAGTGCTATGGATGCTATGATCAGGAGATCTATGGGAAAGTATATCGCCGGCCGCTGAATATGGACTGCTTGGAGCCCAAGCCCGACAACAATTGCCGCAAGCGGCATATTCTGCAGATTCAGCAGAAAATCTCTGAGAAAGGATAGGCTGTATCGCTGTGATGTGGAAACCATGCGTGCATAAGGAAAAATCACCGTGAATACATAGAGCATGAAATACGACAGAAATATAAAGGAAAGACCGAGCCCTGTCTCGCCCAGGAACAGGTAGCACAAGAAAGCGCCCATCGTGAAACCATGGTTTGCAAGTGAAGAACTTATGAGAAAACTTGCCCGCTCTTTACCCTTCAACTTCAATACCGGAACAAAAATCCATCCCGAAGCCATCCCTGCAAGAACAAGAAAGAGCCCTGAGATGGGCAGCATAATGACATCCCAGGACAGTTGCAGTCCCCATATGCTCCAGAGGACAATAAGGGGCTCAATAAGGATAAGATTTATCCTGATAAGTTTCTTCGTGGACTCAGGACCATAAGCGAGTCTTTTCTGAACAAGCGTGCCTGATATAAAAGGCACAATAATCATTACCTGAAAAATTACGAACCGCAATGTTGCGCTCATAAGCACTCATCTCTTAAGGGCTGTCCACCTGCTCAGCATTATCGGGGCGTTGAATCCTCGATCTTCTGCAGTACGGCCAGATACTGACTTGTTGCTTCAAGCCCCTTATGAGCATTCAGATCCGCTCTCAAAAGTCTCAGGTGGGGAATGATGTCGATGCCATAGGGATTCATCTTGTCTTTGTTTGCCTTGTCAAGAATGAGTACACAGTAGTACAGGGTCAGGGTTCTCGTTGTGGAATCACGACGATAGAGATAGGCTTTCCCCGCCAGGGTCTCCAGAAAGAAACCGGCATATTCGTAGAGCTGACCGATATTTATCATCAGCTTTTTCTCCTGGCTTCCCTTGATGAGATATTCATATACAATAGCCATCAGCTCTTCTATACGGTCGTGTTCATGATTGAGGATATCTTTTACCAGCAGGATGTTCTCCTTACCTTCTACCCGGTAGAAATGGGCTGCATTGCTGAGCAGGGTGTAGAGATCCTTTGTTTCACCTGAAATTACAGGAGGATTGTATGCGAGCTTTTCCAGTGCCTGGGTGAATTCATAGTAGGTGCCCTGTTTCAGGTGATGGGCTTTTATGTAATCCTTTGTATCGAGTTCCCGGCAGATCTCCATGAGTTCACGTTTGATATCTTCGAAATCTTTCTCTCTCGCGACATCTTCAATGATTGCCTTTTTGACTACCCTCGGCGCCGTACTATTCTGCTCACTTATCGGCTGTCTTTCCAGCTGGTTAGGTGTATATACCGTTTCCGGGACTTCAGGTACTTCTTTTTTCTGGAAAAAAAGAAGATCCACGAGAAAAAAAGTTATAATGACTGCAATAATTGCAAGACCAAATACTATCGACTTCTTCATAGCGAATCCTCCCGTATAAACGTATGCCTTGCATGGCTTCTTCATCCCCGGATCGCATACGTCTTCTCGTAAGCGTCTCAGCGTGTAATCTATGCCATGTTTCGACATTCCTTTAAAGTATTAATGTATACAAAATAATAAACACCAGGGTCTCGACTTGCAAATAACTGCTGGAAAATCAATCAGCATAATGGAGCTAGCGGTTTGCTGAGGTACTGCAGTTACATGATGCAGGAGAGATCGCAGTGTAAGGGTATAAAGTTTAAGGGGTGAATGAGTCAGAATGAACAGGTCAGGACATCGATAAGGGTTTCAGTTCAGGACATAGAAAATTACATGTCTGCCTTGGTTGTAACATTCTATCTCAGGCCCTTGTCCAGCTCTTCACGGACCGACCTTGCAATGTCATGGAGCACGTAGGGTTTTTTCACATAGGCACCGGCACCGAGACTAAGAGCCTGTTTGACCCTGTCCGATTCAGAAAAACCGCTCACGATGATGGCCTTCTGCCTTTCATTCATTTCCAGTATCTTCTCGTATGTCGCAAGACCGTCCATCCCGGGGTCCATGATCATGTCCAGCAGTACAAGATCAGCTTTCCGGTCCTTCAGATACGCCAGGGCTTCTTCGCCGCTGCAGGCAACATCCACCTGGTATCCAAGTTTTCCCAGGAACTCCTTTGCTATCTCTCTCTGTTCCGCCACGTCATCCACGACCAGAATCTTTTCCGTTCCCTTGTACGCCTGGATCGGCTGCTTGAGATCCTGCGCCTTCATCTCCATTCCGGTCACAGGAAAATACAAGTCAAACTGCGTTCCGGATCCAACCTCTGTCTTGACATCGATGTAGCCCTGATGGTCCTTCACCGTGGACCAGATCACCGCCATGCCAAGTCCTGTCCCGCTCCTGCCCATCTCCTTCTTGGAATAGAACGGCTCGAAGATCCTTTTGACATCTTCAGGAGAGATCCCGATCCCGCTGTCGGCAACACTCATCACGACATATTCGCCTTTTCCTATGACATCATATCCATTGATGGCTTGTTCTACAGACTTATTCTTTGTGGATACGGTAATGGTGCCGCCCTTGGGCATGGCCTCTGCAGCATTGGATACAAGATTCATCAGGGTCTTCGAAAGGTGTACACTCGATCCGAGCACATTCGAGAGCTCGTCTTCCAGGTGGAAATCAAAGGTTACAAGGGGGTGGTACTGAACGAGTTTACTGTACTCGGGACTCTTGAAATACTCTTCGATAATGGAATTGAGGTTCACCACATTGGATACGCTCACCCCCCGGCGTGCCAGGGTCAGCAGGTCCTGAACAATGGCAGCCGCCTTCTCACCCGATCGCTTGATCACCTCCAGAGACTTCCTCATGGGGCTGTCATCCTGAACCTCCATGAGCAGTATCTCGGGATAGCTTACGATACCGCTGAGGATATTGTTCAGGTCATGCGCCACTCCGCCGGCGAGTGTCCCGATCGCCTCCATCTTCTGGGACCTGACCAGCTGCAGCTCCAGGCTCTTCTTTTCCTGTTCGGCCTTTTTTCGCTCCGTGATGTCGTTCCCCACACAGAGAATCTCTGCAAGAGATCCGTCCCTGTCGCAGATCGCCTTGTTGCTCCAGGAAACCCATACCTTCTCTCTATTGCGGCGAATATTCTCATTCTCGAAATTCTCGTGCCGCTCCGGGTGAGCCAGAAAATCCGAGAAGATAGCAGAAAAGTCCTTCCCGCTTGAGTCGATATTGGGGAGAATGAGTCCCAGCGCATTCTTTCCCAGTATCTCTTTTTCACTGTATCCATAAAATTCCTGGCCATACTTATTCAGGAACGTGATTCTTCCCTGCGTGTCGAGACGCATGATGATACTGTTCGCACTCTCCACCAATACCCGGTACTTCTCCTCACTTGACTGCATCTTCTCAAACATTCTGATATTGTTGATGCTGATTGCTATCTGAGGGGCAATGACCATAAGGAGATCTAGATCCTTCTGCTTGAGGGGAACGGTTGATTTTTCCCTGTCCACCGCAAGAACTCCAAGCGGTTCATCCTTAAAAACAATTGGGACACAGATGAATGAATTGGACTTCGAGAGATGGAGAAGTTCCTTGCTTCGTTGAGAGAGTTCAGAGTAGATACTGTCCGAATTATCGATAAAAAATGGTTTCCTCTCCTTGAATGAGACCACTATAGGACCTTTGGATCCCGGCTTGTCAAGATGTAGTTGAACGTTTCTCAGGTATGCCTCTTGTTCCTGATTGATTCCGTATCCTGCCTTGTATATCAACCGTGTCATCTGCTCATTCGCCAGAAAAACTGAACCTCTTTCAAAATCGAGACGGCTCTTCAGAATATGCATGACTGTTTTAAGGAGGTTATCAATATCAAGTGAGCGGGATATTGCCTGTCCAAGCTCTCGGGCAAGGGTGGCATCGTTGAATCGGGCGTTCGATTCATTTATGAGCATCTCGGCTGATAAAGACTGCTCTTCTATCTGCTTCTTAAATTCTCTGTTTTCGAGTAACCATGTGAGGACACTTATTCCGGCAACAAGCAGGACGCAAAACACAAATAGCTTCACCCAAACAGTCCACGTCATAAAAATCACACCAATCAAGCACAACAACATACTGGAGAGCAGTGATAAATTACGGTACCTCCTGATTCTTAGGAACAGAGGTTCTTTCCAAGATATGATATATCTGCAGTGTTTGTTTCCTCTATGGATACACTCTGGATGATCAACCTGTGCATAAAGTCCTGTGAATCCACCGGCTATTGCCTCAAACTGTCCTATACGGTTTTCACATTGATATGCCTTTTCCCTGACGCCAGGAAAAGGTTTGGCGATAACCTCAAGTCTGCACCGATCCTGCTTCTGGACAGTTAGGGAACATCCCCGGGAAACCTTAGCATGAATCTTGGGCAGAAGATTGTAGGCTTTTTCTGGCCCGATAAACCCGTGTATGTATTCCCTCATAACCTTGTATGCCCTGGAAGATGCCACGTACCGCCCCGCATCACGTGCGATCTGGTAATTTCCTGTCTTTTTGTTGAGAAACTCATGGAAACGATCTGAGATTTCTTGAGTATACCACACGCCCGTATCCTCAATTTGGTAACGGGTCATGCCTATATAGTCGAGGGCTTCATCTACTGAAATATCCGGATAGTATTTCTCCAGGTATTCCATATAAGTTTTTATGATCCTGACGTTATATAGAAGGGGAGATTCCTGCACATCATGGCTCATTATTCGACCGCCCTCCGGACATTCACAGATGAAATGACAGGCATTATGTTAAGTGCCAAGATTGTCATTCCGCCTCCCTTGAACTAAACCATACACATCACACAGTGCATATCGTCATCTTTATGAAAAAAGATGAGTAATTTTATAAGGAAGGCTATAATATGTATGATATCTTATTGAATGAAATGGTTGTTAAAGATTATCAATGCAGACTCAGCATTGATTCAATAAGGCTCTTGATAAATTTTATATACTTGAACTTGGTCATTCTTTTTATGGCATCGAAATGCGGATCGAAATATTTTGTTTTAGCGATCCACATGCAATATTTCTTTGGGTAATTGACTCCAGCCGCATCGAGGAAAGCACTCGGGAATACCTGGAGGACAACATCGTCTGTGTTGTACTCTTTGCCCAAGAGAGTGATGACATCCTCTAGGATATGCCATGGAAGCATCTTGTGGTCTATATGGGGGATAATGATTTTGATACTGTTCAATAGATCGGACAGGTTTAATCCCCTTTCGGAACGATCCACAATGAAGAAAGCCATCCGGTCTCCATCATGGGTCAGCATATAGGTGCTGCACTCTCTCTTCAGACCGAGTTTCTTGTAAGTATTCCAAAGGGATTTGTCATGGTTCTCTAGATCGAACGCCTCAATCATGAGCCCGGGAGAATGATTTCTATATGCATTATGAAGTGCTGCAAAATCCTCTCTAGTGCAACGGCATAGATCCCATCCAACCGGGAGGGTCTTGGTTTCTGTAGGAAGGATATGGAGTATATATGCAAACTCGTCTACGGAACACATGTGAGGAGCATTAAGGATACGGCAGACTCCTCCGAAGAAGTAGTTGGGAAACTTGTTTTCTGGGCGATAATAGAAAACGAGATATTTCATACCAATAGACGGCATTCGGTGAAAACCGTCAAGATAATTAAGTATTTGATTAAGGACGTAAAGTCCTGTCCGTTTCCTCCCCATTGGTAACGCCGCCAAGTGATGAACCATCCAAGTCGATGGATAGGCCTTGATAATGGATACATGTCCATAGATCTGGTCGTTCCGCTGGTATGTCAGGCTAGAAAATATTTCGGGGCAATGGTGATACAGATGCTCATAAATCTTCCTGAATGTGTCCTTATATTCGTTTATGTATCTATATTTATCAGGATAGATGAAGCCTGAACTGAAAAAAAACTCCCAGAGTGCGTCCATTGAAACCTTTGATGAAGCTATGGAGTGAGGATCATCTGTGCGGGTGAGCAGATTGAAAAGACGGGTATAAGTTATAGGATCCATGTCTGTAATTGCAAATCCAAATTTTGTCATACCGCCCCACTGTTTTCTGCCGTAAATGACTTTTGCCGAACATCTCAAAGAAATCTCCTCAGAAAAGATGATCTCCGCACTACGGAATACCATCCCGGGAATGAACAACACCCGTTCGGAACGTTCAGCGATAGAAAATCCAGATGTATTGAGATCGATAATATCGTAAACGACTCTTCTTGCAATAAGAGGATGTTCAAATGCTACTCGTGGACTGGGAACAGGAGACAACCTTGTGTTCCGATATTTCCTTTCCTCATATTTACTTGACAGTGTATTCAATGGATTGAGCACTATGATATTTGTACTCAGCTCTACCCTGATGAGTTTTGCTATTCCCGAGTATATTCTCTCACCATCTTTAATGATATAAGCTGTTAATTTATCACCAGGTTTTAATAACTCGATCTCACGGCTGAATTCTTTCTTTACTTCTATGCGCAGCCCTGAGGGATGGAATTCTCTAAGACTTCCATAAACAGTCTTCTCTGCGAACTTAATGATTGCCTCCACCATAATACATGGATGTCTCTTTACCTGACGTGTCTGATACATTGTGGCTGATTTCTTTATCCTAGCTGTAAAAGAAATCGGTGTCCTATCAACAGGTTCAACTTCCATAACCACCACTGTATCACCATTATCTACGATGATGCCTCTTATCTCAAATGCATCCATTGATCCTTGCATTCTTTCAGCCGCTGAACATGACACAAGATCCCCTCTACATGGGCCTGGTTGTATTGAAAATAGAAATTCTTCCTTGGTATTAGGGTACTGTATGAATGCAAACACTTGTGTGTTCATGAAATTATGATAATTGAGAATATTTATAAAATGTTTCCGGTCGATCTTTTTCTTTGCCAGAAAACTTCGCTTTAAGTCGGATCTTCGGAATGGTCTTCCATAACCTACTGTTAAGAGAGACCTTTCCATATTTCCTTTAATTGGATTATCAGTCATATCAACATCTTTGTTCACCGAAAAATCCGTTTATATCATTATATTCTACGAAGCCTTAATATAGTATATAGTTAAAATTTATATATCAAATCATTGAGACAATCCATACATATCTCGGAGTACATGCGTATTCTTCTTGAAGAACCATCAAAATGTATACAGCTGGTATTTTCATGAACAAGGCTTTTTTCCATAAGCCACTATGAGAGGGGTGTAGGTAAAACGTCTAGGGTGATGAAAAAGCTCTTTGAACTCAGCAAAAAAACCATCGTAGCCTCCTGGATATTCCTGGAAAAGATCTTTTGCTTTCACTGAAGCCATCTCTACCTTCTTGATCCAGTTAAAATCATCGCTTGATTTGAGCTCTCCGTATATAAGATGATGTGGGATGAGACTTACTTGGATATCTCTAAATCCAATGTCATAAAGGTATGTATACAGTTTTCTGCCTACAAATGGATCGAAGTTGAATTTCCTGATCATTTTGTCAAGGAGCTTCTGCAACATAGATTCCATCTCAAACCTGATCGGATAATGGCTTAGACAGTTGTAATCGAGATCAAGCAGGCACAGAAAGCCCTCTGGCTTAAGAGCAGCAGAAACATTCTTTATTATGTCCTGTGCCCCAACAAGATAATATTCCAATACAAATCGAATCCATATGAAATCAAACTGCCCGAGAGGATCGAGGGAATCTCTGAGATCTATCTGATGAAACTCGATGCCGCCGGCTCCACCGTAGTGTTCTTTTGCAAACTCAATCCGGTCCCTGGCAAAGTCCACCCCGACAACTTCACCGCCTGGCTGAACCAGTTCATGCAGGATAGATGTGGTCTTGCCGGAGCCGCACCCACCATCCAGAACACGTGCACCGGGGCCTATGCCACACATCATCGCCTGCTTCCTCACCTCTTCAGGTTCGGTCTTTACATCAAGCCTAGTAGCCTCTTCCGGATTTTCCATCAGATAGGAATCCTGTTTTCTCATTGGGAACCCCCTAAAAACTACATACAACTCTCAAATATTATTTATGATAAATTGCTAATTAGTACATACCAGATAGGATATCAAGAAAAAGTTCCTGTTATATGCCACTACTCCTGAATGATAAAGGGGTTTCAGGTGTAAGACAGGTCAGGACATCGATAAGGGTTTCAGTTCAGGACATAGAAAATTACATGTCTGCCTTGGTTGTAACATTCTATCTCAGGCCCTTGTCCAGCTCTTCACGGACCGACCTTGCAATGTCATGGAGCACGTAGGGTTTTTTCACATAGGCACCGGCACCGAGACTAAGAGCCTGTTTGACCCTGTCCGATTCAGAAAAACCGCTCACGATGATGGCCTTCTGCCTTTCATTCATTTCCAGTATCTTCTCGTATGTCGCAAGACCGTCCATCCCGGGGTCCATGATCATGTCCAGCAGTACAAGATCAGCTTTCCGGTCCTTCAGATACGCCAGGGCTTCTTCGCCGCTGCAGGCAACATCCACCTGGTATCCAAGTTTTCCCAGGAACTCCTTTGCTATCTCTCTCTGTTCCGCCACGTCATCCACGACCAGAATCTTTTCCGTTCCCTTGTACGCCTGGATCGGCTGCTTGAGATCCTGCGCCTTCATCTCCATTCCGGTCACAGGAAAATACAAGTCAAACTGCGTTCCGGATCCAACCTCTGTCTTGACATCGATGTAGCCCTGATGGTCCTTCACCGTGGACCAGATCACCGCCATGCCAAGTCCTGTCCCGCTCCTGCCCATCTCCTTCTTGGAATAGAACGGCTCGAAGATCCTTTTGACATCTTCAGGAGAGATCCCGATCCCGCTGTCGGCAACACTCATCACGACATATTCGCCTTTTCCTATGACATCATATCCATTGATGGCTTGTTCTACAGACTTATTCTTTGTGGATACGGTAATGGTGCCGCCCTTGGGCATGGCCTCTGCAGCATTGGATACAAGATTCATCAGGGTCTTCGAAAGGTGTACACTCGATCCGAGCACATTCGAGAGCTCGTCTTCCAGGTGGAAATCAAAGGTTACAAGGGGGTGGTACTGAACGAGTTTACTGTACTCGGGACTCTTGAAATACTCTTCGATAATGGAATTGAGGTTCACCACATTGGATACGCTCACCCCCCGGCGTGCCAGGGTCAGCAGGTCCTGAACAATGGCAGCCGCCTTCTCACCCGATCGCTTGATCACCTCCAGAGACTTCCTCATGGGGCTGTCATCCTGAACCTCCATGAGCAGTATCTCGGGATAGCTTACGATACCGCTGAGGATATTGTTCAGGTCATGCGCCACTCCGCCGGCGAGTGTCCCGATCGCCTCCATCTTCTGGGACCTGACCAGCTGCAGCTCCAGGCTCTTCTTTTCCTGTTCGGCCTTTTTTCGCTCCGTGATGTCGTTCCCCACACAGAGAATCTCTGCAAGAGATCCGTCCCTGTCGCAGATCGCCTTGTTGCTCCAGGAAACCCATACCTTCTCTCTATTGCGGCGAATATTCTCATTCTCGAAATTCTCGTGCCGCTCCGGGTGAGCCAGAAAATCCGAGAAGATAGCAGAAAAGTCCTTCCCGCTTGAGTCGATATTGGGGAGAATGAGTCCCAGCGCATTCTTTCCCAGTATCTCTTTTTCACTGTATCCATAAAATTCCTGGCCATACTTATTCAGGAACGTGATTCTTCCCTGCGTGTCGAGACGCATGATGATACTGTTCGCACTCTCCACCAATACCCGGTACTTCTCCTCACTTGACTGCATCTTCTCAAAGAAGCGGGCATTGGTGATACTGATGGCGATCTGCGGGGCAATTCCCATGAGCAACTCAAGATCGCTCTCCTTAAGATTGTTCTTAGAATTTCCCCGGTCAACAGCTAAGACCCCAAGAGGTTCATCTTCATACGCAATGGGAACACAAATAAAAGATCCACTGTCAGCTAATCCCATGTATTCTTTGCTTCTTTCCGACAAGTCTTCATTAATACTACTTATATCTGATACAAGATAGGGCGTTTTCTCTTTGAAAGCGACAACAAAAGGCCCTTTGGAATTCGGATTGTCCAGATTAAAGTCGTTTCTTCTGAAGTATTCTTCCTGTTTATCGTTAAAGCCATATCCGGTCTTGTATACTAACCTTGTCTTATCTTTGTTCCCCAGCAGTATCATCCCTCGATCAAAATCAAGACGGGTTACTAATGTATTGATGATCACATTCAATAATACATCAATATCCAGAATTCGCGATATTGCCTGCCCGATCTCCTTTATGAGCTTTGTCTCATTAACTCTGATCTTTGTTTCTTCCATCAGTTGTTCTGCAGTATGAGATTGTTCGGACACCTGCTTTTTGAAATCTTCTTTCTCAAGATACCATGACAGGAAAGTCATACCTGATAATAAAACAAAACATGTAAAAAATAGTATGAGGTTAATAAGAGTTGGAAATAAAATTAATCCGACTCCAATTGCAAGCAAACTGACAAGTAAGAATATATTGCGATAACGTCTTAGGACCAATGAAGAAGTCTCTTCCCATGAAATAAGATACCTGCAGAAATCATCTCCACGATGATAACATTGAGGATGCTCAATCGTTGCGTATTTCCCTGTCATTATCGCAGCCATCGCTTCAAACTGACCGAAACGATTCTCACATTGATAGGGCTTCTCATTAACACCGGGAGAAGGGGTTGATATTACCTGGACTTGATGAGGATTGATGACCTTAACACTCAGTATAGAACCCCTGGTAACCTTTGAAGTGACTTTAGCAATCAATTCATAAGCCGTTGCCGGCATTATGAACCCGAATAGATACTGCCTTATTATCTTATAGGCTTTTGAATAAACAACATACCTTCCCGCCTCTCTGGCAAACGGTCTGTTCTTGATCTTGCTGTTTGTTATCTCATGAAATCTATCGGCCTGCGCCTGGGTATACCAGTACCCATCATCATCAAGTCTGGACCTTATCAAACCTGCGTAGTTCAGGATTTCATCAAGATCGATCTCCGGATGATATTTCTCAAGGTATTCTACATAAGTTCTTATTATTCTTATATTATATAACTGACTCTCGTCGTTGCTCATGCTGGATATCTCCCCCAAATATTTCTCGTAGGCCTCTATCGCGATTAATATTTGGCGTGTTGAGTCATTTAAGAATACTATCGTTGTTTTGGTAATTAAAATTTAGTTCTATTTTGAGATTTTTACAAGAGGCTCTTATAAAGTTGTTCAATCTCCTTTTTCGTGAGTTTTACAAGGTAAAAATCCAGGATTCAATTCACTACAGTATGATTAAGGAAAAGTGGCCGGAGCTTTATCATAGGCTCTCATCATCTTGTTGATATCGTTTATTTTCTAAAGAGATCCTTGAGAAAACTCTTGGCCATCTTCAAAAGGGTGAAACGATATTTTTGTTTGATATAATCAATGATCTGATCGATATACCGTACATCAAGAACCCACATATTGTATCTTTTTTCATAGTTAACTCCTACAGAATCCAGATATTCACAGGGAAATACGTGTAGCGTTATGTTTTTCGTTCCGTAATCATGACCACATTTTGAGATGGTATGGTGCATGACATTCCAGGGTACAGATTCCGCATCCGGCACAAACACTTTAACGCTATTCAAGAGTTCGGACAGATTAATGCCCTTGTTGGAGTGGTCAGCAATCAAATATGCCTTTCTCTCATCGTTGCAGATGAGGGTATGACAATTATATTTTCGATTCAGTCCTTTCTCAGCATATACTGTTTCAAGAGACTTCTCTTCACAATCCTCAGTATCCAGGCAGAATGCATCTATCATGAGTCCCCCGGATATCTGCTCGTATGATTTCTTCATTTCCTCTATGTCTTCAGGAGAGCTTATTCTGATTGACCATCCATCCGGCATATCAGAGGTTTGAGGAAGAAGATCCAGAGTAAGGTGGGCAAAAATATCCATTGAGCAGCGAGTGGGCTGATTATATGATCTGCATGCATCGCCAAAAAAGAAATCCGGGAATTTGTTTTCAGGCCGGAAATAGAAGATCAAATATTTCATCCCGATGGAAGGCATACGATAAAAACCATCAAGATAATTCAATATTTGATTCAGCACAAATAAACCCGTGCGTTTTCTTCCCATATGTTTTGCTGCAAGATGATGAACCATCCAGGTCTTTTCATACGCCTTGATGAGGGAAACATGTCCATAAATTTTACCATTCTCCTGGTAGGTAATACTGGCAAAAATCTCCTGACAATTATGATAGAGCTTTTCATAAGTATTCTTGAATTCCTCTTTGTATCTACTTATGCAGAGATATTTCTCAGGATAAAAGAATCCTGATTCGAAGAAGAAGTCCCACAGAGCGTTCATTTCAACCTCGTAAGAAATCTGGGCGTTGGGATCCTCTGCGTTTGAAAGAATATTGAACAGTCTGTTGTATGTTTTTACCTCTATATCCAGGATCGCAAATCCAAATCTTAATGTGCGATTATCCCGTTTCTTCGCATATACTATTTGAGCATCACATCTGAGGGTTATCTCGCCGGCATGAACAATGTCCATATCCTTTATAATCATTCCCGGCATCAAGAATGATTGATCTATCCTCTCATGTATAGAAAAACCCGAGGATGTAATGTCCGAAATGTCATATGTCACTCTGTTTCTGATAAATGGATGGTCGAAGGTTATCTTTGGTGAGGGGACAAGATTCAGACGTGGATTACGATTTTTTTTCCCTATATATATGCCCTTATATATACTCCATTCAATATTTAAAGGCTCCAGAATGACTGCGTTTCCTTCATCCTCTTTACGTATGCATCTGCATGGTCCTGAGAATACACATTGTTCCTGCCGATACAAATCGATATTCAGATTCTTTGACAAATCGATTTTCACAATCCAGGTTTCAAAAGAATCATTGGGTACTATCTTTAATCCATTGGGATTAAAATCATCAAGAATTCCTTCGATAACATTTTCTTCCTGCTTGATAGTTGCAGTAACAAAACTGCACCGGAATCTCTTTCCATTCCGTTCACTGAAGATATATCCCTTCTCCTGAATCCTTGCCTTAAAAGAGGAGCTGTTTAAGCTTATGGTTTCTACCGGCATGACTGATATAATCTTTCCATCATCGATGAGCAGAGTCTTCAGTTCAAGTTCATTGGTGCCACAAGGAATATTTTCCGGGAGAGCGCATGTTATCTCAGTACCGCGACAAGGTTCCGGGGTTACCCTGATAAGATACTCCTGGTTCGTCACTGTATGTACTATATTCGCAAAAATCTGACCGCACATGAAATGAACATGATTGACACTATTCAGAAAAGTCTTCTGTTTCAGGTTTTTTGATGATTGAGTTATAAGATCTCGTCGGGTAAAAGGGATCATCGAAATCTGCTGAGATCCTGTCGGTTCTGCTGTCTGTATTCCTGTTCTCTTGTTTTCATCTAAGGTGTTCTCGATATCCATAGTATGTCCTTCCTAAAGGTGATGTCTATGATCTGGGCATGAATACCGTCATCATGATGTGAATTATCTGTTAGTTTCCACCTGAGAGTCTTCGTGACAACATTGAATCAGCCTTTTCGTTTCTTCTTCATTCACTTCATGTTCTAAAGTCATGAAGAACATAGTCATACCAACCCTAATAATTCCTTTCGGTCGGTTCTAGACTGAATGTCTAAGATATATCCGGGATCTAAGTATCATAAATTATATCATATTCTTGATGAAATCGATCTTTTTCTTGTCAGTATAAAAAGATACCTCATTCAACTTAAAACTGTGCTTCACATATTCCAGGACACTATCGTAATCGAAAAAAGCATTCGTTTGATCATAGTATTCGAATAACTTACGTTTCGGTGTGAAATCTTTATACGTGCATTCAACACTCGATAACGGGATCTGCTCTTCTGATACTATCTTGAGTATTTCCTGATTATTATACTTGAGCAAAGGCTTGAAGATGGTAAGCCCGTCCTTGAGTTCTATTAAAGGGTAAAAACGTTGAGATGTTTGGGTGAATCTTTCTTCCGTGTTCTTATCACTGCGGGTATTGCTGCTGTCCTTATGACCATAAACCCCGCTAATCAGGTATTCTATAGAGTAGCTAACCAGATCCCACAGGGTAAAACTGAAGATGACAACAATATGTTTATCTTTATTGTTCTGTTCAACCCTCTTCAAGTATTCAAAAAGATATGCTCTCTTTGTCTTTTGACAAACACGGCATGGATTTTTACCGTCTTGTACCGCTGCTTCAAGAAGTTCATCCGAGGAGTTCACATCATGCCACTGAATAGCTATCCCACGTGAACGCCAGTATCTATCAAGTTCTTGTTTGTCTGCATCGGGGAAAACATGGTTTGGATATGTTGCAACACTTGTTTCAAATTCAAAACCGAATTCTTCCGATGCTTTGAGGAGAAAGGAAAGGATAACGGAACTGTCCTTTCCTCCTGTATATAACATGACTACTTTTTTCTCCGGGAAAGTTTCCAATACTGATCTATGCTGATTCTTCCAGTCTGTATAATTTAGGTTCATAGCTGTTAGGTCTCCATTAGTTGCTGAATTATTTGATTTTATTATAAAGGCTTCTTCCCTCTGCAGATCATGATCGGCGTATAGGTAAACCTCCTCGGATCCTTGAAAAAGGCCTTGAAGTCATGTAAAAAGGCACTATAGCCTCCCTGATAGTCCTGGAAGAGTCTCTTCGCCTTTATAGATGCCATCTCCACCTTCCTGATCCAGTTGAAGTCATCACTCGAATTCAGCTCGCCGTAAATAAGATGGTGAGAGATGAGGTCAACCTGGATATCACGGAATCCGAGATCATAGAGGTAGGTATAGAGTTTCCTGCCTACATATGGGTCGAAGTTATATTTCTCTGCCATCATACCAATGAGTCTCTTCAAGGTCGATTCCAATTCAGGATTCATGGGATAGTGACTGAGACAATTGTAATCAAGATCGAGCAAACATATACGGCCATCCGGTTTCAGGCAATCAGTTACGTTTTTAATGATGTCCAGGGCACCATCGAGATAATGCTCCAGAATAAACCGCATCCATATGAAATCAAACTGTCCGAGAGAATCGAGGGAATCTCTAAGATCCATCTGATGAAACTCGATACCGCTGGATCCGCCGTAGTGCTTTCTTGCATACGCTATCCGGTCCCCTGCAAAGTCTACCCCGACAACATCACCGCCCGGCTGTACCAGTTCGTGCAGGATGGATGTGGTCTTGCCGGAGCCGCAGCCAGCGTCGAGGACACGTGCCCCCGGTCCAATGCCGCACATCCGCGCCTGTCTTCTGACTTCTTCAGGATTGGTTTTGATATCAAGCCTCAATGCCTCGTCAGGGTGTTCCATCAGGTATGAATCAGACTTTTCCATACGCATATCCTTTTGTTGTGGTTAGGTATCATGTTGCTATGCGATCATACTTTCAGGTATCGTCAACTTATTATTTTCCTTAAGGATTGTTTTCTTCTCCAGAAATATATTTTTCTTTCGCCCTTCGTGCCCGCTTGTTTTTCTGCCTGCGGATCCGCTCTATTTTCTTCTCTGCAGAGGATGCATGCCCGTGCAGGATCTCTTCTACTTTGTCCGACAGGATACGTCTGGCAAAAAATCGGTTCATGGCCTGTGTCCTGGCTTTCTGACATTTTACCTCGATACCGGTGGGAATGTGCTTGAGATACACACAGCTGGAAGATTTATTGACCTTCTGTCCTCCCCTTCCCTGGGCATGGATAAACTTCTCTTCAATATCCTTCTCTTCTATCCCCAGGTCTCTCATCCTGTCTTCAAGAATCTTTTTCTTCTCAGGTGAGATGAACGGATTGGTCACGTTAAGCGCCTTATCTCGTACAGAGTGTATTTTTCTACATAGTCTTATTAGCGCAAATATGAATCAACCGCAATCAGTGAATGTAGAGTACATAGTATAAGGTGAATGAAAGATATATCAGTGCCAGTGCCAGGACAAAGGGCCAGTTTCCGTGAAAAGAAGCAGGACCGAAGAGCCAGTAATTGCAGTGAGGGCATCTGATGAACCATCTTCTCGAGACGATGCCATTGCAATGTGGACAGTAGCGAAGCTTTTTCCCCTCTGTAAGTTCCCGCAGCTCTATATTCTTTTTAAGGGAGGTATGGACATTGAGCCCTTCCCCGCAGCCAGGACACCTGATGTCCGTTGGTTGGAAATCATCCCATACCACCTTTTTCCCGCATGTTGGACATTTCATTACGATCATATATTCACCACATCCCCTGTTATAAGACGGAAGATGTCTAGAGCCACCTTCCTCCCTCTTTAATCTTTAATGAGATCCTCAATGTATCAGAACCGTAGATAATCAGCAATGTCAATGTATTATCCTCACTATCGAAGAACACATCGAGCCTTGTATCACCCCTGACATGGATCTCCTTCGGGATCATGCTCTCTTCCAGAATGATTGATCCCCACGTATACGTCACCTTGAGGTCATCACCGGATTTCCTCTTGAAAATATACCTGTCCCGCGGTGGCGTACCTGCGATAAGCCCGACAACATCCTCGACGGGGATCGAATATTGATACAGCTTCCTGCCCCAGGTATCGAGTACTGTCAGAACTCCGTCTTTCATGTCGAGTGTAAAGACTGTAAAGCCTGCCGGACCATAGATCTGCGCAACCCCTTCGGTATCCGATTTTATCAGGAGTGCCCCGTAGACATGGAAATCCTCTCCACCTATCACTGCGGCAGCACTGAACTCCGCTCGAAAGGGATAATACTCAGGGGCAGAAACTCTCAGAGATGCACATCCCAGGATGAGTGTAAAGATAAGGACCCAAGCACAATGCCTCATATGTGGCCACATATACTAGGTTGTCCCTATAAACGCAAGCAGCGGAGGTATTGACTCCGGAGGGTTCGACGTTACTTAATTAATTATGGTTAAGAGAATTCTCGTTCCTACAGATTTCAGCGAGTCTGCCCGTTACGCATTGAATTATGCGGTGGATTTGAACAGGGTACTCAAGGCCCGGCTGTATTTACTCCATGTCCTCCAGGACTTTACAGAGTTCTCAGAGTATAACCTCAGCCCTAGTATTCTCCCCCAGCTCTATGTGGAATTCGAAGAGAACGCCGCTAAAAGACTCGAAGACATGATGGCGGATATGGTCCCTTCGGAGATCCCCTGCGGCACCTATATCCTCCATGGTGTGCCGTTTTATGAAATCATTCAGTTTGCAAAAAAAGAAAACATCGATCTGATCGTCATCGGATCACACGGTCGCACCGGTCTCAAACATGTCCTGTTCGGCCATACTGCTGAAAAGGTGGTGAAAAAAGCTTCCTGCCCGGTGCTTACTGTAAGACACCCGGAAACCGAATTTGCCATGCCCTGATATTCCAGCGCTCCAATACTCCAGTCTGTTATTCTGTCTTCTGGTTCTTTTTATTCTGGATTCTGGATTCTGGCTTCTGAATTCTGTCTTTCCCAATACTCCCCCGCGGTAGCGGGATCTTCGACAGCACTCCAACACTCCGCTCTTTTATTCTTTCCTCTGGTTCTTGTTATTCTGGATTCTGGATACTGGATTCTGGATACTGAATTCTGTTCTCTTGTTACTGAATAGGGTTGATGGGTCCTTCCATCTTGCCTTCCACAAACTGACGCACGAGCGGATCGGTAGTGTTCTTGAATGCCTCGGGATCACCATCGAATACGATTCTTCCCTGAAAAATCATAGCCATATAATCTGCCAGCTCAAATGCACCTTCAATGTCGTGACTGATAACAAGACTAGTCGCCTGCGATTTGCGCTGAACATCACGAATCAGGGCATTTATTGCACTGGTCATCACCGGGTCAAGACCTGTGGTCGGCTCATCGAAGAGAAGAATCTTCGGATTCATTGCCAGGGCCCGGGCAAGCCCCACCCGCTTTCTCATTCCCCCTGAAAGCTGTGAGGGCATCTTTGATTCGATTCCGCTGAGCCCCACTTCCTTGAGAAGATTCGCCACCTCATGCGCTATCTCATCTTTTGTGAGATGTGTGTGCATGGCAAACGGAAATCCGATATTCTCTGCCACATTCATGGAATCAAACAACGCCGCATCCTGAAAACAAACCCCGAATTTCTTGCGCACCTCATTGAGCGCTGCCCCATCGAGCGTACTGATGTCCTGTCCGTCAATGAGGATCTGTCCGGAATCCGGTTTAATGAGCCCGAGAATATGTTTGAGGAGTACACTCTTGCCTGTCCCGGTCGGGCCGATGATGACCGTGATCTTGCCCTGAGGAAGTTCAAGACACAACTTGTCGAGAACATGTTGTCCCTTGAATGTTTTTGTCAGGTTTGAAATCTTAATCACTTTTTTAAGTCCGCCAGGATGTCGTATAGAGATCCTTTCTCCTGTGAGCAAGCAGGGGAAAACTCTGCCTGATCCTTTTCACTTCATCCAAATCGAGTGACACAACCTCGATGGCTTCATCGGAACCGGCATCGCACATGATATCTCCCCATGGTGAGGCTATCATGGAATGCCCGTACGGGACATACTTCAATTCCGGGTTGTATGCAGGCTGAACACCGACAACGAAGCCCTGAATCTCCACCGAACGTAACCTCACGAGCATTTCCCAGTGAGCCGGGCCCGTAGCGAGGGAAAACGCAGCAGGAACAAACAGGAGTTGTACGTCCTGGTCTGCAAGGAACTGAGCAATGGGGGTAAAGCGGATATCATAACACACGATGACCGAGGCCTTTCCCCATGGTGTATCAAACGACCCGCAGGTATCTCCCGGTATGATGAAATCCGATTCTTTTACCCGCGGACCACCCGGCGGGGTGCAGTCAAACAGGTGTATCTTGTTGTGACTGAACACCACCTGTCCGTCACTGCCAAAAACGAGCGCGGAGTTGAAGCGGCGGCTCTCATCCCCATCTATGGGCATGGAACCTGCGACGACATATACTCCCAGCCTTGCTGAGATATCTTTGAAGCGGTCTATAGCTCCCGGCACATACACTGAAGAGGACCGTACCGATCCCGGTTCATACGGGGAGAGGAACATTTCGGGAAGGACCACGACATCGGCCCCCCTGGCTGCTGCCTCATCTATCATGGAAAGTGCCTTCGAGATGTTCTTCTCAAAATCATATCCCTGTTTGAGCTGGCAGATACCTACTGAAATATTTCCCACATTTCCCCCGGGTTACTGCATTCATACGCGATGCATGATAGTGTTCCCATTCTTTCGAACAGACTCCTTTAAAGGTTGTTATAAGCATTTCATGGTAGAGTCAATTCTTTTATGGCCTTGATCCCGTTGGATACACACCATATTCCTTGACAAGACGGGTATAGGGCAAGCCGCTGATAACGGTAGTTTTGTCTGGGATCAGAAAAGAGAATTGAGGGTCCCTACCAGGTGTTTCGACTTTCCCTCTCGCGGCAGCCATATGCTGATTTTTGTTTTGGCACCGCGCATCTTGGCCATCCATGATCTCAGACTGCCCGGTTTCATGTGGATACTGAAGAGTTCGTTCCACGAATTGATATAGAGGACATCGATCTCTTTGATAGATTGAACAACGCCCGGCGTTTCCATGTTGCCGATAATGACTACCTGTTTGACATATTTCTTATCCATGAGAGAATCCCTGTCCAGGCCGACCGAATTGGCATCGGGTATCAGGGAGTTCAGATCCCACAGGAGGGATTGAATATCCGAGAGAACCACCAGCGAGGTGTTGGGTATCATATGAAATGCGGTCGAGGCATCGTATCTTTTGTTGTAGACAAGCCATGCGATGATCCTGACAACCCGGGATGCACTCATGACGGGTTTGCCGCTGAAGTTTTCAGGCGATGTTCCGGTTACCTGCCACTGGTCGTTCTTATAGGAAAAGTACAACTCTTCATAGGCCGGTTCCTTCTTCTTTACCCTCTTTTCACACTCTATCTTCCCTTCTTTGGATACATAGAAGGCTTCTACTCTTCGACGCAAGATCTCCATTTCCACATCCTGATCCAAAAGAGAGTTTACCAAAAAGGACTTGGCCCTGCGTATGAGAAGTACCGTTGTCCGTTTGAGGTAATCATGCAATTCATCTCCGAAACGCCTGTACTTTTCCACGCTCCATTCATTAAATCCATTGAGATCCTTGAGATATCTGATCGACCATCCCCAGGACCGTATAGTATCGGCCAAGAGGGTGATCTTGTCGCCTGCATCCACCTTTATGAGATCATTGGTTGTAATGTTCGGAGAAACCTTCAGATAAAAACACTTCCTGAGCAGTTCAACGGTTTGCATATCGCCCTTGGACTTGTAGTATTTCTCAACAGTCAGGAGTACTTCCAGATACGGATCGATAAGATCGTCCCTTCGTGCCCCCATGACGTGTTTTTTTATCACCTCGCACAAGAGCCGGTTCTCGTTGCCGGGTTCGAGATAGGTTGCCACCAGGGCCATTTTCAGAACGGATTTCAATGGATCATCCAGGGCCTTGTGCATTTGCCAGAGGGCTGCACCGAGGAGTTCCTGTTCCGGGATAAACGTAATATCGCCCAGATCGATAAAGTCATCAGCTTCAAACATCAGGGATCTTTCAAGAAACCGGGATGCCTTTTCATATGAGTCGCCATTGTCCGAAGGGGTGATCCACCACAGCGGGATTCTTCCTTCAATAAGCGTTAACGTGCGGTAGAATTCCTCTTTGAGAATATTTTTCAGTGCGGAACCAGAGCCCTCCTGGGAGACCATACCGAAATTGTTTCTTTGAATATCACCAACATCCATGAGGAAGAAATGGACATCGAGAATATACTGGCTTGATATCCACCTCTGGAGGATCTTCAGTTTTCTCTCCAGGAGCAGGATCCGTTTATTTCCAATCGCATTCCTGTCGACCACGACCCAGATATCATAGTCGGATTCTTTTGTCTGACCCAGACTTCCCACCGAGCCGATGGTGAAGAGCCCTTCTATTTCACGATTCCTCGGCACATAACCCTGTATGTCGCTGAGTGTGATCCTGGTTGAGAAAAACGACCCGAGGCTCTTTAGCGTGCTTGCCGGCCATTCCATGCACTTGACTCCGCAGGGACAGTCTGCATCACCCACATAGCCCGGAAGTCCAGGATGGTTGATATGGATACACAACGGGAACAGATCCAGAATCACCTTTGCTCCAAGAGGATCATTCTTCTGCATGATGCTCTTCTTGTAGCGGTTATAATGGGTAAAGGCTCTGATCCCCGTTGAAATCTTTGTCGCAAAATCCTTCATTTATAGAGCCTTATCGCACTATGTCCTGATTGACTTTAATCGGTAGAACATGAGGACTGTCCCTGCGATCACCATGACAGCACTGAGAATCTGCCCCATGGTAATCCCTGAGAAGACAAAACCCAGTTGCGGGTCCGGCTGACGGAAGAATTCCAGGATAAAACGCATGGCACCATAGCATATGAGGAATGAAGCGATGAGTATTCCCTTGGTTCGGTTCTTGAGATGTATGATGTAGAGGACAAGAAACAGAACGATCCCTTCGAAAAAGGCCTCGTAAATCTGGGAAGGGTGTCTCGGGAGAGATCCGGCGCCCGGAAACACCATGCCCCAGGGCATATCGGTCACCCTGCCGTATAATTCTGCATTTATGAAATTGCCGATCCGTCCGAAGAAGAGACCCGGAGTGGCGGCTATCGCTCCCAGGTCGGCAAGCATGAGAAAAGGTTTCTGCTTCTTGTTGGAATACAGCCATCCGGCCAGAATCAACCCGATGAGTCCGCCGTGGAAAGACATGCCTCCCTCCCAGACAGCGAAAATCTTCAGGGGATTGGCAATATAAAACCCGAAATTGTAAAAGAAACAGTATCCCAGCCTGGCACCCACAATCAGACCTATGATGCAATAGGTGAGGAGATCTTCAATCTCATTCCTGTTCAGATCATAGCCTCTGTGCCTGGATATCTTCGACACAATAATGTAGGCAAAGACGAACCCGAAGACATACATCAAACCATACCATCTCAGCTGCACAGGGCCGATATGTATCAGTACCGGGTCAATCACGGGATAGTTCATGTATTACGTGCTTGGCATACCCGGCATACTCAAGTCAAGAACATGAATTGTCACCTAGGCACCAGACATTTTGCATAGAACTCGAAATGTATGGTTTTGATATAGCTGATATATCTTTGCTTCCCCGAGCATTTTCACTCATAATCGCTTATCTTTTTTGAATATATTCATCCAGCAGCCTTGACTAAATTACATTGAATTGATATTGTTATATCAATACAGAAAAGGAATCTGCACATGTTTAAAGTCGGAGATGTAGTTGTTTATCCAGCGCACGGTGTATCTGAGGTTGAGTCTATTGAGAACAGAGAGATATCCGGAAGTAGTATTTCATTTTTCATTCTGAAGGTGCTTGACACGCAAATGACCGTAATGGTGCCGGTAACGAATGTAGAAAACGTGGGCATACGTCAGCTTATCGATGATGCAGGTATTGACCAGGTTTTGGATATCCTCAGGCAACGATCGGTCCCCATTGATAATCAGACGTGGAACCGCCGGTACAGGGAATACATGGAGAAGATAAAGAGCGGTTCTGCCTTTGAAATCGCTGAGGTCCTGAGAGATCTTAACATCCTGAAACGGGGAAAAGAACTCTCTTTTGGCGAGAGAAAAATGTATGATACGGCGAAAACCCTTCTCTTGAGTGAAATCTCGACTTCCAGGAAAGCGGACAAGAAAGAGATCGAAATCATGCTGCTGGAGGCTATGGGTAAGGTTGAGCCGGATTCAATGTAATACAATGAGGAAAACACTATGAAATGGTTCCTTCGCATTGCAATCGCACTTGTCGTCTTCTACGGATCGTTTAACTATGCTGCCCTGCATATGGGAGGCGGCATCTGGCTGATCATTCTTCCAGCCATTGCCGAGCTCTGCCTTTTTGTTATCTTTATCGGAGAAATCAGAGGATTGAAGCTTCACCCCATGGCATATGTGGGGGGATTTCTCGGCGCAATTCTCGGCCTGGTAATCGGGAGTCTCCTGGGGTATGTCCTGCTCAAAATCGAGGGCGGAATATTCCTCTTCATCCTCATCAATACGATCTTCGCGTACCTTGGGTATACCATCGGAGTTGCATGGGGAAAAGAGCTGCAGTCATTGCCCGTGTTCCGTCACGCCAAGAGCGGGGATGATATCAGGCGAAAGATTCTCGACACAAGTGTCATCATAGACGGGAGAATACCTGATATCTGTGATGCCGGCTTTATCGAAGGAGTTCTCATCGCACCCCAGTTCATCCTCAATGAGTTGCAGCATATCGCTGATTCCTCTGATCCACTCAAGCGGGCACGCGGCCGCAGGGGGCTTGATATCCTGAACAAACTGCAGAAGAGTCCGAATGTGAAGATCGAGATCTCTGATCGGGATTTCCCGAAGATCAAGGAGGTGGACTCAAAGCTGATCGCCCTTGCAAAGGATCTTGAGGCAGATATTCTCACGAATGATTTCAACCTGAATAAAGTTGCTCAGATCCAGGGAGTGAGCGTCCTCAACATCAACCAGCTTGCAAACGCCGTCAAGCCCATTGTCCTGCCGGGCGAGAGCATGTCTGTGTCCATCGCCAAGCAGGGAAAAGAAAAGGGGCAAGGGGTTGCATATCTGGATGATGGCACCATGGTTGTGGTGGAACAGGGAGAACACCTTCTCAACAAGACTGTAGAGGTTGTCGTCACATCCATTCTCCAGACCCCTGCAGGACGAATGATATTTGCTGCTCCCAAGAACAATGGCAGCTAGCGCAATCATTGTAGCGGGTGGAAGCGGTACCCGCTTCGGCACGAAAAAACAGTTCATAAATCTGGGAATGGTCCCGGTTCTGCGCAGAACCGTCCTGTGTTTCGATTCCCACCCACTTATTACATACATAGTTATTGTCGTACCTGAAGAGGATATCGGGCACGTGACGAACATCCTCCATGGGATGACCACCCCGCTTTCTGTAACGGCAGGAGGATCCACCCGACAGGAATCGGTATGGAACGGCCTGCAGGTTGCCACGCCATCTGATGTGGTACTGATCCACGACGGCGTGCGCCCCCTGGTCTCTCAATCTCTTATCTCACGTGTACTTGCGGGGATCGGGGATCTTGATGCATGCATTCCCGGCATCCCTGTGGCAGACACGCTGAAAGAGTCTGAAGGCTCATTTGTGGAGAGAACCATCCCCAGGGATAATGTGTATCAGGTACAGACCCCGCAGGCATTCAGAAAATCCAGCATCGTCGAGGCACATGCCTTTGCTCGAAGCCACAATATCGGGAACCTGACGGACGACAGCGCTCTCATCGAGAACGCCGGCGGAAAGGTTGGACTTGTACCGGGCGATCCTTTTAATATAAAGATTACCCTCAAAGAAGACATTTACATCGCTGAGGCCATATTGAGATGTCGTTCAGAGTCGGATTAGGTTTTGATATTCATCGTCTTGTCGCAGGAAGGAAACTTGTCCTGGGCGGAATAACCATCGATTATCCCAGAGGTCTTCTCGGCCATTCCGATGGTGACGTGGTCGTCCATGCCGTCTGTGACGCCATCTTAGGTGCCGCTGCTCAGGGTGATATCGGTGATATGTTTCCAGATACGGCTGATGAAACCGAAGGAATCTATTCCCTTGATATGTTAAAAATGATAATGGCAACCATAGAATCAAAATACAAGGTGGTTAATATCGACATCAACTGCATATGTGAAAGGCCGAAACTTTCCGGGTACAGAAAAGCCATGATAGAGCGTATCGCGGATACGTGCATGATTGACGCCTCGGCCGTCTCGGTAAAATTCCGTACACACGAAGGTCTCGGTGAAATCGGTGCAGGTGAAGCAATATCGGCACAGGCAGTTGTTCTGATCGAGAATATCACGGACCAGGAGGAAGATGTATGACACTGCAGGTATACAACACCCCATATAAGAAGAAGCAGCCCTTTACCCCGGTGAACAACAACAGCGTAGGCATGTACGTTTGCGGGGTGACAGTCTACGATATGTGCCACATCGGTCATGCACGATCACTCATCGTCTTTGATGTTATCTCCCGTTTCCTCAGGAAAAAGGGATATAATCTTACCTATGTGCGCAACTTCACAGATGTTGATGACAAGATCATTGCCCGGGCAAACTCCCTGGGTCAGTCGTACAAGGACATCGCCGAGAAGTTTATCGATGAATTCGCCACCGACATGGATATCCTCAAGGTCAAACCTGCTGATATTGAACCGAAGGCCACAGAGCATATTGCCCAGATAATCGACATGGTCAGAATCCTTGAAGAAAAGGGGCTTGCATACAAGGCCGACGATGACAGCGTCTACTTCAGCGTATCCAAGTTCAGAGGGTACGGAAAACTCAGCGGGAGAAGGATCGAGGACATGATAGCAGGCGCCAGGGTTGACGTGGGAGAGGCAAAACGCGACCCGCTGGACTTTGCCCTGTGGAAGAGGAGCAAGGAAGGAGAACCCTCCTGGGACAGCCCCTGGTCACAAGGAAGACCGGGCTGGCACATCGAGTGTTCGGCCATGAGCACGCACTACCTGGGACACACTCTGGATATCCACGGCGGAGGAAGGGACCTGATCTTTCCCCATCATGAGAACGAGACCGCTCAATCCGAGGGGGCGTTCGATGCAGAGTTCGTGAAATACTGGATTCACAACGGCTTCGTCACCATCGGCGGAGACAAGATGAGCAAATCACTCGGCAACTTCCTCACGATACGCGAGCTCACCAAGGAGGTGCATCCTGAAGTCCTCAGACTGCTCCTGCTGGGACGGCACTACCGGAGTCCCATCGACTTCTCCAAAGACGCAGTCGATGCCTCGCAGCAGACCCTGGTGAGATTTTATGAAATGCTCGACAGAATCGCACAGAGTCCGGTGAAAGACGGCAGTCCACGGCTTGAAAGCACGATTAACACCTTCAATGAGAACTTCGATGCCGCCATGTGCGACGATTTCAATACCGCGTTGGCCATCGCACAGCTCCATGATCTGACGACCCAGGCAAACAAGTTCCTCGATGATGATCCGACTGTCACCTCAGGAGACAAGAAAGCCCTGGAAGAAGCAATAGCCACTGTATCCGAGATCCTGGGCATTCTCGAGGAAGAGCCCGCACCCTTCCTGGAAAAGATCAAGCGTTCCGGGATCAGCGAAATGGGCATAAGCGAGGACGAGATCGGTGCGCTGATCGACGCGAGAAATGCCGCTCGAAAAGCCCGTGATTTCGCCAAAGCCGATGAAATCAGGGATACCTTAAAGGCAAAGGGCATCCAGTTGAAAGATACTCCGGAAGGGACAACCTGGGAGAAGGTATAGTATATACAGGATATGAGATTCAAACTTGTATCACCCTATGAACCCCAGGGTGACCAGCCCCGTGCCATTGATACTCTGTGCAATGGCCTCGGCAAAGGCATCAGGGATCAGGTTCTTCTCGGGGTGACGGGTTCAGGCAAGACCTTTACCATGGCCTGCGTCATCAATCAGATGAACAGGCCTGCGCTTGTCATAGCCCCGAACAAGATCCTCGCTGCCCAGCTCTATGGTGAATTCAGGGAACTGTTCCCGGAAAATGCCGTCGAATACTTTGTCAGCTATTACGACTATTACCAGCCCGAGGCCTACGTCCCTTCGCGGGACCTCTACATCGAGAAAGATTCAGCCATCAATGATGATATCGACAAACTGAGGCACCGGGCAACCAGGGCTCTCTTTGAGCGTGAAGACTGTATAATCGTGGCATCGGTTTCGTGCATCTACGGCCTCGGCTCACCCGAGGCGTATTCGGGCATGCTCCTCTATCTCGAGGAAGGAAGTGTCATGACCCGCTCCGACATACTCAAGAAGCTCGTTGAGATCCAATATGAACGAAACGATCATGATTTCTACCGGGGATGCTTCAGGGTGCGCGGTGATGTCATCGACATCTTTCCCGTACACGAGGAGGAGCTGGCAATCCGCGTGGATTTCTTCGGCGACGAGATCGAATCCATTTGGCAGATCGACACACTCAGGAACAGGAAGATAAACAAGGTCACCCACTTTCCCATCTACCCTGCATCACACTACGTGACCCCGAAATCCACCCTGGTCACTGCTATCGACGCCATTAAAGAGGAACTGAAAGAGCGTATTGATTTCTACCGTAGCGAAAAGCGGTTTATCGAGGCGCAAAGAATCGAAGAGCGTACGAACTATGACCTGGAAATGCTCATGGAAACAGGCTCCTGCAAAGGTATAGAGAACTACTCGCGCCATCTCACGGGGCGCGCCCCAGGCCAGGCACCGCCGACACTCATGGACTATGTCCCAAAGAACACCATCATATTCCTCGATGAATCCCATGTGGGGGTACCCCAGCTCATCGGTATGTACCGTGGCGATCACTCGAGAAAGTCAACCCTGGTGGACTTCGGCTTCAGGCTCCCTTCAGCCCTGGACAACCGTCCGCTGCGCTTTGACGAATTCAATGCCCTGGTGAATTCCATCATCTATGTGTCTGCAACCCCCGGAGGGTACGAGATCAAGCAGGCGAAAGGAAAGGTGGTCGAGCAGGTGGTCCGCCCGACCGGACTCTTGGACCCTGAGGTTGTGATAAGGCCTGCAGCCCACCAGGTGGATGATCTCTACCGGGAGATTCAAAAGGTCATTGCACGGGGGGAACGCGTCCTGGTGACCACCCTGACAAAACGTATGGCCGAAGAGCTCACCGACTACTACCAGAATCTCGATGTAAAGGTGAAATACATGCATTCGGATATCGACACACTGGAGCGCATCGAGATCGTCAGAGGCCTCAGGGAGGGTGTCTTCGATGTCCTGATCGGGATAAACCTGCTGCGTGAAGGACTCGATATCCCGGAAGTTTCGCTCGTTGCAATCCTGGACGCGGACAAGGAGGGGTTCCTCCGGTCCGAACGCTCTCTTATTCAGACAGCCGGCAGGGCTGCAAGAAATGTACGGGGGTCCGTCATCATGTATGCCGACACCAGGACCGCCTCTATTGAGACCACACTGGCAGAAACCGGCAGGCGGAGAGAGAAACAGAAGGCTTATAACCAGGCCCACGGAATCACCCCGAAGAGTATCGAGAAGAACATCAGGGATATTCTCGCTTCTATTTACGAGCGGGATTATGCCGATATCGCTGCAGAGGTAAAGACATCCATGGGGACCATCAAGGTCGCAGAGATCAAAAAAACTATTGTTGACCTGGAAAAAAAGATGTTGGAAGCTGCCAAAGAACTCAGATTCGAAGAGGCGGCAGGTTTTCGCGACGAGATCAAGCGGCTGAAGAAGATATCTATTGCGGTGGAAGGATAGCACATGAAGAAGTCCCTGAAAGATCTTGGGTACTGTATTGAAGAAAAGGGAACCACCACCCTTATTTACAAAGCGTCCCGCCCTGAGCTCCCTTCCCTGATAGAAAATATGCGGGATGCACCCCCGACACACACGAATCTTTCCGGCAGGGCACAGATACGCATCATCGAACCGGACCTGGTGGTACGGACCCTGACCCATGGAGGGATTCTGAGACACGTAACCGGAGAGAGGTTCCTCTCTCCTGCTAGAAGTATGCGGGAGCTCGAGATAAGCGCCTACCTGATCGCCAAGGGTATTCCCACTCCCGAAATCCTTGCGCTCGTCTTGAGACGCAGCAGATTCTTCAGTCACGTACAGGTCATCTCAAAGCTTGTGCCCGACTCTGTCGATCTGCTCACCCACCTTGAAAGAGAACACCCGGACACTCTGGCACTGCTTGAGAATACGGGAAGCCTTATCCGCAGGATACACGACCTTGGCCTGTATCATGCAGATCTCCACCTGAAGAATATCCTCCTCGATAAGGACAGAAATCCCTGGGTGATTGACCTTGACAAGGCGTACCGGTTTTCATCTCTGGGCCTGGTCCTGCAGCTGAAAACGCTCAGACGCTTCATCCATTCCTGCAACAAGTGGGAGAAAAAGAGGCGAATATCTCTTCCACAGGGATGGGAGGATGCGCTGAGAGATGGGTATACAAAATGAATACAGACAGGCGGGCGCAAGATCTAAGGCGGGACGAGCATGTCTGTTCGTGATCTCAGGCATCCCGCTTCGCCTCTGGCTTTGCAGGACACGGGAAGGCAGATCGAGCAGGGTAGAACGAGATCTCAGGCAGAAGGGAAAAAACTATTCACTGTTCAGCCCTGCACCTTAAACCTTACACCTTATACCTCAAACCCTAAACCCTTCCCTTACTGATTTGCCAGGGCCTGTATCGCCGCCCTCACCTCATCCATGAGCCGGTCTCTCTGCTCGAGGCTGTATTTGGAAGCATCTATGGGTTTGCCGATATTGAGGCGAACCTGCTGGTTCAGGTAAAAATCCCAGGTATCCGGAGGAAGAATCTTTTCCGTGTTCTGTATACCAACCGGGATAATTGTGGCACCTGTCTGGATTGCCACCATGAATCCGCCCTTCTTGAAATCCCCCAGGGCGCCTGTGCGGGACCGCGTGCCTTCCGGGGCAACCCACAGTACGATGCCGCTTTTCATCTGGGCCTTGGCTGCCTCGAGATCCTTCATGGCCTGGGCGTGGTCTTTCCTGTCAATAGAGACAAATTCCGCTGCCTTGAGCCCCCTGCCCCATATGGGAACCTTGAAGAGTTCCTTCTTAGTCAGCATGCGGATACTGCCGTGGATAGAGACAAAAATAAGTGGGATATCATAGTGGCTGCGATGATTGGACATGATAATATAGGGTGTTCCAGCTTCAAAGGTTACCCCGTGCGGATTTGAAACCTCATAATCAACTCTGACGGCCTTGAGCAGATACCCCGACCACCACCTCAGTATTCTGTCTGCAAGTTTCCTGTCATAGGTATTCGTAATCCTCATATAGAGTGCAAACACAGAGATACCCAGTGTCGGGGCTATGCTCTGGGCCATAATTAACAACTTCCGAATCAACGACGCTTTCACGAGCGGCAAACCTCCATTTCTCTCCGATAACACAAAAGTACCAACCAGAGAATCATCAGATGCTCTAAATCTTCTCCGGGACCATGATGTGCGTCAGTGCACTTCCTTTTTCTTCCTGCTGTCCATGTGATCCCGTTCCTTGACAAGATGGTTCACAAGATCACTGAATTTCCACTCGATAGACTGTTTGGTCACAACCGCATATATGGGCCTGGGCAGATCACGACTCTTGGACTCACGCATGACTGCATGAATTGTCTCTGCAGGCACATTGAAAAAAAGCATGATCTTTTCGTCACAGACAAACTCCTCCTGAGCCCTGTTCTGTGTAAAGAGGATCTCATGCACCGGGAGATGACCCTGATCTTTTTCAATAACATAAGCAGGAGGTGCACCAATCTCCTGGAAGAAATGATCCAGTCTGAGCATCTCTTCCATAGAGTAGTTCCATAGTAATACCCTTGGGCTGAGATCTATCTGCGTCTCATCATATTCTTTCATGAACATACCTCGCCAAAAACATTTTCTGTTGGGCCCGTAAGCCCGATAACTGTATAACCTTTTATTTCAGATCGCTATAAAAGGTGCTCTTCTTTGACAAAAAACCAAGAACGAATTTAATCTTTAATATATAGGAATTGAAACTTCAAGGCAGACTTTGGACCACTTCAGATCATTGCATTTCATATGATGAGAAGGGGAGATTTTCTCCCCTTCTCATCATACAGGATATACTGCAAAACAACAGCTATTCTCTAGTCCTGCGCGCACAGTTCCTTGTACATGTCTCTCAGGTCTCTCTTGAGGATCTTGCCGGTCGGAGTCTTGGGCAGCTCATCCACAAAGACGACTTTCTTGGGGACCTTGAACAGCGCGAGTTTCTCTTTGGCCATATCCTTTATCTCTTTTTCAGTAATGGTCTCTCCCTTTTTCGGGACAATAACAGCGGTAACAGCCTCCACCCATTTGGGATGATAAACACCGATTACCGCCACCTCCTGGACCCGCTTGTCCTGGTAGATGACCTCTTCCACTTCCCTTGTAGACACGTTCTCGCCGCCTGTCTTCACCATATCCTTCTTACGGTCTACCACTTCGATGTATCTGTCCTGGTCAAGAACGCCGAGGTCTCCGGAATGGAACCACCCGCCCCGCATGACATCCTCGGTCTTGTCTGGCTCCTTGAAATAGAGCATCATGGCATGAGGTCCCTTCCCGCAGATTTCTCCGGGTATGTTTGTATCGAGTATTTCATTCCCCTCATCATCCTCCAGCCGGGTTTCCATGTTTAGACCGCCCATGCCTGCAGAACCGAGCTTTGACATGGCATCTTCTGCCTTGAGGATCGTATGATACGGTGCCAGTTCCGTCTGGCCGTAATAATTGTATATCTTGGAGCCGGGGATCTTTTCCATTATTTCCTTGAGCACCTCGACCGGCATGATGGAGGCCCCGTAGTAGCATTTCTTCAGGTGTGAAAGATCGTACTGTGCAAAATCCGGATGCCTGAGCAATCCGATCCATACTGTCGGCGGGGCAAAGAACATCGTTGCCTTGTACTCGGATATATTCTTGAGAATCTCGGTGAGGTCCGGTGTACACAGGATGTTGGTCCCTCCGACCCAGAAAATCGGGTTCATCATCACGTCACGCTGTGCACAATGATACAGCGGCAGGGCATTAATACTCACATCACTACTTTCATACCCGCCGTCTATGATGCATCCCATAAACTGGGCCATGAGTGCCTGATTGTTTGCTATCACCCCTTTGGGGAGCGACTCCGTACCGCTCGTATAGGTCATCTGCACAGGGTCCTCTATATGGAGGACAACATCGGGTTCAGTACTCGGGTATTTCGTGTACCACGTGTCGAAATCAACAAAACGATCGTCCGGGCAGGATTTTCCGGCTCCCTGGTCCGACCAGATCAGGGTTTTTATTGTGGGCATATCATCGAGCACATCTTTCACCAGAGGATAGAGTGAGTCCTCAACGATAAAGACCTTGCTCTCCGAATGGTTCACACAATACGAAATCTCTTCTCCCTGCAGCATATAATTGATTGCCAGGTAAACAGCACCTGCCTTGGTGCATCCGAACCAGGCCAGCACGTGGTGCAGGGTATTGTGGGCCAGGATTGCCACACGATCGTATTTTTCAACCCCAAGATCGAGCAGTGCATTTGCCACGCGGTTACACTCGTCTTCCAATTCAGAGTAGGTGAGTATCTTATCATTAAAGACAAGCGAGCTCTTATCAGGAAAATGATAACGGGCGCGACGAAGCATATCCGCAATAACCCATCGGTTGGTCTTGTTGTACCTGGTCCTCAGATAATCAATGCTTTCCTTGTTCAATACATTAAAGAATGCCCTCTCGGATTGTGGTGGGGATTTTAAAGAATCTGACATGGGTGCCCTCCTCTTGACTGATATGTTAGTCAATAAAACATTTCATATTTCCAGTCAACTAAAATGAATATCCAATTTTTTATTACAGGCTGGGGAAGCCGGCAATATCAAGTATAGCATATTGAATATACTGTTTTTTACCCTCGGTTGTTTTCAAAATCTTTTACATAAGAAATGTCTTTACTAATGAATTTTTTCCATTATACCGATAGTGAACCTATACTATAGGAGGATACCACTGATGAGATGTCCGAAATGCGCATATGTGAGCTTTGATTATCTTGACAGGTGTAAAAGTTGCGGGGAAGACCTTGTTCCCACGAAGATAAAGCTCAATATCTATACGAAACAACCTGAGATAAAGATCAATGACGATGGTTTTGCAGTAAGCAAGGTCGAAGAGGATCACAAGGACCTGCTCCAAGACGAAACCTACCAAAGGCAAGAAGATTTTTCCATGGAGGACGTGCTCAAGGAGGATGGTGAAAAACTTGAGAGTTTTAGCTTCGACGAAGATGAAAACTCTTGACAAGCCCCCTCAAATTAACTACACAGACTCCTGTTGCCGAGGTAGCTCAGTTGGTAGAGCAGCGGACTGAAAATCCGCGTGTCGGCGGTTCAACTCCGTCCCTCGGCACCAATCGACTGTCTCATTTTAACCACCCTATCCCTTAATCCTTTTTATTGCGCTGTCTTAATCAATTGCATGAACCTTCAGGCATGGTAAAACTGAAGTATTGGAGTGCTGGAGTACTGTCGAAGATCCCGCTACCGCGGGGGAGTAATGGAAAAATACAGAAGCCAGAATAAAAGACTGGAGTAATGGAGTACTGGAGTGATGGGTAAAAAGCCAGGATCCAGCTAAAGCAATCTCGACCAACGGTCTTCCGTGTCCAGCGTCATGTCATGGCTTCTTGTCAGGTCGTTGCTAACGCGAGGTGTCGGGCGAAGCTTTAGCGAAGCCCGAAGCCTGACGCCAGAGATCTTGTCCCCCAGGCCCGTTCTGCCCTGCCTGTCCGCTTGCGGCCACGGCGATTGACATTTTGTCACAGTTTTCAGACTGAATTGTCATTCATTTTGACAAATTGAC
>ERZ795057.534-NODE-534-length-39541-cov-11.736413_pt1 | contig 39541 bp, 35 predicted proteins | sample MGYA00375141_ERZ795057 | MGnify/ENA primary metagenome ERZ795057 (study PRJEB30186, sample SAMN05720163) | activated sludge metagenome | isolation source: Anaerobic digester | place: Hong Kong | collected 2015-01-26 ...
ACACCTCGGTGCCAGGGTTACGGCAGTTATGTAGATGAGGAGTTGTATACGAGGTAAGGATCTCCAGGAGAAATCATAATGGTAGACGAGACGTTACGATCATCACCCGTAATGCCCTGTATTCTTATCACATGTATTCGGAACTCTTGCAAAACAGATTTCAATCATTAATTGATCATTATGGGGGGAGCAGAGGAATGAGATCTTCATCTTTGCCTGTTTCCAGGTTGTTGGTTGTCCGGCTCATCTTTTCTGCAATCATGTGCCTCGCCACAGCCGGTTGCGACACAGGGGGCGGCCATGGAGTTCTTGTAACCCCTGAGAACGCTGGTCACGGCAGATTTCTCGATGGTCCGGTCGAAGGGCTCCAGTATGATTCATTGACATGGGCAGACGGCATAACAGGGGCAGACGGCTCATTCTTCTACCAGGCCGGCGAAACTGTCACCTTTTCCATCGGGAATGTCACCCTGGGAACGAGTTGGTCAAAAGAAATCATTACCCCGCTTGATCTGGTACCCGATGCAGTCAACACCACAAACCCGGTGGTCATAAATATCTCCCAGTTCCTTCAATCCCTGGATCTGGATGGAAATCCGGCTAATGGAATACTTATCACCTCGGAAATGAGGGAGATATTGAAAGAGTTCACGGTTGACTTTACCGATCCTGATTTTGAGAACAACCCTCAAGTACAGCTGATGTTCGACAGGCTCAATGAAATGGAGATCTACCCGGAGGAGCAGCGGGGTCTCATTTCCGCAGAAGACGCACAAATCCACCTGGAAGAGACTCTTGCCGTGATTGAGGAAGAGGCGATTGCAGCCGAGGAGGCATTGCAGAACATCGAGTTCAATGCAACCATCGTGTCGCCTTCAGGCCACGGCATCCTGATCCAGAACCAGGGCCAGGGGTTTTCCCTGGAGGGGGCTGTGGTAGGAGGAACGGGGCCTTACACGTATCTCTGGAATTTCGGGGACGGGGAAAGATCTTCTCAGGCAGAAGACCCGGGATTCATCTCTTACAATACACCCGGGACCTATTCCGTGTCCTTTTTCGTTACCGATGCAACGGGAGCCATGAAAAGCGATTTCCGGTACATCACCGTGTGGGATCCAACTGCAGTAGATTCGTCCATCTACGGTTACCCTCCCGGCTGGGATGTCCCGGCCATTGTCACTATCGCAAGACCGCAGGAGACATCGATCAACGTGGGGGATGATCTGTATCTCCCCGCAATAATCATCAGGGGAAACCCGCCGTTCAGATATATGTGGGGGTTTGATTCCTCTGTTGCCTACACCTGGGAGCAAGATCCTCTCGATGCAACCTTTACCTTCACTGAAGCCGGAAGTCATACGGTATCCATCAGGCTCAAGGATTCCAGCGGCGATGAGTGGAATACCTCTCTGGTTATAAAGGTGAACAGCACATCTGACTGATATTTTGCATCAAGAAGCACGCATGTCGATACCTGCACTTTCAGACAGACAACTATCCTTCTAAATCCGTCCTTAGCATAAAACTCTTCTTGACAAGAAATTGCTGTTTTCATATAAGAAAACCTTGTAGTTTAACTTTAACCTTAATACTGGGCATCAGACAGCACTATAAAATGACAGGGTTAGCTTACTATCCAAAAAGGAGTCATGTATGAAAACGCGCTTAACAGAAATCTTAGGCATCAAGCACCCCATCGTGCTTTCAGGAATGAGCTGGATCAGTGTCCCGAAAATGGTTGCCGCAGTCTCCAATGCAGGAGGTATCGGCATTCTGGCCACCGGGCCCTTGGATGCAGAACAGACACGGCAGGCAATCAGAGAAATACGATCACTCACAGACAAACCTTTCGGCGTGAATGCAACACTGCTTTTCCCCGGTGCCTCAGAGAATGCCCGGGTTGCGTTGGAAGAGAAGGTGCCGATGATTAACTTCTCATTGGGTAAGGGAGACTGGATAGTAAAGGCCGCCCATGAATACGGAGGCAAGGTTATCGCAACGGTCGTGAATCACCGGCATGCAAAGAGGGCGCAGGATTACGGGTGCGACGGTCTGCTCGTGACCGGTTATGAAGCAGCTGCACATGGTGAAGAGGCCACGACGTTCTGCCTCATCCCATCCATTGCCTCGGTGGTCGATATCCCGATCATTGCCGCAGGCGGAGTCGGTGACGGCAGGGGTCTTGCAGCAGCCATTGCCCTTGGTGCCGAAGGCGTGGCTATGGGAACCCGGCTCATGACAACGCAGGAAAGCCCACTACACGACAATTACAAAAATCTTTCCATCGAGAAAGACACCTACGATACTCTCTATTCGAACCGCTTCGACGGACTCGGCTGCAGGGTCATGGATACAAAAGCCGCAAAGAAAGCAATACGACAGGGTCTGAACATAAGAAAGATGCTTGAAGCGTTGCCCAATTCAGTGGACATCGCCAAGCAGATGCACCTTCCCTACTTCAAACTCTTTATCGGGGTTATGCTCTCTGGCTGGAAGAATGCTATGCAGCTGGCATATATGGCAAACGCATTCAAGGCCATCCGGATAGCAACTGAAGACGGCGATGTAAAGGACGGCGTGCTGCCCGTTGGTCAGGTAATGGGTCTTATCAATGACAACCCCACTGTCAAAGAGGTGATTGAGAGGACCGTCAAGGAGGCGGAAGAGGTTACACGTGAGCTGGCCAAAAAGGCGAATATAACAACAGCTGCCAAGCCTGCAGCCGCAAAGGCAAAACCAAAAGCAAAGACGACAAAAAAAGCCGCACCAAAGGCGAAAGAAAAGAAATAACGAACCCGATGACGACATAAAAAACGGTTATGCCCTGATGTCCAAGGTATAACCGTTTTTTTTAATCAATGGCAGTAACCTTAAAGCAAGCCCTGGATCCTGATCCCTAACTCCAACAAGAACCATAGGGATCTTCGACCCGTTAACAGCGATGAAACTCCACCTTCTCGTCCGGAGCAGCAGACAGGCTATGCGTGAAAACTGACGCAAAGGCGGATTCAGTTTATGTTACTGCACCAGGCTCTTTGCCTTATCCAGGCAGGCGATGGCATCATCATGCATCTGCTCTAGCAGCTCAATACAGCTTATTATCTCATGGATATGCCCGATGGACTGCCCCACCATCAACGGTGCTTCTTCCACGGCGCCTTCTTCCCATGCCTTCTTGATGCGTTCTCCGGCGATGAGCGGGATGAGTTCTTCAAAACCTCCGCCTCGTTCTTCAATTGATACTACCTCTGATATCACCTTGTTCTTCAGCGCCCTTCCCTGCAGCCCGATAGATTTCCCGAATATGGTGGTCTCATATTCCTGACGTTTGATGAGTTCGTTCTTGATATTTGGATGTACGACACATTCTTTCGTGGCAATAAATCTGCTCGCCATCATCACGCCCTGAGCACCCAGGGTCATGGCGGCAGCCATGGACCGGCCGTCACAGATCCCTCCAACGGTTACAACCGGGATATCGACGGAATCGACAATCCTCGGTGTCAACACCATGGTGGAGACATCATCGTTGAGAGGATGACCGCCCTCCTCGAACCCTGCGGCATAGACCCCGTCATATCCGGCTTTCTGGGCATGTACGGCATGACGAACCGAGCCCACCTTGTGAAAGAGCCTGACGCCGGCATTCTTGAGCATGCCCACACCTTCCCTGCCCACGACCTTGTCCAGAGGAGAACCGGAAATCTCCAGTGCATCCACCTTCTCCTCGGCACACACCTTCACGTACATGGAATGGTGTTCGGCGGTTATCCTGATCGAGGGAAGGAGGGTGAGGCCGATAACAAACGGCTTGTCCGTCAGCTCTCGCACCTTCCGGATAGCATTCCTGAAGTCTTCTTCATTCTCATAGTTGCCCGCTGTAAGGTTCCCCATTCCACCTGCATTTGATATGGCGGCACAGAGCTCAGGCTTGCAGAGCCACATCATGGCACCACAGATGATCGGGTACTTGATGCCAAACATCTCGGTAATGGCGGTCTTGATCATTTCATCCTCCCTTGGAATATCGCTCATGATTAAAAAGCTTAAAGTTAAACTTCACACTTTATAATCGAGGTACACAGGAATCGCTTTTCTGTCAAGATGTTTTTCCTGCAGCAAAGAAATCATAATTCCTACTATAACATTGGATACTGATAACCACCCGGGATCAGGCGCCCTCTACCGCAGCTGGCGCTTGTCCTTTTGGGATGCCTGTGATAGGAGATACCAGGCAATTTTTTTCCAAGGAGGTACGACTTGAACTACCGGTTTTCTGCTTACGATTACATCATATATCTCTTGAGCTATGTATTCTTCTATCTTTATATTGCAGACGCGCTTGGTACGCTTCCTTTTGTTCTGCCCATTGATATCCCTTCCTGGTCCTATCTTGTCGTTGCAGTTGCGTTCAATGCATGGGCAATCCCCATACCGGGAATCCATCCACGCTCCCCAGGCCCAATCGAAGAATATGTCCCTGAAAAGATCGAAGAGGCAAAACCGGCAGAGGAAGTACCTCCTAAACCTGAGAAAAAGCCCGCACCAAGTCCAAAGGAAAAACTGGAAAAGGGCCTTTCCAAGACACATAAAGGCTTTATCGACAGGATCTCTGCAGTATTCAGACGATCAGACGGCTTTGATGAACATCTCCTTACAGAGCTTGAGGAAACCCTTGTGGGAACAGATATCGGGGTGAGGACAGCATACTCCATATTTGAATATATCCAGAAAAACGCAGGTTCCATAAAGGATGCCGGACAGGCTATGGAGGCAATCAAGACCGAGATAACGGCTATCCTTGCAAAGCGTGAAGAACCGATCACATTCCCCTCGGAGACAAAACCATACGTCATCATGGTGACCGGCGTGAATGGCTCAGGGAAAACCACAACCATTGCAAAGATTGCCTATCATTTGAAGAATGAGGGCAAATCGGTTGTTATCGCCTCGGGAGACACCTTCCGGGCTGCCGCCATCGAACAGCTTGAACACTGGGCCGAAAAGGTGGGAGCAGACTTTATCAGATCTCATGAGGGGGCAGATCCCTCTTCCGTCGCTTATGATGGGCTGGAGGCAGCCATTGCACGAGGCCATGATGTTCTCATCATCGATACAGCCGGCAGATTGCACACCAAGGAAAACCTCATGGAAGAGCTGAAAAAGACTCAGCGTGTTCTTGACAAAAAACTCCCCGGCTCTCCCCATGAAATCCTTCTGGTACTGGATGCCACCATCGGGCAGAATGCCATAGAGCAGACCCGCCAGTTCAATAATGCACTGGGGGTTACCGGCATCGCCCTGACAAAACTCGATGGGTCCTCCAAGGGCGGAGTCATTGTCGGCATCGCCAATGAATTTGCAATCCCCATACGATACATAGGGGTTGGCGAGGGCATGGACGATCTTCAACCATTTCAGGCCCAGGATTTTGTGCATGCCCTTTTCCTTGACAATGTATAATATTTTTCTAATAGTGGGCACATGCTGAAAATCGAGGAAGTCAAGCTCAGGAACATTCTCGAGAACATGAAGTCCAAGACCATTATGGTCATTGGTGACATCATGCTCGACCATTATATCTGGGGCAAGGTCGACCGTATATCCCCGGAGGCACCGGTCCCTGTGGTGGAAGTCCAGGAGGAGCGTTTCAAACTCGGAGGAGCGGGAAATGTAGCCAATAATCTTCTGGGCCTGGGAGCAAGGGTACTTATCGGAGGGGTCAGGGGTGATGACCCTCAGGGCACTATTCTCCTTGATATCCTGAAAGAATGGGATATCCCTACGGACCAGATTCTCACCGCACCCGACAAGGGAACCATTGTTAAAACACGGATCATCGCCCACACACAGCAGGTCGCACGGATCGACAAGGAAAACAGATCCTTTATCTCGGATACCCAGCGTGAGAAGCTGATCTCGGCTGTCAGGGACGCCATTGATAACATCGATGCAATCATCATCTCGGATTATGCCAAAGGGGTTGTGAGCAGAGAACTCATTGAAGAGATCATGCTCATAGCAAAAGACAAGGGCGTTCTGGTTTGTGTCGATCCGAAAGAAAGAAATTTCTCGTTCTATAAGAAGGTGAATGTCATCACCCCCAATACGAAAGAACTCAGCTTCGGCGCAGGCATCAAGATAGAAAACGAGCAGGATATCATTGAAGCGGCGCTCAAGGTAAAAGCAATGCTGGACTGTGAGATGGTCCTGGTAACCCGGGGTGAACACGGGATGAGCCTCTTTGATGAAACCGGAGAGACAATCGATATTCCCACCACCGCACGGGCCGTCTTTGACGTGACCGGCGCCGGAGATACCGTGATATCCTGTTTTACGCTTGCCCTGGCTTCCGGCGCAACACCACGCGAAGCAGCCATTATCTCGAATGTGGCCGCCGGCCTTGTTGTTGCAGAGGTCGGAGCGGCGAATGTGCCCTGGGACAAACTTTTCACTATGTGTATGGAGGAGATCTGTGGGGACAGCACACATTCCTCATGACGTACTGCTGTTTTGCAGCATCCTCTACAGTGATGATGCTCCCCTGGACAGTACCCTGGCCGCACTGAAAACCTCCTTTGGTGAATTCGCATACCAGTCGGAGCCCATGCCGTTCGGTTTCACCTCATACTATGAAGAAGAACTCGGCTCCCCCCTGAAGAGAATTCTCCTTGCATTCGATACCCCGGTTCCAAGAGACTGCTTGCCGGCAGTGAAGATCAGGACAAACGAGATCGAGACCGAGAACATTCGTGAAGGCAAGCGTACCGTAAACCTGGACCCCGGAATCCTGTCGCTGGAAAATGTGAGTCTTGCGACCACAAAGCCATACAGCCATCGCATTTACCTCGGTGCAGGCATCTGGGCTGAAATCACACTCATCTACCGGAATAAATCGTACCAGGCCCTGGAGTGGACGTATCCGGATTACGCATCAATGGAGTTGATACGGATATTCCATGATCTCAGAGAGATATACAAAGGGAGACTTTAAATGCCAAGAAGCATGACGGGATTCGGACAGGCTGACGAGAACGGGTATCACGTGGAGATCAAAGGGGTCAACCACCGCTTCAGGGATATCCGGGTGCGGCTCCCCAAAGACCTCTCAGCCCTCGAAATCCCCATCAGGGACATGGTCAATGAGGCTATTGCCCGGGGAAAGGTCGATGTTACCATTACAAAGATTGCCACTCCGTCATCACAGCAGAAAGCAGCAATCAACTGGGAACTGGCAGAATCGGTTTATGAGGATTTAAGACTCATGGCTGATCGTTTCGGAGGAGAGGTAAGCTTTCGAGATGTCCTCACGGTTCCCGGCATCATGGCTGAAGAGAGCCATGATATCGAGGAGCAGTGGCCTCTGCTCCAGGTACCCATTAAAGCAGCCATCGAGGCCTTTTGCACGTCAAAACATGACGAGGGCGTACGCCTGAAGGCTGATATGGTGTCCCGGCTGGATTCCATCCTGGCCATGCACAAAAACATGGAAACCTATGCCGGGGAGATGATCGACATGTATCGGGACCGCCTGATATCCCACATGGAATCGCTCCTTTCCGAGAGAGGCCCCATGATTGATCAGTCACGGATGGAACAGGAAGTGGCAATCATGGCGGATAAATCTGATATCACCGAGGAACTCGTGAGGTTGCAGAGCCACATCACCTCGTTCAAGGAGGTCATCGATTTCCCTGAAACATCCATCGGCAGGCGTCTCGACTTTCTCCTGCAGGAGATAAACAGGGAGCTCAATACCATCGGATCCAAATCCCAGATAACACCACTGAGCCATATTATCATTGATGCAAAGACCGAGGTTGAAAAAATTCGAGAACAAGTTCAGAACATCGAGTAGTTCATGTATAATACATTTTTGAAAGGAGATTTTTTATGGGCAAGCATGATGCCAAGTTGCTGAATATTGGTTTTAATAATGGTGTTGTCGCTTCAAGAATTATTGCTATTGTGAATCCTTCATCATCACCTATGAAACGTCTGAGAGAGGAGGCCAGGGAAAGAGGCCAGCTCATCGATGCCACCCAGGGAAGGAAAACCCGGTCTATTATAATCACGGACAGTTCCCATGTTATCTTGAGTGCAATACAGGCAGAAACCATTTCCAACCGACTCCTGGACGGGGGCGGAGCACGGGTAAGCGTCAAGGAGCAGGAGTGAGAATATTCATATCCGGCCCGTCAGGGGTCGGAAAGTCAACCATTATCACAAATATCTTACAGAGAAATAAAGATTTCACCCTCTCTGTTTCGTATACAACCAGATCTCCCAGGCGTGGCGAGCGAGAAGGGATCGACTACTACTTCATTTCACGACACAGATTCGAAGAGATGATTGAACAGGACGCATTCCTGGAATGGGCGAATGTTCACGACAACCTCTACGGTACTTCGCTGGAATGGGTGGAATCCCGCGAGACAGAGGGCAAACACATCCTCTTCGACATCGATGTCCAGGGTGTCAGGCAGGCAAAACAAAAGGGTTCTCACGGGTGTTTCATCCTCGTTATCCCTCCGGACCTGCAGGCACTGAGCAGCCGCCTCAATAAACGCGGAACAGAAGATGAGCAGGCACTGACAACCCGCCTGAACAATGCCAAAGAAGAGCTCAAGGCTTGGGATCTGTACGATTACCTGGTGATAAACGATACCATTGACACAGCTGTGAGAGATATCCAGAACATTATTGATGCCTGCAGATGCTCAAAACAGGAGGCAATAGGGAACTTACCATGGTTGCAAAAGATCGAATAATCTTCGCACTCGATGTCGGTACGATTGATGACGCCCGCACATGGGTCGACATGCTTGCTGCAAAGGTGGGTTGGTTCAAGGTAGGGCTCGAGCTCTTTACTGCTGCCGGACCCAGTGTGATTGAACTCATCAAGGAAAGCGGACTGAAATGCTTTCTCGACCTGAAATATCACGATATTCCCAATACCGTCTCAGGTGCAGTCCGTTCCGCCACCAGGATGAAGGTGGACATGATGACCATACACATCTCAGGTGGAAAGAGCATGATCCAGGCTGCCCGCAGTGCTGCCGCAGACGAAGCCGGGTCCATCGGAATCAGCCCCCCGAAGATTATCGGTGTGAGCGTACTTACCTCGTTGAACCAGGATGATCTGAACGACATCGGCATCAATAGCCCTGTCAAAGAACAGGTGCTCAACCTGATCAACCTTGCCGCTGAAAGCGCGATAGACGGCATTGTCTGTTCACCTGCAGACCTTGCGTATGTCCGGCCGCACATCCCGAAAGGCATCACGGTCATTACCCCCGGTATCCGACCGGCCTGGGCTGCTACGGGGGATCAGAAGAGGATTGCAACACCAAAAACGGCAATCGACGCAGGGGCAGACCTTCTCGTCATAGGCAGACCCATCAGCCAGGCAGACGACCCTGCAGAGGCCGTGGACAGGATCGTGCAGGAAATCGAGTCATAGATCGCTTCTTTGCATTTTTCCAGTTATTCCAAGTAAGTGTTGACCCTTTTACGCTTATTCCCTATCCTAGCAATCCATGTCGATACGGGTCTGTGGCGGAATATACAGGTCAAGAAGGTTGGAATGTCCGGTCAAGGGCGTTCGACCCACAACAGACAAGGTCAAGGAAGCCATCTTCTCCACACTGTCTGCGGACATCCCCGGCGCAAACGTGCTCGACCTCTTTGCAGGGAGCGGCAACCTGGGCATCGAAGCACTCAGCAGAGGCGCCAGAAAGGTGACCTTTGTAGACAAGTCCGCTGTGTGCATCCGCTGTATCGAGAAGAACCTCACGGCACTGGGGGCACTCACGGATGCCTCCCTCATCAGATCTGATGTGACTGCATTTGTTCAGCATTTTCCCGGGACTTTCGACCTCATATTCATGGACCCGCCGTACAACAAAGGACTTGCCTCAAAGAGCGCTCCTCATGTATATACTCTCCTTGAAATTGGAGGCATACTGACGATAGAGCACTCGCCAGATGAAGCCATTGATATCAGTCCCTGGAAAACACGTACATACGGGGATACCATGATCACATATATTTTGAGGAGTGAATAGTGAATAAAAAGATTGCAGTCTGTCCGGGATCGTTTGATCCTATTACGTTCGGCCATCTGGATATTGTCCGCAGGGGGCTCTGTGTTTTTGATAAGGTGATCATAGCAATAGGCAACAATCCACTGAAAAAAGACCTCTTCTCAACTCAAGAAAAGCTGGAGATGATCAAAGAGTCCGTCGCATCGAATCCCAGGATTGAAGTTGACGTCTTCGAGGGACTTCTAGTGGATTACATTCAGAGAATCGGCGCATGTGCAATATTGAGAGGCCTCCGGGTCATATCCGATTTCGAGATGGAACTGCAACTGGCACTCATGAACAGACGTTTGTGTGACAAGATCGAGACATTCTTTCTCATGACAGACTACAATCATCTCTTTGTAAGCTCAACCATGGTAAAGGCAACGGCAGCGGCAGGAGGATCGGTCGAAGGACTGGTACCGGAACCTGCCCTGAGAAAACTCCAGGAAAAATATCATCTTTTAAATAAGAAATAGCCCTAGCCCAGGAGGCACAAACATGAAGATATCAAAGGTCGCATCAAAGATCCCTGCATCCCCCACCCTTGCCATAACGGCAAAGGTGAAAGAACTCAGAGCTCAAGGCAAAGATGTGATCGGATTCGGAGCTGGAGAACCAGACTTTGACACACCCGATGCGATCAAAGAGGCGGCAATCGAGGCCATCAACAAGGGCGTCACAAAGTATACCCCGGTGGGCGGCACACCCGAGCTCAAGGAAGCCGTGTGCAATTCCATCTACGCTGAATACGGACTGAAAACCACCCCGGATAATGTAATCATATCCTGTGGAGCCAAACACAGCCTCTACAATCTCTTCCTCACCCTGTTCGAGCACGGCGACGAAGTCATCTGCCCGGCACCGTACTGGGTCTCCTACCCTCCCATGATCGAGATAGCCGGTGCAAAGCCTGTGATCGTGGATACGAGAGACAACGGCATGAAACTCACGGCCGATGTCGTAAAAAAGGCCGTCACGAAAAACACCAGGGGCATCATCATCAATTCCCCGTCAAACCCCACCGGCATGATATTTGAGAGAAAGGAGCTCGAGGCAATAGCCGAGATCTGCCTGCAAGATGATATCGTCATTATCTCAGATGATATCTATAAGAATATCATATTCGACGACGCTGAATTCTTCAGTGTGGCGACCATATCCCCCGAGGTCGCTGCAAACACGTTTATCATCAACGGCGCATCAAAGACCTATGCAATGACAGGATGGCGCATCGGCTACTGTATCGGCAATGCCGAGGTAATAAAGGCGATGACCCGGCTTCAGAGCCAGAGCACCTCCAATCCCACAAGTTTTGCCCAGAACGGGGCGATCGTTTCCCTGAGCGGAGACCAGGCTATTGTGGAGGAAAGGAGAAAGATCTTTGAGAAGAGAAGAGACCTCATAGTCTCAAAGATCAGGGAGATACCCGGCTTTACTATTATCCCGCCGAGCGGGTCCTTCTACTCGTTCCCGTCGGTCAAAGGGTATCTGGATCGATTCGGCAGCTCAAATAAGCTGGCCGAATACCTCCTCGAAAAGGCCCTCGTAGCTGTTGTGCCGGGAGATGGATTCGGTGCCGACGACCATATGAGGCTGTCGTTTGCCACATCCGAGGAAAACATCATCAACGGGTTGAACAGGATAAAGGAAGCATTGGCCTCATTGTAGTGTACATGAACATTGAACGGAAACGGGCATATACTCTATCCCGTTTCTTTCAGCATGCAGGCAGACATATGGTTTGCCTGCTGCCGTGTATACTATGATACCGGAGGATTCTCATGGGTAGTGTCATGGCAATCAACCGTCCACTCTTTCTTGAAGATTCCGGGAGAAACAACACATAATTACCTAAAGAAAAATATCCTGAAACCGATAAAAAACTTGTATCCAACATGGGGAGGTTTCGTAATGAGTATGAACATGGCCGGCTATGAGGCTTATAAAAAGACACAGGTTCAGACTGCTGATCAGGGCAGGCTCATCCTAATGTGCTATGATGGTGCAATAGGCTTTCTCAAAAAAGCGAAAAAGGCCCATGGGGAAAAGAATACACAGTTGTGGACAACATTCTTAAGCAAGACACAGAATATACTCTGGGAACTCATCAACAGTCTCAATTATGACTCAGGAGAGATTGCCTATAACCTCGAGTCCCTCTACAATTACATGATCAGGCGTATTTCCGATGCAGAGTATCATGACAATCTCGAGGCCGTTGATGAGGTAATTGCCTACCTGTCAGACATGAGAGAAACATGGGAAAAGATAGTAAGAAAATCATCCTGAACCTTCTGAACAACTGGCGTTCCATTATCGCCTGCCAAACAGAAGCACTCACCAGCGGCGATCTGGACCGGTTTGCACAACTCAACAGGGAATCCGTATCCATACAGGCACAACTCGATGAGCATCTCTCGAAGCGTAGTGCCGTGCGTAACGACAGAGAAGTTCTTGACTCCTTACAGGAACTCCATGCACTCCATTCAAGCGTGGTAGATGCTTTCATAGTCGGTACGAAAGAAATTTCCGAGACAATCGGCATGCTGAGGAAGAACAAGACCTCACTCAAGGGGTATAAACAGCACAAGGTATCAGCGCCCAGATTCATGAGCGAACGGACCTAGCCTAGAAGCACGTCACTTGGGCCGACACACATCCTCTCATCACTTTAGTACTTGCATAATCAGAACAGACAACGCCTACGCATTCCAGACATCAATGCCTAGTCCCTACTTCTTTATTTTTTCTTGATGATCGAGCGAGCTTGAGTTGACAGATCACAAGATTTTTCATAGTCTTTCTCTTCATGCAGATCATACTCGCATCCGCCTCTCCCAGGAGAAAAGAACTCTTATCACAACTGGGCCTGGATTTTACAATTGCCATACCCCATGTTGATGAAAAGACACGTCAGGGAGAGCATCCTGAAGATTTCTGCCGTCGCATCAGCATGGAAAAGGCAGCCATTATCAGTCAGGATTATCCCGATGCCCTGATCATAGCTGCTGATACCATTGTGGTCATTGATGGGAAGATCCTGGGAAAACCGAATGACAACAAAGAGGCTCTTGCATATCTTACACTTCTGGCAGGCAGAACCCATGAGGTATACACCGGATACACCATCCTGTATAAAGGCCAGAACAGGACAAAGGTCATTCGAACGCGGGTACATTTCAGGGCCATGAGCGAAAAGGAGATCCTGTGGTACATTGCTACGGGAGAACCGATGGATAAGGCCGGCGCTTATGCCGTACAGGGTATCGGCTCGATATTTGTAGACAGGCTGGAGGGGTCATATACGAATGTGATCGGACTGCCGCTTTCAGATCTCTACTATGATCTGAAGGGCTTTGGAATAGTGTTAGATCTCATTGACAAGGGGGGGATTACCTATGGGTAAGTATATCATGGCAATAGATCAGGGAACGACCGGCTCACGGATCATGATCGTGAATAAACAGGGAGAGATCATCTCCAAGGCGTACTCGGAATTCCCGCAGATCTACCCGAAACCAGGCTGGGTGGAACACGATCCTGAGGTTATCTGGGACACCACGACAGCGGTGATGAATCAGGCACTGAAAGCATCATCAGTCAACCCTGCCGATATCATAGGCATCGGCATTACAAATCAGAGAGAAACAACGGTCTTGTGGGAAAAGGACACCCTCAAACCAGTACATAACGCCATTGTCTGGCAGTGCAGACGCAGTGCGGCCATCTGTGACGATCTCAAGGAAAAGGGTTATGGAGATCTCTTTCATGAAAAGACCGGACTCCTGCTCGATGCCTATTTCTCCGGCACAAAGGTGAAATGGCTCCTCGATGAGATCCCGGGACTGAGAGCCCGTGCTGCTGCAGGAGAGATCGCTTTCGGCACCATCGACACATGGCTGATTGCAAAACTCACCCGTGGAAAGATCCACGCCACGGATTACACCAATGCATCCAGGACACTGCTCTTTAATATCCATGACAAGACCTGGGATCAGGAAATCCTCGACCTGCTGGATATTCCGGCTTCGATGCTTCCCGAGGTGGTGAACTCCGCCGGGATCATCGGAAATACCGACCGTTGCCTCCTGGGCTGTGAGATCCCCATCGCAGGGATCGCCGGTGACCAGCAGGCCGCGCTGTTCGGCCAGGGGTGTTTTACCGAGGGACAGGCCAAAAATACCTACGGCACCGGTTGTTTCCTGCTCCTCAATATCGGCAACAAGAAGATCGAACCGAAGAGCGGGCTCATCATGACGCTCGCCTGTGATGAACAGGGTAGACCCTGCTATGCCCTGGAAGGCTCGATCTTTATTGCAGGGGCTGTTGTACAGTGGCTGAGAGATGGTCTCGGCCTGATCGATGATGCATCGGTGACCGGTAGCATCGCTTCGAGCGTTGAGGATTCCCATGGCGTGTACATGGTGCCTGCCTTTGCAGGTCTCGGAGCCCCGCACTGGGATATGTATGCAAGGGGAGCCATTCTGGGCATAACCAGGAGTACAACCAAGGCCCATATCGTAAGAGCAGCCCTTGAGGGAATAGCCTACCAGGTGAAAGACCTGATCAGTGCCTTCGAGGAATCCACCATGTCCTCCTTTACCGACCTGAAGGTGGATGGAGGAGCATGCCTCAATGATTTTCTCATGCAGTTTCAGGCCGATATACTGGGATGCCCCATTGACCGGTCGAAATACATCGAGTCCACGGGTATGGGGGCCGCCTTCCTCGCGGGCATCGCAACCGGGTTGTGGGAACCGGGAGAGATGATCAGGAATCTGAGGGGTTCGGATAAACTATTCACCCCGAATATTTCGAACCAAGACCGGGACAGGCTGTATCGGGGCTGGACTGAGGCTGTGAGCAGGGTCAAGAGCAGCAACTGAGCCATATGAAATTCTTTGAATATATCGGCAGGGCCGCCATAACCTTCATTGAAGAGCTCGGGGCTCTTGCCCTCTTCTTCCTTCGTTCCCTCTACTGGCTTGTCAGACCGCCCATCTTTCTGCGGCAGCTTTTCAAACAGATGGAATTTATCGGGGTGCGTTCTTCCACCGTGGTCCTTCTGACAGGGATGTTCACCGGCATGGTTTCTGCCCTCCAGACATACCACGGATTCAGCCTGTTCGGTGCCGAGGCCCTTGTGGGATCGACCACTGCACTCGGCCTTCTCAGGGAACTCGGTCCGGTGCTTGCAGCGCTCATGGTCACTGCCAGGGCAGGTTCAGCCATGACCGCTGAGATCGGCACCATGCAGGTGACCGAACAGATAGACGCAATGACCGTCATGGCGGTCAACCCCTATCAGTATCTCATCATCCCGAGGATCTTTGCTGCAATCATCATGCTGCCGATGCTCACCGTCGTCTTTGACAGCATCGGCATCATCGGCTCCTATCTGGTGGGGGTGGAACTCCTCGATATAGACAAAGGGATATTCATGGCACGGATTGTCGAATACGTTGCCTATGAAGATCTCTTCACCGGGCTCGTCAAGTCAGCCTGCTTTGGCGCGATACTCTCCATTGTAGGCTGCTATAAGGGATTTACCACCACCGGCGGAGCGGAAGGGGTCGGCAGGGCAACAACCAATTCCGTGGTTATCTCATCCGTAAGCATCCTGATTGCAGACTACATCCTCACAGCAATCATGTACTAGGAAGGAACGGACCGCCCGGCCTGTATCACGGAGCAGGAACCGTCATCACGATCGCCTCTACCGGGCACTCAAGGGCACAGAATCCGCATCCGATACATGCCTTCTCCTGTGCCATATACGGGTAGCCGTTAGGGTCGTTTTTCCTGTATCCGGCATCCGAGAGCTGCAGGCAACTGACCGGACAGGCATCTATACAGGCGACGCATGACATGCATGTATTCAGATCAAAGACGGGTTTGTCCCACTGCGATCTCTTGACCATGAAACATGCATTGCCGGACGGATCCATCACGGCACCCTGCGGGCAGACCCTTCCACAGGCCCCGCATTCTATGCACAGTTCTCCATCAATCCTGTGGAGTCCTTTCTTCTTTCCTTCAATCGCTTCTGCCGGACATAATCTCTTGCATGCCCCGCATCCATTGCACGTTTCTGTTATCGTATATGGCATTTCATCCCTCCCGGCACAATCGTATCTAAATTTCAATGCCATGTTTTTTTAATGTATCTTCTCTCGGCACCCCTGTTTGGGCATCCCAATCGAACAGTCCCCAGTAATCGCTCATCATCTTCTCGATGTTGACGGTCCTGCCCTTATTTGCACCCCGGGCCTGCGGTGGCCTCCCCAGTGCACGGTCACTCAATTTATTCGCCTTCGGATCAATGCCGTGTTTGATGTTAAAGGCCTGCTTGAGCGTCTGGACGCGTTCACCGACAGCCATATAGTCTTCAGGGCTCTTTTTCCAGCCGGTCGCCGCATTCAGCCAGTCAAAGGTGGGGGTCCGCTTGATGCCGAGAAAGGCACCGAACATGCACAGACCGCATCCGTTGACCACGTTCATATACGTGCTGCACGCTGCAGCCTGTTTTGCCTGATCAAGGCCTGCCCGGTATTTTTTGTTCTTATGATAGATCTCGAAGGGCCACATCTTGGGCAGCCCCTTGACCTTTTTCCACAGCTGGAACATCTCATAGTAAAGGCCGGCACCTATCGTATGCCTTCCCGGCGCCGGTTCCACGCTGTAGTGCAGGGCAAAACCCGGGTCTTGCCTGCCGTCGTGCATGGCCGGCTCCTGGCCGCCTGCATGAACAGCGTACCGCTCGGAACCGCGGCCTATCTTTTCGGCTGCAATCTTTGTTCCGTCGGCCAGAATGTCACCGATACCCTCACGGTCGATCATCTTGTGAATAAGCTCAACGATAGCGCTTGAATTGCCCCAGGTAAGCTCGAGTCCGTCGGTATCTTCTCTTGTGAGGATGCCATTTTCGAAGCATTCTATGGCAAACGCAACGGCAGCACCTGTGGAGATGGTATCCATCCCTGCCCTGTTCAGAACTTCGTTGAGGTAGAACAGGCTGTCCGTGTCCTCGTTCATGCACAGTCCGCCCAGGGAAAGGACCGATTCGTATTCCGGCTTGTGGGTTTCACTGAACTTGCCGTTCATGGAACAGATACCGCCGCACCCCAGCGGGCAGGAATAACAGTGATACTTCACCAGCTCATGTTTTCTGACCATATCCGGGGAGGCAGATCTCGACTTTCTCATGGGCCAGTCGGCACTGCTGCCCTTCCAGTTCTTGATAGGTGCATCTCCCCACTCGGGCGACATCTGGTTCATACCCCCGGTACCCCATTTTTTCAGGATCATCTTGTAGACCAACCCGTCCATTGCCATGGCCGTGGGTAATATCCGCAGCAAGGCTCCAAGCAGGCCGATCCCGACACCCGGGCCCAGGGGAAGCTGAAACTGCACCCATTTGTTGCACGTTCTGCTGAGCTTGTATACGGCTTCGCGATTAAACGACCTGATGCGTTTATGTCCGTTCAGGACGATGCCCTTGAGCCTTTTCGATCCCATCACGGCACCCAGGCCTGATCGTGCAGCCATCCTTCCCTTATCATTGCTGATCCCTGATATGAAAGAGAGTTTCTCTCCTGCAGTACCGATGACTGCAGCCCTGGCACCTTCCCCGGCCTCTTTTACCAGGAACTCCTCGGTTTCGATGGCATCCATGCCCCACAGTGAAGAGGCATCTCTCAGTTCGGCCTTCTTGTCGTCCACATACAGATAGACCGGCTTTTTACTGATCCCTGTGAAGAATATCCCGTCATAGCCGCAACGCTTGATGGCAGGGGAAAATGTCCCGCCGCAATTCGCATCTCCCCACCCTCCGGTAAGCGGTGACTTGCCCGCAACCATCCACCGCCCGGCAAAGAGGCTGCCGGTGCCGGTCAGCAACCCGGAGACAAAACCTAAGATGTTGTCCGGACCGAGCGGATCGGCTCCTGCCGGTATCCTGTTATACAGTATATGCGCGGCCAGTCCGAGGCCGGACAGATGCTTTTCATAAACGGCATCATCAACGATCTCTTCAGTGATCTTGCCCTTGCCGAGATCAACCAGTAATATTTTCCCCATGTATCCTCTATTCATACGCCCCCCTCACTGTTGCTGTTCATACGATCTCGTAACTACCGAAAAGATATATGAACGCACATCACGTGATATTCCTTAGATGAGCCTGATCGGCCATGCCTTTCCGGGACAAATGACTCTGAGGGTATTGTTCTCTTTATAATACCTGATTGACCATGTCGTGCAACACCCCAAGTCCTGAAACATGCAGTCATGTTGAGTCCATAATGCACGATTGACTTATCGTGCTTTTTAATATAACACTGTTAACTTAACAGCGTTAATCCCCATAGGAGTTTTTTTATGCCAAAGGCCGCCCGTAGTCAAGAAGATATTGATTTAATACGAGAAAAGATCCTCGATGCGGCGCTTACCATTATCTCGGAACATGGATACAAGTTTTTCAGCATGAGAAAGCTGGCAGGCAGACTCGGCATGTCTGCCACCACCATCTACAACTACTATTCCAGCAAGGACGAACTCTATCTCATGATGCTGACCAAGGGATTTGATATGCTTCATAAGGCCCTGCTTCACGTATTCAATACATATAAAAGCCCCGCTGAAAAACTCAGGGAGATGATCCGCGCATATGTATCCTTCGGCATCAACAATGCGAACTACTACAACATCATGTTCACCTCTGATGCTCCCAAATACAGCGACTATATCGGTACCGAGATCGAGCCCGTGGCATACTTCGAAAAGCAGACTGCTTTGCAGCTTGTGGACATCGCAGCACAAGGCGTGCAGGAACTCGCCGGGATCAATACCGGCATAAATCCCGATGATGCCCGCTATGCCGCCATAAAAATATGGAGTTTTCTGCATGGGATCATTGCCCTGTCCAACAGCAGGGTGCTCAGAGAGGTGGATGAAAATCCTAACGAGATCATTGAAAGGATCGTTCAGGACGTTATTCAATTAGTTATACCAAAGGAGGTCTTGCATGGATAAGAACAATATCGCCAATATTGCAACCCATCTCCTTCTCCAGACTATGGCATTCCATTTCAATTGGTTCCCGCGGTTCAGGAGATATCTGCGCTCGGACGATGGGTGGATCAACTTCTCACTGGGAATGCGCACCGAGACAGACACTGTGGAACAGTGCATCACCTTTGAGAACGGACACGTCGAAGTGAAGGGAAACATTCCTGAGGATGTCGATGTTGAGATGATATTCCAGGACAATGCGGTTTTGAAAAGCATGACCGAGCTGCCGCCGAACGAGGTGCTCAACCTGATCCTGAAGAACAAACTGACGCTCAGGGGGAATCTCGCATACGCTCAGGTGTTCAACTTCTTCATATCCCTGTTCATGAAAGGCAAGCAGATCAAGATGATGCGCAGGCAGGCTGCCCGGGGCACACAGGAGGATTGCACGGCAATCCCGGCAGGCCCTGCTGAGAAAGCATCACCGAAAAAGATACAACCGCTCAAAGCTGAAAAGTTCGATCCGGGAGTGCGCTATCTGAAAGACGACCCGTATCTTGCGGCATACCGTCTTGAGGATTTTCCCAGACTCAATAAATTCCTCGACATCCACTTCAACCAGATGCCTGCCATATGCCACGAACGGCCCATGCTGCTTACACAGTGGTATCGCAAGAACGGCTTCGAGACTGACAGCAGCGGCAATCCCTGGGTGGCTGAGCTGAGACAGGCCCAAGCATTCAAATATCTCATGGAAAACAGAAAACCCATTATCAGAAAAGACGATCTCATCGCCGGGACAACATCCACCAAGGAGATCGGTGTAGTCCTGTACCCCGATACCCATGGCACCATGATCTGGGGAGAACTGTTCACAACCCCGTACCGGCAACTGTTCCCCTATGACATAACTTCTGAGACCATAGAAATCCTGCATCACAGTGTCTTCCCCTTCTGGATCAACAGGAACATGAGGGAATGGGTCAGAAGCAACTACGATGCACCTCTGTGTCAGAGCCTTGATGAGCGATTTGCCGTCTATTTTCTCTGGAAAACTGCAGCACTCTCCCACACCATCCTGGACTACCCCAAGCTCCTCAAGGTGGGCGCAAAGGGGATAATCAGGGAGATCAGAAAAGAACTGAAGAATGACAAGCAGGCAGATCAGCTCAAAAAAGATACACTCCAGGCCATGATCCTCACCTACGAAGGGCTTATCGCCTATGCGAAGAACCTCTCTAAGCAGGCAAAAGCCGAGGCCGAGCTCGAGTCAGACCGTGGGAGAAAGGCAGAGCTTACAAAACTCTCCGAGATCTGCGCGCGTGTTCCGGAACATCCCAGCAGGACCCTGGACGAAGCACTCAATGCCATCTGGATCCACTGGGTGGGTGTCCATATGGAAAATACCAATGCGGGATTCTCACTGGGCAGGATGGACCAGTGGCTCCAGCCCTACTTTGCCGCCGACATGAGAAAGCTCAAGACCAGGGCAGAAAAAAAGCGCTACATTAAACATGCGATAGAGCTTGTCGGCTGCTTCTACATGCGCTGCACCGACCATCTTCCCCTGATCCCGGATATCGGCAACTACCTCTTCGGCGGGAGTTCCTCGGACCAGGCCATTACCTTGGGCGGCGTCACTCCCGATGGGGATGATGCAGTCAATGATATGACCTACATATTCCTGAAGGTCACCGAGATGCTCTCCATCAGGGATCCGAACGTCAATGCTCGCTACAACAAGGAGAAGAACTCAGAGACTTACCTGAAGCGGCTGTGCGAGGTGAACAAAAATACCACGGCCACACCGTCTATCCACAACGACGTGGCGGTCATGGCGTCTCTGGAAGAATTCAACTATCCGGACGAACACCTGAGAGACTGGGCTGCCACCGGGTGTGTGGAACCGACACTCTCCGGGAAACACCTGGGCCATACCAACTGTATGATGTTCAATATGGTCGCAGCACTCGAAATGGCCATGTATAACGGGCACCATCCCCTGATGAGATGGGATGTGGGACCCAGGACCGGGGATATCGATAACGGCAGCTTCAAAACCTTTGATGATTTCTTTGACGCCTTCTGCACCCAACTCGAATTTCTCATGGATAATTCCTGTGAGTATAACAAGCTGCTCGGAGAGGCCCACAGTATCATCAGGCCCACGCCGTTCATCTCAGGGCTCATCAGCGGAACTACAGACAAGGGTAGAGACGTGACAAAAGCCGGCGCACTGCACAACTCGTCCGGCACTGCCTGTATCGGCCTGGCGGACATAACGGATTCGCTCATGGTCATCAAGAAACTCGTGTACGACGAGAAGAAGGTGAGCATGGCTGAGATGAAACGTGCCGTGAAGACCAACTTTGAACACGATTCGGCCCTCAGTGCCATGGTGCGCAACAAGGTGCCGCTCTTCGGCTCAGGCAATGCCGAGGCAGTGGAGATGGCCAACCGGGTCATAAAGTTTGTCCATGACCGCTTCAAAGATCATGTGAACTTCAGAGGCGGGAGGTATACGGCAGGATTCTGGTCCATGTCCAACCACGTTGCATTCGGGACGCTCACCGGTGCGCTCCCATCCGGGAGACGTGCGGGAAAACCGTTCACCCCGGGGCTTACACCCGAGGCACACGCGTCGAAGAATCTGCTGGACAACATCCGCGATGTATCCCGGCTCGAACAGTCAAACATGAACAACAATATAGCATTCAATGTCAAGGTCGTTCCCTCGGCAAAAGAGAGCCACAAGAAAGCTGTCGAGAACATCTATTCCTATGCAAAAACCTACTGCGATCTCGGCGGCATGCAGATGCAGTTCAATGTGGTGTCTTCACAGACCCTGCGCGATGCCATGGCACACCCTGAGAACTACAAGAACCTCATGGTACGGATCTCCGGGTATAACGCATATTTCACCACCCTGAACCGGGATATGCAGCTCGAGTTGATCGAGAGGGCTGAGTACGGGTTATAGACCGGGACAATGGCTGTGCATACAGATACAAACACCCACGATACGGCACTGATTTTTGAAGTGAAAGGGAACTCGCTGGATGACGGTCCGGGCATAAGGACCGTCGTCTTCTTCAAAGGGTGCCCCCTCGATTGCGTATGGTGCCACAATCCGGAAAGCAAGTCAGGCAGGACAGAACTCTCCTTCGAGAAGGATGCGTGCATCATGTGCGATGCCTGCCAACACATATGCACGGCGCATGCCCTTGACAGGAATAACCCGTACTACATTGACAGGGAAACGTGCACCTTGTGCATGAAATGCGTGGAAGAGTGCCCGAGCGGCGCACTGAGTGCGGTGGGACGGTATTGGACCATCGATGAACTTGTAGCCGAGGTGGAAAAGGATATCCCCTTTTTCCGTACGTCCGGCGGCGGGGTTACGCTCTCAGGAGGAGAACCGACTCGCTCCATGAATTTCATCACCTCCTTCTTAAAGGAAGTCTCATCGAGTAAGATCCATACACTGATCGAGACATGCGGGCTCTTCGATCTGCAACATTTTCTGGACAGTGTCTATCCCTGGCTGAATGCCATATATTTCGACATAAAGCTCTTTGACGAAGACGAACACCGGCACTACTGCGGAACATCGAACAGATCTATCCTGGAGAACTTTGCTCAGCTGAGCGAACGGTGCCGAAAAGACGGTGTGGAGCTCCTCCCCAGGATCCCGCTCGTTCCGGGAATTACGGCAACAGAGGATAACTTGAGATCTATCGCCGGATTTCTGAAAAGACTAGGCATGCACGAGATAGAGCTCCTCGCCTATAATCCCCTGTGGTTTGACAAGTGCTGGAAGATCGGCGAGAAAAGCAGCTGCGAAAACACCATGGCCATGAGACAATGGATGCCTGCCGGACAGATCGAACAGTGCAAGGTGATCTTTGAAGGTTTTGATATCCGCTGATGTATGGCCTGCTGCTGAGCGGCTGAGGTATACCTAGGCTGCCTTCTTCGGTATGAGCATATCCTGCGGCACTGAGACCTCCATGGCAATGGGGAGATGGTCTGAGAGCGGATACTCAAGTACCTTTACATCATGAATCCTGATACTCTTCGATACGAGGATGTGATCAAGGTGGATTCTGGGATTCCAGCTCGGGTAGGTCAACAGGTCGGAATACGGCATGACAAGCTTTGTCTTTTTAAGGAGCATTGCGATCTCCTCACTGTCTGTCCCGCAGTTCAGATCGCCCATCAGGATCACATGGTTGTACGCCTTTACAAGGTCGCTCACAAATTCGATTTGCTGCTTTCGTGCCTTCCTGCTCAGGGAAAGATGGACCAGCACCAAAGCCAGCGGATCGTGCTGATTCCCGAAATGGACAATCAGGGCACCTCGCCCCGGCACTATTCCGGGCAGGTTGTGTTTCTGGATGCCCGTGGAAGCATATTTGCTTAGAACCCCCATACTGTGTCGGGCCACCCTGCCCCAGTTGCGGTTAGTCTTATCGTACCAGTGCGGAAACCCTGCCCTGTCTGCCAGAAACTCCGCATGATTGACGAATCCGCTCCTGATGGACCCGCTGTCGAGCTCCTGAAGCCCCACGATATCGAAGTCTTTAATCATGTGGGCTATCCGGCTGAGATTATGACGCCTGTTGCGATACGGAAACAGGTGTTTCCAGCTGTGCGTTACATAATCCCGGTATCTTCTGGAAGGGATCCCGAGCTGTATGTTGTAGCTGAGAAGGCGCAGGGTACTCCTCGACAGGATAGAATCGGATTGATCAATATGTGTCGTTGTCATTCTCGCTGTCAGTCTCTTACCATCACGTGATGTCCGGATTGTTGATACCGAGCGTTACATCATTCAGGCTCTATCGGAAATGAGGACGTGGAAATTGAACCGTATGTATAAGGCAATCTCCTGGTGCTGTATCTTTCTCATTTTCGCAGAATGTATTCTACACAGGATTTCTCAGCCAGGGCAAGTATGAAATGAGCCCCTTGTCCTGCTCAAATCATATCCAGCTGATTCTCCTGAAGAAAAAGTTGCATCTACCTGTTTGCAGTCACAGGCGGCATGTGTTTACATGTGGTTCGTCCCGCAGGCAGCGATAAGAAAATTCCTTATCCTGATCCCAACACTATCCGGGATTGATAATCTGCCTTTCAATATGGCCTGATTCAGGGCAGCCCACCTTCCTACTGCAACACCGTCCGGATATGCCGCTGCAGTTCTTCCTTTGGCTGAGCACCCATGAGGGTCTTCACAATCCTTCCATCCTTGAACAACATGAGGGAGGGGATCGAGCGGATATTATAGCGGGATGCGGTCGAGGGATTCTCGTCCACATTGATTTTCGCTATCTTCACCCTTCCTGAATACTCCCGGGCAAGCTGGTCCAGAACCGGAGAGACCATCCTGCAGGGACCGCACCATGGCGCCCAGAAATCGACGAGAACCGTTCCTGAATGATTGAGCACCTCGGAGGCAAAAGTTGCATCCGTTACCTGAACCGGCTTCGAAGAAGCCGAACCTGCGGTTATGGGCATATGGCATTTCCCACATACTGCCCTGTCCTGAATTCTCGCTACAGGGACCCTGTTCTTTGCACCGCATCGTTCACAGAGAACAACCACAAAGTCTGTATTCATATACTCCCACCTTTCCTTTAAAAAGAGATCTCGGTCACATTATTTCTGTGCTATTCTTCTTCATAGGGTCTTTTGTCAGGATTTCCAGCTTTCCATTTATTTCATTGTTTTTATTGACTTTATCTCCATTTACACGATAAGGTTCAATCGAAATATTTATTGACACATGAATCAAAATCATGGTAGGAATGCGGACTGACATACGTATCAGTTATGAAACTGATGGCTTTATTTCAATGCAGTTCAGCTATAAAAGCTGATATATAACAGCAGTGTTATCAAATTATTAAAGTAGCGGGAGGCTTTCGGTATGAGTGCTTTTATAGAAGTAACCATGGGTGAACTCATCAGAGATACAGCTGCACGATTTCCCAAACACGATGCTCTCGTATATCCTGATACCGGGCTTAGACAGAATTACTCGGAATTCCTCAATACATGCAAAGATGTAGCCAAGGGTTTTATGGCTATCGGCGTGAAAAAAGGAGACCATGTATCGGTATGGACAACCAACGTTCCCGAATGGGTCTATATGCAGTTCAGTCTCGGGATGATCGGTGCGGTCCTGGTAACGGTGAATACGAATTACAAGACCAGCGAACTCGAGTACATCCTGAACCAGTCCGATTCCACGACTCTGGTCCTTATCGAGCAATATCGCGATACGAACTTTTATGACACCACCCGTGAGGTTGTCCCGGAACTGGATAATTGCCAACCGGGTCAGATCGAATCCGATACACTGCCGTACCTGAAGAATGTTGTGTACATCGGCACCAGAAAAGACACACCGGGCATGTATGCTTTCAGCAAACTCCTCGAACTCGGAAAATCCATATCGGATGAGGAACTGGAAAAGAGGGAAAAGTCCCTCAGCTACACCGATGTCGTCAATATGCAGTATACCTCCGGCACCACCGGCTTCCCCAAAGGAGTGATGCTCACCCACTACAACGTCATCAACAATGCCAGGATGGTGGGAGACGTCATGGGTATGACAGATATTGACAGGCTCCTGATCCAGGTTCCGCTGTTCCACTGTTTCGGCTGTGTCATGAGCACACTTAATTGTGTCGTTCACGGATCGACCATGGTGGTTGTGGAATACTTCGATCCGCTCAAGGCGCTCAAATACATCGAACTGGAGAAGTGTACGGCCATCAATGGCGTTCCCACCATGTACATTGCCACGCTCAACCATGATGATTTCAAGAAGTACGATATGTCATCACTCAGGACAGGCATCATGGCCGGCGCCCCCTGCCCCGAAGAGACCATGGTCCAGGTCATGGAAAAGATGCACGTCCCCGAGGTGGTAATCGCCTTTGGCCAGACTGAATGTTCTCCGGTTATGACCATGACCAGACGGGATGATTCCCTTGATGTCAGGGTATCCACGGTAGGCAGACTGCTGCCGGACATCGAGGGAAAGATCATCGACCCGACAACAGGCGAAGATGCGCCGGTAGGTGTCCAGGGCGAGATCGTAACCAGAAGTTCATGCATTATGAAGGGCTACTACAAAATGTCCGAAGAAACCAAAAAGGCTGTCGACAAGGACGGCTGGCTCCACACCGGAGACCTGGGCACCCTGGATAAAAACGGCAACTTCAAGGTGACCGGCAGGATCAAGGAGATGATCATCCGCGGCGGGGAAAATATCTATCCCCGTGAGATTGAGGAATTTCTGCACAAGAACCCGAAGATCAGCGACGTCTATGTGGTGGGGGTTCCTGACAAGAAATATGGTGAACAAGTCCTGGCAACGATCATCCTGAATCAAGGGGAGCGGTCATCGGCGGATGAACTCGTTACATACTGCATGGGTAAGATTGCCCGGCACAAGATACCCAAGTACTGGGAATTCGTGAATGAAGTTCCCATGACCGCAAGCGGCAAGGTACAGAAATACAAGATAGTCGAACAGTATGCAGCAAAATACGCATCCTGAAGGTGATAAGTGAGAGATCACAGGTAATACGGGAAGGGGAGAGATTGTACAATCTGTCCCCTTCGTTGTTTCATTCACTAGAAAACCTGGACATTCATTATCCGCACTGTTCTTCAGCTGTCCCCTGATATCCGGTGGTTTTTGGCAACCCTGCTGGAAATACGTCTGATATCAAGGGCCATCTCTGCAAACAGTTCCTTGATATCCATCTCGATGATGTAGAAGGCAGGTACGAGCAGCAGGGTGATCAAGGTGGCAAAAAGCACGCCGAATCCAAGACTCAATGCCATGGGGATAAGGAAACGTGCCTGAAGCGACGTCTCGAAGATCATGGGAGTGAGCCCGAGAAACGTGGTAAGTGATGTGAGAATAATGGGCCTGAACCTGCGTATGCCTGCCCGCTCCATGGCCTCTTTTATCTCAACACCTTCATTTCGTAATGAGTTTGCCTTGTGTACCAGCACCAGTGAATCATTGATCACCACTCCCGAGAGAGCAACGATGCCGAACATGCTCATGAGGCTCAACGAATAGCCGAAGAGAATGTGTCCGATAAGCGCCCCCACAAAGCCGAATGGTATTGCCAGCAGTACCACCAGTGATTGCGCATAGCTGCGGAAGGGAATCGCCACCAGACAGTACATGACCAGCAACGCAATCATGAATCCTGTTATGAGACTGCTCATGGATTCTCTGCCCTGCTTCCTGTCGCCGGCAAACTCATAGGTCAGTCCGGGATAGCGCTCCATCAGGGCCGGTAGTTCATCTTTTTCCATGGAGTCCAGCACCTTGTTGAGGTCTGCCACTCCCGGTACGATATCGGCACTCACCGTGATGGTCCGCTTGCCGTCGGTCCTTGTTATGGAGGTATACGATGTTCCTTCCTTCACTCTGGCTGCCCTGATCAGCGGGATTTCCCCACCTGCCGGTGTCCTGATCATCAGTTCATTGATGGTCTGGGGCGATACCCGTTCGTCCTGAGGCAGCCGAACCATTACGCTTACGGTATCGCGTCCGCGCTGCTGTTCGATCGCCTCGGCCCCATAGACGGCACTCCTCACCTGCCGCCCGATGTCTGACGGAGTGAGTCCCAGACTCCTGCCCTCGGGCAGGATCATGAAGTCGCGCTGCGGTTTTCCTGACGCAAAACCATCATCCAGGTCGATAATCCCATCATAGCCTGCAAGAGAGACAGCAAGCCGTGAACTGGCCGCCTCCAGCACATCCATATCGCGGTGCGAGAGTTTGATCTCGAGCGGTTTTCCGCGATGAGGTCCCACCTGGGCGGATTCAAATCGCAGGCTCTCCAGTCCTGCGAGTTCACCGGTTTCCTCACGCCACTTGTTCGCGACCTCACGGACACTGATAGTGCGCTGGTCAGCCGGGGTCAGCTTCATGGTGAATCTCATGTTGTGCGCGCCGTTGATCATGGTTATGAGACCCTCGCTGATCTCATCACCCCCATTCTTATTCACAACATCCCGGGCTGCCTGTTCGATGATATGTCTCACCCGCTGGGTATCTTCAAGAGGTGCATCAAAGGGGAGAACAACCTCCACATTCACCCAGTCCGCATCGGCTCCCTGCATGAGGATAACGGGTATGCGGCCGCCCTTGACGTACCCGATGGCGACAAGGAGTATTGCGATGCCGACAGCCAGCGTCACCCATCGGTTTCGCACACACCATGCAACAGCAGGCCCGTACACCTTCTCGGCAAAGGTTACGATCCCCTGGGCCATGCCCCGCTGAAACCTCATCACTGGTCCTTTTTCAGATGGTGCACAGGTATTGTTCGCACGCACCTGAGACAGGTGCGCCGGCAATATGAAGAGAGACTCGAACAGAGAGATCATCAACACAAGAATCACCACTATGGGGATATTGCGCATCACCTTGCCCCAGTCGCCCTGCACAAAGAGCATGGGACCAAAGGCAGCTACCGTGGTAAGCACGGAGAACACAACCGGCATGGCCACCTCGCGTGTTCCCCTGATGGATGAAATGGTGCAGTCGTCTCCGTGGAGGCGATGTTCATAGACGTTCTCACCAACCACGATGGCATCATCCACCACGATCCCCAGCGTGATGATGTATGCGAACAGCGAGATCATGTTTATGCTTACATCAAAACCCGGGAGGAACAGGAGCGATCCTAAGAATGAGATGGGGATCCCCATGGCCACCCAGAACGCGAGAGCCGGCTGAAGAAAGAGTCCAAGGAACAGGACAACGAGAATGAGCCCGATGAATCCGTTGCGCACCAGAAGGGTAACACGGTCATGATAAATCTCTGACCTGTCCGCAATGACGGCGGTGGAAACTCCGGGAGGTAGCTTGTCGGCAATGTGCTCCTGGTAGTCTTTAACCGCATCGGCAACCTCTATGGGGGTCTGTTTACCCACGCGGTATACCTGGAGGCGTACCGCGCGCTTGCCGTTGTAGTAGGCAAACCATTCCACGTCCTCAAATCCCTCGGTGATGCTGGCGATATCGCCAAGCTTGATACGGGCACCCTCGGCAGTGCTTACGATGGTGATGTCCGCGAACTCCCTGGCCCAGTCCCTGCGTTCCATGGTCCTAAGCAGTACTTTACCGGCTTTTGTCTTGAGCTCACCACCGGGAAGCTCGATGGCGGTATTTTTGATGACAGAGGCCACCTGGTCGATAGTAAGGCTGTAGGCGCGCAGAGTATTTTGCGGTATCTCGATACTGATCTCCAAGGGCCTGGTATTGGAAACATCCACCTTGGATATGTTTTCGTAGGTGAGCATGTCGTCCCTGGCAGCCTCGGCAAGCTCTTTGAGAGCATGTTCGCCAATGTCTCCGTAGAGTATCAGCTGCAGCACCTCATGTTCCGTTGTGGGAACCTCGACAGTGGGGTCTTCTGCATCCTCAGGTAATGTAGAAATACGGTCCACCGCATTCTTGATATCCGAGGCAACCTTCTGCTTGTCGACATCATAGTAGAGTTCGGCAGTGATGGTGGCAAGACCCTCACTGGCAACGGCCGTAATCTCCTTTATTCCGTCTATACCGTCGATGGCCTCTTCCACGGCCAGGATAATGCCGCTTTCCACCTCTTCAGGGGAGGATCCAGGGTATGGTACGGTTATGGTGACCATGTCTATCTCGAAATCCGGAAAGACCTCCTGCTTGATGCTCGTAGAAATCATGATGATGCCACCCACCAGGAAGATGAACATGAGCAGGTTCGCTGCAACACGATTCTGGGCCATCCAGGCAATGGGGCCTTTGAATTCGTTCTTCATCTACTTCTCTCCGCTGCGCTGAGGAGAATCTCCATTCCCGTTTGTTCGAAGATCCATCCCCTCTACCGGGACAGAGATACGGGAGGTGATCAATCTGTCCTGAGGAGAAAGTCCCTGCACGAACACCTCCTCTCTCTGCCTCCAGACGACTTGAATGCCTTTTATGGCAAGCGTATTCTCTTTGGTAAGCAACCAGACCTTTTCTCCTTCCCGAAGCGCCTCATTCGGGATCACATAAATATCGTCCAGGGATTTTCCCTCAATGTGGGCAGACACATAGGCCCCCAGAAGAAGCGGCATCTCTCTTGACCCCTCGAACGGATCGGGCACGTTGATCAACACTCGAGCCATACGACCTTTTTCGTCCACCTCCGAGAGAAGCTGCTCCACCTCACCGGTATGGTTGTTTCTCTTGCCTCCGAAGAGCTGAATGATCCTGGCCCGGGATCCTTTCTCGGCATTGACCCCGGGTATGTCGATCCAGGCGAGTTCGTCAATGTTAACAGACGCCTGCACACGGAAGGAATCACTGCCGGCCAGGGTCGCGATCGCCACCCCCGGTGAAATGAGCTGTCCCACATCCACATTCTCGGTCATGATGACCGCATTAAAGGGTGCATGAATGACGGTGCGTTCAAGGTCAAGCTCCGCCTTTTTCAATGCACTCCTGGCGGCCTCGATCCCTGCTCTGGCATTTTCCAGCTGCGGCTTGCGCAACGCCAGGTCCCGTCCGGACTCCGTATACTCCACATCTCCCTTGAGAAGTTCCCACTCACGCCGCGCCACCTCAGCCCTGCCCTGCTCCGTCTCATACTCCACCTGGGCCTTGGTGAGCGACACTTTCTGCTGTGCCACGGCAAGCTCATAGTCCCTCGGGTCGACCCGGACAAGTACATCATCAACGCTCACGAGCGCTCCGGGCACGAGTTTTTCATTGACCCACACCACTTTACCTGAGACCTGTGACTGCAGAGAAACCTCTTTGGCCGGGATCACCGTACCCGTAGTGTCTATCGTGATCCTTTTTGATTGCGGAACCACCAGGGCATACTCCACAAGCGGTGCCGCTATGGATACCGGCCGTCTCTTGGCCTCCGGCTTTGTCATGATGAGCCCGCGGGCAATCACGATCCCGACGGCAATAATCACGATTATGATTAACAACTTATAGAATGATCTCACGATTTCTCTCCTGTTGTAGAGTTTTCCCGGGCAATCTCAGCTGTCCAGGTCCCGCCCAGAGACCTGCAGAGCGCAATACGGTATGAAATGAGCGTGGAACGTGCCGTGAGCAGTTCACGCTGTGTCTGCTGCAATGCGTTGAGCGAACTCAAGACCGTAAGGTAATCACTGAGTCCGTTGATATACTGATTGTATGCTTCATCAAGGGTACTCCTGGAGAGTTCGAGCTGGTAGGTAAGCCGCTGTACATACTCGATTTGTTTCTGCTCCCGCGCGAGGGCATCCTCAACTTCCGCCACGGCGGTCAGCACCACCTCCCCATATGCGTAGAGCCTCTCTTCCACCACAGCCTTGGTACGCTTTACTTCAGCGCTCCTGGCCCTGCCTTCGTAGATGGGGGCAATAATACTGCCCGCTGCATTCCAGACCATCTGGTCAAACAGGTCGGCAAAGCTCCGTGCACCATATCCCCTGGAGCCGCTGATGGTTACACGCGGAAACCGGTCGGATACAGCTGCAGCTACCCGCTGGTCTGCCGCCTCCACCCGCATCATTGCAGCCTCGACATCCGGTCTGTCCTGCAACAGGTCTGCAGGTATGCCTGCCTGGGGTCTCGGCCAGAGTTCGGGGAGTGTATCCGGGATATCTTCAACAGATGTGCCGGGGGCTCTTCCCAGCAGTACATTGAGCTGGTGGGTAAGGACGTTGATCTGAGCTTCGATAAGCGGTATCTGGGCACTGATCGAAGCAAGTTGCTGCCTCTGCTGGTACACATCGAGAGCTGATGCGAGTCCCCGGGAAAAGCGCAGCCGTACCAGATCGAGCTGTGTTGTGCTCGCCTCTACCTGTTTTTGCGCCAGCTTCAACTGGGATGTCTGTTCTATCAAAGAATACCAGTTTTGCACAACCTGGGCGGACAGGCTCATGGCTGCAGTCTCCAGGTCGAGCCGGACAGCTGCAAGATCCAAACCTGCGGCCTTGTTACTGGATCTGACGCGCCCCCACAGATCGATCTCGTATGAAGCGGCCAGGCCCAGGCTGTGCTGTCTGGTATACACTGGCACCGCATCGCTCCCGGACAGTGATGATGAATAGGTCCGTGCACGGCTCGTTGCCGCCTCAAGAGTAATTTTTGGCTGCAGGGACGATCCTGCCTGGATTGCCAGGGCCTCTGCCTGGTCGATTCTTGCCCAGGCCTGCTGGAGATCAAGGTTTCCAGAGAGCAGCTCGTCGACAAGGGAGTTGAGCCGCTCGTCTTCAAAAGCCTCCCACCACCGCTCAGGCAGAGAACCCTGCCCTGCCTCTCGGCTGTATGTTCCCGGGATCTCAACAGGCGGGGCACTATCACTGCGGGCCTTATAGAACGAGCACGATGCAAGCATGACCGAGGCAAACAGCACAAAAAGCAGGGCTGCATTACGCTTCATGAATATCTCCCGGGACAGGGTTTTCCCTGCTGATTGCCTGAATGCCCCCCAGAGAAAAGGCCGTGATGTTATCGGCGATCATCTCGATGTTCCCGGTATCGATCAAGGGGAAGGCACGCTCTCTAAAATGCAGCCCATGCGGCCCACAGAACAGGCACTGTCCGATAATGCTTACCGCGCAGTGCAGTATCTCTTCTTCGGATACCTGTGGACCGAGAAGATCCGTGAGAATCCCCGCCAGCATATTCTGGAGCGGCATGGACATCTCATTGTGGAGCTTGATGAGCGAGGGTGAAGGGTCCAGCATTTCCCTCACCAGAAGGGAATGACGGTCCCCCACCATGGAGAGCCGGTATAAGAACGAAAGGATAAAGGCATGGAGCCTCTCTTGCGGACTCGGATCCTCTCCGAGGCCCATAGTGGGAGGATATTTCTCGAGTGCCTGGGCAAAGAGATCCCGGTACACCTCAAGGTAGAGCCCCTCCTTGTCGCGGAAGTGATAATTGACCTGGGCAACCCCGACGCCTGCCCTGCAGCAGATCTTCCGGACCGTGGCTCCCTTGTAGCCGCACTCACCGAATACCTCGGCCGCTGCGTTCAGCAGCCTCTTCCTTGTAGACATATCTTCCATTCTCATATACGATTCCTGAACAATTGTTTTGATCATTTGTTTAGAACACCTGTTCGGGGTTGTCAAGAGCTCACCGGATCGTTGCATCTACCGGTTTTATTACACGGGCGAAAATACTGCCGGATCATGCCCGTGCATTTTTTTGAATCGTCTCTAATAGGCAAATCTCGGGGTAATGTAGAAACTGCAGTAGGCTACGCCGGGTATGGTCTCCAGAACCATGTGTTCCAGGTTCTTCACTATATGCTCATGGTCGGACTCGTCCACACCTTCGGCCACATCCAGATCAGCCGCTATAATGATCTTTTCAGCTGACTCGGCAATAACGCGGAAGTCATGGTAGGCCTCCACCGTATCCAGGCGGCTCAACAGGGAGCTGAAAAGATCCTCCAGTGCCTGGATTTCCGGAGTCCTCTCCATGAGGGGGTCGGTATGACATACCGCGATGCCCCCGAAAACCCTCCCCAGAGCGTTCTCGCACCGTTCAGCTATCTCGTGCATCCTGGCAGGACCGAGTGTCTCTGGTATTTCGGCATGAAGCGAGATGAGGTACATAGACCCATAGTCGTGTACGATGATCTCATGGACGTCTTCCACACCATCCACGGATCTCGCTGTGGAACGTATTCTCTCGATGATGTCCTTACCCGGGGCCTGACCGAGCAGGGGAACGATGGCATCCCGACCGTTGCGAAAGCCCAGGAACAAAAGCCATGCCGACACAGCCACACCGATATATCCGTCGATCTCCGGATGATGAAAATGATGGCCTGCCACCAGTCCTGCGATAACGGCTCCGGTCATGACAGCCTCCAGATTGTGATGTGCGGCATTTGCACGAATCACCCTGGATTCGACCCGTGTCCCGAGGTACCCGACGAGGCTACTCAGCCACTGTTTGACGACAATGGTGGCAAGCAGGATCCACGGAAGAGCCGGCCAGTAGTTAACCTTGTGAGGATTGAGTATCTGGTGCACTGAGGTCTCGGCCATCTGAAACCCCGAGACAAAGAGCACGATCGACATAATGAGCGGAGCAATATGCTCCATCCTTCCATGACCGAAGGGATTCTTTGCCGTTGCCGGCTTTCCCGTTACCACGAACGTGACCACCAGGATAATGGAATTAGCAAGATGGGACAGGACATGGAATGCATTGGCAATCACAGAGATGGAGCCTGCCATCACGCCCAGGGTTATCCTGATGATGAACAGGATCGAGGTAACCACGATGGAGAACCACCCGGCAAACATGCCGTACCTGATTCTTACCTGCTTGTTGCCGGTCTCATCGAAATCCCTGATGAACCGCCGCGCAAGCCCCCGATTGATGGAGTCGAATATGAACAATCTACACCTAACCGATTCGCATGCGGGCATCCAGGGCCATGACCCCGGCACCCTCCGGGAACACCCTCACCGGGTTGATGTCCAGTTCCTTTATCCCGGGGAATGCATCCAGCAGATGGGACACCCGCACCACAAGGTCGATAAAGGCATCGATGTCCCCCTTTTCCTGACCACGCATCCCTTTCAGAATCGAAAACGCCTTCAACCTCTCCAGCCGTTTTCTGATGTCACCTCTCCCTGCCGGACACAGGGTGTTGGCCACATCCCTGAAAAGTTCAATGTATATGCCCCCCATGCCGAAAAACACAACCGGACCGAATGATTCATCATATTTCCCGCCCACGAACATGTCATATCCGTCTTGAGCCAACTGCTGAATGCGTACACCCTCGAACCTGGCGTCCTCTTTGAAGCGAAGGAGGTTTTCCCGGATCGCAGCAAAGTTCTCTTTAATGCCTCGTGCATCTTTGACGCCGAGGACCACACCGCCCACATCCGACTTGTGAAGTGCATCAGGTGAGACCACCTTCATGACCACAGGATAGCCGAGTTCACTTGCATGGCTCACCGCTTTGTTTTCATCCGGCGCCACCATGGACTTCGCCACCGGAATCCCGAAATGATCGAGGAGTTCGAGCGCATCCTCTCCGTAATCACCTGATCTGGCCTCAATCCACGCACGTGCCTCGTCCATTCTGATATTTGCCGGCATTACCTCGGCTTCGGGCGGGATTAACTGCCGGCAGTAAAATTTCATCTGCTCAGCCAGGGCATGGACCATTTCTTCAGGACTGTCAAAGACCGGGAATTCGACATACTTCTTGGTCTGCTGTATCTGCCTGCTCGGTCCGAACAGACAGACCCCGAACGGTTTGCCGGCAGATAAAATCGTTCCCCAGGTCTCTTTGGAAAGGTCTGTCAGAAACATCTTGTGAAACACATCATCTCCATGCGGCATCTGGGGACGCTGGCTCACGAATACCGCACCATCCACACGGTCAGAATGCATGACCGAGTAAATCACATGGGCGGAGAGCTGCGGGTCGTAGATATCCCCCATGTCGAGCGGATTGGAAAATTTAATCACCCCGGCATTGCTGAACTTCTGAAGGCCTTCGTAGAAATCCTCGCCCATATCGGCAAACGTAAATCCTGCATTTTCGCACAGGTCCGCGGTGATAACCGAGAAACCTCCTGCAGGGCTCATGACCATGATCCTCGGGCCCTTCATGGGCGGAAGCTGGAATGCCTTTGCAACAGCGATGAAATCCAGGAAGTTATGTATGCGGATCACCCCTGCCCGCTCCAGTGCGGAGTCGATGATATCCTCGTCATTACTCACCGCAGCGGTATGGCTCATGGCAGCCTTTTTTCCCGCGCTGGTAGTATTGGATTTGTAGACGACAATGGGTTTGTCTATCTTCTTCGCAGCCTCGATAAAGGCTTGGCCCCTGTCCATGCTCTCCAGGTAGAGGCAGATGATCTTCGTCTCATGATCTCTGCCAAAATACTCCAGAAAATCCACCTCGTCGAGATCGAGCTTGTTGCCGATACTGGCAAACTTCGCCAGACCCACATTCTCGTCCAGCAGAAAATTCAGCATCATCAGCGATACCCCGCCGCTTTGTGAGATGATGGACATGCCCCCCTGCGGTGCCTTGTGGAGCGGTACGAAGGGCAGACAGAGGCCGTTTGCAGTATTCGCAACCGTGACCCCGTTGGGCCCCACAAACCTTACGGAATACTTCCGGGCATTGGCCAGGGTAAGATCAGCGAGTTTCCTGCCTTCTTCACTGAATTCAGCGAATCCACCACTGGGGATCGCCATTCTCTTGATTCCGAATACCCCGCACTCTTCAACCATACCGGGTACATACTTGGCCGGCACCAGGCAGTATGCAAGATCAGGCACCTCTGGAAGCTCGTTGATGTGCTTGAACATCCGGATTCCGTCGACATGGACATCCTCGCTGCCGGGATTGACCCCGAAGATCCTTCCGCGATACCCCCACCTAAGCAGATTCTCAAGCGTGATCCTGGGGATGTTGTACTGTTTTGAAGAAAGCCCTATAATAGCAATAGATTCCGGGTAAAACAGCTTTTCCATGGTTTCACCTCCCTGGAAAGATGTACTACCTCTTCTTGATGTTATATCCTATGCCGTTGACGTGTATTCTTTTGAGTTCTCTTTTACTCTTTTTAAGCTGTCATAACAAAATAAAACTCCAGAGCATTGGTCTGAGACACACCAATACCCGGGAGTGAACTATATATGAATACCGGCAGAACAAAAAGGAGGGGAAGCCCCCTTCCCCTCCTCAATGGTTCATTATGATGCGAAACTCTCTTCCGCGATCTCGAGGATGGACATATCCTCGTTCTTTATGGCGATAACTGCAGCATCGATCTCGGGCAGCACGTTCTTGACAAAATACCGTGCGCTGAAGATCTTGCCTGAGTAGAATGCGGCGTTTTTGTTGTCCTTTATAAGTCCGGCAAGCGCAGCCTTGTCGGCGGGATCGATTCCCGCTCCCTGTGCCAGAGCATCGAGCTTGCCCTGGGCAACCCCGGCCTGCCAGAGAAGGAACCATGCGGATACAACCTTGCCCATCATCATGAGGAACGGATAGGCATTGTTGATGGGGATGAGGAACTTCCCTTCCTTGCCGCATGTGGCAAAGTACAGCCCCATCTCGGCAAGCTTGTTCACTGCATTCTGTACGTCACCGGCTATATCTGCCATACCATTCAAGTCTTTATACCTGGCGATAGTGTTGTTCATCTCGCCGAGCAGCCCCATGAAGTAGGTACCCTTCTTCATACCGAGCTTTCTGCCGATCAGATCGAGGGCCTGGATACCGTTTGCCCCCTCGTAGATGGATGCAATCTTTTCGTCGCGCATGAACTGCTCCACCGGGTATTCGCTGCAGAACCCGTACCCGCCGTAGATCTGCATGGCCTGTTCGGTTACTCTGAACCCGATATCAGAGCTGTATGCCTTGACGATGGGGGTGAGAATCTCTGCAAAGCCAATCCACTTTTCCTTTTCGGCCTCATCCGCGGCAAGGTGTTCCATGTCGAAACAGTAGGCGGTGAAATAGATGAGCGCCCGCATGCTGTCCACGGAAGACTTCATCCACAAGAGCATCCTTCTGACATCCGGATGCTGGATAATGGGCACTCTCGGGGCCTCCGGGTTCTTGAACTCCATCAGGGATGAGCCCTGGAGCCGGTCTTTGGCATACTGCAGCGCATGCAGATATGCGATGGAACCGCTGCAGAGTCCCTGCATACCGACGGCAAGACGCGCCTCGTTCATCATCTGGAACATGATCTTCATGCCCTGGCGTTCTTCACCGAGCAGTTCGGCGTAGCAGTCATTATTGTCCCCGAAGTTGATCAGGCAGGTTGCGCTGCCGTGAATGCCCATTTTCTCCTCGATGTTGGCTATTTCGTAATCGTTGCGCTTTCCCAGGGTACCGTCGCCGTTCACCAGATACTTTGGACATATGAAAATGGAGATGCCCTTGGTGCCTGCAGGATCCCCCTCGATACGGGCGAGAACGGGATGAATGATGTTTTCCGCCAGGTCGTGATCGCCGCCGGTAATGAATATCTTGGTGCCCTGAAGCTTGAAGGTGCCGTCGGGCTGACGGATGGCCTTGGTGGTCATATTCCCGAGGTCCGATCCCGCATTGGGCTCGGTCAGTGCCATGGTACCGCCCCAGATGCCCTGCAGCATATTGTCCATGTACTTTCTCTTCTGTTCCTCGGTGCCATAGGTCAGGATAAGGTGCGCTGCTCCCTCGGTTGCAAACGGATATGCCACAAAGGCGAAGTTGTGGTAGAACCAGTCAACTGCCGCTGTTGTCACTGTCTGGGGAAGACCCTGTCCACCTTCTTCAGGGGGAACAGACATTCCGATCCAGCCCCCTTCGCAGAAGAGCTTGTAGGGCTTGTGGAAACATTCCGGCACATATACCTGGCCGTTTTCCAGCCGGCACCCCTGCTTGTCGCTCTCTGCCAGGGTCGGCAGGATCTCCTCGGTCGCGAACTTCTGCGCCTCGGTCAGGATCATGTCGAACATATCCTTGGAAAAGTCAGCATACTTTTCATGCTCGCAGAGCTTCTCGGCCTCGAGCATCTCATAGAGAATAAACTGTTGGTCTCTCTCGTCTAGAATCTGATTTGCCATGATGCCACTCCTTTATCTATTTTATTGATTTTGTTCAGGGTATTTCCTGAGTTGCCAGATGCCGTGAACAACACAGCACACCTGTCCTTCTGTGTCCTTGAGTTCCAGGTCCATGACCCAGTCCTTTTTCCCCACTCTGTCCGTCTCTTCCTGCATCGCCCTGGCCTCTTCCTCGCTCAACTGGACCTCAAGGGTCACATCCGTGGTTGCAGGGCGTTTGTACTTGACTGATATTTCTTTAACAATGGGATAGAACCTTTTGATGTCGAATGAGACATACCAGAGAATCCCTCCCGAACACTCGGCCAGGATAAAGAGCGAACCTGCGTACATGATGCCGATATGGTTGAGGTTGGGTTTGAGGGGCATGACCAGCTTTGCATACCTGTCTCTCAGCCCCACGATTTCCAGACCTGTTTCATGAATGACATGCACTGCCTCTGCTATCAGGGCAGGTGCATCCTTATACTTCTCATCAATCATTATCCTCCTCCAAACGGGCCGTTATGCCCATATCCCACATACAATCATGACATGCCCACTACCATCACACATATACCTTCACCCGCATCAAGCCTGTGGCGAAAATGCACCTGTCAAACACGACCCGATCATATTACCCTGTTCTTAAAAAACAGCTCAACTCTGTTTGAGGCGCCCTGATCAGTTACGAAATGATTTGTCTGCATGCGGCAGATGTGCGCACTGACAGAATAAAGACCGCAAAACAAAGAAAGGGGTAATAGATCGTAGAGGCCACGTTCGCCCGCATCCGTCCATTCTCATAATATTTTAATCACAACTAGTTTTC
>ERZ795057.535-NODE-535-length-39534-cov-10.083563_pt1 | contig 39534 bp, 29 predicted proteins | sample MGYA00375141_ERZ795057 | MGnify/ENA primary metagenome ERZ795057 (study PRJEB30186, sample SAMN05720163) | activated sludge metagenome | isolation source: Anaerobic digester | place: Hong Kong | collected 2015-01-26 ...
GGCTATCGCCGTCTCCCGGGACCAAGCCTGATCCGGAATTTCCCTGGTATAAATACCCTTATAAACCTTATAAACCTGAAAATCTTGTTAATCCTGTCTTTAACAAAAAACAACGATAAATAAGAGCAATCATTCCGCAATCCGCAATCCGCTCCCGATAGCATCGGGACCGCAATTCCTTTCCTTCTCACATCAGTTTCTGATACACCTGCCACCAGCGGTCGGGAATTTCGTTGTTGCAGGCGGTCTGGTAATCTTCGTAAGTGCAGGGAACAATGTAATGATTTGCATATTTCCGTCGGTTGTCGGCCCCGCAGATCACTTCCATCCACCAGCGGTCGCTTTTGCGGCTTTTCAGGAAGAGGATGCCGTCGCTGAAATCGCTGGTAGGCACGGTATAACGGATAAAAGCGTCGCTCTCGCGCGAGGGAATGTCCTTTTTCCGCGCATTAAAGCCCTCAAACACGTACCAGATCATCTGCGCAAGCAGCAGGGCGGTGAGGTCCATACGGTCGTAAGCAGGGTTGTACTCGAAGAAGCCTATAGAGGAAAGCTTGTCGCTCATGGCCGCGTAGCGGGCGATCTGGCAGGCCTGGTCGCCGGTAAAGCCGTTGGGGCCGGCATTGGCATTGCCCGGGGCATCGGCAGCCCTGATGGCCCCCATGTCGAAAGTAAGCAGATCGGCATTGCGCACCAGCGGCTCGGCTTCTTTCATATTGGCGGTGAGCAGGCCCAGCCGGTAGCTGTCGAACAACAGTTTTTTCATCAGGTCGAGCGCCGGCTGATCAACAAAATAAGTCTGGTATCCTAAATTGGTGTAATTAAACAGGTAATTGGGCCGCTGCATAATGATGCGGCTGAGATAGGTATGTGAATTCAGCTCCGACTGGGTCTCTCCAAGGTCGAACATCGGGTCAACGGCGGCCATATTGATGATCTGTTCCAGCTTTTCATATCCTTTGTACATGGCATAGGTCAGGTCCTGGCTTCCGCCGATAATGACCGGAAAAATCTTGTTGGCTATCAGGTAAGATACGGTGGAGGAGAGTGCATAGTAGGTATCTTCAATGGTAAATCCCTGTCTGATATTGCCCAGATCGGCGATACGGGCCGTCCAGGAGCCGGGAAACAGCCTGTAAAGCTGCTTTCTTACCTTATTTGCAGCACCTGCGCATCCTTCGTTGCTCACGGCTGCGCGGTCTTCATCCACACCGATCAGGGCGATGTCAACATCAGCAGCTTCCGGAAAATCAGCATCTTGCCGGTTAGCGAGTAATTGCTGGCCGATGCGTGGATGCGATATAGTTTCGGAACCATCAAACAGTTCGTCGGGAAGGGGCTCAAAATAAATGGAGATATCCATAGTCTGCAGGAGGTTTTAAGAGCCCAAACCTATGGATTTTATACGGATTTTGCAAATCAATCTGCCCTTCGGCCGGCTGAAAGCGCTGTAACCATAAGGTATTCCGGGTGTCAGGCCTGGAGCAGGCGCTACTTTTTCCTGAACTTCCCTTTTCCGGGGGATTTCGGGGCGGCATCCGATTTCGCGGCAATTTCCCTGCACTGTTCCAGGGTAAGAGAAGCGGGATCGGTGCCTTTAGGGATACGGTAATTTGATTTACCAATGGAGATGTAAGGGCCGTAACGTCCGTTAAGGACCTGTACTTCAGGATCTTCTTCGAAAACCCGGATCATACGCTCCTTTTCTTTTCTGCGCTTTTCTTCTATCAGTTCAACTGCACGTTCGGCATCAATGGAAGCAGGGTCGTCAGTCTTTGCCAGTGAGTAGAAAGCTGATTTATGTTTCACGTAGGGTCCGAAACGCCCGATGGCTACTGTTATATCAGCATCTTCGTATTCACCGATGGTTCGCGGGAAATCAAACAGTTTCATGGCTTCCTGCAGGGTGAGCGATTCTATGCTTTGTCCCTTTTTCAGGCTGGCAAAGCGCGGCTTTTCAGTGTCCTCCGATTCGCCGATCTGCACCATTGGGCCGAACCGGCCGATTTTCACATAAACATTTTTTCCTGATTCAGGGTCGGCTCCGAGCAAGCGCTCTCCTTTTACTTTCTCAGACTTCTCAAGCGTTTCTTTTACCTGTTTGGCAAAAGGATAATAAAACTCCCGGATCATCTGGTTCCACACTTTCTGTCCCTGCGCGATTTCGTCAAATTCTTTTTCCACGCTGGCCGTGAAGTTGTAATCGAGGATATTTTCAAAATTCTGTACCAGAAAAGAGGTCACCAGCGATCCTATATCGGTAGGGAAAAGTTTATTCTTTTCCTGTCCGGAGGTTTCAGTTTTAACCGTTTCGGTGATTTTTTCATTTTTCAGTTTCAGCAGGTCAAAGCTGCGTTGAATTCCGGGTCTGTCCTCCTTAACCACATATTCTCTTTTCTGAATGGTTGAGATGGTCGGGGCATAGGTCGACGGTCTGCCAATACCCAGCTCTTCCAGCTTTTTCACCAGGCTTGCTTCGGTGTACCGGGGCGGTTGCTGCGAAAATTTCTGCGTGGCCAGCATTTCAACCAGATTGAGTTGCTGTCCTGTTTTCAGCGGAGGCAGCATGCCTTCATCCGTGTCATTGTTCTCGTCATCTGTCGATTCGAGGTATACCTTCAGGAACCCGTCAAATTTGATGACCTCACCCTTTGCGACAAATTTCTCAGGTGATTTTGAAATGCTGATCGTAACCGTAGTGCGCTCCAGTTCGGCATCACTCATTTGTGAAGCAATGGTGCGCTTCCAGATCAGGTCGTAGAGTTTTTTCTGAGATGCATCGCCCGGAACTTCACGGTGATTCATATAAGTGGGCCTGATGGCTTCGTGGGCCTCCTGTGCGCCTTTCGATTTGGTGGCGTACTGACGGGTTTTTACATAATTTTCACCGTAAAGCGAAGTGATTTCCTCTTTGGCCATATTGATGGCGAGCGACGACAGGTTAACGGAGTCGGTACGCATATAGGTGATTTTCCCGGCTTCATAAAGCTGCTGTGCCACCATCATGGTTTTAGCAACGGAAAAGCCCAGTTTGCGGCTGGCTTCCTGCTGCAGGGTGGAGGTGGTAAATGGCGGGGCGGGCGATTTTTTCGCAGGGCGGGTTTCGGTATCGGATACCTGATAGGTTGCCCCCACGCAGGTGTTGAGAAATTGCAGGGCTTCAGGTTTCTCGGGAAAACGGCGGCTGAGTTCGGCAGCAATTTTCGGCTGACCTTCTTCGCCCGGGAGGATAAATATGGCAGTAACCCTGAAGTTGTATGAACTCTTGAATGATTTGATCTCTTCCTCCCTCTCCACAATCAGTCTGACCGCTACCGACTGGACCCTTCCGGCCGAAAGCGCAGGTTTTACTTTTCTCCAGAGTACCGGTGAGATTTCAAAACCTACAAGTCGGTCGAGCACCCGGCGCGCCTGCTGAGCATCAACCAGGTTTTTATCGATGCCCCGTGGATTTTGTATGGCTTCGGTGATGGCATTTTTTGTGATTTCATGAAACACAATCCGCCTGGTTTTCGATTTATCCAGCCCGAGCGCTTCGGTAAGGTGCCACGAAATGGCTTCCCCTTCACGGTCTTCATCGGAAGCAAGCCAGACAACCTCGGCTTCGGAAGCCAGCTTTTTCAACTCCTTCACAAGTTTTACCTTGTCACCGGAAACTTCGTATTTGGGCTTAAAATCATGTTCAATGTCTACTCCGAGCTGCTTCTTTGAAAGGTCGCGCACATGGCCGAAACTTGACTTAACAATGAAATCCTTTCCAAGGAAGCCTTCAATGGTTTTTGCTTTTGCAGGGGACTCTACGATCACCAGGTTTTTGATCATATTGACAAATGCTGATTAATAATCAATGTTTTAAAACGGGCACAAAGTAACGGAATAAAAAGATACCACACTTTTAGAACATTAAGATTAATTTATAACAGGGTAAAAATGAGGCTGTTCAAATATTGTGTATTTTTGCGGCCCGGTACGGTGATGTACCACCCGTTTTCATTAAGATTTTATTGTGGATCAGAAACGCAAACTTTATATAGAGACCTATGGTTGTCAGATGAATTTTTCTGACACTCAGATCGTGGGTTCCATCATGACCGATCACAATTTTGAAACCACCGGTAACATTGCCGAGGCCGACCTGATTTTTGTGAATACCTGTTCAATCAGGGATAATGCAGAAAAGCGCGTAAGGGCCCGCCTGCAGGAGTTTAAGCGGTATAAAAAGCAGAAACCCGGACTGATAATCGGCGTGCTGGGGTGTATGGCTGAGAGGTTGAAAGAGCAGCTGATCAGTGAGGAGAAAATGGTGGATGTGATTGTTGGCCCGGATGCTTACCGCGATCTGCCGCGTTTGCTCAATGTGGCCGAAGGCGGCCAGAAAGCGATCAATGTCATTCTTTCGGCCGACGAAACCTATGCGGATATCAATCCCGTCAGGCTCGACAGCAACGGGGTATCGGCTTTTATTTCCATTATGCGGGGTTGCGAAAACTTCTGTTCCTATTGTGTAGTTCCATACACCCGTGGCCGGGAGCGCAGCCGGGATCCTCTGACCATTGTAAAGGAGGCCGGAGAATTATTCAGCGAAGGCTACCGCGAAGTAACCCTGCTCGGGCAGAATGTCAACTCATATAAATGGGATGACGGAACCGGTTTTTCAAAGCTGCTGGAACGTGTTGCAAAGGTGAACCCTCTGCTTCGGGTCCGCTTTGCAACTTCTCACCCCAAAGACCTGACCGATGAGTTGTTGCATACCATGGCAGCCTACCCGAATATCTGCAGGTCAATACATCTGCCGGTTCAGTCGGGCAGCGACCGAATCCTTAAACTGATGAACCGGAAGTACGACAGCAGCTGGTATCGTCAGCGGATTGAAGCCATCAGAAAAATCCTGCCGGGCTGCGCCATTTCAACGGATATCATCACCGGTTTCTGCAGCGAAACGGATCAGGATCACCGGGATACACTGGATATGATGAATTGGGTAGCCTATGACTACGCTTTTATGTTTAAGTATTCTGAAAGGCCCGATACCCTTGCTCATAAAAAATATAAGGATGATGTTCCTGAAGAGGTGAAGAGTGTCCGCCTTCAGGAAATTATCAATCTTCAGCAGGAACTCTCTTTCCGGAGCAACCATGCCGATATCGGAAAAACATTTGAGGTGCTGGCCGAAAGCGTTTCAAGAAAGTCAGGGAAAGAGCTTTCCGGAAGAAACAGCCAGAATAAGGTGGTTGTTTTTCCGAAAAAGGATTATAAACCGGGAGATTACATTAATGTAAAGGTAAATGCCTGTACTCCGGCCACGCTTAAGGGAGAGGTCATTTAGATTTTACAAACTTTCAACAGATGAATGGAGACGGAAAATGAAAGGAAAACTTATCTTTGTACTACCGGTAAGGTAAGGGGAAAGCAATATTTCATTCATTACTTTTACTTTATTATCAACATATAAAGGATCGAAAATGCAGTGTCAGGAAACTATTTAAAAAAAATCGTGTTAACATTGCGTTGTTTAATCCGGTATCTGATTAACATTTTAACTTTGTTCTCATGTTACTTTAGTGCCAAAAATCAATTAACATAACACAAACCTGTATTTAATTTTTCAAATCCCGGCATATGAAACGTATTTTATTCTTTGTGTTTATCGCCCTTATGGCAACTTCCTGTGTTTCCCTGAAAAAAGTTAAATATCTGCAGGATGCTGAAAATTACAGTAAGGGTGATAAAACGGAATTCCCAAACAGTCATACTACCGATTACAGGGTGCAGCCAGGTGACAACCTTTACATTGATGTAAAAAGCCTGGACACCAAGACAAGCAATCCTTTCCTTGCAAACCAGACAATGGGATACCAGATGTCAACGGAGGCCGGGGTTTATCTGAACAGTTACCTGGTGAATGATTCGGGGTATGTTAATTTTCCGGTAGTAGGAAAGGTATTGGTAAAAGGGCTGACCGTAAATGATGTAAGGGATAAGCTTCAGAGAGTGGTAGATGAATATTTTCAGTTCACAACAGTAACGGTTAAACTGGTGAATTTCAAAATCAGCCTGCTTGGAGAAGTGGTCAGACCGGGAACTTACCAGGTTTATCAAAACAGTATCAATGTTTTCCAGGCCCTTAGTATGGGTGGTGACCTCACAAATTTTGCCAACAGAAAAAAAGTCTCCGTGATCCGGAAAACAAAAGATGGTTCAAGCATTCATACCATCAACCTGCTTAAATCCGACATCTTAACTTCGGATGCCTATTTTCTCCAGCCGGATGATATTGTATACGTGGAACCAATGAACAACAAGAATTTCACTTTTGAAGCATTCCCCTATGCAATTCTGTTTTCAACCATTTCAACAACATTGCTTATCCTGAACTTTTTAAAATAAGATATCGTCGTGGAGAATTATATTAAAGAAATGAACCAGGAAGAATCGATTGATTTCAAACAATTATTCTTCAAATTTTACCGCTACTGGTATTTTTTCATCATCACCATCTTTATCGCGATGATCATCGCTTTTCTGTTCAATAAATACACCGAACCTGTGTATAAAGTGAGCACCACAGTGATGGTAAAAGATGATAAAACGGGTTTTGACCCTCAGGCGCTGCTGGGCCTGGGGAATCTGAAAAGTAACCAGAATCTCGAAAATGAGATAGGTGTGCTGAAGAGCAGGTCATTGGTTAACAGGGCAATTCGAGCATTGGATTTCCGGGTGTCCTATTACATGGAAGATAATTTTATTACGCGCGAACTTTACACCCAATCCCCCTTTACCGTTGTTTTCGATACGGCCTTTCCCCAGCCTGCCGGACTCAGGTTTAACCTTAAAATATTGCCTGAAAATCAGTTCTCCCTCTCTACCGAAGGTGAAGCGGCTTTTCTCTACAGTTTTGCAAAGAACCAGCAACTGGAGGACATCAGCAAACAGGTAACCATCAGTGGTACGTTCGGCTTTGGTCAGGAGATCAAGGGACGTTACCATAACTTCAAGGTTGTACTCAATCCAAACTATGTTCCCAAAGAGCATATGGGGAAGAACATGTTCTTCGTTTTCAACAAAACTGAAGACCTTGCCAGGCAGTTTATGGGTTACACCATTGAGCCAATAAACCGGGAGGCCTCTATTGTCGAAATTTCATTGAGGAGCAACAATATGCATAAGGCTGCCGATTTTCTGAATATGCTTACTACAACATACCTTCAGCGGAGTCTTGAAAAAAAGAACCAGATAGCTACCAATACCATCAATTTTATCGATGATCAGTTACTGGGGATCTCAGACTCATTGCAGATGGCCGAAATGAACCTGCAGCAGTTCAGGACCACCAACGAGGTGATGAACCTTGATTTTCAGTCGCAGCAGGTATTTACCATGATGCGTGACCTCGAGGAAAGAAAGGCAGAATTGATTGTTAAAAATGAATACTATCTGTATTTGCAGAATTACCTCAGGAATAATGAAGATAATATTGACGGTCTCACTGTTCCATCCTCAATGGGTATTGACGATCCGGTATTAGCCACCTTGATCAATGAACTCACCCGTTTGTATGCTGAAAGGGGGGAAGCCCTGCTGACTGCCCGTGAGAAGAATCCTATCATCGCCTCATTCGACGACCGCATCAGGGTAAATAAGAGAACCCTTGAAGAGAATATCAAGAATATTGTGAATACCTCCAATATTGCCATCAGGGATATCAACAACCGGATCAATCAACTGTCATCACGCATCAACCGCCTTCCCAGCACACAAAGGGCATTGTTTGGCATTGAACGTAAATTCAAACTCAACGATGCCATATATACCTTCCTGCTCGAGAAGCGGTCGGAAGCCCAGATTACCAGAGCTTCGAATATGCCTGATAATGAGGTTATTGATGAGGCAACCGTGGATCAGTTGCAGCCTGTTTTCCCGAAGAAAACGCTCAATTACACCATCGCGTTTTTACTTGGTCTGGTTTTCCCGGTCATTTATGTTCTTGGCAAGGATTATTTCAACGATAAACTGATAGATAAAAAAGACCTTGAGAGCCTGACTTCCCTCCCCATGATCGGGCATGTAATCCACAACAGCAAAGATAGTCAGATTGTAGTGGCTGAGTATCCGAAGTCTTCCATCTCTGAGTCGTTCAGGTCAATCAGGACCAACCTCAGCTATTATGCGCAGAATAAGGAGAAGCAGGTAATTCTGATCACTTCGACCATGGTAAGTGAAGGTAAAACCTTTACCGCGATCAATCTGGCTTCTATTTTTGCCCTGTACGGAAAGAAAACCCTGCTGATGGGATACGACCTGCGTAAACCCAAGATATATCAGGATTTCGGGTTGTCGAACACTGAAGGGATCAGTTCATTTCTTATCAACCGGAGCGACTTGCAGGGCATTATCCAGAAATCGCCGCTCGATAATCTGGATATCGTGATGGCCGGACCGGTACCGCCAAATCCTGCCGAACTGATTGCATCGGACCGTAACGATGAACTTATTGACGGGCTGAAGGAAATCTATGACTTCATCATTATCGATACCCCGCCGGTGGGACTGGTTACGGATGCTTTCCTGCTGATGAAATATGCCGATGTAAAGGTATTTGTCGTCCGTCAGAATTATACCAACAAAAAGGTCTTTGGTTCAATCATCGCAGATATTGAGTCCAGAAACATCCCGAATATGACCATCCTGGTCAATGATGTAAAAATGGACAAGAATTCCTATGGTTACGGCTACGGTTACGGTTATGGCTACGGTTATGGCTACGGCTACGGATCGGGTTACGGCTATGGATACTATACCGACGATCAGGAACCTGAAGAAGAGGGACTGGTTGATAAAATGTTCAGGAAGTCCTGATGATTTATAATGCTAAAGTGTTGAAGGCCATCTGGAAAGGTGGCCTTTTCCTGTTTTGGACAAGCTGGCTGGCAATCAAAAAAATAGTAGTAGCTTTGCAGTCACTATCCTGCAGGAGGATTGGATTATGGGTAAAACCGGATACAGGCAGATCATGGAAAAGCGTCTCGGGCAGAAAGCCAGGGTAATCTGGCTGACCGGCCTGCCCTGCTCGGGCAAGACTACGTTGGGCTCTGGCCTGGAGAAAGCCTTGCTTGATGAAGGGTTTCATGTGAAGTTACTTGACGGGGATGTCACGCGCAAAGGGCTTTGCAGTGATCTTGGTTTTTCAGCTCGCGACAGGGAGGAGAATATCCGGCGGGTTGCCGAAATTTCAAAGCTTTTTGTTGACAGCGGTATCATCACCATTAACGCTTTTATTACCCCGACGGAAAGGCTGCGTGAACTTGCCCGCGAAATCATCGGATCTGATAATCTGGTGAGTATCTATGTGAATGCGCCAGTAGAGGTATGTGAAGCCCGGGATGTAAAGGGGATGTACCGGAAAGCGCGCAGTGGCGAGATTCTTGATTTCACCGGGGTCAGCGCCCCCTTCGAAATCCCTTTGAGCCCCGACTACAGGATTGACACAGCATCTTTGGCTCCGGAGCAGAATATTGCCGAGCTCCTTGAGTTCATCGTTCCAATAATTAAGTTTGAAGCATGAAACATAAATTTACACTCACCCATCTTGAAGAGCTGGAGTATGAGTCCATCTATGTAATCCGGGAAGTGGCTGCCCAGTTTGAGCGGCCTGTTCTGCTGTTCTCCGGAGGTAAGGATTCCATTGTGATGACCCATCTGGCTGTCAAGGCTTTCTGGCCCGGGAAACTTCCATTTCCACTGCTGCACATCGATACCGGTCATAATTTTCTGGAAACCATCGTTTACCGCGATAACCTGGTGAAGAAACTGGGTGCGCAACTGATTGTAGGATCTGTACAGGAGAGCATTGATACAGGCCGGGTGATTGAAGAAAAGGGTGCAACCGCCAGCCGGAACATACTTCAGACAACCACCCTGCTTGACACCATCGAAAAATATAAATTTGACGCAGCCATGGGCGGTGGCCGGCGCGATGAGGAAAAAGCCAGGGCTAAGGAACGCTTCTTTTCCCACCGCGACGAGTTCGGACAGTGGGATCCGAAAAACCAGCGTCCCGAGTTGTGGAACATTTTCAACGGCCGTAAAAACCAGGGCGAGCATTTCAGGGTTTTTCCCATCAGCAACTGGACGGAAATGGATGTCTGGCAATATATCATGAAGGAGAAAATAGAACTTCCGGAGATCTATTTCACCCATCAGCGTGAAGTATTCAACAGGGATGGCGTGTGGCTGGCCAAAGCTCCCTTTATGACCCTTAAGGATAATGAGCACTATGAGACCAGAACTGTGCGTTGCCGGACCATCGGAGATATCTCATGCACAGGCCTTACCCTTTCAACTGCCAATACCATAGAAGAGATCATCGATGAAATAGCGGCCACCAGGGTTACCGAAAGAGGTGGCAGGGCCGATGATATGCGTTCGGAAGCCGCCATGGAAGACCGTAAAAAGGAGGGTTATTTCTGAGAATTTCATTCTTCCGGTTTACCATTTGATACAGCATGCGTTAATAAATACAATTATGAGTGAATTTTCGACCAAAGGATATCTGGATATGGAATTGCTCCGGTTTACGACAGCCGGAAGCGTTGATGACGGTAAAAGTACCCTGATAGGCCGTTTGCTGTACGACAGCAAATCAATCTTTGAAGACCAGCTTGAAGCCGTTAAACGGGCGAGCATCCGGCGCGGTAATGAACATATTGACCTTGCCCTCCTTACCGATGGACTCAGGGCCGAAAGAGAGCAGGGAATTACCATCGATGTGGCTTACCGTTATTTTGCCACACCAAAACGGAAATTTATCATTGCCGATACCCCAGGACATATCCAGTATACCCGGAATATGGTTACCGGTGCTTCCACTGCCAATGCCGCCATTATCCTGATTGATGCACGAAACGGCGTTACAGAGCAAACCTGTCGCCATTCCTATATTGCCTCACTGCTGCAGATTCCCCATGTTATCATCTGCATCAACAAAATGGATCTGGTGGGTTACAATCAGCAGGTTTATGAACGAATCAGACAGGAATTTAACAATTTTGCCGATAAGCTTAAATTGCGCGAGGTTACCTATGTTCCTATCAGCGCCCTGCACGGCGATAATGTAGTGGATGCTTCTCTGAATATGCCCTGGTATAAGGGAGGTACACTCAGGCATGTACTTGAGCATATCGAAATCGGGAATGATCATAACCTTGAGGATCCGCGTTTTCCCGTACAACATGTTATCAGGCCTTTATCCGATGAATACCATGACTACCGGGGCTATGCAGGCAGGGTAGCCGGAGGGTTCTTCCGTCCGGGCGATAAAGTTACAGTACTCCCTTCGATGCTGAGCAGCACCATCAAATCTATTGATATTTACAACGAAACCCTTGATGAGGCCTGGCCGCCAATGTCAGTGACATTCTCCCTTGAAGACGATATAGACATCAGCAGGGGGGATATGCTGGTAAAGCCCGGCAACCTGCCATTGATAACCCAGGATATTGAAGTGATGATGTGCTGGATGAATGATAAACCTTTGCAAATCAACGGAAAGTATGCAGTAAAACATACCACCCGCGATGTCAGGTGTATCATTCAGGAAGTTAAATACAAGGTGAATGTCAATACACTGGAGCAAATTCCGGGTGATCATACCGTCGGGTTGAATGATATTGCCTGTGTGAGGCTTCGCACTACCAAACCCCTCTTTGTGGATCCGTACAATGTTAACCGCAGAACCGGTGCCCTGATTATTATTGACGAAGCTACCAACAATACGGTTGGTGTGGGGATGGTTACCACCAATCAGTTATTAAACGGGGGGTAAGCTGAGAATTTACTTTTTCAGACTGTTTTTTACTTATATAAACCGACATCGAAACTGAATCGGATGACGAAGTGTAACCCATCGCTCAGCAGCAGCCTGAAAGCCGTCAGTGTCAGCAGTGAAATAAACAAAACGGTAAAGGCATAAGGCTTCCTGTAAAAATTCATCCGGTTGCCGAATGGTCTGGGATGGGCTTTCTGATTGAAAAGCAACGGAATTACGAGGAATCCCATTGAAGTGATGATGATGGCGTCGTATATCATGATGTCCTCATGCTGAGGGGTGGCATCAGGAATTTTGATGAAAATCAGGAGGGCTGCCCCGATAAGCCAGGGCGCCACAAACCGGAAAAACAGCGCTTTTCTTACCCTTGATTTGTTGTTGCGCTGAGCCGGTGCGATGGTTTCAAGGGCAAAGCGGGTACTGTAATAACCGGTAAGCGCCAGGATTAACAGAAATACCAGGGAGATAAGGATTTTGAAAAGGACATTCATGTAAAGCCAGTTGGCAACATATCCGAATCCAAGGTCAGTGACAATTCCGGCAACAAAGGCGCCGAGAAAATGCGTGGCTCCGTGGTAAGCTGTCCAAAGAAAAAACAGCCGTGCCTGTAACCCGGGTTTTTCGAGCGGGAGCACCCCCCTGAGTAAAACAATGGCAATACCCAGCGAAACAAGCGGACTGATGAAGGTAATGGCAATGATATTCAATCTAGACCATAACTGGCTGTAATTTCCAATCGGAAAGTAAAGTTCATAATAATAGAGCACGGAATCGATCCCGAAGCCTGATGCGGCAAGTATTCCGGCAAACTGGTAGATTAAATAGACCAGCAGGTATGAAAGCAGGAATAGTCCAAGCGAATTCAGCATTGGCCTGACTTCAGAACGCAGCACCTGATTGAATCCTTCGGGCCTGGGTTTTTCGATTTTAATGGCTGGTTCTTCCTGTTTTGGTTTGGTTCTTTTAATCAGTCTTTTAAGTAATGATTTTCTTTTTTTGGGCTTTCCGGCTTGCTTTACAGGGAAGGCCGGGCGCCCTTTGTCAGGCTCTGCCGGCGAATACACCTGTTTACTGGACTGTCCGGTCTGTTTGTTCAGGTTCTGGTTCAGCAGGTTAGCTGCCAGTGTATCGCGGCTCACCGGTTTTGGTTCAGCGGGTGCCGGTTTATTTTTCCGTTTAGCCGGGTTTACCGGTTCCTGATGCGGGATGCCGGTCAATGGTTGGTGCGGACCATAATAAGCCCCACTCTGACTCTTAAATATGCGATGGACCAACCTTCCGATGAAACCGCGTTTTTTGTTTTTATCTGCCATAAAACTGACCGGGTTTGGAAGAGTAAAGTTACATCATTAATTCAATAATCTTCCTGTAGTCGTCCTGATCCAGTTTGTGCACATAGGTGGCCGCTTTATTGCTGACCATTACCCTGAAAATCTCCTCGGGGTTAGCCTGATCTCCGGTCGCTTCCTTAAGTCTTACCGGGCATTCGATGCGGCGGAAGAAATCCTCAAACCGGGAAATCGTTTCTTCCGGGTCCCTGACATTGAAAAGGTTTTCTCCCAGATGTGCGATGCGGTGGGGGATACGGTCAAGTTGCAGCCGCATCCATGCAGGATAGACAACCGTAAGGGATGCCCCGTGCGGTACATCATAAAGCAGGGACAGGATATGCCCGATACTATGCACACCCCATTCACCTGAAGCCCGTCCGTACATGGTCATTCCGTTCAGGGCCATGGTGGCGGCAAACATGATTTTTGCCCTTAATTCATAGTTTGAAAGGTCATCAAGCAGAGCGGGACCAAATTCCATCGCCTCTTTGATGATAGAAAATACAAACCGGTCGGTAAGCGTGGCATCTTCCCCTTTGCCGAAATACGCTTCAAGCGCGTGCGCGATCAGGTCAGCAATGCCATAAGCCGTATAATTGCGCGGCACCGGAATGGTCAGTTGAGGATCGAGGAAGGAGTGTTTGGGGAAGATGAGCGGGCTGCCGATACTTCCTTTAACTTCTGCATCGTGGTTCGATAAAACTGCAAACTGGTTCATTTCAGTGCCTGTGGCAGCCAGTGTCAGCACTGCAATCAGGGGGACAGCGCTTCTGGGCATGGCCCTTCGCGAGAAGAAATCCCAGGCAGGAATTTCAACCGGAATGGCCACCGAAATCACCTTGGCGGAGTCGATTACACTTCCTCCTCCAACAGCAAGAATTACATCCACCATATTTTCACGACCGATGGCCGCTGCCGCATCTACGTCCTGAACAACCGGATTTGACCGGATGCCGCCGTATTCATATACTTCAGCGCCGATGGATTCAAGCTGTTTTATCACCTGATCATACAACCCGTTCTTCCTGATTGATCCTTTTCCGTAAACCAGCAGCACTTTTTTACCATAACGGTTGACCGTTTGTCCGAGGGTACGGAGAACATCCCTGCCAAAATGCAGGGTGGTGGGATTATAAGCGACAAAGTTTTCCATTGTTCAGCGTTTTTGTATGTAAACAAATCATCTCCGTTTTGGATCAACACCATTTGAATCAAGCACAAAATCCATCTGCTTTTTTTGCAGGTCCACCCGCTTTACGCGGATGCGGACCGGGTCACCAAGCTTAAATTCCCTGCCATGATGCTGACCAATTACCCGGTAGTTTTCATCATCCAGGTAATAAAAATCATCGTCCATATATTTGAGCGATACCATTCCTTCGCATTTGCTGCCTTCCAGTTCGACGTAAATACCGTACTTGCTTACGCCGGAGATCAGTCCGTTGAATGCATGGCCGATCTTATCCATCAGGAATTCGGCCTGCTTGTATTTTACCGAGGCACGTTCGGCCTCAACCGCCTTCCGTTCCATTTCGGAGCTGTGAACGCAGTACTCTTCATATTCATCCTTGTTCACCGATGGTTTTCCGGCCAGGTACCTTTCAAGCAGGCGGTGTACCATCAGGTCGGGATAGCGTCGGATGGGCGAGGTAAAGTGGGTATAATACTGGAAAGCAAGGCCGTAATGACCGAGATTAACCGTGGAGTATTCGGCCTTCGACATTGTCCGGATGGCGATGGATTCGATCATGTTTTCCTCTCCCTTTCCCGCGATCTGATCAAAAAGATGGTTGAAGGAACTGGCCAGCCCTTTGCGGGTACCCAGGTTGATTTTATAACCCAGTTTGGTAAGGAATTCGGCAAAACGCTGAAGTTTTTCCGGATTGGGCTCGTCATGAATACGGTAAACAAAAGTTTTTGGTTTGGAATCACCCGTCTTACGGCCGATCCTTTCAGCAACACGCCGGTTGGCAAGCAGCATAAAGTCCTCAATAAGCATATTGGCTTCCTTTTGCTCCTTGATATAGGTGTCTATGGGTTTGCCCGTTTCGTCCAGCACAAATTTGACTTCCTGGGTGTGGAAGGCAATTGAGCCTTTTTTGAATCTTTCTTCCCGCAATCTGATAGCCAGGTTGTTCAGTATCAGCAGTTCCTTTTTAAAATCGCCATCAGCTCCTTCTATCATCGCCTGCACTTCTTCGTAATTATAACGCCGGTCGCTGTTGATAATGGTTTTGCCGAACCATTCCCTGCTTATATTGCCCTTTTCATCCATATTAAAAACGGCTGAAAAACAGAGCTTGTCTTCCCTGGGTCTGAGGGAGCAAACCATGTTTGAAAGTTTTTCAGGCAGCATCGGAATGGTTCTGTCAACCAGATATATTGAGGTGCCTCTTTCATACCCTTCCCGGTCAATCGCCGTATTGGGTTTAACGTAATGCGAAACGTCGGCAATATGAACCCCGACTTCCCATTCTCCGTTTTCGAGCTTACGGAGCGAAAGGGCATCATCAAAGTCTTTGGCATCAGGCGGGTCGATGGTGCAGGTCCATATATTCCTGAAATCCTTTCGCGCGGCTATTTCGGCCGGAGAGATTTCCACGGGAATTTTTTCCGCTTCTTTCAGGGTTTCCGGCTTGAACTGAAGCGGAAATTCGAATGAAGCCAGTATGGAGTTCATCTCCACGTTATTGTCGCCGGGTTTGCCGAGGACCTGAATGATTTCACCAAACGGATTTTTCGACCTTTCGGGCCATTCCGTGATGCGGGCAATGGCTTTTTGCCCGTGACCGGCCTTGTTGAGTGATTCACGCGGAATAAAAATATCAACAGGCATGGCAACATCATCAGGTACAAGAAAAGCAAATTTACCGCTGATCTGAACCGTACCCACAAACTGACTTCTTCCCCGCTGGATTACTTCAACAATCTGTCCCTCGGTTTTCCGCCCTTTACGCATCGGAAAGAGGTGTACCTTTACCTTGTCACCATGCAGGGCATGACCGGTATTATTGGCTGAAATAAACACATCTTCATCCAGATCGGGTGTTGATACATAGGCCTTGCCGGTCTGTTTCATATCCACAATTCCGGTAACGGAGGTATGCAACAGTTTATCGGCAAGCAATTCCGGATTATACTTGTACTTGCCCCGGTTTAATTCAAGGATCACATTTCCGGCCGCCAGTTTTTCAAGCAGTGTCTTTACCATTTCACGGCTGACTTTATCGGTTACGCCAAGCATTTTGGCAACCTGCCTGAAATTAAATGATTTGAATGGATTGGATGAGAAGAGCGCCTCAACCGTATTGATAAACGGATCGTGTTTTACAGCCTTTGCTCTGGGATTTTTCTTTTTTGCCATGGTCAGATAATTATTATTGTAAAGGTATGAATTTAACCGGATTTGAAATCCGGATCTGCCAAAAAGGCCGCAGAATACCGTTTTTGGAAAGAAAGGGCAGAAAATATTGCAGATCAGGGATTACTTTTCATGGAAAGTCAGATAAATAGAACAACAGGATAAGCTGGTTTTTGGCCGGAGGGATGCAGCCTGTTGGGATTCAGTTATTTTCAGAAAAGATCCGGATTACCGGATCGGGCTTAACGACAGAAAATCAATACAACAGAATTCGGATAATGGAGAACGAAAGGAAAAAGATTCTGATAGCGGAGGACAATGCCATCAATCAGAAGGTAGCACTGTTATTGCTGCAAAAGTACCAGCAAACCATTGACATTGCGGATAACGGTCGTATAGCTGTTGAGAAATTCCGGAAACAGAATTATGATCTGGTGCTGATGGATCTGCACATGCCGGAACTGGATGGGTTTGAAGCTACATTGAAAATACGCGAAATCGAAGAATCGGAAAACCGCAAAAAGGTCAAGATTTTTGCCATGACCGCCAGTTCTGTATCTGATGAAAGCGAACGCTGCTACGCTGTCGGGATGGATGGCTATATCACCAAACCTTTCAGGGCCGAGGAAGTGATCAGGGCACTGGATTAAACGCCTTACCGGGAATAGCCGCAATCAGATCCCGGGTATAAGCTTTCTGCGGTCTATCACAGAGGGCATCCGCTTCGCCCGATTCAATAATCTTTCCTTCCTTCATCACCATTATTCTGTCGGACATAAACCGCACGACAGATAAGTCGTGGGATATGAAAATAAAGGTGAACCCGTAATCTGTTTTCAGGTCGTTCAACAGGTTGAGAACCTGAGCCTGAACGGAAACATCCAGGGCTGAGACAGACTCGTCGCAGATAATAAATTCGGGATTCAGGGCAAGCGCCCTGGCGATACAGATCCTTTGGCGCTGTCCGCCCGAAAACTGGTGGGGGTAGCGGTGGTAATGTTCAGGCTTCAGGCCAACCTTTTCAAGCAGGTCTTTTACCTTAGGTTTTCCATCTTTTTCATTATTGATGATTTTATGCACCAGCAATGGTTCAATGATCGCTTCACCTGCGGTAATCCTTGGATTCAGAGAAGAGTAGGGGTCCTGGAAAATAATCTGCATATTTTTCCTTGTCATCCTGAGTTCTTTCCGGCTCAGGGCAGCAATGTTCGTTCCTTTGAAAGTAATACTTCCTGAGGTTGGTTCCAGCAGCCTGAGCAATGCCCGGCCGAGGGTCGTTTTCCCGCAGCCCGATTCGCCGGCCAGCCCGAGGGTTTCCCCCCTGTATACACTAAAACTTACATCATCCACCGCTTTGAACCAGCTTCGTTCTTTTTTAAAAATTGGTTTTGGCAATGGATAATGTACCGAGAGATTTTCGACCTTCAGCAGGGGATCGTTTTTATAAAGTTTCAGGTGATTCAACCTGCGTTCTTCAGCGGTTACTGCCGCGGAAAACAGATGCCGGATTTCCTTTGATTCCTCCTTTGTTTCAGTATAGTCGCTGACAACCGGGAGTCTGCGCAGCCTGATATTGAGTGGCGGGCGGCAGGCTATCAGTCCGCGGGTATAAGGGTGTTCCGGCTTGCTGAAAATCTCGCTGACCCTGCCATACTCAACAATCTGTCCCTCCTGCATCACGGCAACGGATCCGGCGATTTCGGATATAACACCCAGGTCGTGACTGATAAAGATCATACTCATATTGTATTTCTGCTGCAACGTAACCAGCAGCCTGAGTATGGCTTTCTGAACCGTCATATCGAGCGCGGTGGTGGGCTCATCCGCAATCAGGATTTCCGGTCTGCAGGCAATGGCCATTGCAATCATCACCCTTTGCTTTTGACCGCCTGAAAGTTGGTGGGGATAGGCCCGGTAAGCCCTTTCAGGATCGGGGAGCATTACTTCACTGAAAAGTGAAATCACATAATCCCTGGCTTTCTTTTTATCATAGCCCAGGTGCAGCCTTACCGCTTCGGTTAGCTGTCGGCCGCACCGCATAACCGGATTCAGCGAGGTCATCGGCTCCTGGAAAATCATGGCTATTTTTTTCCCCCTGACCCGGAGCATCTCCTTTTCACTGAGGCTATGAATTTCGATGACCTCGCCTGATTTTCCGTTAAAAACAATACTTCCTTTGTCTGTCCTGCTGATCCCGGAAGGCAGCAATCGCATAACAGCCAGTGAGGTTACCGATTTCCCGGAGCCGCTTTCTCCCACAATGCCAAGTGTTTCGCCCCGCTTCAGCGTAAGGGAAACCTGACGTACCGCCTGCTGCCAGCCTTCTCTGCCATGAAATGCGATGCTGAGGTCATTGACTTGCAGTACTGTTTCGGGCATATTTGATAGATTGCGGTTTTTAAGGCAGACAATTAAAGCAGGGCATTCCGGTTGGCATCCTGCTTGATGAAAATAAATAACAGAATGGTAAAGGCCCAGAGTGATGATCCGCCGTAACTGAAAAACGGCAGCGGGATTCCTATGACCGGAACCAGGCCGATGGTCATCCCGATATTGATCATAAAATGAAAGAACAGGATGGCAGCCACCCCATAACCATAGATTCTGCTGAAGTCGGATCGTTGTCGCTCGGCCAGGTTTATGATCCTGATCAGGAAATACAAAAACAGCACAATGATCACCAGCGAACCGACGAATCCCCATTCTTCACCAACAGTGCAAAAAATAAAGTCGGTGCTTTGCTCGGGGACGAAGTTATATTTTGTCTGCGTACCATTCAGGTAGCCTTTGCCAAGAAAACCACCTGAGCCTATGGCAATTTTTGACTGATTTACATTATAACCGGCACCTTTCAGGTCGAGTTCCTTGCCCAGCAGCACGTTGATCCTGGTTTTCTGATGCTCTTCAAGGAAGTTTTCAACCACATATTCCACCGAAAAGGTAAACCCAATGCCCAGCGCCAGCAGCGCCATCAGGTTAATGATATTCCTGCGGTTACGTTTCATAAAGGCAAAGAGCAGTCCGGCCAGTATTACCAGTAAACCGGATACATAAATATGCCCGACCATAAGCGTTGACAGGGCAACCAGAACCACAAGCGCACCTGCAAGGAGCAGATTGCCTGACATGCCCATCCGGTAAAGCACAAGAATAAATGATGAATATACAAGTGCCGAGCCGGTATCGTTCTGCAGCAGGATCAGCAGGCCCGGGATTCCCAAAAGGATGAGTGGGATAACCCTGGTTTTGAAATCCCTGACATTGATGTGCTGTCCGCTGAAAAACCGGGCAATGGCCAGGTTGGTCGCGAATTTGGCAAATTCGGCCGGCTGTAGCCTGAATCCGCCGATCTCGAACCACGATTTAGACCCGGAAACTTCGCTGCCCACCAGCAGCACCGCGATCAGCGACAGTATGGTAATTCCGTAGATCAGGTAAGCAAAAGTGCTGAAAAACCGGGCATCCGTCAGCAGGATTACCAATCCGATAAACAGAGAGGTGGAGATCCAAAGCATCTGCTTGCCGTAGCTCTGACTCAGATCGAAAATACTCTTATGATCTTCGTTATATACGGCAGCATAAATATTCAACCATCCCATCAGCACCAGTATCAGGTAGATAATAACCAGGGTCCAGTCGATGTTGTTGAATACGTTATTCCGTTCCCTTACCATCTATCAGTAGAGTTTGCCGTTAATCATTTTTTCTTCCACCTCTTTGCGTGATACCTCACGTTTGATGTATTTTTCAATCATCAGTGAAGCAATTGGTAAAGCCCAGGTAGATCCGAAACCCGAATTTTCAACAATCACTGCAATGGCGATTACCGGGTTGTCGGCCGGTGCAAAAGCCATAAAAAGTGAATGATCCTCTCCGTGTGGATTTTCAGCGGTACCTGTTTTACCGCACATGGTGATATCTTCTATCTGGTACCATTTGGCAGTACCCATGGTAGCCACCTGACGCATCCCTTCCACCGCGATTTCAAAATATGCAGGCTCTATGGTTGATGTTACTTTTTTAAACTTATCTTTTACGGACTTATCTGTGCCGATACTTTTTACTACATGCGGAACGATATAGTGGCCGCGGTTGGCCATTACAGCAGCCGAATTGGCCAGTTGCAGCGGTGTGACCAGAATTTCTCCCTGCCCGATCGACAATGACCTCACTGTCATTGCATTCCAACGTCCTTTACCATATATGGCATCGAATTTTTCGGCCGGGGGAACATTGCCGCTCAGTTCAAACTGCATATCTGTCCCGAGTTTATGGCCGAATCCCATGCTCATGACATGGTTTCTCCAGGCAGTATAGTTCTCTTTTACATTTTTGCGTCGCGGGTTGTTGAGTATGGAGCGGTAAACCTGCCAGTGGAAAGGATTACAGGATTGCTGAATGGCGACATACACATCGAGCGGCGACTGATGGTTATGGGTACAACGGATGGGTGAGGAGCCCGGGCCCTGGCAGGTGTAATGGGTGTGGGTATCCAGCACGCCTTCCTGTAACCCCACCAGATCGTTAACCATTTTAAAAGTTGAACCGGGCGGGTATTGCCCCATCATGGCCCGGTTCAGCAAGGGTTTTACCGGGTCTTTCGATAGTTCACTGAAGTTTTTTCCCCTTACCCTTCCCACCAGGAGGTTGGGATCATAAGTGGGGCTGGAGAGAAATGCCAGGATTTCGCCCGACGAAGGTTCAATGGCCACCACACTGCCCATCTTGCCCTGCATCAGTTGTTCTCCGTATTGCTGCAGCTCAGCATCAATAGTAAGGTAAAGATCATTGCCCATTACCGCAAGGGTATCATACAATCCGTTCTGGAAACTTCCGACTTCACGGTTGTGTACATCCACCATGCGTATTTTGATACCTTTTTTCCCGCGGAGGTTTTCTTCATATGATTTCTCAATGCCGCTGATCCCGATATAATCTCCTGATTTATAGTAAGTATCTTTATCGATGATCGACTGGTTAACCTCACCCACATATCCCAGCAGATGAGCGCCCATCGGATCCGGATATTTACGAAGGGTACGTGGTTGTACGAAAAATCCCGGAAAACGGTACATCTTTTCCTCGAGGTACCCATACGTTTCTTTTGATATCTGTTTTTCGAACAGGCTGGGCTTGAAACGGCTGTAATCTTTGGCTTTTTTCATGCGCTGCACAAACCCCTCGGGGGTAATGTCGAGCAAACGGCAAAACTCCAGGGTGTCGATGTCTTTCACCTGCCTGGGAAGTACCATCAGATCATACACCGCTTCATTGTAGACAAGCAGTTTACCATTGCGGTCGTATATCAGTCCGCGGGCCGGATACTGGGTAACATAACGTAATACATTGTTGTTGGCCGAAAGTTCATAGCTGTCGTCGATGATCTGCAGGTAGAAAAGCCTGCCCAGAAATATGATGCCGGTTGCCACAAAAATGGCAATAACTGTCTGTTTTCGTGAAGCGAGGGATTTATTCGCCATCGGTAACGGTCAAAGGCTTTGAATTCCCAACAAAGTTAAAGATTAACAGGGTTCGGAAAACAAAAGGAGGGGAGGGCGGCATGAAAAAACCCGGGCAACAGGTCGGATCCTGTCTTCCCGGGTTTTAAGGATTGCGCCTTACAGCCTGAAACAGACTTTTCCGCTTTTACCGGTTCTACATCTGCTCCTGTTCCGTGCGGCGGATGATCTCTTCCTGCAGCTCGGGGGTAAGATCGTTGAAATAGTCGCTGTAGCCGGCTACCCTGACAATCAGGTTGCTGAAAGCTTCGGGATGATGCCGGGCTTTACGGAGGGTGTCGGCAGAAACCACGTTGAACTGAATATGGTGCCCGTCCATACGGAAATATGCCCTGATCAGCTGCCCCAGTTTTACAATGGCTGTTTCGTCTCTGAAAAAACCGGGCGAGAACTTCTGGTTCAGCAGGGTGCCTCCGGATTTGATGTGGTCGAATTTTGCAGCTGATTTGATGACAGCAGACGGCCCTTTACGGTCAGCCCCCTGTACCGGAGAAATGCCTTCCGAAAGGGGCTTTCCTGCCAGGCGACCATCCGGCAACGCGTTGATCTTGCTGCCAAAATACACATGACAGGTAGTGGGAAGCATCTCAATCCTGTAGGCAGCTCCCCTGGGACTTTTCCGCCCGTCAATCGCTTCGAAATATGCTTCAAAAACTTCTTTTGCATGCACATCAGCCAGGTCGTCATCGTTCCCGTATTTCGGGGTTTTATAAAGCAGCACGGCCAGCTCATCCTCATAACCTTCAAAGTTTACCGCCAGCATTTTCAACAGGTTTGCCATGGAGTAACGTTTATGTCTGAACACCTGCTCATGAATGGCCGTAAGGCAATCGGTCATGGTCCCCAGTCCGACGCCCTGAATATAACTGGTGTTGTAACGGGCCCCACCTGCATTGTAATCGCGGCCGTTGAGAATACAGTCGTCGATGATGGATGAGAGGAAAGGCGCCGGCATATGCGTTGCCCAGATTTTCTCTATCAGGTTACTGCCTGCAATTTTGATGTCAACAAAGTGCTGCAGCATTTTCCGGAAGGCTATCTGGAATTCATCATACGTGGAAAAAAGGGCGGGATCGCCGGTTTGCGGACCGGTTTGTTCGCCGGTCAGGGGGTCCCTGCCATTGTTCAGGGTGAGTTCAAGGATTTTCGGCAGGTTAAAGTAACCGGTCAGGATATAGGCCTCGGTGCCGAAAGCCCCGGCTTCCACACATCCTGAAGCGCCCCCGCGTCGGGCATCTTCAGGGGTTTTCCCCTGGCGCATCAACTCCTGTACAATTGCATCTGTATTGAAAACGGAAGGCTGACCGAACCCGGTTTTGATGATTCTGATCGCACGATGGATCAGGGCGTCGGGATTTTTCTTGCTCAGCTGCACCATGGAACTGGGCTGCAGCAGCCGCATCTCTTCAATTACATCCAGAATAAGGTAACTGAGTTCATTTACCGCATCTGAGCCGTCGGCCTTCACTCCACCCACATTTATCAGACAAAAATCGGTATAGGTATTGCTTTCCTGGGCGGTGACCCCGACTTTCGGCGGTGCCGGATGGTTGTTAAACTTGATCCAGAAGGCTTGTAACAATTCGGTGGCACGTTCCTTAGTGAGTGTTCCCGCTGCCAGCTCTCTGCTGTAAAAAGGCCAGAGGTGCTGATCGAGCCGGCCGGGATTAAAGGAATCCCAGGGATTAAGCTCTGTAATTACCGCCAGATGGATAAACCAGTAGTGCTGTAGCGCCTCATGAAAAGTTTCGGGAGCATTGGCCGGTACTTTCCGGCAAATGGCTGCCATTTCCAGGAGCTCATCGCGGCGTCCGGGATCTTTTTCTGCCGGAATCCGCGCTTCGATCAGCTTTGCATACCGGCCGGCAAGCACAACCAGCGCCTCGCAGGCCAACCGCATTCCCTGCAATTCTTCGGCTTTTGCCAGGGCCTCCATATCGTTCAGATAATCAAGCTTATCAAGTGCCTGATCAATATCGGCCATCAGGTCGTTCATGCCCTTGCCGAATACTTTTTCACCGGCCACGGTATGGCCCGGTGCCCGTTGTTCCATAAACTCGGTGAAAATTCCGGCCTGGTAAGCCTGTTTCCAGGTATCCGGAAGTGCTTTAAACATGCGGTCACGCACACAGCGGCCGGTCCAGAATGGGATCACCTCGTCGCGGTAAAGTGCACGGGTTTCTTCATCCACTTTATAGGAAACCTTTGGCCTGGAATCCAGAATTTCAAGATCCTGCAGCGAATGCACACATACTTCGGGATAGGTGGGTACAGCTTTGGGTTCCGGACCCCTTTCCCCCGCGATCAGTTCTCCCTGTCCGAAATACAAACCTTTATGCTGCATGATATGCTTCAGCGCCATGCCCCGCTGCACGGGAACCGGGAGCGCGGCAATCGACGGCTGACGGTAAAATCCGGTGACCAGGCCTGCACGCTCTCCCGAGATGCGGTTGACGGCATCAAGGCTGTTTTGTCTCAGCAACCTGATTCTTTCGTTCATTTTTATGTTTTTAAGTAGTTTAAAAGCTGTTAAATACCTTTTTCCGGTTATCCGCCGGTAGTGACCACGAAACCACGTTCCCTGAAAATTTCTGCTGCCTGCTCAACTTCCGCTGCTGATGGCTGCCGGATATCTTTCATACCATAGCCCAGGCCTAGTTTTTCATATTTATGCATGGCGATGCGGTGGTAGGGAAGCAGGTTCACATGACCGGACCAGCCGGTCGCCGGCAGTATGCCGGCCATACGGATCAATGTATCTGTTGAAAGATTAAACCCCGGAATCAGCGGGATTCGGACAATCAGGGGAAAACCGGCCTCGATCGATGCACGCAGGTTCGCCAGTACAGGTCCGGAAGGAACTCCGGTGTATCGCTGATGGATACCGGAGTCATAATGTTTCAGGTCGAACAGGATCAGGTTGGCCCGGGCTGCAATGCGGTTGTAAACATCCGGTAATGCATATCCGCAGGTGTCGAGGGTGGTATGTATGTTTCCCGTTTCCATCAGATGCATGCATGCTTCAGTGAATTCAACCTGCATCAGGGGCTCCCCGCCGGTAAAGGTTACGCCTCCGCCTGATTCTTCGAAAAAAATGCGGCTTTTCATGACCTCTTCAGCCACTTCGGCCGGTGTCATTAATTTTCCAATGGTTTCGGCAAGGCGGATGGTTTTGCCTCCGGCCGGCCTTTCGCGGCAGACCTCAACAGGTTCCGGCTCCAGCCCTTCCGGGTTGTGGCACCACCGGCAACGCAACGGACAACCTTTCAGAAAAACTGCCGTGCGGATGCCCGGACCATCATGAACCGAATAATGCCTGATATCAAATACACAGCCTTTCATGGCAATGCAGGATTATTATAAAATGAAATAAACGGGAAATTCCCGGGTTTTCCGGGAGAAGCGAACGGATCATCAGCTAGCACAGCCAGCACTCGTAGAGCCCGCGGCCAAAACAATGATAAAGGCTGATGTAGGATTTAATGCCTTTCATTTTCTGAGAATCAGTGGTACAAAGATAACTCAAAAACCTGAAACCCGGTAGATTAACTTCCCGAAGCCATTAATTTGGAATCATTTTAAAGAGGACTCCATCCACGCGATCTGTTCCGAATCGGATGATATTAATTTGAGCTGACCCTGAATTCTTCCGGTTCGTGACTTGTATATGTCTGAAAAGCCAAAGAGTTTCCGGTAATCTGACATAAAAAACCCGGATAATTCATGCTTCCCTGATTGCTTCGGAAAAACCGGGAAAATCCCTGCTTACCCGGAACATCAGCAACAATCAGGGCGTTAAGTTACAGCTCAGCATGCGGAATACGGGATTTTCTTTAAAAGAGGTTGCCGGATTCAAGCTGTAACTCCGGTAATTTGAATGCGTATTTCAGAAAAAGCCGGCTTTTTATACAAAAGAGGATGGATATTTAAAATATTGCCATAGATTTACCAAAACTATCATTATGGCAAATAACACACGAATTCCATTAATGGTTTATCTGCTTGCCTTATTGCTGGTATTTACCGGGATCGGGGGAATCTATGGCGGTTACGCGCTGGTAACCGCACCCGATGGGAGTAAGATGATGATGAGCACCGAGATTCTCTCAAACAGCCCTTTTCATACTTTTCTGATTCCGGGAATCATATTGCTGCTGTTCAACGGGATACTTCCACTGTTGATTGCCTGGGGGCTGTTCGTCAGACCACCCTGGCAATGGCCGGAACTGTTTAACCTGTATCATAAGCAGCACTGGTGCTGGACCTTCTCCCTGTACTATGGTTTTATCCTGATTATCTGGATCAATGTGCAGATCATTATGCTCAGCTACTCATCGCTGTTGCAGCCGGTTTTCGCCCTCACCGGTGTGCTGATTTCAATATTGACCCTTTTCCCATCGGTATTTCATTACTATCGGAAACATTTATAAGGGTCATTGCCTGAATAACCGGTATCATTATCCGCGGAGGTTGATCTGTTCCAGGCCTGCCACATCGTTCAGCCGGATATTCTTATCCTCCAGACTGATCAGCCCTTCTTTTTCAAATGTCTTCAGCAGTTTTACCGTGCTTTCGGTTGAGAGCCCCGCAAAATCGGCGATATCTTTCCGGCTCAGGTAAGGAAAAACCTCAGTGCCCACCTGCTCATTCCACAGGTATAGCAGTGCACCGGCAAGACGGCCGTTCATTTGCTTGTACATCAGGTCACGGATAGAGTTATACAGTTTGTTGTTTTGCTCGCAGTACCGGTTAATGATATTGAAGGCAAAGGCACCGTTGGCTTTGATCAGGCTGGTGACAGCTTCTTTCTCTATCAGGCAGGCGGTGGTTTCGCGCAGGGCAACTACCGAGTACTGGTATGTGTGGTTATTGAATGCCACCGAAAGCCCGACAAATTCCCCGCCTTTTAATAACCTGAGGTTGAAATTGCGGGTTGCATCTCCCTCTACATACTGTTTTGCAAGGCCATCCATAATAAATAGTACACTCGAAGCGAACGCACCCTGTTTGGTCAGGTTTTCGCCTTTGCGGAAGATCACCCGTGTCTTGCTGTTGCGGGCAAGATCAATCTCTTCGGGTAGCAGATTGCGGAAGCAGGGTGCGTCTATATTTCCGAGCGAGCAATCGTCGGGAGGGATAAAAGTCTTCATTGGAGCGTTTGTTATATCACGCAAAGATAAGGTTTTACAGGGAGTTTGTGGTTCCGGTATGGAATTGCATTCAGCCGGACTACTTCCGTTTCTGCATGAAAAGATATTCGGTGAGGATTATCAGGATAATGGTAAAGGTGCTGCCGGCCAATACCCTGATCAATACATAGCCGGTTTCGGCAAGGCGGAAGGCTTCGAAAAGGAAAAGTATAAATTGATGTGCCAACACCAGTAAAAGAGTATATGCAAAAAACCACCGGAAGCCCATATCGGCGATGCCCGGTTTCAGGTTTCCTTCATACTCGGCCGGGGCACCGGCCATACGTATCGCCCAGGGCCTAAGGAATGCCATAAATACTGAAGCGGCAGCGTGCAGACCGGTGGAATTGCTGAAGCTGTCCACCCCGAATCCGATCAGGAATGCGGAGATCAGGAGAGCCCATCCTGGGATCTCGAAAGGAAGCAGCAGGATAAACAGCACATACAGCGATGGATTGACGTACCCTCCCAGGTTGATGTGATCAAGGATCAGCACCTGTACTGCAATCAGCAAGAAAAACCTGAGGATATCCTTTCCGTATGCCTTATTCATTGATGATGTTTTTTCGCAGTTCCAGTTGCTCTTTATTGAAAAGGTTATTTACAACATATACATGCCTGAGGCTGTTCAGGTCGGCTGAGAAACGGAAACGGATGGTATAAAAATGATCGCCGGTTTCCACTTCAATTTCTTCAACGGTGCCCAGCATAATGCCTTCCGGGAATATATGGCTGTAGCCACTGGTGGCTATGGTATCGCCTTTGTTGATTTTCACGTGGGCAGGGATGTCGAGCAGGGTTCCCGAAGCCGGATTCCCGCCTTCCCACACCACCGTGCCCATCTGGTTCAGCCTGTCGATGCGGGCACTGACCTTGGTATGCTTATTCAGCAACGACATCACCCAGCTGAAATTTTCCGAAACACTTACCACTGTGCCCACTACCCCCTGTGGGTTGATGACCGCCATATCGCGTTCGATGCCATGCCGTTTGCCTTTGTTCAGCATAATGTAATTATCGCGACGGTTGGTGGAATTGCTGATTACGGTAGCTACCGTATAGGTGTATTGCTGGTTGTAGGTGGTGTCGGTAACATTTACCGAAAGCGTGTCTGAAGTCAGTTGCGCCTTTGTCAGGATATGGTGTAATCTGACATTTTCTTCAGCAAGTCGCTGATTTTCCTGTCTGAGGGAGAAATATGAAGTTATTCCCGACCAGGTTGTGAAAATTCCCCCTGTAACCCTGTCGGTGGCATTTGAGAGAACAGAGCGTTGATAAAAACTTTTATTGGCGATCAGAATCACAGACAACACTTCCAGTAAAAGAAACAGGAAAAAGAAATTGTGTTTCCAGATGAATGCCAGAATGTGTCGCATAGTGTTTACCGGTCCGGACCTTAGTGATCAGGGTTGGTTATTTGATCAGGAAGGTGAACTTATTGAAGTTCTTAAGCGCAATGCCTGTGCCCCTGGCAACAGCCCTAAGCGGGTCTTCAGCCACATGTACAGGCAGTTTGGTTTTCATATGCAGTCGTTTATCGAGGCCACGAAGCATGGATCCTCCTCCGGCCAGGTAGATACCGGTCCGGTAAATATCGGCGGAAAGCTCCGGAGGAGTCATCTCCAGGGCGTTGAGAACGGCAGCTTCAATTTTGGAGATGGATTTATCGAGGCAATGGGCAATTTCGGAATAGTTTACATAAATTTCCTTGGGAATACCGGTCAGCATATCCCTGCCATGAACCGGATAGTCGGGCGGCGGGTTGTCGATCTCGGTCATTGCCGCGCCCACATTGATCTTGATGGCTTCTGCAGTGCGCTCACCGATGTTGATGTTGTGCTGCTTGCGCATGTATTCCTCAATGTCGTTGTTGAAGTCATCGCCGGCAATCCGGATCGACTTGTTGTTGACGATTCCGCCCAGGGCGATCACGGCAATTTCGCTGGTACCTCCGCCTATGTCGATGATCATGTTTCCGGTTGGCTCCAGCACGTCGATACCGATACCAATGGCGGCGGCCATAGGCTCATGGATAAGGCGCACTTCCTTGGCTCCGGCTTGCTCTGCAGAATCTTTAACAGCGCGCTCTTCCACCTCGGTAATCCCTGAAGGTATACAGATAACCATCTTCAGGGCAGGCGGGAAGAGGCTGCGGGTGGGCCCTGTCATCTTGATCAGTTCCCTGATCATGTATTCTGCTGACTGAAAGTCAGCGATAACCCCGTCGCGCAATGGGCGTATGGTCTTGATGTTCTCGTGGGTCTTTCCGTGCATCATCATGGCGCGTTTCCCCACCGCGATGATTTTACCGGTATTCCGTTCAATGGCGATGATGGAAGGCTCATCGACCACCACCTTATCGTTGTAGATTATTATCGTGTTGGCCGTTCCGAGATCCATCGCGATCTCTTTGGTCATGAAAGAGAAAAGTCCCATTATTGAATGTCTTTATAATCAGTGCTTAAAATGCCTGATACCGGTAAATACCATGCTCAGGCCGTGTTGGTTGCAATAATTCACGCTGTCTTCGTCTCTTACCGATCCCCCGGGCTGTATCACCGCGGTAATTCCGGCCTTGTGGGCCAGCTCCACCGAATCGGCGAACGGGAAAAAGGCATCAGATGCCATCACCGCTCCTTTCAGATCGAATCCGAAAACACCCGCCTTTTCAATGGCATGTCTCAGCGCATCCACCCTTGAAGTCTGCCCGGCGCCGCTGCCCAGCATCTGCCCGTCCTTTACAAGAACAATCGCATTTGATTTGCTGTGCTTTACCACAATGTTTGCAAACAGCATGTCCTCAGTTTCAGCCTTCGAAGGGGCCTTATCCGTAACTACCCTGAGCCCGTCCGGGGTTTCTGACTTAAAGTCCTTATCCTGCTGTAATACGCCGTTTAAAAGGCTTCTGAACTGTTTACCCTGAAAATCAAACGATTTAGCCTGCAAAATTACTCTATTTTTCTTTGTTTGCAGAAGCTCCAGCGCATTTTTTTCATATCCGGGTGCAAGGATAATTTCAAAAAATAATTTGTTGATTTCTTTTGCGGTTTCTTCATCCACCACCGCGTTGGTTATCAGTACACCCCCGTATGCGGAAACAGGGTCGCCCGCCAGGGCTGCGGCCCAGGCATCAACCAGGCGGTCGCGCGAAGCAATACCGCAGGCGTTGTTGTGTTTAATGATGGCAAAGGTTGTTGCACTGAACTCGCTGATCAGCGCGATGGCTGCATCCAGGTCGAGCAGGTTGTTGTATGAAAGTTCCTTGCCATGTAACTGGGTGAAAACCTCTCCGAGCATACCGAAAAACTCACCCTGCTGATGCGGGTTTTCACCATACCGCAAGGTGCGCGCATTGCCATTACTGTATCGGAATTCACGGTATCCTGAAAGACCGGAGAAATACCCGAAAATGGCTGAATCATAATGCGATGACATTGCAAAAGCATAAGCAGCAAAGCGCAGGCGAACTTCTTCCGGAACGATGCAGTTGTCATTACTGAGAACCTCAAGCAATTCTGCATAATGCTTTGCGTCGGGAACGATCATTACATCGCGGTAATTTTTGGCGCCGGCACGGATCAGGGAAATTCCTCCGATATCAATTTTTTCGATGATCTCCTGGTGCCCGGCCCCTGAAGCCACTGTTTTTTCGAAAGGGTAAAGATCTACTATCACAAGGTCGAAGGGTGGAATACCGTATTGCTGCATCTCCGACTGGTCAGTGACATTGTCGCGGCGTCCCAGAATACCTCCGAATACCTTTGGGTGAAGTGTTTTTACCCTTCCTCCGAGTATGGAAGGATAATCAGTAAGCGATTCTACTGTTTGCACCGGAATGCCCAGAGATTCAATGAACTGGTGGGTTCCCCCGGTTGAATAGAGGTTTACCCCCGATTTGTTTAACAATCTTACAACAGGCTCAAGCCCGTCTTTATGATACACCGATATCAGGGCCGACCTGATCTGCTTTTTTTCGCTCATGTTTTGTTCTCCCTGATAGAAACGGTAGGATTACTAAATGGAACCTGTTACAGACGAAGTGTATTTGTCAGTAATACAAAGTAATACCGTAAAAGCATCCCGCCCTTAACGGCTGTGCAAGTTTATTAAAAATCGGCTGAGTTTGCAAGGATGAAACCGGTCAATTGAAAAGTATTATTACAAAAAATTTCATCTGTACGGATTACCCTGCAATAAGCGGAAAGATTGATTTTTCAGATGTTGCCCATCCCATATTGCAAATAGTCCGGGAATGATTTTTTCTGTCAATTTATTGGTTGCCGGCTATTCTTCTGATTAATTCTATTCCGTGTAATCCGGATTTATCATTTTTTACTGCGACAACTTTGGTATAATGCGTAAACCCCGTAATTTTAAACTCTCTGACTCCCTGAATCCGATTTTTACTACCTTTACCAACCCTCAGAGTAATGCTGATGAAACGATCCCTGATATTTGTCCGGCTTATACGCGAAAGCTACATGTTTGCGCTTACCGCCATCGTGGTAAATAAGGTGCGTACCTTGCTTTCGCTATTGGGTATCACAATAGGTATTTTCTCCATTATTTCAGTTTTCACGGTTTTCGATTCGGTGGAGCGAACCATACGTGACAGCATCAATACATTGGGCAGCAATGTATTATACGTTCAGAAATGGCCATGGGCTTTTGGGGGGAGTGATTATCCATGGTGGAAATATATGAAACGCCCTGAGCCCTCCATAAATGATCTTGCTGAAATTCAGCGCAGGAGTCAGGCTACGGAAGCCAGTAGTTATATGGTGGCGCTTAACCGGACCGTGAAATTTGGAAATGCGGCGGTTGAAAATGCCACCATTGTTGCTGTGTCGCACGATTACAGCGATGTAACCCCCATTGAATTCACGGCAGGTCGGTATTTTACTACTGAAGAATCGGCAGGAGGCCGGCCGGTAGCCATTATAGGGAGCGACATCGTGAAAAACCTCTTTAAAATACCCAATCCTGTAGGGCAGCGTATCAAGGTTTTCGGACAAAAGGTTGAAGTAATCGGTTTGCTCAAAAAGGAAGGCAACGTGAACTTTGGTAATTCTAATGACGATCAGGTGATTCTGCCGGTGAACTTTGCACGGAATTTCATTGACCTGAAGCGTGACAATCTTGGTGCAGCCATAATGGTAAGGGCTAAGCCTCAGGTAAGCAACGAGGAGCTCAGGGATGAACTTACCGGTATCATGCGTTCCGTGCGGAAGCTTAAACCTGGGGTGGAAGACGATTTTGCCATCAACGAAACCAGTGTGATTTCGCAGGGGTTTGACAGTCTTTTCAGCGTAATCTCGCTGGTTGGCTGGATCATTGGCGGTTTTTCCCTGCTGGTCGGCGGATTCGGCATAGCTAACATAATGTTTGTTTCGGTAAAGGAACGTACCGGGCAAATCGGGATTCAGAAAGCCATGGGTGCCAAAAACTATTTTATTCTTTTGCAGTTTTTGTTCGAAGCGGTGTTTCTCTCTCTGTTCGGCGGGATAGTAGGACTGCTGATAATCTTTGTAATCACCCTGGCCATTTCAGCTGCTTTTGATATGAATCTGATACTGACAGCCGGAAATATTATACTTGGTGTCAGCGTTTCGGCATTGATCGGGCTGGTGTCGGGTTTTATGCCTGCCTGGTCAGCTTCGCGCCTCGATCCGGTGGAAGCCATGCGGTCAACCTTCTGATTCTGCCGGCTCAGGGATGCAGGCCTTGCCGGATGGCAAAGGGCCTTAGGATTAATCTCCGGAATCACCTGCTTCATGGACATACCCGGCAACTGATCGCGATAACGCATGAGCACATGAACGCTTGAGAGGACGAGGCACGGCCTTTCGACGTGTTTCGTTCCGATCGCAATCGGATTCGCTCAACAACAACCGCTCAGAGGCCGGGACGAAGGACTATGGATGATGTATTGAAAACAAAAGAAAATAAGCACAAAATTCAATTTCCAAAGTAACTGAAACTAAACCTGAATACATAAACACCCGAACACCCGAACACATTAACACGTCAATGATATGCTCAACGACCTTACCGCCAATAGCTGGATAGAGTTGCAGGATTTGCTTTTTCGTGATGCATACGATCATCATCTGGGAAGATTCCGTTCCTCTTTTATTTTCAGGGGTTTGTCGGATGCGCGCTATGAGCTTAAAACAAGCCTGATGCGCCTTGAGGGGCCTTACAGTGAGCTGGAGCGGCATCTTTTACGCAACTTCAGGAAATATGCCCACCGGAATGCAGTGCCGGGTGAATCAGTGTGGAACCTGATGGCCCTTGCCCAGCACCATGGGTTGCCCACCCGCCTGCTCGACTGGACATATTCACCTTTTGTTGCATTGCATTTTGCCACGGCAAATCTGCAGAAGTTTGACATTGACGGAGTAATCTGGTGCGTGAATTACGTGAAATCCAGCGAGTTTTTGCCGGCTCCCTTGTACACTACTATAATGGAGGAAGGGTCCAACGTATTTACCCCACAAATGCTCGATACACAATGCAACTCTTTAAAGCAGCTGGATACCCTGCACGAAAGGCGATTTGTAATATTCCTCGAGCCTCCCTCGATGGACGAGCGCATCGTTAACCAGCATGCACTTTTTTCGCTGATGTCAGGTTCCAGTCTGCTGATGAACCACTGGCTCGAGGACCATCCCGAGCTTTTTTACCGCATCATTATCCCCGCTTCGCTTAAATGGGAGATCCGCGACAAGCTCGACCAGGCCAATATTACCGAAAGGGTGCTTTTTCCGGGCCTCGATGGCCTCAGCAGCTGGCTGAAAAGGCAATATAGCCCAAAGGAATTATCGGCAGACCAGCATTAATGGTTGATAATTTCCGTTTTTACTTTCAACCTGTTGATCTTTAAGCCCGGCAACCTGTTTATCCGGGCAAATCGGATTATCCTTTAATTTTTCCTTCCATCTTTACTTCAGAATCCCTAATTTTACCAATTGAAAAAATATAAAAATGCAGAAACGCTGGGTACTGAAAGCGCGGGGCAATCCCGATAAGGTTGCCGCTTTGTCCGCTGAGCTTGGGATTGGTCCTGTGCTGGCCGAGTTGCTGGTGCAGCGGGGGGTGAATACATTTGAAGAGGCGAAGGATTTTTTCAGGCCGTCGCTCAGTCAGCTGCATGATCCTTTCCTGATGAAGGATATGGATAAGGCGGTGGATCGCATCGTAAAAGCACTGGATAACAATGAGAAAATCCTCGTTTATGGTGATTATGATGTGGATGGCACCACTGCCGTATCGCTGGTTTATACGTTTTTGAAGGAGCTGGGGCATGAATCCCTCGATTTTTATATTCCCGACCGGTATTCCGAAGGTTATGGCATCTCTTTCAAGGGGGTGGATTTCGCGCATGACCAAAATTTCGGGCTGGTGATCGCTCTCGACTGCGGAATCAAAGCCATTGAAAAAATCCGCAAGGCCAATGAATACCAGGTTGATTTCATTATCTGCGACCATCACAGGCCCGACGATCATTTGCCCGATGCGGTGGCGGTGCTCGATGCCAAGCGTCCCGACTGCGATTATCCCTATAAGGAACTTTCGGGTTGCGGTGTAGGCTTTAAACTTATACAGGCCCTGGCTCAACGGCGGAACATCCCATTCGATAGTCTTTACAAATACCTCGACCTGGTGGTGGTAAGCATTGCATCCGACATCGTGCCAATCACCGGCGAAAACCGTATTCTGGCCTATTACGGACTGAAGCTGATCAACAGCAATCCCCGGCCCGGTTTCGAAGCCATATTGAAGTTCTCAAATATCAACAGGAAGCCTGGTGCCGAAGCCAGGCCTGTGGAGGAGCTGGAGCATAACGGCAATAACGGCGATGACACAGATTGTATTTTCACGCGGGAACTGACCATTTCGGATCTTGTATTTCTGCTTGGCCCCCGCATCAATGCGGCAGGGCGTATCGAAAGCGGCCGCAATTCGGTGGAGCTGCTGATCTGCAGCAACGCAGAGACTGCCGAAACCATCGGGCAGCAGATCAACGATTTAAATACCACCCGCCGCGACCTCGACTCCACCACTACCGATATGGCCCTGGATGCCATAAAAAATGACCCGCGATTGCTTAAAGCGAAATCTACGGTGGTGTATCATAAGGAATGGCATAAGGGTGTAATCGGCATAGTTGCATCCAGACTGATTGAGGTATACTACCGTCCCACCATTGTGCTCACCCATTCAAATGGACTGGTAACCGGTTCGGCGCGCTCGATCAAGGATTTTGATATCTATGATGCCATTGACGAGTGCAGCGACCTGCTCGAACATTTCGGCGGCCACAAATATGCGGCTGGTCTATCGCTCAGGCCGGATAACCTGGATGCTTTCAGAACGAAATTTGAAGGCGTGGTCGATCGTATATTCCCTGATGAAATGCCTTCTCCCGAGGTGGAAGTCGACCTGAAAATCAACCTGAATGAGATAGGGCCGAAATTTTTAAAGGTACTGAAACAGTTTGCCCCTTTCGGACCGGGCAATATGTCGCCGGTATTCCAGACCGATGGTGTGATTGACAACGGATACGGCAGGATTGTGGGTAAGAACCATCTGAAACTGACCATCGGCCACCCCGAAATCTCTTCATCGCCTTTCCCGGCAATCGCCTTTCAGCAGGGGGATCATTACCCTTACATCAGCCAGGGGAAACCCTTCTGCATCTGCTACCACATTGAAGAAAACGAATGGAATAATCAGAAATCCATTCAGTTGAATATTAAAGACATCAAAATTCCCGAAGCCGGGGAAGCCTGACCTTTTGTTTGCCAGCTTTTTCAGAAGTTCAGAAATGTTCTGACTACCAGATAGATTCCAAAAATAACCAGCAATATTCCGACAGCGTGGTTTATCATAATCAGGAATCGGGGCTTAAGATAATGTTTTAAGCGGCTGGCAACAACCACCTTGATCAGGTCGGTGGCAAAAATGGTAAGCAGGGTGCCGCTGAAAAATGCTTCAATGGCGCTTGAATCGGCATCGTGGCTGCTGCTAACGGTTACCATTGCAGAAATCCAGAAGATCCATACAAAAGGATTGGCGAAATTCAGAAAAAATCCTTTGAAAATATAGGTGAGCGGCCCAGGCATTTTTACTTCCATCAGGCTGTTGTCATCGTCAACATGTACTTTGCGCAGAAAGGTCACAATGCCGAATGCCACCAGAATAACTCCGCCAATAATTCCGAACATCAGGTAGTTGCGTTGATTGCCAAACACCTGTAATGCGCCCAGGTAGCAGAGCAGAACCAGAACGAGGTCGCTCAGGAATATCCCGGCTGCAAGCAGAATGCCTCTGTAAAGCCCTCTGTGAATGCTGGTCTGAATCAGCGAAAACATTGCCGGGCCAAGCATTATGGCCAGGGTGAGTCCCAGAATCATACCTTCAAGAAAAGGGTGCATATTACCTGATGGATGCGATTGTTTTTACTAGCATATCATTCATTAGCCAGATCCTGTAGCCGGTGCTTACCTCCGGCCTGAATTCATGGCCTGTTCCGGTAGCATTTGTCAAGAAATTCTTCCCAATGAAGATGCTTGTCATTTTTAATAACTCTCGGAAACTTGTGCTGTCCGCCTTCTTTTCCCAGTATCTTCATGTAATCATAGAAAAGCTGCAACGGCAGTATTTCTATCAGCACTTCGCGGATGGCGGCAATACGTTCCACGCGGTAGTCATCGTTCAGATCCTTCAGGTTCTGGTCAATGCGGTCGCGGATGGCTTTCACATCAAGGGCAGAAAGATCAGCAGGCGTCCCCAGGTACCATTTATGGGCAAACATGCTGTCATGTTTGATTCCGGCAACGGTAAATTCGGGTACGGGAATATTCATCTGCTCTTCGAGCAACTGTATTGCGCGGTTCATGTTTTCCTGAGAAAGATGCTCCCCGCATAGGTTGAGGAAATGCTTGGTCCTGCCCGTAATCACAATTTCCGATAAGGTCTTGCTGGTAAATTTGATGGTGTCTCCGATCAGATATCTCCAGGCACCGGCGCAGGAAGAAAGCACCAGGGCATATTCTCTCCCTTCCTCAACCTGATCAATGGTAAGGGTTTCGGCATCAGGCAGAAAATGGCCTTCATGATCGAAGTTTTTGTCGTTGAAGGGGATAAATTCAAAGAATATCCCGTTGTCGAGCACCAATTGCATCGCACTGGTATTGGGGCGCGACTGATAGGCAATAAAACCCTCCGAAGCAAGATAGGTCTCAATGTAAGTGATTGGCCGGGCCAGCAGCTTTTCAAATGTTTTGGCATAAGGGGCGAACGAAACACCCCCGTGAACGTAAATTGACAGGTTCGGCCAGACATCATGAATTGTCTTTACATTGTAATGTTTGATGATTCTTTCCATCAATATCTGCAGCCATGCCGGAACGCCGACGATCACACCGATATCCCAGTTCTTTGCATTCCTGACAATCTCGTCAAGCTTGGTGGTCCAGTCGCGCTCTTTGGAGATGCGTTTGCCTGGTTTATAAAAGTGCTGGAACCAGAAGGGAATATTTCCGGCTGTAATTCCCGAAAGGTCACCCTCGTAATAGGTACCGTTGAACTGCAGATGCGTGCTGCCGCCGAGCATCAGGATACCCCGTTCGTAGAAGTCGCGCGGGAAGTCATACCTGGCCAGCGAAAAGATCTGCCTTATGCTGGTTTTCTTGATCGCCCTGAGCATATCTGCCGTTACCGGGATGTACTTACTGGATGCTTCGCTGGTTCCCGAACTCAGGGCAAAATACTTCACCTTGCCGGGCCAGCTTACAAAAGCTTCTCCGTTCAGTGTCCGGTACCACCAGCGCTGATGAATGGCGTTGTAATCATGCAAAGGGACCTTTTGGCGGAATGCCTGAACGAAATCCTTCTGCCTGAGCATGTTACCAAATTCGTAGGTTTCGCCAAGTGCAGTGTACTGCGCCTCGCGAAGGAGCTTTTTTAGTGTAGCCCGCTGTTGCTTTTCGGGCGATAAACGCCTGATTTTCTCAAGAGGTATTTTACTGGGGAATTCTATCGCGCTCTTGATGATGGATCCAAGGATTGGCATTTGACGGTTTCTTTTATAAAACTGCAATTATCGGGATGTAAAATTAGTGTTTTTTTGATTGCTCATCAAACGCGGCTGCATGCCTGAATCACAAGGAAGTAAGATAAAACTTCCGTATGGTGGATACAGACCCGATGGGGTAATGTAAATGCACCCGGGTTGAGTATCACCGGAATATGCGCCGGTTCAGTTCCGGGGAGGGAAGAAATGCGGGTATTCCGGTAGATGAAATTCCGGATTTTTATTATAAATTTGAGAATGTTTCATAAGTATTCCTGACATGACCGTAAAAAGAACTATTTCAGCCATTCTGCGCCTGTTTGCAGGCATTCTGATTACCTTGCTGTTGTTGGTTGCAGGTTTTCTTGCCTGGCAAACCATCCGGGAGTTCAGTCCCGGTGAAATGATTCAGCTTCCTGTGGAAGGGCAGGCAGGAATTGTTCCCGATACGCTGACAATAACAACCTACAATATCGGTTATTGCGGCCTGGGCGCCGAAATGGATTTTTTTTATGAGGGCGGAAAGATGGCCCGGCCCGGAAGGGAACAATTATCGGTATATGAAGACGGCGTACTGAAAAGGCTGGAGACCTTTTCTGGTCATGACTTTATACTACTGCAGGAGGTGGATACATGTGCCAGAAGGAGCTGGTATTCAAATCAGTTGAAAATGATCACTGACCATTTCAGCGATTTCGACAGTTTTTTTGCGATGAACTATCAGGCGTGGGTTCCGCTGCCGGTCACCAATCCGATGGGAAAGGTCAGGGCAGGACTGGTCACCCTGTCAGGGCACATTCCCTCCGGTGCAGTTCGGTTTGCATTTAAAACAGGGTATTCCTGGCCAATGAGCCTCTTTATGCTGAAGCGGTGTTACCTTGTTACCAGGTATAATACGGGATTTGGGAACGAAATGGTACTGGTGAATACCCATAATTCGGCTTTCAGTGATGCTGCGGAGATCCGCAAAACCGAACTTGCCCAGCTCAGGGAACTGATGGAAACCGAATACGCAAAAGGAAATTTTGTATTGATCGGGGGCGACTGGAACCAGAATCCGGTGGGTTTCGACACCGCACGGTTGCTGCCGCAATACCTGCCAAAGCTGATCGAGCCTCCCATTCCTGATGATTTTCTTCCTGCCGGCTGGAAGTTTGCCTATGATCCCCGGCATAGCACCAATCGCGACGTGGATATTCCCTATACGGCAGGCAAAACCAAAACCACCCT
>ERZ795057.537-NODE-537-length-39400-cov-8.406735_pt1 | contig 39400 bp, 41 predicted proteins | sample MGYA00375141_ERZ795057 | MGnify/ENA primary metagenome ERZ795057 (study PRJEB30186, sample SAMN05720163) | activated sludge metagenome | isolation source: Anaerobic digester | place: Hong Kong | collected 2015-01-26 ...
ACACTTGCACTCCTGGCGCATGCCTTCACACGGGAAGCGGGAATCACGCTCCTGGACGAACCGACACAGTTTCTTGACCTTAAATCCCTTGCGCTCCTACACCGGACACTGGCCAAGAAGTCATCAGAGGGAGGGGGGACGATATTCATCTGCTCAAATGATATCAATTTCATCTTACAGTGCGCTGACAGAATTATTATTCTTTATCAGGGAGCGGTAGCAGAGGAAGGGAATGTATCAATTGTCACCGACGACCTGATACAGAAGTATTTCGGAATACGGGTAATTCTTTCAAAAAACATCTATAACGGCAAACCGGTGGTGCACTACTTCCCGGAAAATTAAGTGAAGTATTTAATCTTGGTCTGGCCCTCTTCCACGCTTCCCGCGAACAGGAGAAAGCTGTAAACATCCATCATCTCTGCAAGTCTCAGGAATTCCTCATTAGGTTGAAGGAATATTACTCTTGTTTCATGATCCTTGGCGTAAAATGACACGTCGACCAGGGTTGATAGTCCCGAGGAGCTGACCATGCTCACATTTTCAAGATTTATCAGGATGCTTTCTTTTTCAACCAGACGGAAGACAAGGGCCTTGAGAATTTCAGTAGACTGGGCGGTAAGACTTCCCGACAGATCGATTATTTTTACACCGTTGTTATCACGAAGAGAATAATTCAGCATTGTTTAATCTTCCGGATAATCAGCCCAGCATTTCCTCGAGAACCTGGTAAAGCATCTTCTCCTCTATCTGCTGGTTAAACAGAGGGTTGCCGATCCCCTTCAGGAGAATAAAATTGAACTTGCCGCCGGTGTTTTTTTTATCGTACTGGATGTGTTCAATGATCTCCTCAGGATTAAAAAGTATGTCTTTTCTGATCAGATCATAATTTTTAAAAATCGTATCCACCCGTTTGACATCAACATCCGTAAGCCAGCCCATCTTTCTGGAAACCGCAAGTTTAACCTTCATTCCCAGCGCAACGGCCTCGCCATGGGAAACATCTTTATAACCGAGAAGCGACTCAATGGCATGGCCGATTGTGTGGCCGTAATTCAATATCGCCCGTGCTCCGGTTTCTTTTTCATCCTGCTCGACAATCGAAGCCTTAAAAGACGCCGACTGGGTGATTAGCCTTAAAATAGTCGCGTCGTTTCTGATACTGTCAAAATCGTTTTCTTCAAAAATTCTCACTGTTGCCCTGTCGCCGATCAGCCCGTGCTTTAACGCTTCGACAAGGCCATTTTTAAACTCCGCATCATCAAGAGTATGAAGAAATGAGGTATCAGTAATAACCATCGACGGCTGATGAAAAGACCCCACAATGTTTTTTCCTGTTGAGAGGTTTACCGCGACCTTCCCCCCGATACTTGAATCAACCATGGCGAGCAATGTCGTGGGAACATGAATAACACGTATTCCGCGCATATATATTGAAGCGAGAAAACCTGCGAAATCTCCAACAACTCCGCCCCCGATACCTATCACGATGGACTTTCGTGTAAGCCCCTTTGCGAGAAAGTCCTCAAGAAACATCTCGGCATACCGGTAATTTTTATTTTCCTCACCATCAGCCATAAGGAATATTTCCGCCTCAGGAAGAGACTTCAATGCCGACTGAATGTACCGCTCGTGTATTTCAAAGACCGATGAACTGATTACCAGAGCAATTTTGTCGGCGTCCTGAATCTCTTCCTTTTCAAGAAACGATTCAAAAATTCTGTTTCCAAGATAAATCCAGTATACGGACTTTCCTGTTTTAACTGATATTTTGTCTATTTGTCCAGCCATATACTACCCAGATAAATATTATTAATATTTTTTTTCATGATAGATTTAAGTGAATCATTAATTGGCGGATACATGGAAATTTTTGAAAGCTCCTCAATTGAAAAAAAAGAATAATCATGGAGCCTCTCATCCTTACCCAGCCGATAAGCCCCTGAATTGAATGCACAGTGAAAACAAATATTGATAACATGCCGTTCACCCGACGGATCAATTGAATCAAACACGAGTAAAATCTCATGGTTCTCAACTGAAATATTCAGTTCCTCTAAAAATTCCCTTTTAAGGGCATCCGATAACGATTCTCCATAGTTGACACCGCCGCCCGGCAAAAGCCAGTATATATTATTTTCCTTTTTATGAGCGATAAGCAGCAGTTTATCATTTTCAATCAATATTCCAGCAACTCGAACTCTAACATCCTTGGATAGAGACATTAAATCGAAAGATCTCCTATTTCTATTTTTCTTAAAGTTTCCATGGCAGCATTCATTTCAGCTTTTCTTTTACTGCTTCCTTCTCCTCTATGAACTTCTTCACCATTTATAATCAGCCTTACGATAAATTCCTTGTTATGGTCGGGGCCCCGCTCCTCGACAATCTCATACACAGGCCTTTCTTTGTATTTTTTCTGGACATACTCCTGAAGGGTGGTTTTAGGGTCCCGGAGATAAGTGAGGCTGTCAATTCTTTCTATGTCCTTTTTCAAAAGGGCAAGAATGAATTTCCTGCACTCTTTCATTCCTAAATCAAGATAAATGGAACCGATAATCGCTTCAAGGGTGTTGGCCAGTATTGACGCACGGTCCCTTCCTCCGCACTGTTCCTCACCCCTGCCCATCTGAATGAAACGGCCAAGATCCAGACGTTTCGAAACTTTTGCAAGAGTGACTTCTGATACTACTGCGGATTTTATTTTTGCGAGGTTCCCTTCTTTGTAATCCTCAAATCGTTTATACAAATACTCATTTACCACAAGAGCCAGGACTGAATCGCCAAGATATTCGAGGCGCTCGTTGTCCTTGGCGTGAAACCCTGATTCATTAACATACGAACGATGAGTAAGAGCCCTGTTTAAAAGACTTTTATTCTTGAATTTAACACCTATCAGAGACATTAATTTCTCGAGCTCGCGATACCTGTGTCTCTTTGCCTTTTTATTGTCGTCACTAGTGGTTTTACTGTTTGCAGATACCATAATCTCTAGAGTTTTAAACGTATATAGCTGACCACGTCATTAACCGTGATCAGTCTTTCCGCGTCTTCCTCCGGGATGTCTATTCCGAATTCACTTTCAAGGGCCATGACCAGTTCAATAGTGTCAATTGAGCCTGCGCCCAGGTCATCAATAATCGATGCATCGGCAGTTACCTGTGATTCGTCTACATCAAGCTGTTCACAGATAATTCTTCTCACTTTTTCAAATTCAATATCCATCAATTTCCTCCGGAAATTAAAACCATGAACCGAATGTAAATAACATACGTTTATGGAGCGAGACCCTAATCATTATCGAGTGATAATGGATACTTGTCAAGATATAAACAAAAAGGGCTGCCAGCAGGCAACCCTTTTTAGAAAACATAATAACTGAATAACTAAATTTATTCTTTGATTTTTACCTTCTTTTCAATAACCAACTCGCCCTTGTAAAAACCGCATTCGGGGCAGACCCTGTGGGGCATTGTATAGGCGCCGCATTTGGGACACGGTCTCAGGTTCGGAACACCAATGGCATCATGGGATCTTCTCATTCGAGATTTCGATTTTGATTTGCGTCTCTTTGGTACAGCCACAGCTAATCTCCATTACTAAAGTGATAATAAAAAAGTATGGTGGATTTTGATTATCAGATATTTTATGTCAACATTTTTATTTAAATTTTTTCAACTCCACCAGACGGTAGCAAATTATTTTTAGGGCCAACCGTTTCATAACACATTTTGTTGTCATCCCGGTTTACCGAAGGTAATACCGGGATCTCATAGAAAATATTCATGAATTTATCGCATGAGATTCCGGTATTTGCAAGCATCGGAAGATGCAAAACCGGAATGACAAAACTACGTTACCCTCAAAATTATACTGCTACCCCACCAGACTATTCAGCACTGCCCAGAAGAAGGAGGCTTTTTTTAGCCATTCGGGCAAAACTTGATTGAGGATAACCTGAAATCAACCTGTTATAATAATCCCTGGCTCCGGCAACATCTTTTTTCTTATAATAAAGGGCTCCCATATTGTATAAAACCTGCTCAGTCAGGATACTTTCACTATTGTCTTGGGTAAAATCAGTATAAATCTTCAGAGCCTCATCCAGCTCGCCGATTTCTTCTGCTGCAACTGCAGCCTTGACATAAGCGAGTTGAACGAACAGGCCAGAAGAAGATTTATCAACAAACGTCAGCAGGTTTTTCTTCGCTTTTTTATACTGGCCGTCGTCAAAATAAATATTACCCATCAGATAATACGTTGTATTGTGGTGGAAACCGATTCTGCTTGTGGCTGCCAGGTCATCCAGCTCCTTGACTATATCCCGTATGGCTTCCTTATCTCCCGAATCTGCCGCCTTGCGGTACTTGGTGAATATTTTCTCAAACCTGACCTGGTTATCAGTCAGGGCCGAATCAATATAAACCGACAGGGCTATAGCGAAGACAATAAGTGCCAGGAATCCCAGCATTGCCCGTAAAAAAACTTTCCGATGTTCACGGGCCACGTCCCTCGCTTTCATGAGGGTATTTTCTATAAGATTTCTTTCGATGACAATCTCAGGTCGCCTTGTTCTTTTTGCCATGTTATTCCTCAAGTTTCAAATCAACAAAATCACCCAGAGTGACTCTGCCCGGACTGGACTGCTTCATTATCTTTTCCAGTTCTTCTTTTTCGGAAATGATCTCGTAATTCTTTATGCTCAACGACAGTCTTCGCTTTTCAACATCAACCCCGAGAACAGTAGCACCGATGGGATCGCCTATTTTAAAGTGATCCTCAAGATTTTCAACTCTTCTTCGGGATACTTCAGAAATATGAACAAGCCCTTCAACATCATCCTCAAGCTTGATAAACAAACCAAAGGGAGTGATCCCGGAAATGACTCCATCTACTTTTTTCCTGGGGGGATATTTCTCACTGATCAGTTCCCACGGAGATTTGGTAAGCTGCTTGACGCCACAGGAAATTTTCATTTCTTTCTTTTTGATATCAAGAATTTTGAATTCAATTTCATCGCCGATCTTATAAAGATGATGAAGGTCTTTATTGTCATCATCCCATGAGACATCCGAAATATGGATCAGTCCATCTATATCATCCTCAAGTTCGACAAAAATCCCGAACTTGACGATTTTTTTGATTTTCTTTCTATAAACCGATTCAACAGGAAAACGCTCATCAATGGAATCCCAGGGGTTGGGCTGTGTCTGTTTGAGTCCGAGAGTAAGCTTTTTTTCAACGGGATTTATATCAAGAACCATGACTTCAAGTATCTGGCCCTTTTCAAGGTAATCCTTGACATTGACATTATTTTTTGTCCATGATATATCACTGTTGCTCAGGTATCCTTCAATCCCGTCTTCAATTTCAATAAAAGCGCCATAGGTCGTTACAGTAACGACGGTGCCGTTGACTATATCTCCTGAAGAATATTTCCCCTCCACGAGTTTCCACGGATCTTCGCTGAGCTGCTTTAGTCCAAGAGAAATTTTACCTTCTTCCCTGTTTATATCGAGGATGATAAATTCTGTTTCTTCACCGAGTTTTAAAAGTTTTCTCTGTTTGAAAACTTTTTTCCAGGTCATATCATTCCGGTGAAGCAGGGCATCAATACCCTCCACTTCGATGAAAGCGCCGAACTCGACGAATTTTACCACCTTCCCCGTTATTTTATCACCGATTTTATATTGTGAAGAAAAATGCTCCCACTTCTTACTGTTTTCCTGATCAAGATAATCTTTTCGTGAAACAATTATTGTTCTTTTTTTGTCATCAACGCTCTTTATGAAAAAATCATATAAATCTTCTGTTGTTGTTTTCCCTTTAAGGTCGGCAGTAAGAGAAAATGGCAGAAAAGCAGACACTCCCTCGCAATCGACAAGTTTGCCCTTGTTTATTGAATTGACCACCCTGCCCTTAACCGTTAAATTCCCTTCACTGTATGATTTGATGAACTCCTGCCAGCGTTTCTCAAATTCAGCAGCCTTATGTGAGAACTGGTACATGCCGTCTTTCATCCTTTTATGCTTCAACATTACATTGACGACTTCGCCCACTTCAGGCTTTTTATCGAATTCCTCAAGAGGAATCCTTCCGTCAGACTTGGTTCCTACATTGACATAAACAAACTCTGAATCTATGGTAACAATTTCACCGGGAACGATCTGCCCTGTCACAATTTCTTCCAATGCTGAATCAGCAACATGTTCCATATCAATGGTTTCATTAAATTCCTGTGGCATCTGGTCCATGGATACAACCCTCAAATATATTTAAAGCCAACCCCTATTGTTCATCATCATTAGTCAAGATTTTGAAGCAATATTCTCCTTAATGAAAATAGTAATGTTTTCATTATTTTTCTGGCATGAAGCAAAATTGCTGAAAAACGGTTTAATCATCTCAGTGATCCCCAAGAAGAGGTTTTACCAGGGTCTTTACCTTTTCTATTACTTCAGATTTAGTCATCCCGCTTGTATCAACATAAAGGGCGTCATCCGCCTGCCTGAGAGCACCAAAAGGTCTTCTTCTATCCTGCTCATCCCGAAGTATAATCTGTTTTTTGATTAGATTTTCGTCAACATTTTTTCCCATTTCTTTATATTCATTGACCCTCCTGGAGGCCCTGATATCTACCGAAGCGTCGAGATAAATCTTTAAATCAGCATCCGGGAAAACCACGGTGCCGATGTCCCTTCCATCCATTATTACCGAACCTTCACGCGAAAAGCTTCGTAAAAGGGTATTGACAAAATTTCTTACGTCAGGGCTGTCGGAAACACGTCCAATATGCCGGGTAATTTCCTCGCTTCGAATCAGGCTTGAAACGTCCTTACCGTTTACAACAGTCGCGCATGATCCGTCATCATGAAAAGTCTGACTGATTGAACAGTCTTCAAGCCCGCCCTTAAAATCGGCATCCATGCCAGCTTCGCTGGTAAGAAAAAACCACGTCACCGAGCGATACAATGCTCCCGAATCAATATACTGGAGCCCCAGGTCGGATGCTACTTTTTTCGCTACACTGCTCTTGCCCGATCCCGCAGGGCCGTCTACGGCAACCTTTATTCTTTTCATCAGGTCATTTCCTCTTTAATCGATTTAACCGTTACAAAAAAATCGTACAGGGCGGACAAATCATCCCCACTTTGAAGATACCTTTGTTTAAAGGTTTCCAGTTCATCAATAAACGAGTCAAGCGCTTTCAGAATATTGCCGCGGTTCATGGACACAATATCACGCCACATATCGGGAGACCCCGAAGCTATCCGTGTCATGTCTTTTAAACCGCTCCCGATAAAGGGAGAAATGGCTGAAACCTTTTTTCCGCTGTCGTAATCACTGAGCAGTTTCACCATAAGGCATGCGGTAATATGAGGGAAGTGACTGGTATGGGCGACCTTTTCATCATGGCTTTCAGCATCGGTCCTGATGATCTTTGAACCGAGCACCTTCCAGAACTTTTCCACCCGGTCGATCATCGCCCGGTCATTTTTTTCAGTAGGTGTTATAATTACCCATGCATCACGGTAAAGATCGGCATCACTGTAAGCATAACCCGCTTTTTCAGATCCGGCCATCGGATGGCAGGCAATGAACTGGCCGACACGGGCGACATCGTCCGTCTGCCTGATTATTTCATTTTTCACGCTGCCGACATCAATTACAGCGGCACCGGTGTCCAGGTCAGGCCGCTGAAGCAGGTCCCGTAATATCTCAACCGATTTGACAACAGGAGTGCAGACAACAACAAGGTCCCTGTCTTCAAGGGATATTGAATCAAGAGCGCCGATCTCATCAACCGCGCCATCATTAAGGGCCGGAGCGAGCTTCGCCATATCCCTTCCGTATGCGCTCACCCTGGCATCAGGAATATATTTTTTAATACTTTTACACAACGATCCGCCCAGCAGACCGAGCCCGATAACCGCGATGTTTTTAAACATGATTATACTGCCGTGATGAAGAATATAACAACGGCGCGCATGTCCGTGTTGTAAAAATTATTGGAAAGATTAAGCACCCGCCCCTGAATGTTACCTGGCATTAATTACCGACCGGGTATGAACCGAGAACTTTAAGATAAATTGAATCGTTCCTGATTTTTGCGAGCACATCATCGACCTCCCTATCATCTCTGTGTCCGAGGAAGTCAATGAAAAAATTATACTCCCACATCTTTTTCTTGTCGGGCCTTGACTCGATCTTGGTCATATTGATCCCGCTCTTGTTGAAATGGTCCAGTATTCCCAGCAGCGCGCCAGGCCTGTCCTTAATTGAAAAAACAATGGAAGTTTTATCCTTTCCCGTTGGCCGGGACTGCTCCCTTCCGATGATAAAAAACCTGGTATAGTTCTGGCGCGAATCCTCCACATGTTCAGCGAGGATGTTGAGATTATACAGTTCAGCCGCGAGCGAGGACGCCAGCGCCGCAGAGCCCGGCTCGTGCGATGCCATGTCCGCCGCGCGCGTCGTTGAATCAACGATACAAATTTCAGCCTCGGGCAGATTTTTACGCAGCCACACCCTGCACTGGCCGAGAGGCTGCGGATGAGTGTAAATTTTCTGCACTCGGTTCAGGTCGCTTTCCTTTGAAAGAAGGCTGCATGAGATGCGGATGAATTTTTCCGCGATGATCTGCAGTTCGGTCTCAATCAGCTCGTCAAGCGTGTAAGTGACCGCGCCCTCCGTGCTGTTTTCTATGGGAACAATGCCGAAATCAGCCTTGGAAAGCTCTACATCATGGAACACATCCGATATTGTTTTCACCGAGATACTGTCTATGGCCGGGCCGAAAAAATCCATCATTGCCTGATTTGAATACGTCCCTTCAGGGCCCATGTACGCGACCTTAACGGGCCTGACCAGTGAAAAAACACCGGAAAGAATATCACCGTAGATCCTTTTTATAATATCTGCCGAAAGGGCGCCCCGGTAACTGGAATCGATGTAATCAGAAATTTCACGCTTTAACGAGACGAAATGCCCTCCGATAGAATCCTTCCTGGCTTCAAATGTCTTACGATACATATCGGCCCGCTCGTTCAGCAGGGCGCAGAGATTCTCATCAATACCGCGATCGTTTTTCATCAAGCCTGTTCCTCGCTATCAAGAGAAAATTCTTTTATTTCGGAAAGCCTTGGCAGGTCAGAGAGCTTGTTAAGACCGAAATATCTGAGGAACTCGTCGGTCGTTCCGTAGGCGAGCGGCCTGCCGGGAAGCTCTTTGCGGCCCACGGGTTTCACCAGATTTTTTTTCATTAAATTGGCGACCATCATGCGGGATGAAACGCCCCTGAGCTCGTCGATATCGGCAAGAACGATAGGCTGGTTGTAGGCGACTATTGACAGGGTTTCAAGCATCCCCTTTGACAGGGTCTCTTTTTTTCTGAGGCCCATGGCCCGACGTATCTGGTCTGCGAATTTCGCGTTTGATACAAACTGGAAACCGTTTGATATCTCAGCAAGGCGTATTCCTCCGTCGCGTTCTTCATATTCATCGATCAGAGAATCGAGTATTATCTTCGCATGGTCGGCATCTACGGAAAAATTTTTTACAAAAAATGAAAGAGGAAGAGGCTCATTGCCGAGGAAGAGCACGGCCTCGAAAAGGCCCCTGATGTAATCATCTTCGTTTATGCTGTCGTCGGACTCGTCTGCTTCACTCTCGCCCGCGCTTTCCCCTTCGGAGGCTTCAGTGGCATCCGGCACAACGCCCGAAGCCCGGTCGCGCTCTTCATCAGCGGTTTCGCTGTTTTCATCTTCACGGATATCGTTTTCTTTATCCATTATTCCTCTGATTTTATTTCATCAAGAATAAAATTTCTCAGCACGCGAATATCACCGAAAATCCTGTGCTGAAGGATTTTTACTATTCCTGTTTTTGTCATCTCAAGAATCGCCAGAAATGTGGCGACTATTTCGGCCCTGGAAGGACGCAATGAGAAAATTTCATGAAAGACAACCACGTCCCTCTCTTTAAGCAGCGAGGTGATGTGTTCGATCCGGTCGCTGACCAGTATCTCGTCAAAAATAATTTCTTCCTGCTCAATCACCGACTGGGACTCTATGACATCCGCGAACGCTTTAAGCAGGTCGAAGAGGGAAACTTCAATATATTCATCGGTACCGATGAGTTCTTCTACATCATTATCCCGTGTATAAATATCAGCCCTTGTTTCGTAAAGCTCCCTGAGCTGGACTGAGGCCTTTTGAAATTTTTTATATTCGAGAAGTTTAGCGATAAGTTCCGGAGGAAGGGGCGGGACAAAATATTCATCCTCCATGTCTCCGGAGGGAAGAAGCGCCTTGCTTTTATAATATAAAAGTTCCGATGCCATCCAGATAAACTCGGTGGCTACTTTCACGTTAATGCTTTCCATGACTTTAAGGTAACTTATATACTGCTCGGTTATCTGTGAAAGCGATACCTCGGTTATATCAATTTTTGCCTTTTTGATCAGGTCCCAGAGCAGGTCAAGCGGACCCTCAAAATTATCAATATGAAGGATATACCGGTCATCAGATTCGGGAGTTGTGGCGGTGTTTATATCTTCCTGCATGACAGTCCGCTTCACTATATGATGATATTCCTGATTTGTAGGTTTATTGCGCCAGAAAAAACCCCTATGCTGTTAAGGGCGTCTGCTCTTTAGACTGGCAACCGTAAAAAAAATCAATAAAAAAACCCCGCATTCAGAAAAAAGAATGAAACGGGGTCCTTTCTGCGTATTGATAACGGGTGATCAACCCAGCGCTTTCTCGGCGGCTTTCTGAAGCCTTTCAGGAGGAAATGGTTTTACCACAAAGTCCTTAACTCCAAGCTTAATTGCCTTTGTTAAAAGGTTTTCCTGGCCCAGGGCCGTAACCATGATTATCTTGGCAGAAGGATCAATGGTCAATATTTCTTCAGCCGCTTCGATCCCATCCTTCTCTCTCATTGTTATGTCCATGGTTACCAGTTCCGGTTTGAGTCTTTTATATAATTCAACAGCCTCATTTCCATTTTCAGCTTCGCCGACAATCTCATGTCCGGCAGGAACAAGAGCGTCTTTTACCAGTGTTCTCATGAATTTCGCATCATCAACGATTAAAATGGTAGCCATTGTCAATCTCCCCGTATTATTTTAACACATTCTGTCATATATTCATAGTTATAAGTCTGATCAATATTACCAAATGGAACTTTAAAAAGCAATTAAAATAATAATCTTATTATAGTCTTTACTTAAATATGTTCAACAATTTTTTTTGTTATTTCATGCAAGGGCACTATTTCATGTACTGCCCCTAATTGGACAGCGACCCGGTTCATGCCGAACACAACTGATGTTTTTTCATCCTGTGCTATCGTGTAGCCGCCTTTCTCGTGTATTTTCAGCATTCCTTCCGCGCCGTCCCTGCCCATACCGGTCATGATTACTGAAACACACTCTTTCCCGGCACTTGCCGCCATTGAATTAAAAAGGACATCGATGGAAGGACGATGTCCTGACACCTTGTCGCTCTGGTATACCCGCAAGTACCGATTCCCCTCTTTCCCTTCAACCGCGATATGAGAATGCCCGGGCGCGACAAAACCATGCCCGGGGAGCAGTTTATCGCCGTCTTCGGCTTCCTTAACCTTAAGTGTCGAGTTGTTGTTCAGCCTCTCAGAAAAAGCCCTGGTGAAGCCTTCAGGCATATGCTGTACAACAACGACCGGTGAGGGGAAATTCTCCGGGAAATCCTGAAAAACCCTGAGAAGGGCCGAGGGCCCTCCGGTTGATGTTCCGATACCCACGATCCGGGAACTGGTGCTTCCCTTTTCAAATATTTTTCCGGCTGAGGGTTTATCCGATTTTTTTAGTTTCTCTGCAGATTCAGGCTGAACATTTTCACTTCCGACCCGGACCCTGGACCCTGCCACATTTTTAACTTTTGATATGAGCAGGTCGCCGAGTTCTTCATTCGATAATGTCAACACGGATGAAGGTTTGGGAACAAAATCAACGGCCCCCATATCAAGGGCCTTAAACGTCGCTTCGGCGCCGTACTGGGTGAGCACGCTCATCATGATAACCGGTTTCGGCTTGATCGAAACGATTTCTTTCAGCGCGGCAAGCCCGTCCATGATGGGCATTTCAATGTCCATGGTAATGACATCCGGATCAAGCTGCTGGGCTTTAATTACGGCTGATTTTCCGTTATTAGCGGTACCGACGACTTCGATCAGGGGGTCGCTCTGGAGGATATCGCTTATAACTTTTCTGAACAGTGCCGAGTCATCAACAATCAAAACTTTAATTTTATCAGCCATTTGACCTCAAACGCGACACCAGTGTTTTAAGCGAATCGGCTTCGGGGAGAAGGAGCAGGTTCCCGATTATATTATCATCCTCAAAATAAAATGCCGTATCCATGATGATCGCATAATCATTGCTCATATTGTGCATGACAAGGATCGAATCGATCACCGATTGCATATAATCATGGACTATCGTCGGCACGCTCGGTTTTATCACCAGGCCTGATTTTTCAGCAAAAACATTGATGACTGATGAACCGATTATATTGGTCAGCTCTTTCAGGGCTGACTCGCCGTCTTCATCCATCTCTCTTGTTTCGCTGGTGCTTGTCCCGTAAAGCATGTCTATCAGTGAAAAGCCGACATCTTCATTCAAAATAAAAAGCAGGGTCCCTTTTGCGTCACCCAGGATGGGCAGCATGACGCCGATATAAGCGCTGTCGATATCGCCAAGGTAATCCGGAATATTCTCGATTGGTTTAACCGCGACTTCAGGGATTGAAAGGTCGACCCTTTTATTCAAAATTTTTGACAGTGATTCAGCAGAATTGGTCGCGCCGACATTCGCAATGAGCTGAAACTCATTAATGTCTTCCTTCGAAACTTCGAGAGCGTTTCTCATATGATCAGTTGGAGAGCCGCCCTGCATGGTCGAAACTTTATCTTTCAATTCTTTTCTGAAATCACTGAGCACATTTTGGACCTGCTCTTTTATCTCATCGTCACTTTTAACGGCTGACGGTGATTCCTCTTCGACAGGCTGAAACTCGTCTGCAGAAAGTTCCTGATCAGCGGCGACTTCTGCATCCTTTGGCCCTGGAACTTCATCTTCGCTTACTGATTCCGGCATCGTCTCCTTCTCAGCGGTAGAATCATCTGCAGGTTTTTTTGCCTCAATAGAGGCAGCATCTTTCTTTTCAAGTTTGCTTCTATCATATAAAGACTCTTCTTTCCTTGCGGTAAGAATGTCTTTATCAAACTCGGCTTCCGCAGGCTGCTTTACTTTTTCCGGTTCGGGTTTTGGTTCAGTGTCAAAAACAAAATAGCGCTGGTCTTTTATTACCTTTTCCGGCTCTTTAACTTTAGCGGCCGGTTTTTCTTCTTTCTTTTCATCCCTCTGCTTAACCTCTTTTTCCATTACTTCAGGGGACACCACTTCAACAGAAGCTGACTCTATTGAATAGGATTCTTTATTGAAATGCTTCAATTTTTCCTGGTCCGCTATCACCTTGTTGATCATCGATGAAATATCAAGAATCAGGCATATACTTCCATCACCAAGGATCGATGCGCCCGCAAGGCCGTCAACGGTCATATAATTCTGCTCAAGAGATTTGATAACAATCTCCTGTTTGCCTTCAAGGTAATCAACAATCAAACCAATTTTTCTGTTGCCGAAACCGACAACGACAACCGGCATCTTCTGTTCTTTATAGAGGGCGCTGGGAATGCCGACAAACTCATTTAACCTCAACAGGGACAAAATTTCACCACGCAGGTTAATGACTTCATGCCCCTCTATGGTCGTAATATCTGATTCAGATATTTTTATAGTTTCAATAACATCGGAAAGAGGGATTGCATACATCTCTTTCTGTACTTTGACCATAATTGCCGGAATAATGGCAAGGGTCAATGGAAACGCCAGAACAAAACGGGTCCCCATGCCAAACTCAGTTTCAATGGAAACACTGCCGTTTAACTCATTGACGATTTCCTTCACGACATTCATTCCCACTCCCCTGCCGGAGACATCGGTAATTTTAGTTGCAGTTGAAAAACCGGGAGTAAAAATTATGTTATAGATGTCACTATTATCCATATTAGCGAGCATTTCAGGCGTGACAAAGCCCTTCTCAACGGCCTTGCGCTTGATAACATCAGGATTAAGGCCCTTGCCGTCATCGCTCACTTCCACGAAAATCTGGTTCCCGCCCTGATACGCGTTGAGGGTGATATAAGCAACTTCACTTTTCCCGAGCTTTTTTCTATCTTCCTGAGTTTCAATGCCGTGATCAACAGAATTCCTGATCAGATGCATCAGCGGCTCACCGATAGCGTCAATGACCTTTTTATCAAGCTCGGTATCTTCTCCTTTGGTAATGAGTTCAATGTTTTTGCCGAATTCTTTGGTAAGGTCCCTTACCAGCCGGTTAAACCGGGAAAAGACCTGCCCGATCGGGACCATCCTTGTTTTCATGATCCCGGTTTGCAGATCCTTGGCGATCCGGGACATTTGCTCCATTCGGTTTTTAAACTCGTTGATTATTGTTTTCTCTTCACCGAATTTACGTATTTCTTCATAGAGTTTATAAAAACCCGAATTGGCGATAACAAGCTCTCCGACATTATTTAACAGCTGATCAAGTTTATCAACACTCACCTTCACGGTTCTGAGAGGCGGAACCTTGCGCTTATCATGGTCAGCTGTTCTGGCCTCATGAATTTCTTCCACTTCATGGTCTTCATCTTCATCAGGTTCAAAATCAGTGTCCGTGTAGGCAGCCTGTTCCTCTTCTGAAGATACGGGTCCGGGTTTAAAAGGTTTCTCCTGCACCTCACCGACGAGAAACGTCTCACCGCCGCTGAACTTGAGAACAGACTTATTGTCCTTCTGGGTCAAACTGACATTCTTTATATCAATACGATAAACGAGGTCAATGTCACAGGCGTTCTTGATATCCTGAAGAGTTTTCGATGAAAGAAGCACGACCTTGAAAACATTGCTCATATCATCATCACTGAGATCCTGAGCAGGAGGCGTGGTCTTTATCAGGGTACCGATGCGTCCGAGGTTGCCCAGGACGAGCTGGGCCTTGACCCATTTCATCTGCGCGGTCTTGTCAATAAAAACGGTAATTTCACTGCAACTCTGGCCTTCCGACAGGCCCTGCTTTATCGCAGACATTTCAGACGCACCAATTACTGTTTTGGGAATTTCCTCCGTTTCTTCGGTTTCACCAGCTGAAACAGCTTCTTTCTTCTGAGTCTGGCCTTCCTTGGTTTTCTCACTCACTGCTTTTATCCTGTCAATAATCCAGGTGAGGTCCTGTGTTGGCTCTTCACCGGCGGCAACTGAATCAATAACCGAATTTATTTCATCAAAACACTTGAATATGACATCAACTATTTCAGGCGACACGCTCATGGTCTTGTCCCGAATTCCCTGCAGCAGGTTTTCCATCTTGTGAGCCAGATCGCTCAAATCGTTCAAACCTACAAATGCCGCAGAACTCTTCAGTGAATGAGCAGCCCTGAAAATATTGTTGATGATATCTATGTTATCAGGATTTTTTTCGAGCTCAAGAAGGTTCTGATTCAGCTCCTGAAGCTGTTCATCCGCTTCCTCAAGAAATATGTCTTGATATTCTCCCAGGGAAAATGCCATACGATATGTGCTCCTGAATAAAATTAAAGAGGTGTTTGATCCCCTTATTTAACTTCGTCTTCTTTTTTCTCTATAAAAAGCATATTGCCGAGATTAAGAATTACAATCAGGCGGTCTTTCAGCCTGCCGATCCCTTTAATAAACTCTTCAGAAACGCCCTCAATAAGTTCAGAAGGCTCATCAACATGACTTTCCGGCAAACGAACAACCTGATACACATTATCGACAAGAAGGCCAACCTCCTTATCTTCACTTTCAATAACAATAATGCGGGTTAAGTCAGTAATTTCACCAACCTGCAGACCAAAGCGTACTCGAACATCAACAACGGGGATGACGTTTCCGCGCAGATTGATCACCCCCCTGATAAAATCGGGTGTATTGGGAAGACGCGTAATATCAGGATATCTTAAAATCTCATGTACCGCAAGGATATCAACACCATATTCAACATCATCGAGGAGGAAACTGACAATTTGAAGGATCTCCCCTTCTCCGATAAAATCCTCTTCCTCCTGTCCGGTTTCGACCTCTATCAGGTCATTATCTCCACCCCTCTGTTTGCTCAACAGCTCATTAATGTTCATAATTCACCCGCAAAAATTATAGATGTAAATGACACATCAGGAAAAAATTTCTCTAAAAATAAGAATAAAAGAAAAGCCAGAGTTTTCAAGCACTTTTTACTCAGGAGATAAAATAATAGTTCCGCAGCAGTGGCCGGCATAAAAAAAAAGCCGCCCTGCAGGCGGCATTACTCTATTGAAAGAATATCAAATCTTATTTAGCACGATAAGCCCTTTTTTCGAAGATACAAGGTACATTTTATTTTCTGAAACAGCAATTTTTTCAGTCAATATTGATGGCACGGCAAGAGACCAGAGCACTTCACCTGAATCCCTTGCTACGACGAAAATAGTATTATCGCTGGTGAAATAAAAATTCCTGCTGTCTTCAGCATACCGCGGCGCCACAGAAGTTCCCAGTTCGCGCTCCCACATCGGCCTTCCGGACAGGTTCAATCTGGCAAAATAACCGTTACTGTACAGAACATAAACAGATTTTTCGTCTACCGACAAACTGGACCTGCCGGCTTTTTTACTCGCATAGGTCCACTCAATTGTATCTCCGCTGTAATTATAGTTATATATATTACCCGATTTTGACGCCAGGTAAACGGCATCATTGCTGACTGTCATGGCACTTATTTCATCGTTAAACAGTACTTTTCTCTTTTCTGCTCCGGTTTCGCTGTTCAGCCCTATAAGCCATCCCTTTTCAAGTGCCAGGAAAAGTGTTGTGCCCCGCACAAAAGGAGGGACAGCGATTGAAAGCGGAAGGTTTTTTTCCCAGACTTTATTACCCATGAGATCTATTTTATATACAGTTGCCTTATCCGTTACGACAAAAAGATTTCTTCCGAAATTGGCCATGCTCATGCTACCTTTAACCGGGCCGTCAAGATGACGTTCCCATACGATCCGGCCACGGTTACAATCACAGGCGGCGATCATGCCGTCAGCGGTAGTCACATAAAGGATGTTGTCAGAATAATACGGCATGCCGGAAAGCTTCTTATTGAAATCAATTGACCACTTTATTTCCTTCAAATCAGTTGCGGCGATCAGGCACTGGTCGTCAACCGTTACCAGCTGTCCACGGGTAGGATTATAAAAAATATATTCGGACTGAAGATGCGACACCCAGGTATAATACGGGTTTTTTTTCGCATCAAGCTTTATGGCAACTTTCTGCAACTGGTCCATGATATCTACATCAAAGCTTTTATTTTTATAACCGTCTGCGCTAATATCAAAATGATGTTTTCCTTTTGTAATATAGACAGAACCGTGTTTCTTTTCCTGCCCGTCTACGATAATTGAAGCATTCGCGGGCGTTACCTGAACCATTACCGGGACAAGATTGAAAGTCCCGTCCTGAGCCCCGATGCCAATAACAAAATCCATTACGCCGGATGACGCAGCTTTTTTATCAGCTGCAATAACACCTTTAACAAGTCCCGGAAGTTTCTGTCGGCCCGAAAAATCCGTCCCCCTTACCAGGCAGGATGTTCCCTCTTCAAGGATAAGGGACTGCTTCCTGCTGTCATCTCGATAAACGATTGCTTTATCATCACCTTTTACCGCATCATTGATAAGCCGCTTAACTTTAACCTTCCCTTCAAAAACATCATAGCGGGCCTGATTGCCGGAATATTCTACCGTAAAAACAGTTCCCCTCACCTCACATGATGAAACCGGAGTGCCCACTGCCACCGAATCATTCTGGTTAAGTTTCATAACATGGAAATATGCCACTCCCTTTGCCAGGGTCATGGCAATTGATCTGCTGGTGTCTAACGCAACTGTATCAAGAATGATTTCAGAATTTTTATTAATCCTGAACCGGACAAAATCATTGATCGTTACATCGGCACTGGAGTCGTTCTCAGCGAAGAGAACATCACCCTGTACGACCGGTGTTCCATTAGTGAGATACAGGGTTCGGTTCCCGCGGATAATTTTTACATTTCCGGTAACCGCATAGGCTGCGCCCTGTTCAGCCGGTGGAGTAAAAATAGAATATTTCAAGGCAAAAGCAAAAACTATGACCAGAACCGCGGCTATGCCGGCGAAAACAGGCCTGCTTAAAAAATCGGTAAGATTAATATTCCGGCGAGTCTTTTCAGTGAATTTTTTTTTGAAAGAATACTCCGAAAGGGAAAACTCGCGGTCCCCGTCTTTCTCGGGATAAGACAACGCGGCATTCTCAAAAAAGCCCATCAGCTTATCAATATTAATTGAAGCATCTTTCTTTTTCGAAGCATACGCCTCAAGAATATTTTTTATTTCTTTTGCAGTCTCTTTCATCAATATCGCACTCCCTAAATAACATCCTTCTCCTTCAAATAATGAGCTATCTTCTCAACCGCTTTTTTCATCCTCCACTTCGCTGTCCTCTCTGAACAGTGCAATATCTCGGATATCTTCGAATAACGAACTCCCTGATCAAAACGTAAAATAAAAACATCCCTGAATTTATCGTCAAGATGATCAACAGCACGGTTAAACTCCTTCATATCGCTTTCATTAATGAATGTCTCCTCCGGAGAAGGACTTTTTTCCTCTGAATCAAGCAATCTGAATTTCTCCCTTTCAATCAGCGTTTCACTCTTTTTATTTCTTTTTATATAGTTCTTACTGCAATTTATTGCTATCTGGTAAACCCATGATGAAAATGCCATCTTTATATTAAAACTTTCAATATGGCGGATGACTCTCAGGGTAACATCATGAAAAACATCCTCTACTTCTTCATAATCATTGATATAATAATAAATAACCCTTTTTAATTTCGGTGCATACCTCGAGTAAAGCACTTCAAAAGCCTTCTCGTTCCCCTTTTTAAATAACCGTACAAGATCTTCGTCGGTGAACAGGGTAATATCTTGCATTTTTATATCGTATACCACTTAAAATTTTTAAAAGTGTAATAATATCAAAAAAAATCCGACTTTCATCATATAATAAACGTCATTAATGCAATGGTATATTTTTAAATGATTATTACAAGAGAAAATCATCGCAGAACAACACCGGAGAGTAAAAAAATATTCCCATAAGCACGCAGTTATTATAAAAAAACGCCCCACGGGGCGCATCAGGCATATAGTATATTCTTCTCAATTCGAATCATCTTATATGTGAAAACACATCCCCGATAAGCCCCTCGTCAAGCATTGAAATAAGGGCCTCGGTTTTCTCCTGCAGGGACTCAATCGAGGCACCTTTTATTTCTTTGAGCTGAAAAAACTCATCGGCAATGTTCAGCGCAACCAGAATGGCGATCTGGGCCATGTTTGAACCTGCTTTATGTGCAGCAACCTCCTGCATCTTGCCGTTAACGTAATCAGCCAGTTTTTCGATATACGGAGCGGGAGCATCACCCTTTATGGTGTATGGCTGCCCGCAAATCTGAACTTTTACGCTGTTTACCGTTACGTCATTCATCAGTGGGTTCCCCTGACTTATTTTTCATCCTCATCTTCAATTATCAGGAAATCATCGTCATCTTCAACTTTCTTTTTCGATGAAGCCTTGACTTCACTCTCATCAACGATGACCGTGTCATCATCGACGTCATCGATTATTATTTCATCTTCATCGTCGTCGAGAAGGATTATTTCATCGTCTTCGCCCTCTCCGCCTTCGACCTTTTCCATGACGATATCATCACCCTCAATATCGGTTTCATCATCGATTATTATTACATCCTCATCCTCATCAACTGACTTCGGCGCAGACGTATCGACCTTCTCGACGCTGATCTCATCTTCCAGCGGCTCGTCCACAATCGCGGGAGCCTCCTGCGCCGGTCTGCGGGACGCGACATCCCCCGGAGGGATCGTTCCACCGGGCTGTATAACATCGAGTTTTCCAAGCAGACTTATAATTTTCTTTTCAAGTATTTCTTCTTTGTCTTTCAGTTCCTGAAGCTCTTTTGTGGTCTCATCCAGTTCTCTGCGGATTCTTGCAACTTCCTGTTCCTTTTCTTCAAGGGTTAACTTCAGGTCTTCATTCTCGCCTTTAAGTGTCTCGTTATCATTTTCAAGCCTGGCATTATCGGTTCTTAAGTCACTTATCAATTGCAGAGCTTTTATAACTCTACTTTCCAGTTCTTCAAGTTGCTGCATTGATAACATTAGGTACCTCCATCATCCTTCTCGTTAATTCTTCCTCTCAGGCCCGCCGAACTTCTGCGTACAGTAGAGCTTTATCATTATTTTCGGCCGCCTGATTGTCTGGCATTAACAATTTTATAAAAATTTAAATATCATTCACCTTAATATTTACGTGGCCATCATGGTATATAACGCATCATTCTGAAACCCGTATCTTGATAATACTCCCAACAGAACAGTAAGTCAAGAGATTTAAATTCATGAAAAGAAAATACAGCGCAAGGAGTTAAAACTGATAACTTACATCAACACCGATACTGTTTTTAAGATACCCTTCCTGAATGTCCATGAGGGGATTGACCACGGCGTATATTCCAAGATAAACGGACCGCATAAAAAAATACCTGACACCGGCACTGATTAAAAACGAATCAATGCCAGCTCCTTCTATGGGAACATTCTCCATTTCAATTTTTCCCCTGAAAACCCTGAAAGACGTTGATAATTCGATATAGGGGATGAAAGGATAGACAAGATTGGTGTTTACCGCAACAGACAGGGTAAAGTAATCATTTTTCAAGCGGTCCCAGCTCAAAAAGGCGTCTTCGCTGAAAGGATTCAGCCCGAATAAATTCACATAGGTTTCTTCATTGACCGGATTGATATAAAAACCGCCGTAAAAATCTTCATTTTTATCCTGACGAAAGGTATAAAAAACATTGGCATGAAAAAAAATGATCTTTTTCAGATCAAAGCGCGCTGCCGGCCCGAGCGTAATCTCATGATTGCCGAGGCAAAGATTACGCCACTCTTTTGAAGAATAGGCGTTCTTGCCCGTGGGAAACCTGAACTCCACCATAAAACCAAGATGCATTATCTCGTTAAAATAATCGCCGATGTAGTACCAGAATTTAAAAAAAAGATCCCCGACTTCACCCTGCTCCATTTCAAAAGCGCCGCCGTGAAAATAATCAAATTTAAACCATATCGACAGGTCAGTCAGTATGCCGAAACCGAGCTCGACATGTTCTTTGCGGTAAAAATGGCGGACATTGATGTATTCCTCATGAAACGCGAACTCAACACCTCCTTCGGGAAGCGTGTAAGTGGTCTCAGTCAGGGGAAGAGAGTAGAGCTTTTCTCTGCAGAGCACAAATAAAAAGAGCGCCACTATGATGGCACTCTTTAACTGCTCTTTTTTTTTCATAAAAAAATGACGTTTCAGGCAGCCTGGGCTTTTGCCTTTTCCACGATTTTTTTAAAGGTTTCCATGTCTTTAACAGCGATTTCAGCCAGCATTTTTCTGTTCAGGGCAATGCTGTTCGCTTTCAACCCTGAAATCAGCTTATTGTAGGATGTACCGCAGAGTTTGGCCGCGGCGCTGATCCGGACTATCCACAGAACGCGGAACTCTCTTTTCTTCATTCTTCTGTTTTTATAGGAATTCTGCAGGGCCCTGCGCCGGGCGTCCTTTGCTGTCCTGAACAGGGAACTCCGGGCGCCGTAATATCCCTTGGTGTCCTTGAGAATTTTTCTTTTTCTCTTTTGATGTACTTTTCCTGTTGTTGCTCTTGCCATGATTTTATCCTTAATTTATAAACTCAATCCAATACATTTTGTTCTGATTTCATCAAGCATACGGAAGCATCTTTTTGATTCTTGAAGCTTCAACTTCGCTTGTCACATGCACGCCCCTGAGATTTCTTTTTCTCTTGGAGGACTTGCTTTCAAGAAGATGACTTTTAAAGCCTTTAGACCTTTTAATCTTCCCGTTCTTGGTGATCTTGAATCTCTTTTTTGCTCCACTGTTCGATTTCAATTTTGGCATATTCTTACCTTCCCTAGACTCTTTGATTAGATTATGGGCACCTCTAAAAATCAGGAGTTTCATTATTATCAAATATGATAACTCCTGATTTTATCAGATAATGTGCCCACAAGGGAACATCAAAAATGTAATTTATAGAGGTTCCCTTATTTCTTTCCGGATGATTTTAGGTTCATAAACATGGTAATGTTTCTTCCTTCCTGCATGGGCTGTTTTTCCGCGACAGCAATATCATCCAGATTTTCCTGAATTTTTTTCATAACCTCGAAGCCCAGATCAGCATGAACCATTTCCCTTCCCCTGAACATCAGGGTGAATTTTACCTTGTCCCCTTTTTCAAGGAAATCCCTTGCATGTTTCACCTTATGCTCGAAATCATGGGAATCGATGCTGGGCCTCATTTTTATTTCTTTTACATGTATGACTTTTTGTTTTTTCTTTGCTTCCTTTGCCTTTTTAATCTGCTCAAATTTAAATTTACTGTAATCAACAATTCTAACAACAGGCGGATCCTGGTTCGGGGATATTTCAACAAGGTCAAGATCACGCGCTTTTGCTATGTCAAGGGCCTCACTTGTCTTTATAATTCTTGGTTCTTCTCCGTCACCAACAAGTCTGACCGATTCAGATTTAATTTCTTCATTAATGGCATAATTGTCAAACTTATCCATGTTAGAACTTTTCCCTCTTTTAAGCAATAATTAAACCTCCCCCACTATTTTATGTGGAATAGTGCCAGAAATAACCAATATGGTTATTTATAGCAAGAATTTTTTCATTTAACTAACACCGGAAGGAACAATTCTCAACGATATGATGCCCGGTTAAAAAACGGTCTTCCGTTGTACTTCATTATTAATGGTACTGAAAAATTCATCGATTTTCAGAGACTGCGGCTTGCTTTCACCCCTTTTACGAAGTGAAATCGTCCCCTCTTCTATCTCCTTTTTCCCGATTACGGCAACATAGGGGACTTTTTTCGTAATGGCATCACGGACTTTGTAGCCGATTGATTCAGCCCTGAGGTCGCTTTCGGCCCTGATTTCCCTGGCCAGCATCTGTGACTTCAGAGATTCGACATACGAGGCTTCCTCTTCAGATACCGATACGAGCACAACCTGTACCGGCGCAAGCCACAGCGGGAACCGTCCGCTGTAATGTTCGATCAGGATCCCGATAAAACGCTCGAGAGATCCGAGCAGGGCCCGGTGTATCATTATAGGCCTGTGGCGCTGGCCGTCACTTCCGATATAGGCGACATCAAAACGTTCGGGAAGGTTAAAGTCGACCTGTATGGTGCTGCACTGCCATTCGCGGCCTATGGCGTCTTTTATCTTGATATCGATTTTCGGTCCGTAGAAAACACCCTCCCCGGGGTCAACCTCATAATCGATAGCGTTCTTCTCAAGCGCGCTTTTCAGCGCCGAAGTCGCCAGCTCCCAGTTTTCATCCGTGCCGACCGACTTGTCAGGCCGTGTTGAAAGGTAAATTTTCTTTTCGGTAAAACCGAATGTCTCAAGCATGTACAGGGTAAAATCCAGGACTTCCTTGATCTCGTCCACGATCTGGTCATCCCTGCAGAAAATATGAGCGTCATCCTGGGTAAAGCCGCGCACCCTGGTCAGGCCGTGGAGCACGCCGGAGCGCTCATAACGGTACACGGTGCCCATTTCGAAGGCGCGGTACGGAAGGTCGCGGTAGCTCTTCATCGAGCTGTTGAATATCTGTATCTGCGAAGGGCAGTTCATCGGTTTCAGGTAATAGTCCTGGCCGTCGATCTGAATGGGGGCGTACATGTTCTCGGTGTAGAACCCCAGGTGGCCTGATATTTCGTACAGCGTTGAGCGGGCTATATGCGGTACCCCGAAAAGCTTGTATCCCCTTTTCAGGTGTTCAATGGTTTCGAATTTGTCGATGATAAAGCGGAGCACGGCGCCGTTGGGGTGCCAAAGCGGAAGCCCTGCCCCGACCTCATTGCTGAAAGAAAACAGGTCGAGTTCCTTGCCCAGTTTCCGGTGGTCCCGCTTCTTCGCTTCTTCAACAAGTTCAAGGTGCTTTTTCAATTCCTTGTCGCTGGGGAACGCGATGCCGTAAACGCGCTGGAGCATCTTGTTCTTTTCATCACCGCGCCAGTACGCGCCGGCGATGGAAAGAAGCTTGAAAGACTTAAGGTCGGATGTCCTGCGCACATGGGGCCCGCGGCAGAGGTCAGCGAATTCACCCTGCACATACAGGGACACGGTATCATCCATTGACTCAAGCATCTCGACTTTATAAATCTCTCCCGCTTCCCTGAAACGCTTGACCGCTTCTTCTTTCGATATTTCCTCTCTGCGGATCTCAATATCTTCGGTGGCAATCGCCTTCATTTTCGCTTCGATCGCGTCAAGGTCTTCGGGAACGAGGTTCTTCCCGAGGTCGATGTCATAATAAAAACCGCTTTCAATCGCGGGGCCGATGGCGAACTTCGCATCCGGGAAAAGGCGCTTTATCGCCTGAGCCATTAAATGGGACGCAGAGTGCCAGTAAACGTCCTTTCCCCGCTCTGAATCAAACGTAATGACCTTCAATGAAGAATCCCTGTCAAGCGCGGTGGAGAGGTCTGCCATTTTACCGTCAATTTCAACACAGAGCGCGGCCTTCTGCAGGCCCTTGCTTATGCTACCCACGGCGTCATATGCAGTTGTGCCCTTTTCAACCTGAAAAGAAGAGGAATCGGGAAGGGTTATGGTTATCATGTTACTCAAGGATGAACTCTCTTTGGGCGATATTGGAGTTGAACCAACGACCTCCTGCGTGTCGAGCAGGCGCTCTAACCAACTGAGCTAATCGCCCTTTGCATACAGAATATGGCTACTATTTTTAGTATGAAAGTGTTGTCAACTATTTTTCCGTGAAGTAAATCCAAAATGATCAGCGCGGGCACCCGCCCCTGCGGGGCCGGAAAAAAGGCTTGACTGAAATTTTCCGGAGGGGTTTTCTATACTGATATAAATCGGGCCAGCCCCGTTCCAGATATATAAATTACCCGGAAGGACAATAAAATGAACACGCTTGAAGGAAAAATAGACGCCACCGGTCTGAAAGTCGCCATAATCGTATCGAGATTCAATGAGTTTATCACCGGGAAACTGCTCAGCGGTGCTATCGACTGTCTTAAAAGAAACAATGCAGCAGAAAAAGACATCACCGTTGCCTGGGTCCCCGGCTCATTTGAAATCCCCTCGGTAACGCAGAAACTCGCCCTGTCGGGAAAATACGACGCAGTGGTCTGCCTCGGAGCGGTGATCAGGGGTGCGACACCACATTTCGACTATGTCGCCGCCGAGGTATCCAAGGGAGTCGCCCAGATCAGCCTGAACGCCCCGATACCCGTTGTCTTCGGCGTGGTAACGACCGATACCATTGAACAGGCCATTGAAAGGGCCGGAACAAAATCAGGCAACAAGGGTTTTGACGCCGCGCTTTCAGCAATTGAAATGGCCAATCTGTACAGACAGATCAAATAATGGGTCACAGAAGAAAAGCACGTGAATATGCCCTCCAGGGTCTGTACATGCACGAGGTCGGGAAAAAACCGATTGAAGAAATCATCACCCTGGAGTGGGTCGACAAAACGATCCCTGATGACATCAGGGATTTCGCCATTACCCTTATACGCGGATCAATCAGCCACCTGGATGAAATCGACGCAATCATAAAGAACCATTCAAAAAACTGGAAGATTGAACGCCTCACCGTGGTTGATAAATCAATACTCAGAATATCCATTTATGCGATGAACTACATGCCGGAGATTCCCCTGGTGGTGACCATCAATGAAGCGATTGAACTCGGAAAGATATATGGGGGAGAAAACTCCGGACAGTTTATAAACGGAATACTTGACGCGATAAAAAATGCCGACCACCCGCGAGAGGAGGCGCAGCAGTGATGAAACATCGAGGACCGATCGAAGCCGCTCCTGACCTGGATCAGGAACTCAAGCACAACAGAATACGGGACATCAACAAAGAGAGCGGCGAACGCGCCCCTGCCAGCACAAAAAAAACCTTCATAATTCTGGGAGTTATCATTGCCGCTTCCCTGCTGGCAATAGGAGTCCTTGTTTTCTTCGTGTATCAAAAACCCGGATCTTTCGCACCTCTGACGAAAAAAATTGAGCAGACCTTTGAAGGCGAGCAGAAAGTCACCATACCCGAATCCGAGAATCTCCATGTTAAAAACGGCATGGAGAGCTACACCCGCGGCTATTTCAACGATGCGATTGCCGAATTCAACGAAGTCCTCGAGTCTGACGCGAGTGACAGGGACAAGGCCATTGCGCTGACATACCTGGGCATGATCAGTGACGAGCGGGGAAAATACAGTGAAGCTATAGACTACTTTTCACGGGCGCTCACCTATGACAGCTCGAACCCCGACATTTACCGCAACCTGGCCCTGGCTTACCGGCATAACAGGGACTTTGAGCAGGCAGTGGAAAACGTGAAGAAAGCGCTGTCGCTCAGGGGGGATGACGTGAACTCCCTGCTTCTTCTGGGAAACATCTTTTTTGAAATGAGCCGGTACGATGACGCGGTAAAGCATTACCGCAGGGCACTGGCGGTCGAACCAGAAAACGCCTCACTGCTGTACAACATGGGCGCGGCCCTGATGAAGCAGGGTGACGAGCTTTCGGCGATAGAGTATTTCAAAAAAGCCGGCGCAGCAGACAAGATCGGCGAAATCGCCGTTAAAGCGTATTCACGCCTGGGCGTGATCTACACCGAGCGGGGCGTTTTCGACATGGCTGAAAAATACCTTATCATGGCCAGATCATTGCGCCCTCAGGACCCGGTCGTCCATTACAACCTGGGCATCGCGTTACTCCGCCAGAACAAAAAGGACGAGGCGCTGAAGGAATTCATTCAATCCGAAGAGCTGAGCTCAAAGGATGAGGCGATGCTTGAAAGCCTGGGCGAGGCCTTCTTCTCCATGAAGGAATACGACCACAGCCTCAATACCTACAATAAGATACTTGCCACGGGCAAACGAAACGTCCGTGTCCTTTCGCGCATCGGCGAGATCTACTACGACAAGGGCGAGCTCGACAGCGCACTCGAAGCGTACCGGAAAATCACGATGATCGAACCCGCGACCGAAAACGCCCGCGTTGCCTATATCAACATTGGCAACATCCTCGACGATACCCAGCAGTACGACGCGGCGATTGAAGCGTACCAGAAGGCGCTGAGCATCAGCTCAAAGGACGACGGCGCCTACTACAACCTCGGGATAGCCTACAAACACGCGGACCGGCCCGAGCTCGCCCTGGACGCCTGGAGAAAATCATCCGAACTCAACCCCGACAACCCGCGCGCGCCGCTTGCCCTGGCTGACTACTTTTATGAAAAAAAACTGTATGATCTCGCCGAAAAAGAATACCAGCGCATATTGCAGAAGTGGCCCTCACTGCAGGACCCCCACTTCAAAATGGCGACCATATACTACAAAAGGGACGAGCTTGACTTCGCGCTCAAAGCGTATCAAAGGGTCATTGATATCAACGATAAAAACGACCTCGCGCGCAAGGCCCTGATCAACTCGGCGGTCATTATTTCGCGGCAGGCAAGCGACGAACAGGGTGTAGCAAAGGCTAAAGAGCTTGTCGGCAAAGCCCTGCTCATCAAGCCGGGAGACGCGGAATCGCTGTTTTCCCTGGGCGTTATCTATTTCAAGGAAGAAATGTACGACAGGGCGATAGAAACATTTTACCAGGTGATCAGGGGGTCACGGGAGGCCCCGTTGATTTCCGAAGCCTATAACAATATCGGGAAGAGCTACTACCGGAAAAAAATGTACAAAAAGGCCCTGCAGGCTTTTACGCGAGGCATTGAAGAAGACCCTTCAAACGAGGAGATCAGGCTGAACAGAAAAGCCGCGTCCCAGACTTACGAAGATGAACTTGCCAATGAAAGTAATCGATAGAATTTACCTTGAAAAAACGGAGAAAGAGACCCTCTCCCCCCTCGCGGCATTATCATCGTCTTCACGGGGCCGCATGCACAAAGAGGAACCTCACCCCTACCGGACCGAGTTCCAGAGGGACCGGGAGCGCATCATCCATTCCCGCGCGTTCAGGAGGCTCGAATACAAGACCCAGGTTTTCATCAACCACGAGGGAGACCACTACCGGACCAGGCTGACCCACACCATTGAAGTCTCGCAAATATCCCGCTCCATAGCCAGGGCGCTCAGGCTGAACGAGGACCTCGCAGAGGGCATCGCCCTGGCCCACGACCTGGGCCACACGCCATTCGGCCACGCGGGTGAGCGCGAGCTGGACCAGCTTCTCCGTGAACACGGGGGCTTTGAACACAACAGGCAGAGCCTCAGGGTCGTTGACGTGCTTGAAAAAAACTATCCCGGATTTGACGGCATCAACCTCACCTTTGAAACACGCGAAGGCATCATCAAGCATTCATCCACCTATGACCATCCCCAGTTCCATGATTTTTACCCCGAACAGCAGCCGGCACTTGAAGCGCAGATCATCGACATGGCGGATGAGATTGCCTACAACAACCACGACCTCGATGACGGCATATCGTCGGGGCTGATCGACACATCCGAGGTGACCGGACTTAAAATATGGTGCATCGCCCGGGAACGTTTCGGCGGGAAGATGCCGTCGGATACCAAGCTCATGGTCAGGGGAATCATAAGAAACATCATAAACCTTCTGGTATCGGACCTCCTTGAGAACACCCAGCAGGCCGCAGCAGCACTCAACGTTAAAAGCCATGATGACGTGAGAAAGGCGGGCGAAAAAATCGTGCGGTTTTCCGACGAAGTTGCCGGCGCGAACAGCGAGCTGAAAAACTTCCTGCGCACCAGGCTGTACCAGCATTACCGTGTTGCCCGCATGACCATGAAAGCGCAGAAGGTCATCCGCGACCTTTTTACCATATACACCCAGCATCCCGACACGCTTCCCGACGATTACCAGGACAGGATCGGGCGGGACGGCATTTTCAGGACAGCAACGGACTATATCGCGGGCATGACCGACCGCTTCGCCCTTGAAGAGCACAACAAACTGACCGACCCGATGATTCGGGTATAACGATCTGGAGCAAGCATGGGACGACGAAATTACGAAGAGGATATACCTCCTGAAATACCCGAGTACATCAGGGAACTGATGGAAACCGGACAGATGGTTGACCGCATCGTGCTTAACCGGGAAGGGAAGTGGTTTCACAACGATGTTGAGTTTACCAATAAAAGAATAATCGATTTTTTCAATAAAAGCATCACCCTGTCGAAGGAAGGCCTCTTTGTTCTGCACTATTCAGGCTTCACCTACCCTATTGAGGTCGAGGATGTTCCGTTTTTTGTCACCGGTGTGCGGTTTGAAGGCTTCGGCCCCTTTGAAAAAATAATCATGAACCTGAGCAACGGCGAGACCGAAGTCCTGGACCCGTCGGCGCTGTACTACCGGGACAACAACGCCCTGTACTGTTCGGTCATGAAAGGAAAATTTGAGGCGAAGTTCATGCGTTCACCGTCATTCCATGTGCTCGAACGGCTTGAAGAAACAGACGGTGAATTTTTCCTTAGCCTGTGCGGCCAGAGAATCAAACTCGAAAAAAAGGATTAAAATCTATGAAAAAATACATGTATGCCATTCTTGTTCTGGCAGCGGCCGGGGCGATCATTTCGGTCCTGCTTCTGGTACAGCATTTCTTCCCGGGATCGGACATCGCGTCCGCGACCTGCGGAGACGGTATTGACAATCCGTGCCATGACCTGAGTCTTACCGGTTACGCGGCGATCAGGGGGTTCCCCCTCGCCTCGCTGGGACTGTTCCTTTACCTCTTCATTCTCTTCACGATACTGGTAGCCGATTATGCGGGCGAAATATATTATGATACCGCATTGCTCATGATACTGCCCCTTTCCGGCGCGGCCCTGGTTTTTGACGCAGTTCTGGCTGCGATCCTGGTCAAGACCGGGCTGTTCTGCCAGCTCTGCGTTGCCTCATACGCGGTAAACATCCTCATGTTTGCCCTTTCCCTTATGTGGCTAAAAAAAATCCTGCGCGAAAAAGGTTCATCGCTGATTTCTTTCGCCGGAAGCACCTGCAGGGGCCACACGAAAACCGCGGCAGGAAGGGCATCGCTCGCCCTTTTCACCCTTTTTGTCCTGTTTCTTTTTTTAAGCATTCTCGCCACATCACAGAATATGGAAAAAAAGACTGACAGGAAAAAACTTTCCCGCACGCAGATTAAGGAATACGTCAGTTCATTTTACGGCAACGAAGTCGAACAGCTTAACCTTTCTGAAAGCGCCCTGGTCATGGGCAATCAGCAGGCCCCGTTAAGCATAATCGTTTTCACTGATTTTTTATGCAGCGCCTGCAATAATTTCTTTATTACCGAAAAATACCTGCTCGCCCGTTTTCCGGAAAAAATAAACGTCCAGTATTACAACTTCCCGCTTGACCTCGCCTGCAACAATACCATCAAGCGGACCGTTTATGAAAATTCGTGCCTTGCAGCGAAAGCGGTAAACGCCGCGGCAAAAATCGGCATTCTCAACGAATACATTAAAATACACTTTAAGCGTTATCAGGAAATAAAACACGGCTATTCCGAAGAGACCGCGCTCAACATATTCAAAGAAGCCCTTCCCTTCACCGGTAAAAAAATACCAGAAAGGGATTTCGCTGCAGCGATGTCGTCGGATTTCGTGGATACGACGATCCGGAACGACATAGAACTTGCTCGTGAATATGACATCAAGGCGACGCCGACCCTCTTTATCGGGGGCAGAAGGATACGGGGAACACCTCCAAAAGAGATACTGGAACAAATCATAAAAACCGAACTGAAAAAAATCAGGCAATAATCAACCGGCTGAAAAATCTCAAACCGCCTCACCATGAGCAATTTGCCGCGGGCCCTTCAGCCCGCGTAAAAATTCATCCTGCCCTCTTGCATTAATCGCGATGATGCGCTACAATCAGCATATCAATGGCAACTCACCGGGTAATCATACAATACTAATTTCCGAAGGTGAGCATGCGCGAAAAAAAAACGGCCCTCACTTTAGGCATGGTCTTGATAGCATGCGTACTCGGATCATGCAACTATGAAAACCCCATAAACAAATGGGAGGACGGCATAATACCGTTCTACCTGACCGGGGAGTTTTCCAATGACGAGGTCGATGCGATCAACGAGGCAATGGACCAGTGGGAAGAAAGCTGCGGCGTGTGGTTCCAGATGGTGACCCCGCGTTCATACGCGTATGAAATAATAAAAACCGAACAAAGCAACACCTGGGCCTCAAGCATCGGTGAAAACAACGTATACAACCACATGTACTTCGGCAGCGGCAGCGGGGCAGTGGGCCATGTGCTTCACGAACTCGGGCACTGCATCGGCCTTCTCCATGAACATCAACGGCCGGACAGGGACGAATACGTCATGATCGTGTGGGAAAAAATATACCCTGAATACGCGCATAACTTCGAAAAGGATGACAACCCCCTTATCAGGGAAGAAGATTTTGAATATGACTACAGCTCAATCATGCACTATCATTCAACCGGATTCAGCATTGACGGCTCTGAGACCATCATTCCCCTTGACGGCACTCCCATCGAGCGTACCGAGGAGCTGACTGAGCAGGACATTCTCAAATGCAGGGAAATTTATGGCGGGCCCATAGAGGACAAGGAAGAACCGCCGCCTTACTAATGGGCGTTGAAAAAATACTGTCACCGAAAAACGGTGAAGTCACGGATACCTTAAACTGAGGGCGTATGAAAATCAGGATACTTGAGACAGTGTTGATTGTAATGTTCACGGCAGTGTCCCTGTCATCGCAGACGGATGAAGGCGCTCAGCCCGCGACGACATCCCCGGGCCCCTCTTCTCCTGGAAAAAACATCCAGTCTGCCGGTCCCGTGAAAACCGATGACAACATCAGGGGCGAACTTGACGAGCTTAAAGCCCGTATAGCCGATCTTGAGAAAAAACTCGACCAGAAAATCGAAGAAGACAGGAACAGCCTGAAGTTCAGCGGTTTCTTTGACGTCAGCATATCAAACTACAAAAACCAGGCGAACATCTTCCAGCTCGGAGACTTTGAACTGGACATCTCTCATACGTTCAAAAATCATTTCCAGGTCGCCGCCGCACTGGTTTTCAGCAAAGGGGCGGAACTGGGTGTCGGGTTCATTGATTATCACATCTACGGCGGCTCCATCAACCCGCGGGGACGCCTGTTCAGGGAAAAGGGCCTCCACATCCAGGTTGGAAAATTCGACGTCCCGTTTGGCAATGACTGGCAGCATTTCACTTCAGTTGACCGGCTTACCGTGACCCAGCCCCTGACCACTGAAATCATCATGGAAGGGGGCTACAATGACGTCGGCATTCGTTTTCTGGCGAATTTCATATCATTCAATTTTACGATATACGCGCTCAGGGGAATTGAAGCGGGGTATTCCTACGGGGGCAATTCACTGGGAGCGCGGTTCGTGTTTACTCCGTTCAACACCCCCTACCGGCTGAAATCAAAAATTATATCGCTCCTGGACATCGGCATATCATACATCCATGACTTTGACAAAAACTGGGGAACCGCTGAAATGGTCCTGGCCGTTGACCTTGAAACAAAAATCGGCCCCTTTATTCTGGGCACCGAATACTACCGCAGGGACAAAACCGTGGGAATTTTGTTGCAGGGGTTTCATTTTACCACCGGCCTCGATTTTGACTATATGCTGCAGTGGCCCTTTACCCTGTACCTGCGGTACGGGCACTATTTCTTTGAGCGCTACAAGCAGTTCAGCGAAGACAGGGAGATATCCCGGGTCACGACCGGAATAAAGATAAACATGTTCGACATCTCATACCTGAAGTTTGAATATATACGGTACATCTCGGCGTATGATGAATACCGTCGCAGCGATTATTACAGCGAAGACCTGGTGTACATACAGCTGATGATCACATTTTAAAGGAGGGAACAATGAACCGATGGTATGTCATTGTAACCTTAATCATCCTGGGGGGAGCCCTTCTGGTCTGGGCATTCGACGCGGAGACAAAAAAAATCATGCCCTTCCTGGAAAACGGCAGGGAGTGCCATGCCTGCCACAGCACCGATGCGGAAAAGGTGCTGGCCAACCCTGCAGTGACATGCGATGCGTTCTGCATTTCATGCCATAAAAATATCACGTCCCAGAACCATCACTCCACCGGGATCAAGGCTCAGGACCTGGATTCCAGGGGATTTCACCTGACCCGGCTTGGAAAAATAGCCTGTGTCACCTGTCACGATCTTCATGAAGACCGTTTCGATTCATATCCATGGATAGCCCAGAGCCTGTTCGATTCAATGTTTAAGAAACAGGACCATTATAAAACCTATTACCTGATAGTGCAAAACAACAAAGGCCAGCTGTGCCGGACCTGTCATTGAGGAGGAAAAATGGAAAACAGAAGAAAAACCGTTCTCATCAACCGCAAATTTCAGATCATCATGATCATTAAATTTATCGCCCTTAACATTGCTCTGCTGGCACTGTTCAGCGGTGTTGTCTACCTGTTCCTTGACAGCGAAGTCGGCGCGAATCTGCAAAAGGCGCACCTCACGTACAGGAATGTCAGGGACATGCTCCTTCCGATTGTGATCACCCTTTCCGTGATCACCATAGTGATCTCATCGGTAATCATAGCGTTTTTCGTTCTTATGGCCTCATTCAGGATTGCCGGCCCACTGTACCGCTTCAATACGGTCGTGACCGATCTCGGGAACAGAGACTTCACCACGGCAACCTCGCTGAGAAAACAGGACCAGCTCTACGAGTGCTCGATCTCTCTAAAAGAAACAGTGAAGGAACTCTCCGGTGATTTAGCGGGCATGAAAACGAAAACTGAAGAACTTATTTCCCTGTGCGGGAGCGGGCCTGCGGCTGACAAGGCGCGTGAAATAAAGGACATCCTGGGCCGGTATTCGCTCTAAAAGGTTTTACAACAGATCATAGGGATCGATGTCAATTTCAAGATAAACGTCCCTGAACGCATGCTCCTTTCTCGAATGGTCGATGGCATTCCTCATCGAACCCGCGTCATTCGATTTTAATAGGATATGATGGCGAAAGTTCCCTCCAATCCGCGAAAAAGGCGCTGAAGACGGCCCCAGCAGCTGGATGTTCCATCCGTGTTCAGCGATCACTTTCACGAGAGAATCTTTAAACTCTTCCATGGCCCGGACCACCCGCTCTTCGTTCTTTCCCCTGGCCAGAACCCGCGCCATTCTCATAAAAGGCGGGTAACCCAGCATCTTTCGCATCTCGCGCTCCCACCGGTAAAAACCGTAATAATCCTGGGTCTTCAAATAGGTGAAAAGCTCGTTGCTGTCATTAACGGTCTGGATGATGACCCTTCCCGGCTCGGTTCCCCTGCCCGACCTTCCCGCGACCTGCATGAGAAGCGAAAAAATCCTTTCAGCCGCCCTGAAATCGGGAAGATGCATGCCGATATCCGCGAGGAGCACTCCCACTACGGTAACGTTGGGGAAATCAAATCCCTTTGCCACCATCTGCGTGCCGAGAAGGATGTCGATCTCGCCGCTGTTCATCTTTTCTATGAGATCATTGACCGCGCCCTTCTTTCTCGAAGAATCCTGGTCGAGCCTGAAGACCCTCATGGTGTGAAAAACTTCGTCTATCATGTCCTCAACACGCTGTGTTCCGGAACCGACCCTGGACAGGTCTTCGGAACCGCAGTTTTCGCAGCTGGCCGGCGCGGCTTTCCTGAAGCCGCAGTAATGGCACAGAAGCACGTCGCCGCGGTGAAAGCTGAGGCTTATGTTGCAGTGAGGGCACTGGGCCGATGTCCCGCAGCTGTTGCACAGAAGCAGCGGAGAAAATCCCCTGCGGTTGAGAAGAAAAACCGCCTGCCTGCCGCGGTCTACCTCTTTGCGCGTCAGAAGCCTCAGCCGCGACGAGAGCATGCCGTCTTTTTTGCCGGGATTGATCCTGACAATTTCAATCTCAGGCAGCAGGGCCCCGCCGTAACGGCCCGTAAGCCGGTGCAGTTTCATGATTCCCCTTTCAGCGGTAAAGAGGGACTCAACCGACGGTGTTGCCGAGCCGAGCACCAGTTTCGCTTTTTCCTCCTTTGCCCGGTAAAAGGCGATCCTCCGCGCGTTATACCGGGGGGTGCTGTGCTCCTTGTATGAGCCGTCATGCTCTTCATCGATGACGATAAGGCCCAGATCAGGACACTGAAGAAAGACCGATGAGCGCGTGCCCACAGCGACAAGGGAATCTCCCCGGTAAAAACGCTGCCAGTTGTAGAGCCGCTGGTTCGCGGTGAGGTGGCTGTGGTAAAGAATGAGCTGGTCGCCGAAAACCGAATAGAGCCTTTTGAATATCTGTGACGACAGGGAAATTTCGGGGACCAGGTATATTACTGATTTTTTTCTCCTGATCATCTCACGGGCGAGTTCAATGTATACCTCGGTCTTGCCGCTCCCGGTCACACCGAAGAGAAGGTGCGCGCCGGTATCGCCGCCTTCCTCGATTATTTCACGGTAAACGCGCCCCTGCTCGTCATTGAGTGAAAAAGAAACAGGTTCCGGGGGAGCCATTTTTCTGTGCCTGTCTGAAGGTGACGACCCGGAAGGGAGGGCCATGGACAGGACCTCGCCCGGCGTGGCGAGGTAACTTGCGGCGACGTATCGCGCCAGTGAAACCAGGCGTTCGTCAAAAATGGTCTCACTGTCAATGACATCCCCGATTTCCTTGACTTCATATCCGGATGGCTTTCTGTCGTGAACCTCAACAACATAGCCGGTAGCCGGCCGCCCGGAAAAATTGACCCGAACGCGCATGCCGGGCCTCACCTCTAATCCGCCGGGGACAGCGTACGTGAACATCGAATCGATCGGATATGAAACATACAGGTCGGCGAACACGGTCACCGCTCCCCGAGTTTTTCCATGACGACTTTAAGCGTTTCCCACGCTTTTCTTTTGAGATCGGGATTTTTCAGAAGGGTTATGGGATGCTCGGTGTTATGCCAGGATATGCCGCGGCTCTGCTTGATGATTTTATGAAGCGGCGAGAGGTCGCCCAGCACGATGACTATTTCAGGACGGTAAAAATCGATCTCCCGCCGAAGAATATGCCCACAGTTCGAAACGATCTCGCTGGGCTGCACCAGAGAATCGCTGACTTCGCACTTGATGAGGTTGGTCACATAGCACTCATTGAACTTGAGGCCAATGGCATGCACCATTTTTTTCAGCAGGGCAACGGACTCGGTCCGGTAGACTTTTTTTTCAACACTGCTGATAAGGCCCGGCGAGTTGAGAATGATCATCACCCGGTTCGCGCCGCTCCCGTAACCGATTTTACGCTCAGCCACGGACCCGCACCGGGAACACGCGAGGATTGTCTGTTCAATGCTCTGTTCAATTTCAGGAGAAGGGAAAGATTTAAGGTCGCGGCTTATCCATTGAGCGATATACGCGCGCTCCTCGTCCCCGCGATACAGCAGGGGAACGCGCCTTCCTTTTTTTTTCATTATGGCGGCGATGTCATCACGTATCGAAGAGCTCATTGAAATTCCTTGTTCGGGGGCTTCAGACTTTATCGATATTGATATTGTACTGGTTTATCTTGCGGTGAAGGTTTGTCCTCTCTATGCCGAGCTCTTTCGCGGTGAGCGTGATGTTTCTGCTGTTCTTCTTAAGCGCTTTGATGATATAGTCACGCTCGAAATCCTCCCGCGCCTTTTTCAGGGGCGAAATGTTCACAAAGTCATTGAAATCATCTTCTGTTTCCAGGTAACGCTGAATATCTTCCTCGTCGATATTTTCCTTCGCGACCATGATTGAAAGGCGTTCAATGATGTTCTTCAGCTCGCGGACGTTCCCGGGCCAGTTGTGGTTGACGAGCAGTTTCATCCCCTCGTCACTGACTTCTTTGAGCCCGATCCCGTGTTCCTGGGACGATTTCTGCAGAAAATAATCCACAAGGTTTTTAATATCTTCCCTTCTTTCGGCAAGGGGGGGGACTTCAATGGGGATGACGTTCAGGCGGTAATACAGGTCCTCGCGGAACCTTCCTTCCTCAATCGCCTTCTTCACGTCAATATTCGTCGCCGAGATGACCCTGACATCGACATTGATTATGTCATTGCCGCCGACTCGTTCAAACTGCTGTTCCTGAAGCACTCTCAGGACCTTCGCCTGCGCGGCGAGGCTCATGTCGCAGACTTCATCCAGAAAAAGAGTGCCCTTGTTGGCGATCTCAAACTTGCCCATGCGGGTCCCGACCGCGCCGGTAAAGGCGCCCTTTTCGTGTCCGAAGAGTTCGCTCTCAATGAGTTCGCTCGGGATCGCGGCGCAGTTAACCTTGATGAACGGCTTATCCGCGCGTTTTGATTTCTTGTATATCGCCTTGGCGACCATCTCTTTGCCGGTACCGCTTTCGCCGGTAATAAAGACCCGGGCGTTCGTGGCGGCGGCTGTTTCTATCACTTCCCTTATTTCAAGCATTTTTGAGGAAGTGCCGATCATCTCGTCTTCAAAGCCCGATTCTTCCCTGAGTTTGATGTTTTCTCTCTTGAGGCGCGAGTGTTCAAGGGCGTTATTCACGGACGTTACCACGCGTTCAAGTGCCGGGGGTTTTTGAATAAAATCAAAAGCGCCCAGTTTCGTCGATTTGACCGCGATATCAATCGAGCCGTGCCCGGAGATCATGATGACGGCAATATCCTGGTACAGGGTCATTATGCGTTCAAGTATTTCGATGCCGTCAATATCCGGAAGCCATATATCCAGGATCACACAGTCAACGTCATTTTTACGCAAAAAGTTAAGGGCTTCTTCGCCATTCTCGGCTGAAAAAACTATATGGCCCTCATCCTGCAATATCGAAACAAGTGTTTTGAGAATATTTATTTCGTCATCGACGATCAGTATTTTAGCCATTTACAATCCCCTTATGGTTGACCGGAAGCTCGATTATGAAATCAGACCCCTTGTCCGGTTCCGATTTACAAAAAATCCTTCCCTGATGCTCAAGAACAATTTTTTCCACAATGGCAAGACCGAGGCCAGAGCCAGATGGTTTTCTTGAAAAACCCGGCTCAAAAACGCGTTCGAGGTCTTCTTCTTTAACACCCGGGCCGTTATCGGAAACGGTGATACGAACGATGTCCGGTGTCACATTATTAATATATTCAGCTTTTATGTCAATCATTCCATTGTCCCTCACGGCATCAATGGCATTTTGGATGAGATTTCCCAGGGCCCTTTTTATAAGGGACTTATCGATAAACACCAGGGGAATATTGTCAGGGATGTCGACATTAATAGTCACGTTTTCATGCCCTATAAAAAGCCCCGCGCTGCTTTCGATAATTGTGCGGATGTTCTCCTTAACCGGCTTCATTTCCGGCAGACGCGCGAAATTCGTGAATTCACTGAGAAGCTTCATCAGGGAATCGACTTCTTCAATAATCGTTTCGGTGCCGCTGAGGATCACCTGGTTCAGCTCAGGACTTTTTTCAACGGTTCGTTTTCTCATCCGCTCCGCCGAAAGCCGTATCGGGGTAAGAGGGTTTTTTATTTCATGCACAACTTTGCGGGCCATTTCCTTCCAGGCTTCAAGACGCTGTTTCTGGTACATGATTTTTCTGTTACGGTCAAGGTCTTCGATCATGTGATTGAATGACTTGTAAAGAACACCCAGCTCGTCTTCGGATTCATGGTTCAGGGATATCATAAAATTTCCTGAAGCGATTTCATTGGCCGCTTCAGACAGTTCGAGTACGGGACGGGTTATGGTCCCGGACAGATACACACTTATGAGCACCGAAAGCCCGATAACGATTATGGCAATGATAAAAAGAAATAAACTGCTGTTGGTTTTAAAATATTTTCCCAGAAATTCAACTTTTTTAAAATCTTTAAGCGAGGTGTCAAACAATACCATCCGCCGCGCTATCTCAGGGTTCACTGACCGGTAAAGCACGGTAACCACATCCTGTTTTTTTATTGAACTGATAAAATAACTTTTATCCTTAATCGAGATGCGGCAGACCCCCCTTCCAGAGGATATGTTATAATATTCCAGCAACTCCTTAATCCGCTCAGAAAAAAACGAGGTCGGCTCACGAACAGGGATATGAATTATATA
>ERZ795057.544-NODE-544-length-39045-cov-70.230392_pt1 | contig 39045 bp, 35 predicted proteins | sample MGYA00375141_ERZ795057 | MGnify/ENA primary metagenome ERZ795057 (study PRJEB30186, sample SAMN05720163) | activated sludge metagenome | isolation source: Anaerobic digester | place: Hong Kong | collected 2015-01-26 ...
GTCAATCGTGAAAGGCGGTCGTAGGAATAGCTTTCGCTCCAGGAGATCGAGGTGGATGTTGCGTCCAGCCCGGGGATATAGGCCGTCTGCTCTCCTATGTTCGTGATGTTCCCCGCGCCGTCATAACGGAAATACCCGCTATCCCAGAAATCCGTGCTGCCCGCCGAAACGACCATTCGGTACGGCCGGGTCATGCCCCAGGGATCAAGCTCCGTGATTTCATCGACGCCGTTGTTGAAGTAGGTATGATGCGGCAATCCACCGGGGTGATAGTCGCGGTCCACGACGAGGGGTGCCAGGATCTGTTCGGTCTCTACGGAACATGGATTATTGGGATCGTCGTCGATTCGGTCGCAATACACGTACCGGGCCTTCACAGGCATCCCCAGCGAGTAGTCATACTCGACGTACCGGTCAAAATTGGGAGTGGCGCTGTTGGGCGGATTGGCGCCTTCCGGGACATCGTTCACGTACAATTCTTTGATATTATCTGCGAATATTCTTTAAAATCCTGACAACGTCTGGAAAGTACCACATCCTGATATAATTCTATGTCGTGAGGGCCCGCCGGATCTTGTATACGATTTTAGCCTGCCTCCTGCTTCCCATCGGGATTCTCTGGGGATTCCTTACCAGGAGACATCGACCTACCCTCCTGAAGCGCCTGGGTTTGCTCGGCTGGAACGAAGTGACTCCGGATGGGATTCTGATCCACGCCGTGTCGGTGGGAGAGTTCCTTGCGGTGCGGAAGTTGGCGCAGACTCTCCAGGCAGCCTATCCGGATCTTCCCATCACAATAAGCACAACGACGTTGACAGGCCAGCTTCTCGCAGAAAAAGGGCCGACGGACTCTACGTACTTTCCTGTCGACCTGCCCTTCTGTGTGAATCGGTTCCTTGCATCCCTCAGGCCCAGGCTTGTTCTCATAGCGGAGACGGAAGTCTGGCCTAATTTTCTCTATGCCCTGAAACAAAGGGGCATCCCTGTGATCATGGTGAATGGCCGTCTCTCCGATTCCAGCTTTGCTTCCTACCGGAAATATGGAGGTTTTTTCTCTCCCTTCCTTCAAGTTTTTCATTTGATCCTTGCTCAGAGCGATGAGGACCGGGAACGCTTCGAAGCACTGGGTGCCCGGCAGGTTCGGGCGGTCGGGAACCTTAAGTATGATTTTTCGCCGCCCCATCTTTCCGAAGATTCGATGAAGCTTTTCCAAACCTATACCCTTGGCCGAAAGGCCTGGGCTGCTGGATCCACCATGCCCGGAGAAGACGAACACGTTCTGGACATCCAGGCTTTCCTGGTGGCCAGAGGGGATTCAACCGCTTTTCTTCTCGCCCCCCGCCACCCGGAACGGGTTCCGGATATTATCCACCTCTGCAAACAGCGAAACCTCACCTGTGTCCGTCGCACTGAGTTCAGGGAGGGTCAGCGTCCAAATGTGGTGATTCTGGATACGGTGGGTGAACTGGGCGCCCTGTATCAGTTTTTTCCGGTCGTATTTATTGGAGGAAGCCTGGTCCCTACGGGGGGCCACAACATCATTGAACCTGCCTATTTTGGATGTGACATTGTCGTGGGTCCTCACATGGAGAATTTTCGTGCCATGACGGAAGCCTTTCTCCAGGAAAAAGCCATAGTCCAGGTCGGCATTGAGGACCTTCAGGAGACAGTCGTATCCCTCCTTGCCGATTCAGGGGGCGCCGGCAGTCGTGCGAGGCATGTTGTAGAGAAGAGCCAGGGCGCTCTCCAGATAACTCTTGATACAGTTGCAGGTGTCCTGAAGTGAATATCTATTCGCCCTATGCCTATTTTGTCTATTTGCGCAGACGACTCAAAAGACGTCAGGTCAGCCTTCAGAAACCCGTGATATCTGTTGGAAACCTGGCCTTCGGAGGAACCGGAAAGACACCGCTTGTTCTATCCATCGTGCAGGAGCTCCTGGATCAGGGGTATCGGGTTTCCATACTGTCACGGGGATATAAAAGGACATCGAAGGGAACGGTGGTCGTTTCCGACGGGGATGCCGCCGTCGCCTCACCCGAAGATGCCGGGGAAGAACCCTTTATGCTTGCGCGCCTGCTTCGAAAGGCCGTTGTCATCGTTGATAAGAGCCGATATCGTGCCGGCCGTTTTGCGGAAGAGGAGTTCGGGATCGATGTACATGTGCTGGATGACGGATTTCAGCATATTCAGCTATACAGGGATCTGGACATTGTGTGCCTCCCCGCGCGTTTCCCGACCTCTCACGGCAAGCTCCGTGAACCCCTGGCAGCATTGAGTTATGCCGATATCGCCGTTTTTACGGGCCGGTCGCGCGGCACCTCCGTTGATCAATGGCGCTCTTACCTGAATGCGGTGTATCCCAGTCTTGCCTCCGTTCATCTTCCCTCCATCGTCAAGGGATTCTATTCATCGGAGAATCGACCTCTTGACCCGGATTGGGTTCAGGAGCAGAAGTGGGTGGCCGTATCGGGAATCGCGCGCCCGCACCGCTTTCATCGCAGTTTGAGGGATCGCAGGGTTCAGATTGCAGGAGTCTTTACCTTTCCGGATCATCACTGGCCCAGCGAGGCGGATCGAGCGCGTGTCGATGCCTTTATTAAGGACAAGCATCTCAAAGGAATTGTCACCACGGACAAGGATCTTATTAAATGGATGGGCCTTTCCGGTGAAGCGATCTCCATGCGGACAGGATATCCTCCGCTGCCCAATCTGCTGCTGGGAAAGATCTATGGAGTTTTGCAGAGGTGAGTAAGTCTCAGAGCCGGGCAAAGCTGGAATATGCCCTGTATCGAGTGATTACAGGCCTGGTCTGCCTGGTTCCCCTGCGGATCCTGCAATGGGGCGGATCCATGGTGGGTGTCCTGTTTTTCCTGGTCCATAAGAGGCGTCGGATCGTTCTGGGAAATCTTTCCCTGATCTATCCCGATCAATCGCCCCGATGGAGATCCCGCCTGGGTATGCGATGCGCCCGCCATTTTGGGAGAATTCTCTTCGATCTTATCAAACTCTCCAGAATGTCGCGGGAACGTCTGATGACACTTCTTCCCATCGAAGGACTGGACCATCTGGAGGAATCTCTAAAAATGGGAAAGGGTGCCTTTGTCCTTTCCGGGCATCTGGGAAACTGGGAGATGGCGGCGCAGGCCATGGCTCTCCGGGGGGTGAATCAGGAAATGGTCTATCGTCCTCTGGATAACCCCTATCTGGATCGGGAACTGAGAGACATGCGCACCCGGTTCGGAAATCGTCTGATCCCCAAAAAGGGTGCCATCCGAGGAATGTTAACTGCCCTCGGTGAAAACCGCGTCATCGATATCCTCATCGACCAGTATGTTTCTCCGGAGCTGGGGGTGTCCGCTCCCTTTCTCGGACATCCGGCTCCAACGACCGCTTCTCTGGCCCAGATCGTATTAAAGACAGGAGCTCCCGTACTGCCCCTGATTTCCTACCCGGAGGGGAAGGGATACAAAACCGAGATTCATTCTCCTGTTCCCGTGGAAGAGGGAGATGACGCCGAATCTTTGACGGTTCGCTATAACGAAATTATCTCGGAAATGATCAAAAACAGGCCCCATACCTGGCTCTGGTTTCATGACCGGTGGGGGATTCGAAAATCCCCTCGAAACGCAGAGTCCGGGGAGGCGGAAGGGTGAGTCCCCGCTGTGGTCTTGTCGGTCTTCCCAATGCTGGAAAATCAACTCTTTTTAACGCCCTTGCTCATGCTAACGTTCCCGCGGAACCCTATCCGTTCTGCACGGTCGACCCCCATGAGGGATCGATTATCCTGGACGATCCTCGCCTCGAACCCCTTGCCGAACTTCTCCATCCTGAAAAAATCATCCGCCCCCACGTGGATGTTGTCGATATTGCAGGCCTGATCCAGGGCTCCCACCGGGGGGAAGGGCTGGGCAATCAGTTCCTGAACCATATCCGGGAAGTCGATCTCATTCTCCATGTTGTGAGGTGCTTTCATCGTCAGGATGTATCTCATCCCGAAGGGAGAATCGATCCAGCAGGAGATTATGAGATTATCCGGACGGAGCTGGCATTAAAGGATCTGGAAATTCTGCAGAGGCGAATCGAGAAAGAGGAGAGAATGCATAAGATCGGCCAGGTATCCGCAGGAATGGATATCGATCAGCTCCGGAGTCTGGCCGGTTTGCTGGAACGGGGTCCCCTGGATCCGGGATCATCTCCGGATATGAAGCTACCCCCGGATCTCATTCTGCTGACCGGGAAACCGGAAATCGTCGTCTTCAACCTTGGCGAAGAGGCGGTGCAAGATGCAGACCTGTCCGCGGCCGCCGATGGGCCAAAACTCCATGGGGTCTCGATAAGGATCTCCCTCGAGTCTGATCTGGCTGCGATGGACCCGGAAGAAGCTCGGGAAATCCGTGAAGGTCTCGGGTTCGGCCCCGGCAGAATTCCTGTACTTCTGGATCAGATCAAATCCGATCTTCGCCTGATTACCTATTTCACCAAAGCCCATGATGTCCTGCAGGCCTGGCTGATTCCTGAGGGGAGTACGATTTACGACGCTGCAGGCCGGATTCACGGTGACATCCAGCAGGGCCTCATTCGGGCCGAAGTCTTCCGCGCGGATGACTATCTCAGCCATGGGAACGAAGCCTCCCTCAGGGCGGAGGGTCTCATTCGAATCGAAGGAAGGGATGCCCCTGTCCGGGAAGGGGATGTGGTTCACTTTAAGTTCAGAGGATAATCACCTCTGTATCGTTTTTCCCACATAACCGGTGTCGATTTCGCCGCAGATGTTTTTGTGGATGATCCCCTTGATTTTATGGAAGGGATAGTGGTTCAGGGCCCACATGAGCTTCACGGCGAGGGCTTCCACACTCTGATCAAAACCTTCAATTACACCTCGATCCAGGGCCCGTCGACCCACTCCGTAATGGTTCATGAGCGTCCGTCCTTCGAGACACTGGGACGTGACAACTACGGGGACCTTTCTTTGATAGGCCTCCTGGAAAAACGGCTCAAGATCGGAGGGCACATTTCCTGAACCGTATCCAAGAAGAAGAATTCCGTGAACGCCTCCTTCCCGGAGTGATATTTGAAGAGTCTCGGGATGACAGCCGGGTGTCAGGAGATGGACCAGAATGTTGGGATCAAAGCCGGGGAGAATCTGAAACGCACCTCGAGATTGCTTCGTTCGAAAGGATGGATCCATGCGCAGGTCCAGACGGATTTCCCCTGCATCCTTTGTGTTCACGCTGACAAAGGCATCCATCTTCGATTCCGATGCCTTCGTGGCTCGGACCCCGGAAAGAACACGGGTGTCGAATACAATAAAGACACCGGGAATCCCTGAAACTGCCATTCGAAATGCATTGACCAGATTTCGTCGGGCATCGCTTTCGACTTTTCTTCCGGGAATCTGACTTCCTGTGAGAACGACCGGTTTGGCAAGGCCGCGTGTGGCGATGGCCAGGGCCGTGGATGTATAGGCCATGGTATCGGTACCGTGCGTGATGACAAAGCCGTCATACCGTTCATACTGGGCCTTCAAAACGAAGAGAAGACGATTCCAGGTTTCCGGGTTTATATTGGTTGAATCGACATTGGCCACGTGGTGAAGATCATATTCAGCAAGCTGGGTGAGTCTCGGTTCAATGGATTGAAGGATCTCAACGGCCTCCCGGTCCTCGGGAGCCTGGAGAACACCTTGCTCATCCTCCTTCATTACGATCGTTCCGCCGCAGAAGAGTACGAGAATTTTCTTGCGCATGAATCCCTCCAGAGCCATTGTGAAGAAGAACGATGACCCTGTCAACGGGTGATAGAACACCGGAACTGGAATGGGGAAGAGACAACCGTGATATACTGTGCGCCGTGAAAACCTTCACAATCCATGACCCATCCTTCTACCATCGGCTCGGCTTCAAATGCGGACTGGAAGTCCACTACCAGCTTGCAACGGAGAAAAAGCTCTTCTGCAACTGTCCGGCCGTGATTCGCAACGACAAACCCGATGCAACCATTCTGCGCCACATGAGACCCACGCTTTCGGAACTGGGTGAATATGACGGCACGGCTCTGATGGAGTTCAAGACTAAGAAAAACGTCACTTACCAGCTGTACAGGGACACAGTCTGCACCTACGAAATGGATGACACACCTCCATTCCCCATTAATACGCAGGCCCTCGAGTACGCGCTTACCGTTGCGACGATGCTGGGAATGAATGTGGTTGATGAATTTCATATTTCCCGAAAACAGTACCTGGACGGCTCGATTCCGACCGGGTTTCAACGGACAGGCATTATTGCCCTGGGGGGGGCTCTCTCCCTTCGTTCGGGAAAGAAGATCCGGCTTTCCCACCTGTGCCTCGAAGAGGATGCATGCAGAGAAATTTCCGATCGGGGTCACGAGGTCATATTCAGAACCGACAGGCTGTCTTTTCCCCTGGTAGAAGTGATCACGGAACCCGATATCTCCGATCCTTATGAACTGGTGGAAACATCCTGGAGGATTTCGGAACTTCTCCGGGCGACCGGCAAAGTCCGCAGGGGCATTGGAACGGTTCGGCAGGATGTGAATGTGAGCATTAAGGGGGGCAGACGGATCGAGATCAAGGGTGTTCCACGGATTCCTCTCTTTCCCCGCCTCGTTCACTCGGAAGCCATTCGTCAGTTCAATCTGCTGGATATCAAAAAAGAGCTTCGTGCACGTGGCATCACGGCGGACAACCTTAAAACGATCAGTAAATCCCTGACCCGCACTTTGAAACATACCCGGATTCCTGTTCTGCGGGCGGCGCTGGACAGGGGAGATGATGTGCGGGGAATCTGCCTGTGCGGCTTTGCAGGCTTATTGAATCACGAGTTACAGCCCGGAGTGCCCTTCAGCCGGGATTTTTCGGGACGGGTCCGTGTCATAGCCTGCCTGGATGAACCTCCGATCCTTTTCCATACAGATGACCGGGATCACCTTCCCCTGAGCGAGGAAGAATGGAAGGGGCTCCGGGAAACCTTTGAGATGAAATCGACGGATGTGGTGGTCATTGTCTGGGGGCCGGAGATTGACACGAAAACTGCCGTTGAAGAAATTCGCATTCGGGCCTGTGAAGCCTGCGATGAAATTCCTCCGGAAACACGGCAGGCGCTAAGGGATGGGACAACGGATTTTGAGCGTATCCTGCCGGGACCGGACAGAATGTATCCTGACACGGACAGTGCGCCTGTTGCGATTCCCCGTGGGAAGGTGGAAGCCGTTCGCAGTGCGCTTCCTCCGGATCCTGCACGACAGGAAGAATCTTTGATTAAAGCCGGTTTGAGTGAAGAATTCGCAGGTCGATTTGTGAGAATGGCAGAACCGGAGTATGTCGAGGCTGCCCTTTCTGACCCCGGAGTCGCCCGATTTCTGGCAGCCATGTGCGTGAATCACTTTCCCTCCCTGCGAAGGGAAGGACTCGACCCTTCCCGGATTCCTTTGCAGACTCTCATCGATCTGGCGTCTCTCTGCACCGACGAACTCTTTCCTCCCTCCCGGATTCGGTTTGCACTGCAGCAGATCTGCCTGAATCCAGCGATGGGCCCACAGGATTTTCTTGTGACTCTGCCCGACCCGGAAGAGATCCGGAATAAACTTCGTGAATCGGGGAACTCCCGCCGCTCCCTCGATCCGGAACCAAGGAAGCGGGCGATCATGGGAGAGGTGATGAGAGCCTACGGCTGCAGGGTACCGGGAACGATTTTGTCCCGCCTCTATGAGGAGATAAACCACCATGAACGATGAACAGTACAAAGGATATCGAGGGCGAACGCGTGAGGTCCTGGAGCGCTTTGGCGCCCGCGTCTGGGGAGATGTGGAACTGGAATCCGACGGGTGCACGTTTCATGGGATTATTCTTCCTCGAAGTGAGACGGCTGATGCGGATCACGTTGTCCTGAAACTCCACAGCGGGTATAACGTGGGCGTTCATGCGGACCGGATCAGGGATATCCGAGAGGTTGGATACAAAAAGGCCCATTATCAGATCCCGGAATCGGAATTCCCCAGGGATGACTCCAAACCGGATGTCACACTCCTCGGGACGGGGGGCACGATCGCATCACGGCTGGATTACACGACCGGGGCGGTCATACCGGCCTTCTCTCCGGGTGAGCTTTACGGCGCCGTGCCGGAGCTTGCGGATATTGCCAATCTGACCACACGGAAACTCTTCGGTATCTTTTCCGAAGATATGGGTCCTCACCAGTGGAAAACACTGGCCGCGGAGATTGGCGTTGAATTTGAAAAAGGGGCATCGGGGATCGTGATCGGACACGGAACCGATACGATGCACTATACCGCGGCCATCCTTTCCTTTATGGTTCAGGATCCTCCGGGGCCCATTGTTCTGGTCGGTTCTCAACGTTCATCGGATCGACCTTCTTCGGATGCAGCACGGAATTTGATTAACGCGGTCCATACCGCGGCCTATAGCGATATCGCTGAAGTCATGGTCTGTATGTTCGGCCCGACATCGGATGAGTTCGACCTCCTGCATCGGGGAACAAGGGTCAGAAAGATGCACTCTTCCACGCGCTCTACCTTTCGAACCCTCTCCGCACGCCCTCTTGCCACGGTTTCTCCAGGAAAGATCCGCACAATTGAAGAGAATTACCGGACCCGGGACATGGCCCGGAAGCCCAGAATTAACCCGGCCTTTGAAGAAAAGGTATCGCTGGTAACCTACTACCCCAATATGAAGGGCGACATCATTGATGCACTGGTCGATAACGGTTATAAGGGGATTATCATCGGGGGCACGGGCCTGGGACACGTGAATCGCCTCCTCTTTCCCTCCATCCGCAATGCCGTACAGCGCGGGGTTCATGTATACATGACCGTGCAGACGCTTTGGGGATATGTCCACATGAATGTGTATGATACGGGGCGCTACCTCCTCGACCTTGGCGTGATTCCTGCAGGAAACATGCTCCCTGAAGTTGCTTATGTGAAGCTGGGATGGGCGCTGGGTCAATCCAGTGATCCGGAAGAAGTACGCAAAATCATGTTGACGTCCATTTCCCATGAAATCACGGAAAGGGAACCCTATGACGGGTACATTGTTCTCCAGGGCGGTTTGCCGGAGGTCGATGAATTTCTCAAGGGACACCTTCTCTAGCCTTTGATCCCCGGCCTGAATTCATCTGTTTCATTCGCGCGGCCTCGCAGGGAGGGATTGAAATCGGTTTTCATGCGGAAGATGCGCTCCGGATGGCGGCTCAGACAGCGCGGGGTGCGGCTTCGATGATCCTGGACCTCCAGGATCACCCTGAGCATGTGATTGACCGGGTCACTACCCCCCGCGGCTGTCCGATTTCAGGTCTGAACCACATGGAACATACGGGTTTCAGTTCGGCTCTGATTCAGGGAATTGTCGTTTCTGCTGAGAAAGCTGCAAGGTTGTATCCGGAAAAAGACGAAGAATAAACAGCTTACCTTCTCTTAATTCCAATCAGGTTCGGGACCGGCCATGCCTTCATGTTGGGTTTTGATTCCTGGCTGGAGCCGAAAGCTCCCACCTTTTCGATGACGAGATCTTTCGCCCTTACATACAGGGTCGCTTCCTTCCCGCCTTCCAGGTACATGCCGCGATTCAGCTGGAGGGGTAATCGACGAAGTACCTGAATAAAGTTATGGGTGGAAAAGGGTGTGCGCGTAAAGATAAAGAGTATGTTCCCCTCTGTATCCTGAGCGAGCAGTGCCATGCTCCATTGTTTTTCTGACGGGCTCCAGGTGTTCTGACCCCTGCAGTCGATCAAGCGGTAGTTTTGCACCAGGACATCGTATGTCTGCTCAATATCTGTCAGATCGCTGCAGGTTCGATCCAGAATCTTAACCGACTTTCCGTCGATGGCCCGGGTGGGGGAAAACACAAGAACCGCATTGTAGGTGCTGGCCCAGTGAGCGTTAACCCTGTGCTGCCCCTGCTTTAAAAATCCGACACTTGTATGTCCGTCTTCCTGGTACATTCCCGCATTGGTGACAACGGAAAGGCCTTCGTCCTCTGCCCAGTTTCGAGCAGTCCTGCAGCCTCCCTGGATCGAAGCCGAATAGAGTTTGAACTCGAATAAATCGGGATTGACTCGAACGAAGACAACCTCTGGACTCATGTACTGAGCAATTTCCATCCCCGCTTCGATCGGCTTCCATTCCGGAGGATCCAATGCGAGAAGGAATAGAGTCTGAAAAATCAGAAGAGAGAAAATGGTTCGGGTCATAGGGAGGAGGAATGTCCGGTTCTGGAAGACAGGCAAAGAATCGCAGAGCCTGCAAAAAGAAAGATAATAAAGGTCCCCAGGGAGACCAGAACCATCCACCGAGGATGCAGACCCTGTGTGATGGTGAGTTCATGGGTTCCCCTGGGAATCAGGTAACCCTGCGTGATACCGTGGACGGAATAGGATTTTACGCTTTGATGGTCAAGCCGCGCCTGTGTCCATTTGGGATTCCACTTGAGCGGGGTCACAAGAAAGGTGTTGGAGTCTGCGCGTATGGTCAGGGTCGTTTCATCCGATGTGTGAGTCAGGATTTCGACAGATCCTGATTTTTTGGCGCCCGGTTTGTCCAGAAATGATGAGATGTCAGCCAGGGCTGAAGGATGGACGGGCACTTCTCCCCATGGAAATTCTCGATGCTCCGTCGTTTGCGAAGTAACTCTCCAGGTCAGGCGGTATGGATTATCTGCGAGGCGGTTTTCGAAAATGCGGATATCCCGTCCCTCATACACACGGACAAGAGGACTGGAATCGAAGACGATGGCCGGAGGCCTGCAGGGGTACATTCCTCGACGGGCCGTTGTCCAGTTTTCCGAGGCCTGCCAGAGAGATACAGGGGGCTGAACCGTGGAGGTGATGGTCAGGAGAATCCGGGAAGATTGCGAAAGAGGAGGGGAAAAGGTCAGTGTCAAAGGCACGTTATCCGAAATTTCCGAAGCAGGAATGGTGTGGGTGCAAATGGGGAGGTCGGTGTTCGACTCAGCGAAGGAGAATATCATCTCTCCAGTCAGAGGGAGACGCAGGAAAGTACAGGGAGTTACGGTCATGCTGTATACCGTATCGGTGGGCATGATTTCGATCTGCAGGGGAGTGAGATCCAGAGGTGGAAAGGGTTCAGAGGAAGATCGAAACGATGTCTGATAGGGGTCGATGAACCGTCGGGTTGTATGAATTCCGGGAGGCTCCAGGATATACCGCACCCCCAGATAGTTCAGAAGCGGATGGGTGAGGTCCGCCCGGTCCCAGAAGAGGATGAAAGTGCCCATCCGGCCGTCGCATTCGGGGTCGATGCCTTTCAGTGCTTCCCGGTAATAACTTTCGGAGGAAAAATGACTTCGGATGTCATTCAGACCGAGATATTCGGCGCTGTTGGGCCACACACTGTCATACAGCGGTAAGACTCTCTCTCCCGGTTTCAGGTGTGCGGTAAGCCAGGCCAGTCCGGGTGTGATCGAAGGCTTCACGGCGGAAGGAGCCTGATAGGGGAGAAGGTGAAAGGCAAAGAGCGCCAGATCCAGTGTGAGAACTGAGAGAAGGATGCTGGCCATCCATCTCCGATTCCCGAGCCGTTCAAAGCCTTCTGCGATCAGAATGGAGATCAGAAATGCGAGCAGAATGGTAAGGCGATGAAACGGTGTGAACTTGATTCCGGGAAGGTGAGCCAGCAGGCTTCGAAGGGGGATGGGTGTATACAAAACGATACCCAGGAGAATGACGGTGAAAAGCAGGGTTCGATGGCCTCGACGGGAGCGGGGGATGCACCCGAGAAGGAATAACCCGAAGGCGAGAGCCCCGATGTAGATGCAGGAAGCGTGAAAGTTATTGGGCCTGGGAAATCCTGCCAGTCCCTGGAAAGTTCCCGTCGTCGGATCTCCGTTCCGATAAGGGAGAAGGAAGTTCAGGATATGTGCCGCGGGGAGTGGCTCCTCCTGCATCGCCACCGCTTCCCTGCGGTCGAGATATCCTGAATCCCTCAAATCCTGGTAAGCCACGTAGAGGGAAGGTCCCAGAATGACCAGGGTCAGAAGAGCTGGAAGGATGGAGCGCCGGATTAACAGAAAAGCTGCGCGGATGCCATGGACAGAAAGCGCGTAAAGAAGTGCGAAATAGACGATATAGAAGGACCAGGAGGGAAATCCTCCACCTGCCAGCCCCAGGCCCAGAAGGGTCCCGCCCAGGAAGATTTTCCGTCGTGAAGAAGAGGGCGACGTGGCACGCTCGACGTAATAAAGTGTCCACGGAAAGAGTACCCCGACATTGGTATGGGGCCAGAAAATCCAGACGAAGAAGGTACCGCACCCGGCCCAGAGCATCCCGGAAGCCGTTGAGGCTTCTGGAGTATGTCCTCTGCTTCGCTGGAAGAGAACCATTCCCCAGAATGCCATCCACAGTTTCAGTACCAGCATTAATGACCAGAATGCCCAGGCGGGAAAGAGGATCGGGATCAGAACGAACGGTGTCCAGAGGCCGGAGAGAAGATCGAGATGCCCAACAACTCCCGAGGCAATGGAGGGATTCCACCAAAACGTATCGGGGTCACGAGTGAACTGAGCCGCCTTGGTCCAGTAACTGGTGGGTGGATCGTTGAAAGATGGATTTTGCGCTGTGGCAGGACCTTCCGCCCTCCATGGATCGTACAGGGAGAAGATGTCATTGGGTGAGGGAAGGAGTCCGTGAATAACGGGTGAGAAGAGAATCCCCAGGTAGAGAAAAAACCAGAGATGGGGGCCTGGACGTCTGCGGAGCATGGTACTATGGTACGTGAAGATGCCTCAAAAGGAAATGGTATTTGTGGCCCCCTTTCCTCCCCATGGCGGGGGGATCTCCTATTACAGCGCCACCGCTCTCCAACACCTCCAGGACCATCTTTCCATCTATCCGCTGGGATTTTCATCTGTCTTTCCGGGCAGGAAATTCAAGAGTCGGAACGAGGCTCCACCCTTTGAGATTCCCAGACCTCTGACCGGATATTTTCCATGGACATGGAGTCTTTCCTCCCTGCCGGATTCAATTCACCCCGGCGTGCTTCTCCTTCCTTCCTGGACAGTGTGGCTGGTTCCCTGTTTCCGGGCTGTGATGGCTTCCTTTTCCTACCGATGGCCCTCGGCCAGGAAGCTGATCTGGTGCCATAACGTTGTCGGGCATAAAGAGCGCTGGACATCCGGAGTCCATCGATATCTCTATCGGGAGGGTGATCTCTTTATCACGCATTCTTCGGAAGAGACACGAAAGCTGGAAGATCTGGATATTCCCCGGGATGCGATTCTCTCCTCCTTTCTTCCCATTCATCCCGTTCCAGAACTGAGGTCCCGTGAGGATGCCAGAAAAGAACTTTCTTTGAATCAGGATCGCCACCTGCTCTTCTATGGAACGCTGAGGCCCTACAAGGGCCTGGATTGTCTTTCGAGAGCCTGGGCTCTCCTGCCAGCCGAAGTGAGGGAGCGCACGCGATTGACCATTGCAGGGGAACGATGGTCCGGAGTGGAAAACTCCCTTGAATCCCTCGAAAAGCTGGGTGCGGTCATCCTGGATCATTATCAGTCAGCCTCCTCGACGGGGGTTCTTTTCAGTTCCGCCGATGCCATCGTTTTGCCTTATGAAGAGGCAACGGGAAGCGGAATTCTCATGATGGCCTATTATGCCGGGATCCCTGCCATCGTAAGCCGTCTACCCTCCCTGATGGATTATGTCGAGGATGGAATTTCGGCCTACACCTTTCATCCGGGAGATCCCGAAGATCTGGCCCGTGTCCTTATGGCCGTTCTGGATAAGCCCAGGACATCCATTCTGGATGCGGGTATGGTGCGGATGAGGGAGAAGTTTTCCTGGACCACGTGGACGCAATTGTTATTGAATTTTCTCGAGTCCAAGGGTATGATCTGATCCATGAAGAGATCAATTTTATTGCTGACCGTGCTATTCACCTGTATGTCGGTGTTCGGGCTGGACCTGTGGGTTCCGGCCTCGGCCCATGCACCCGGATCGAAACAGACACTATGGAAGAGCGATTTCTATATTCTGAACCTCTCTGCCCAGCACTGTTCTCTATCCATGCGCTACATTGCCTCAGGGCTGGATCAATCTGATGCAAATCTAGCCAGACCGGCCGTACCCGTCATACTTCCACCCGAAGGGCAGGTTCATCTCCTGGATGTCCTTGCGACGTACTTCAGCGTCTCATCCGGGTCCGGGGGAATCCTTCTGTCGGGTGATTGTGATTTCCGGTTTTCTTCCAGAACGTTTACACCTGCCCCCGAGGGAGCGCCGGGTACATACGGTCAATATATTCCGGCCTATATGACCGGGGACATTGTATCTCCCACCTACCTGATCGGGGCCGTTTCATCTGGAGAGTTCAGGACGAATCTGGGGCTTATGAATACGAGTCAATCGGAATCATCGACCTGTGTCCTGACCTTCCGCGATAAATCAGGGCTTTCCCTGGCCTCAGTTCCTGTCGAGCTCGGCCCATTTGTTCACGTTCAGTACAATGATCTCTTCACCCAGTTCAACCTGTCACCCCAGGATAATATGACGATTGACATGGCCTGCTCTCCCGTCAGTGTCCTGGGATATTTGTCCACCGTGGATAACTCAACCGGAGATCCGGTATTCCTCGGGGGGGTGCGATAATGAAAACGCGTTTACTCTTTGCTCTATGGATCGTTTGTGCTCTTACAGCGCATGGCCAGGTTCTCGCTCCCGCCTCCGACGGTCACATCCTTCGTAACGAAACCTACCAATTCACGCTGGGTACGGGTGATCCGACCGGAGTTACGGGATTGACCTATTTTGCTTATTTTCGAGACCTCTATGTGGGAGGAGAAAATTCCTTCACCTATGATTTTGATCCCAATGACGGGATTTCCACCCATTACAACCGCGAGCTTCGATCGATTCTCGAGTTCAACATTTCCAGCCTGAATCTTACTCCGGGATCCTTTACCGCCTATCTCGATCTTGCCACAGATGATAACTTTTACCCTGTCGCGCCCTATACCCTTCAGGTCAAAGCCGCCAATCTGGCTCACGGCCAGGAAGACGGATCGCTGACGCAATCCGACTATAGCGCCCTGGACGGGGATCTGGATACTCAGACCGTAGATGGTCAGAACTTTCCTCAGAATTACTCCTTCAATATTACGGCAGGGCTGAATGATGATCTCACGGGAGGGGGAACCTATTCCGGTTTTATCCTCTATTCCGATGCGCTCAACGGCAACGAAATCAGCTTTGTCTCCTCCTACGAACAATCTCAGGGAGGCGGAAGCGGTCCGCAGCTGCGCATCGTTGGAGTCCAACCCGACATCTCGGTTAATGTAGGTCCCTGTCAGGCCACGCTCATCGGCTCCACCTATGCAGTCCCCGTAGAGGTTACCAATGCGGGGTCGGCCGATCTCGTTGTCGATGAAGTCTTTGAGTTACAGGATTCGGGAAATGTTTACGCCCTCGATCTTTCCGGATTTCTCACAACTCTGCCCTCCGGTGAATCATCGAGCTTTGCCATCCTCTTTTCGCCGGTTTCCGAGGGATCCTTCTCCGGATCTTTCCGGATCACTTCCAATGATCCCGATGAATCCACCTACACCTTTGCCCTGAATTGCCTCGGAATTTCGACACCGCAGCCCGATATTGACGTGTCGTCCGATCCCTGTACCGATACACCGGTCGGGGGATCCTCAGCCATTGATGTGCTCGTTGAGAATTCAGGAACCGCAGATCTGATTATTTCAGGTGTTACCGAGTCAGAGGATTCTTTTTCCGCTTTCACTCTGGATCTCGATGGTTTCCAGAACACGATTTCCTCAGGAACATCTTCTACTTTCAAGGTCCGTTTCAACCCCATCACCACAGGGGAACAATCCGCGGCCTATCAAATAAGCTCAAACGATCCCGATCAACCGGTTGTCACCATTACGGTTTCCTGTAAGGCTTATGCCTCCGGACAGAATCCGGGTATCGAGGTCAACCCGGTTCCCGTGGTCATCAGCGGTGTAAAGGCGGGGACTTCAGGAAATAAGATTGTAACCCTGAAGAATACCGGCGAAGGGACATTGACGATTTCCTCGATCGATCTTTCGGGATCATCCTCTCTCACCCTGGATGCATCGGCAACCAAGATGGAGCTCTTAAACGGCGAGCAGACTACGTTGATGATCCAGTATAGCCCGACGCTTCCTGGATACGATGAATCGGTCCTCTCGATTGCAAGCAATGATCCTGAGAACTCGAATCTGGATGTGCTGGTCTATGGCACAGCAACGCTAAATGGCGTTTCAGCGGGAGAGGTGACAACGGGAGAGGCGGCCCGGGATATCATGGTGCCCGCCTGCGCATTGCTGCCCGGCGCCTTTGGCTCATTTTTCGTCACCGATGTGAAGCTCCACAATACCGGAAACAGCGCGGTTCAGGTTGCGGTCTATTTTCTGGCCTCCGCTCAGGATAACCGTCAGGCCCTCCGGGGCGATCTGAGCCTGAATCAGCGACAGACGATGGGGATACGAAATATCCTCGGTTCTCTTTTCGGACTGGAAGACAACAGTTTCGGAGCTCTTCTCTTCATTCCCTCCGGGCCGGGACTCCGTGTCACTTCGAGAACCTATAACCTGGCGGAAAAGGGTACCTACGGCCAGAATATTCCAGGAGAGTACCGTTCAGACGCTCTCGTTCCGGGGAAGGAAACCTACTTTCCAGGCTTGACAAAGTCTTCCACAACGAGAAGCAATGTTGGATTTGCCAACGTCGGAAGTGAATCTGCCGCGATTGTAATCAACCTTTATAATGCCAGCGGTGATCCTCTGGTTGAGAATTTCCCGGTAGAGCTTCTTCCCTATTCACACAAACAGTTCGATGTGTTTTCCAGCACCGGTGCCTCGTCTACGGATAACGCATTTGCGGTGATCACGGTTTCTTCAGGAAGCGTTTTCGGATATGCGTCGATTCTGGATAATGACACTTCGGATCCCATTTACGTGCCGTTAAAGTAGATCTGATTGGGAGGGGAACATTCGATCATGGACCCGGTCCCGAATCCGGACAACCTGCAAATTCGAGAGTCCAATCCATCGGATATCCCTTCCCTGGTAAGTCTTTTTAAAGATATTTTCGGTGTTGAGACCAGTGTGGAACACTGGATGTGGAAGTATGGAAGTTCAGAGATGACATCCATTTCTCTGATCGCCGAATGGGATGGAGCCCCCGTTGCCCATTTCGGAGGCCAGATATTCAAGGGTTACTATAAACGTCAACCTGTTTCACTTTCTGCCGTTACCGATATCATGACGCATCCCCGGGTCCGGCATTTTACTCGTCAGCGAGCGCCTCTGACACAACTGGGAAAGCTTTACATCCATATGGCCCGGGAAAGAAATGTCGCATTTCTCTATGGATTTCCAGGGTTGTCAAGTCGAAGATTCGGAGAAAGGTTTCTCGGTTATCGGCCAGCTTGCAGGGTCCCGGTCTATCAATGGAATCTTCAACCATCTTCCGAGTCTCTTTCTGTCGTAAATGACATTGCCTCTCTTTCCTCAGGAATGGGACCCGCGATAACGTGTGGTGTTGTGCGATCCAGAGCCTATCTTCAATGGAGGTACTCCGATCGGCCCGGGCATGATTACCGCAGTGTCCGGGGTTTCAATAGTGAATGCATCGTGAAATATCTTCCAGGTAAAATTCTTGTAATGGACTGTAACTACTCTTCCTGTTCGGAACTTGCGTCCCTTTTAAGATCGATACCTTTTTCCAGTTCGGAATCCTCCTTCCCGCGAGCCGAAGCATGGTTCCCGCAAACCCTGAAAAATGAATTGAAAAAATGGATGGATCTCGATGAGATTGCATCACCCTATGTGTTGGAATATCGTCCCATATCTCTGAATCCCGATGCACGCTGGCTTGCCGGGAATTTTTTCTTCTCCATGGGTGATTATGATGTGGAGTAAAGGGCAAAGGAGACATTTCAAGGAAAGACGAAATATGGTAATCTTATCTGGACTTGCAAAGCGGGACTGCCGGGTATTACAATTGCCCTATGGAGAGAGGAGTGTTTGGTGAAAGTTGTCGATAAGCGAGTTTTTACGCAGGATGGAGAGTTACGTGCTGAGGAACATCCTGAGGAGAATGAGAATCAAACAGCCCCGTCAGAAGAAGCCATTGCGCAGGAGCAGAAGGATTCTTCTGAGGAAAAGCCTTCGGCATCTTTCCCACCCAAACCCGATTTTTCCTCTTTTGTTATGGGACTTTACACTTCTGCTGCCATTCAGATGGGACTGATGACCCTTCCGAATGAAACCATAGAACCCGATCTCACCATGGCAAAACAGACAATCGACCTTCTGGAGCTGATTCGGGATAAGACCCATGGAAATCTAACGGACACCGAGCAGAAGCTCATCGATGATCTGCTGGCTGAATTGCAGATTGCATTCGTGCACAAATGGCAAAAACAATAATTATTTCAGGATTAATACTTTTGATGAGCCTGTGCTCTCTGGCACAGGAGGAGGCGGGCGACTTACTCGTGATCCCGGGTGAGACCAATGTGATGACCCTCGGGAAAACACGATTCGAGGATCGACTGAATGAACTCTGGCAGCAGGCTCTCTCCAGTGTGAATACGGGGAATCTTCCCGATGCCGAACTGGATATCAAACAGATGCTGCTTGAGGCACGCCATTATGACATTGATACTCTGGGTGATTTTTCCTGGGCAGCCATTATTCGCTACCTGGAGGAAATGCAGGAAGGTAATCGCCTTGAAGCCCAATTTTTTCATAAGGCTGCGATTGATCTGGGACAGGGACTTCCTGAACCCGCTATGCTGTCCTGTGCCGAAAGTGCACGGGAGCACAGCTGGGGGCCAATGATAAAAGAATTTTTTGACGGGTTCGCCATCATCATGACCCGGGATATGTTCTTCTTGCCTGTTCTTGGAAATTTTCTCTACTTTGCGTTGACCTCACTCTATATCCTCGCTTTTTTCTTAGCCATTCTTCTCTTCTTTAAATACATCGCCAGAGTCATGCATGATGTCCAGGAATTCTTTCAAATGAGAGTCCAGGCATTTTTAAAAACAATCCTTGCCATGGCTTTCTTTGTCCTGCCGCTGATCCTCGGATTTGACCTGCGATGGCAGGTGGTTTTCCTGTTTGTGATTCTATTCGGTTACGCGGCTGCGAAGGAAAGAATTATTATCATCGCCTTTCTTGTCATTGGAATCCTCACTCCTCCTGCTCTTTACCTCCTGCGCCAGGAGTACAGGCTAAGGACTTCCGCCATTTATGAAGCCGCATCTGCCATTAAGCATGGAGAGCTGGTCTATAACTATATCGGGAACATCGAAACCATCAATAATATCCTCGGTGAGGATACCGATCTCATGTATATGATCGCCAATCTCTATCAGAAATCAGGCGATACGGCCAATGCAATTGCCTACTACCAGAAGACGGTTGATGCCGATCCGCGAAACAAGGAAGCCTATCTGAACCTCGGCAATCTCTACTTCTGGGAAAACCAGTTTGAATCTTCCATCGACAAGTATAAGAAAGCCATTCAGGCTGACAGTGCGTATATCCCGGCATACTTCAACCTCTATTCTGCACTGAATAACAATTATCAGTACGATGAAGCTCAACAGATTATGGCAGAAGGACAGGCCATTAATGCCCGCGCATTTAACCGTATTTTTAATCATCCCCCACAGAATGATGTTGTCGGAGCGTTCTTTACAACGGGAGATGCAAGAAAGAAATACCATAAGATAAATCGAGAAGGAAAACTCCGGGGAAAGGAAATACGGGGACATGCGCTTAGGGATTCCCTGCTTTCCAACCTGGTCCATCCTCTTGTGATTATGTGTGTGCTCGGACTGATCGGTGCCGTAATGTTGGATCGCTTCCGTGTGAAGAAAGGCGGATATGCGGGAGTCTGCACGAAATGTGGAAGGACGTTCTGCCATCTGTGCAAGCGGTCCAGCGAAAGCCAGACATATTGCTCTCAATGTATTCATATCTACATAAAAAAGGACGGAGTTCCTCTTGAAGTAAAGGTAAAGAAGATCAATGAAGTCAAACGATACCTTCGATTCAATTTCTATATACAGAAGCTTTTGAATATCATCTTCCCCGGATCCGTTTCGATTCTGAAGGAATCCCCCGTCAAGGGAATCCTCCTTCTCTTTACTATCTTTTTGCTTCTGGCGTTTATCTTCCTTCGTCCCCTGTTCCCGATTCTGCATATCCAGGTTCTTACGGCTGAATTTCTTCGAAAAGGAGCGATGGGAATCATCGCAATTTTGTGGCTGGCAAGCAATGTCCGGAATCTTCTGGAGAAGGGAGGAGTCTGATGGCACTTGAAGGTACCCTTCGAGATTTCAGCCTGTCCGATATCTTCCAATTGATCAGTCTCCAGAGAAAGACAGGAATTCTTACCCTTTCCAGCAAAGAAGACACCGTCACTGTCAGTTTCCTCGATGGGAAGGTTGTTAATGCTGACAGTAAAAAACGGGGACTGGAAAACCGTCTGGGCAAGGTGCTGATCAAGCGTGGAAATGTTTCTGAGGAGAGGCTGCAGGAGGCACTGAAGTTACAGCAGGAAACCCTTCAGAGACTGGGTTATCTGCTCATTAAGGAAGGCATCATTACCAAGGATGAGCTTCGAGAAGCCCTCACGCAGCAGATTCTTGAAATCATCTACAAGGTTTTTCGATGGCGTGACGGGGAATACCATTTTTCACAGGAAACCACAATCGAATTTGACAGGGACGCCATTATTCCCCTGACGGCTGAAAATATCCTCATGGAAGGCGCCCAGATGATGGACGAGTGGCCCATCGTCGAGCGTAAGATCACCTCTCCAAGAATTATTTTCCAAAAAGTAGAGATGTCTCAGCCAGTTGAAGAAGCAAGCGCCGAGGAAGAAGGAAACTTTGATTTTGATTTTTCCGATGAGCCGGAAGAGGAAAAGGTTGTGGAGAGTGATGTAATCCAGCTTCCACCACAGGTTTATTCCGTGTACAGCCTTGTCGATGGTCGAATGACAGTCGCTGATATTGTGGAAAGAAGCCGCCTGAACGAATTTGAAACCTACAAGGCTCTCTTCGAACTTGTAACGCGAAACATTATCCAGGAAATGGAAACAACGGAAGAGGTCGAGGAGGAGGTAGAGGAAGAAGTACCCGAAGAAGAAGTAATTGAGGAAAAGAGAGCCTTTTTCCTTCCCCTTGTTCTTGCCGTCTTTCTGGTTGTCGTCGGAATTTTTTTCCGGCCGTTCAATCCCATGAATAGCTGGAAATCTTTGATCAGCTCCGCTGACATGTTGGATGAATGCCTCTATTCGGCTTCCCTGAGCCGAATTATTCATCTGGAAAGGGCCATGAGCATCTACGCTGTGGCCTATATGAAATATCCCAAGAACCTTGACAATTTCATACAGAGCAAACTTATCGATCCAAATATGCTGATTGATCCTTGGGGAAATGCCTATACGTATCTCCATGAGGCCAATAACTATTATCTATATGGTTACCAGCCAGACGGTACCAAGAGTCTGGAGCTCATGACCTCTCACCCGGAAATCGGTGGAGAGGCCACAGATGAAGATGTGATCGAGGAACAGCCCAAAGTCGTCATCCTCGAATAGATCTTACAAGAAGCATGTAAGATATCTGAACAACATCCATTGACAACATCTTATAATTGGTTTATTAATGATGGGAAGATCATCGTTTGAAGGAGTCTTATATGACACAGAAAATTATCGGAATCGATCTGGGTACGACCAACTCTGTCGTTGCTGTGATGGAGGGCGGTGAACCCAAAGTTATCCTTAATGAGGAGGGGGGAAGAACGACTCCATCCGTCGTTGGTTTTGCAAAATCAGGAGACCGAATGGTCGGAGCTCCCGCCAAACGACAGGCTGTTACAAACCCTGAAAATACGGTCTTTTCGATCAAGCGCTTTATGGGGCGTCGATTTGATGAAGTTTCAGAGGAGCGGAGAATGGTGCCGTACTCCGTAGAATCCGGCCCCAACGGCGATGCCAGGGTGCAGGTTGGAGACAAGCAGTTTTCACCCCCTGAAATCTCCGCAATGATCCTGCAGAAATTAAAAAGAGCAGCAGAAGATTACCTGGGGGAAAAGGTGGAAAGAGCTGTCATTACGGTCCCTGCCTATTTCGGAGACGCACAGCGTCAGGCGACCAAAGATGCCGGCCAGATCGCCGGACTCAAGGTGGAACGTCTGGTTAATGAACCTACGGCTGCCGCCCTGGCCTACGGAATGGATAAGAAGAAGGATCAGACCATTGCCGTTTTTGATTTCGGGGGAGGAACATTTGATATCTCTGTTCTCGAAGTGGGAGAGGGGGTTGTGGAAGTAAAATCCACGAATGGAGACACCCATCTTGGTGGGGACAATATCGATCAGATCTTGATTGACTGGATTGTCGCTGAGTTCAAGAAAGATCAGGGTATTGACCTTTCCCAGGATCGCATGGCCGTACAGCGCCTGAAGGAGGCCGCGGAAAAGGCGAAGATCGAGCTGTCTTCCACCATGGAAACAGAGATCAGTCTTCCTTTTATCACCGCCGATGCTTCAGGGCCAAAACATCTTACTCTGAAACTCACACGCGCAAAGTTTGAACAGATGATAGAACCTCTGGTCCAGCGCACGATTCCTCCCTGCAGGCAGGCTCTCGATGACGCTGGATTGAGTGCGGATAAGATTGATGAAGTGCTTCTTGTGGGAGGATCTACAAGGATTCCGCTGGTTCAAAAGCTCGTGAAAGATTTCTTCGGTAAGGACCCGAACCGAACCGTGAATCCAGATGAAGTCGTCGCTGTCGGAGCCGCAATCCAGGCTGGCATCATCGGTGGAGAAGTTACCGATGTTCTTCTCCTCGATGTTACTCCTCTCTCTCTGGGGGTGGAAACACAGGGATCGGTCATGACCGTTCTTATTCCGAGAAATACGACGATTCCCACGAAGAAGAGCGAAATATTCACAACTGCCGCGGACAGTCAGACCAGTGTCGAAATCCATGTTCTTCAGGGGGAGCGTCCCATGGCCGGGGATAACCGGACTCTGGGCCGTTTTCACCTGGTAGGTATTCCTCCGGCACCGCGCGGAATTCCTCAGGTTGAGGTTACCTTTGATATCGACGCCAACGGGATTATGAATGTATCTGCCAAAGATCTGGGAACCGGAAAAGAGCAGAAGATCACCATTACCAGTTCCTCGGGCCTTCAGCAGGAAGAGATTGACAAAATGATCAATGCAGCGGAGTCTCATGCCGAAGAAGATCGTCGGTATCGTGAAGCCGCGGAAGCACGGAACAAGCTGGATACCCTGGTGTACTCCTCGGAAAAGACTCTGAATGAAAATCGTGAAAAGGTGTCGGCAGGAGTTGCGTCTGCACTGGAAAAATCCCTGGAAGATGCAAGGCAGGCCCTGAAGGATGGCGGCCTGGATCGTCTGAATCGAGCCTTTGATGATTTAACCCGGGCAAACCATAGTCTTGCCCAGGAAATTTATCAGAAGGCTACCTCTCAATCGGGCGGTCCGACCGGAGGGGGGCAGAGTTCCGAGACGACATCCACGCCACCTCAGGGTGATGTGATTGACGCCGAATATGAAGATATGAGTGGTGACAATTAGTCTGCGCTGGGCTATAATGGCGTTGTGGCACCGGCCAGAACCCGACTCGAAGAGATCCTGATCATTCGAAGTGAACTGAATCGTTTACTCGAAGAGCTGCACCTCCCGGTTCTTGATCAGCCCGGGTTGTGGTCTCCTCCCATGGATTGCTCAGAAGACTGCCACAACTATTACCTTACCGTAGAAATACCCGGAGCCACCTTATCCACGGTTGAGTTAAATATTCAGGGTAAGACCCTTTCCGTCGAGGGAAACCGCCAGCCCCCGGAGGGAAGCAGTGCCGAGGCTTTCCAGCGGTTGGAACGTTTTTACGGTCCGTTTAAAAGATCCATCACCCTGTCTCATCCGGTCGATTCGGATCGAGTGGATGCCAAACTGGAGCATGGTATCCTGTCCATTACCGTACCGAAGCGTTTGAGGAGGAGTCAAGGTGACTAAGGGAAAGCTATTCTATATCTCCTATGTATCTGAAAAGTATGATCTCCACCCTCAGACACTCCGTCACTATGAGCGTGAAGGTCTTATCACTCCGGTACGCAGCGACGGGAATACCCGGCTTTACGACGAAGAAACACTGCAGCGGATTGAGCTTATTATTACCCTGACCCGTGAACTGGGGGTCAACCTCGCCGGTGTGGAAGTGATCTTAAATATGCGGGAAAAGATGATTCGGATGCAGCAGGAGTTTAAAAAGGTTTTGGAGGCGGCTCTTCGGGAGATCCAGACGAAACGTCAAGGTGGCCAAACCTACACCATCGTACCCGTCAAGCGGGGGACGCTCCTGCCTAGGGACCATGATTGACGCATATTTCAATGAGTCCCAGGACCTTGATTACTATATCAAGGAGATCAACAGGTTTCCCATGCTCACGCCGGAGCAGGAAAAGGAGCTGGGACATAAAATCCGACAGGGTGATAAAACCGCTCTGAAATCGCTCGTTGAATCAAATCTCCGATTTGTTGTCCATTACGCGCATAAATTCAAAAATCCCAATGTTTCCCTGATGGATCTTGTGAATGAAGGCAATATCGGTCTGATTCAGGCTGCGGAACGATATGATCCAACCATGGAGAATCGTTTTATCACTTATGCAATCTGGTGGATCCGTCAGGCCATTCTCCATGCAATTTCCCAGGCATCCGGTCTTACCATGCCACAGAGGAGAGTCCAGCAGCTCTATCAGATGAGCAAAGTAATCCACGGGCTTAAACGGAAGCTCAAACGATCTCCGACACTGGAGGAAGTGGCTGAAGAAATGGATATCCCGGTGGCCGAGGCCAAAATTCTCCAGCAGGTCAGCGGGGAATTTGTTTCTCTCAATGCACCTCTCAAGAGCGATGATCCAATCGAACTCTATGAAGCCCTTCCCCAGAAGAATGAACCCTCACCGGAATACTATCTCCTCGAGGAGGCATTTGAGCTTGAAGTGCGCCATCTCCTGGAGGAGCTTCAGCCACGTGAGCGCCAGGTAATCGAACTCCGTTTTGGCTTTGTAAATGACAATCCCCTGACCCTCAGGGAAATTGCTGAGATGATGGGGATGAGCAGAGAAAGGGTCCGACAGCTTGAACAGAGGGCTTTACGGAAGATCCGTTCCAAGCAGAGAGCCAGAAAATTGCTGGGGTATTTAAATTGAAGTCGGGTGCCTGTTCCATCTGCGGGGGGAGGGGCTGGGTGATCGAAAACGTCCAGGGTATTTCCCAGGCCACACGGTGTTCCTGCCAGTCGGTTCTTTCGGCTCCGGTTATTGCACTGGAGCTTCCCGACCGGGCCAGAGCATGGCATATGAAGAATTTTAATGTCCTGGAGAATAAATCCCTGCGGGAAGCAAAAAAGATTGCAGAATCCTATGTGAAGACCTTTCCTGCTGTAGACTATGGGCTCATCTTTTCCGGGCCCTGCGGAATAGGGAAATCCCATCTTGCTGTCGCTGTGTTGCAGGAAATCGCCCAAACCCGGAATGTCCAATGCCTCTTTGTCGATTTTAATGATCTCCTCTTCCAGTTTCAACGAACCATCGGGTACGACAGTGATCGAGATATGGACAGTACGATCAAACCCCTGATCGACGTTCCTCTCCTTCTCCTGGATGACTTTGCTTCCAGCCATGGAAACGCCTGGTCTCTGGATATGGTCTACCATGTCATTAATCAGAGGTATCTGGCCCGGCGTCACATTCTGATAACCACGACCTATGACCTCGATCCAAGCCTTTCCCGACGTGTTGGGGCTCCCATGGTCAGCCGCCTCCAGGAGATGTGCCGGATTGTCCCCATGAAGGGGGAGGATCACAGACGGGAAGGGATTCAGACAAGTTATCAATTCAGTTAATGATGGAGGGATTCGATGAAGAGATGGATGCTCCTCTTACTCCTTGTGACTTCTTTACTTTATGCCCAGGACGATCCCATTCGCCAGGGTCTGCTTTCTTCCGACATTCAGATGAACTGGAAAGCCCTGCAGGAGATCAAAACACGCGGGATATCCGGATATGAGCGTGATGTTCTCCCTTTCCTGGAGCATGAGAATCCTAAAGTAGTATCTCTAGCCTGCGTTTTGTTGGGAGGACAGCTTGGCAAGGAGGGAGAAGACCGCCTGATTGCTTTTCTTCATGATGAACGGTCCGGTGTCGCCCGTTCTGCTCTTCTCAGCCTGATCTCCTACCACGATCCGGAGCTGGCACCCTTTTATGAGGAGTTTCTTACCTCAGGAACGGATCCAGCCTTGAGGCTCATCGCCATGGGAGGTCTCTTTGATGTGGGGAAAGGCGATAGGACCGGTCTGGATCAGGCTCTGAATTCCCAGAGTATGGACATGGTCATCATGGCCATGCAAATCGTGGCTGTACTGAACCACCCCGATCTCTTTCAGGATCGTGTCCTGGAACTTCTTGCAGATCGTCGTGACGAGGTCCGGGGTCAGGCTGCGCAGACTCTCTCTCACTTTGCCGGTGAAGCCGCTCGAAACGCTCTGACCGACCTTGCCATCCGCGAAACCTATCACTACGTCCGGATTGCCGCCATCGACGCGGTCCTGACATCTTCACAGGGACTGACAGACCAGGTGCTTAAACTCTTTGGAAGTCCCCGAACATCTAAATGGACTGCGGACCGGGTCAAAGATCTCGGGCTGGAAACCAGCCTGCTCCCTAAGATTGTGGAAAGGTTAAAAGTTGACAGGAATATTACACCCGAACTTGTCCAGGCGTCTTCCTATTTTAAAAATCCGGATATTGATCAGGCCGTTGGAGCGATTGCGTGCAATCCTGACTTTTCCGACCCGGTAATCATGGCTGCCTTCCAGGTGTTAATCGAGAACAGGAGCGACAGCCTCAAGAGCGCGTGCCTCACCCGTATGCTGGCTACAAAGCGGCCTGATGTAATTTCCTATGCCTGCTGGTACATCGGAATCATGCAAAAATCAGGGTTTGATAAGCAGATCGATTCTTTCTTTCAGTCTGAAGATCCTACAATCCTTGGGGCAGCGGTATGGACGGCGGGGGAATTGAAAATGAAGACCTACAGGGAAAGGATCTCAGAGTTAACAAATCATCCAGACCCGAGGGTGAAGGCGTATGCACAGGAAGCGTTGAGGAAGCTGACTGACGCACCCTGAGTGCGACTCAACATTTTATTCATTTCGTTCGTATACAAACGCTGACCTTATGAATGCTAAAGTATTTTTTATCCTGATGATCTTCGCCGGGATTCTGATGCCTCGTACCGCATCGGCTTTTGAGTATTCGGTCCACCTCCCTGAAAGCTTACGTCAGGACAGAGTCGGGAAGGCAGAAGTACGACTCATGGTTCCGGCCGATGACTCCGCTATCATCGTCGGTGTGACCGCTCCAAAGGACAGTGAGCACCTGACCTTTGTTCCCGGCGGTGTAACGGTGGCGGTTTCAGAGGATGATACCCGGATACGCTGGGTCTACACCTTTGAGGTTAAGGCCCTCTCTCCCGGTGAGATCACCCCTGATCCTTTCATTGTTCAATACTACGATTCGGTTCCCTCGGAACCGGAAGCGAAGCCGGCTGAGAAATCCCTGGACATGCCCCGAATCCGGATCCTGCCTCCGATCTTCATCTTGCGGAGAGGATTTTTGTGGACCCTTGCAGACCTCTTCATTATCCTGGTTTTTGGAGCCGGCATCTATTACATCATTCGAAAAAGGAGGAAAGCATCTTGACGGACAAGGATATTTCCAGAATTCAGGAACAGGTAGAACGCCATGTACTTGCCACGGACAGAATCTTCCAGGAAGTCGGAAAGGTCATTGTGGGGCAGACCGCGCTGCTGGAGCGCCTCCTTGTCGGTTTGCTCGCCGATGGTCATGTGCTCCTGGAAGGTGTGCCGGGACTAGCCAAAACCCTTTCGGTTTCCTCCCTTGCAAGGACGATTCAGGCTGCCTTTCACAGAATTCAATTCACACCCGATTTTCTTCCCGCCGATATTGTGGGCACAATGATTTACCAGCCTCAAACACAGACCTTTGTTCCGCGTCAGGGTCCCATTTTTGCCAATCTTATCCTGGCGGATGAAATCAATCGCGCCCCCGCAAAGGTTCAGAGCGCCCTTCTGGAAGCCATGCAGGAGCGCCAGGTGACTCTGGGAGACAAAACCTATCCTCTCCCGAAGCCCTTTCTTGTTCTGGCAACCCAGAACCCCATCGAGCAGGAAGGGACCTATCCTCTTCCGGAGGCCCAGGTGGACCGATTCATGCTGAAGCTCTCGATAACCTATCCTTCGGCGGATGAAGAGCTGGAAATCCTGAATCGAATGGCCCTTGGCGAACCTTACGAACCCGTTCCCCAGGTGGAACCGGAAGACCTTCTGAAGGCCCGGGATGTGGTTCACCAGATCTACGTGGACGACCGGGTTAAAAACTACGTGGTTCAGCTCGTCCAATGCACGAGAAGACCTGAAGAATTTGGGCTTGATGTTCGTGACCTTATCCGCTACGGAGCGTCCCCCCGGGCCTCCATCTATCTGATCAAATCAGCTCAGGCGTATGCCTTTCTGAAACATCGGGCTTATGTGACTCCCGAAGACATCAAAGTGATGGGAGCCGACGTCCTCCGGCATCGAATTCTACTGAGCTATGAAGCGGAAGCGGAAAGTGTGACCACGGAAGATATTATCCGACAGATATTCGACACGGTGGAGGTGCCGTGACAACTTCAACCTCGGAAATCCTCAAGCGCATCAGGCGCATTGAAATCCGGACCCGACGGTTGGTCAACGATTCTCTCGCAGGAGAGTATCACAGCATGTTCAAGGGCCGGGGAATGGAATTTTCCGAAGTCCGTGAGTACCAGAGGGGGGATGACGTCCGGGCCATCGACTGGAATGTCACGGCCCGTATGGGATCTCCCTTTGTAAAACAGTTTGTAGAGGAACGGGAACTGACCGTCCACATTCTCTTTGATGCCAGTGCTTCCGGGCTCTACGGCTCCTTCGGTCAGCGGAAAAAAGACATGGCAGCTGAAGTTTCGGCTCTCCTGGCCTTCTCCGCCATTTCCAACCAGGATAAGGTGGGGCTGATTATCTTCTCGGACGAGGTCGAGACCTATATCCCGCCGAAGAAGGGTAGAGAACATGTTCTTCGGCTGATCCGCGAAGTCCTGATGGTCCAGCCCCGTGGAAGAAGTTCAAACCTCCAGGGGGCCCTATCGTTCCTGGGAAAGATTACGACAAAGCGAAGCGTGGTCTTCTTGCTCTCTGACTTTTTTACTTCGGGATACGAACGCACCCTGACCGTTCTCAACCGAAAGCACGATATCGTGGCTGTGTCGATCCGCGACGGGCTCGAGCAAGATCCCCCCTCTGTGGGCCTCGTCCGTATGCGGGACCTTGAAACCGGATCGGAGATCCTTGTCGATACATCGGACCCGGCTACACGACAGCGGTACCTTACGCATCTGAATGCGATCGATACGGCTACCCGGTCTTCCATGACCCGGGCCGATGTGGACCTGCTGGAACTGAGGGCGGATCAACCCTATGAAAAGCCCCTGACCCTTTTCTTTGCGGCGCGGGCCAGGGGAATCCGGGTTTAGGAGTGATCAATGGGAACCAGATACCTTCTTTCCATAGGAATTGCCGTTCTGGGAATTTTCATTCTGACGGGATGTCAGAACCGGGCGGGTCAGGCCGGTGACGCCCTTCCGGCGGAATCCCTGCTGGAACTGGCCGGCCAGCTGAAACAGGAAGGCCTCCTGCCGCAGGCCGCCCGTCTGTACGAGCAGACTCTCTTTGCCCCGGGTCTTTCATCGGACCAGAGAGGAAAGACCGCCTTTATGCTGGCGGAGCTGGAGTTTAATGATCTGGATGATCCCGAATCTGCCTATACCCACTATCTGATGGCCGATCGCTGGGTTCAGGATGAATCTCTCCGTTCTCAGATACAGAAGCAGAAGGTCGCAGCGCTGGAACGGTCGGGACGCTCGATGGCGGCATCCCGTGTCCTGAAGGAAAGCACTGATCTGAAAGCGGAAGATCGCCCTTCACCCGGGGATGGAGAACGAATCGTCGCCACCATCGGAAAGCGGGAAGTTGGAGAATCCGAAGTTCGGGCGGCTCTGGACCGGCTGCCTCCGGAACGGAAATCGGCCTTTTCCGGAAAAGATGGATTTGCACGGTTCGTGGATAACTATGTGGCTTCCCTCGTCCTGGTGGATGCGGCCAAACGGGCGGGCCTCGATTCCGACCCCTCCGTTCAGGAAAGGTTTTCTCGTCTGAAGGATGAAGTTCTGACCAATGCCTATCTCGAACGCGAGCTGAAGGGAAAGATTTCTGTCGATGAAGTGGAAGTGCGGCGGTACTATGAAGAACATAAGAAGCAGTTTACCGATTCCGAGAGCGGAGCCGTGGCTCCCTTTGAAGAAGTTCGGGAAGCGTGTGCCAATGCGGTTCGGTTCACCAAACAGTCCCAGGCCGTGAACGCGCTTCTCGGACGCCTCTATAAAGCATCCAGCGTGGAGATCCATGCGGCTGAGTAGGTTGATTCTGGCTTTCCTGCTTCTTGCTTCCCTCTCCCTCTTCGCGGGTGCGGGAGTGGAAGCATCCTTCGACCATGGGTCTATCACCGTCGGCGATCGCGTCACCTTCTCTCTTTCTGTGACAATCCCGGCAGAGGCGGAAACACCGGACCTTCCCGGGGGACAAATCCTGTCCGCATTTGAGATCAAGGACTATGATCTGGGATCCTGGGTTGTGGAGGGAGATACGCGGAGCCTCACGCAGACCTTTGTCGTGTCCACCTACTCCACCGGGACCTTCTTCACCAGCCCATGGCAGCTGCAGGTAAAGCAGGGAGACAGAGATGTCACCCTTGCCGTCCCGGCCATTCCCCTGACCGTCACTTCGGTTCTTTCGGGAGAAGAGGAGGAGCTCCGGGACATCCGTCCTCCCATTTCTCCTCCCGGGAAGGGAATTCTCCGCTGGCTGATCCCGGCGGCAGCTGGAACTGCCATCCTAGCCTTTCTCCTTTATTTCTGGTATCGCCGGAGGAGAAAATCGGGAGTTCCCGGGGCAGAGGAACCCTCTCTGCCCGCCGACGTGAAGGCGCTGAAAGCCTTACAGGAACTTGAACGTCACGAATATTGCATCCACGGGGAACACAAACGGCACTATGTCGAGCTGACCGACATTCTCAAGGGGTACCTTGAAGGACGGTTTGATGTGGATGCCCTTGAACGGACCACCTGGGAGATGCAGGATATTCTGCGGAACCTTCCCGTGGAACGAAGTGTACGGTTGAAGCTGAAGGACTATCTCTCCTTCAGCGACCTTGTCAAATTTGCCAAGCATGTACCCCCCGCGGAGCGGGGAGAGGAAGACCTGAAGCTTGTGAGGGGATTTGTGGAAGAGACCGGAGCGAAGGAGGCCCAGGATGATCCACTTCCATAACCCTCTCTTCTTCCTCCTGCTACTCCTGCCGGCAGCCTATTTCTATCTTCGCAGAAGACGGAGCTCCGCCTACCTGACTTCGACAGCATCCTTTTTCTCCCGGTTTCCCTCTTCGACACGGAGCTCCCTCTATCCTATTCTTCACGGAGGGTGGATCCTGTCCATGATCCTGATCGTGATCGCCCTGGCCCGTCCTCAGTCAGGCCATTCCTATACGGAATATTTAACGAAGGGCGTAGATATCGTGCTGACCCTGGACTGCTCCGGAAGTATGCAGTCAGAGGATTTTAAGCCCCACAACCGCCTTTATGTCGCCAAAGAGGTCGTTTCGGACTTTGTCCGGTCGAGACCTAACGATCGGCTGGGACTGGTGGTCTTTGCGGGCCAGGCTTTCACCCAGTGTCCCCTGACCCTGGACCATGGAATCCTCCTGACCTTCCTGGAAAAGATCACTACGGGCATGATTGAGGATGGGACCGCCATTGGAAATGCCATTGCGGTGGCCGTGGATCGGCTGAAAAGTTCGGATGCCAAGAGCCGTGTGATCGTTCTTCTTACGGATGGGAACAACAACAAGGGCGAAGTTGACCCCCTGACCGCAGCCGGTATTGCGAAGACCTTTGGAATCAAAATTTATACGATCGCTGTCGGGATCCGGGGCATGGCCATGATGCCGGTGGATGATCCGATCTTCGGGCGGCGGTATGTCCAGGTGCGTGTGGATATCGATGAGGACATCCTGACCCGGATCGCGGAACAGACCGGCGGCAGGTATTTCCGTGCCACTGATCCTGAAACACTGAAGGAAATCTATCAGACCATCGGCTCGCTGGAAAAGAGTACGGTGAAGACGAAACATTACACAACGTGGAATGACATGTACCTTCCCTTTCTGATTGCGGGACTGGCCATGCTTTTTCTGACGGTCCTGCTGGATCTGACCGTGTTCCGGAGCCTGCCGTGATGTGGCCCTATGTTGTTTCCGGCCTTCTCTCCTTCTTCACTCTGGCGGCGGGGATCACGGTCATGATTCTCCAGGCCGCGGGACAGATCCGCTTTGCCCACGGCTCATGGGCCCTGACCCTTCTTATTATTCCCCTGGTCATCGTGCTACTGATTCTCAAGGAGCAACGTCGACGCGCCGTCATGGAACAGCTCGGATCCCCTGCGATCCTGCATGATCTCATGCCGGGAGACCATCCCGGCCTCCGGTTGGCGCACGGGGTTTCTCTGACGGCCGCGGTGACCTTCAGCGTCCTCGCCCTTCTCGGACCGCAGATGGGGACCTCCCTGGAGACGGTCCACCGAAAAGGTGTCGATATTATCCTGGCTGTGGATACATCGCGAAGTATGGATGCGGACGACATCAAGCCGAGCCGTATGATCCGTGCAAAGCTACAGATTGGAGAGTTTCTGGACAGCCTGTCCGGAGACCGGGTCGGGCTGATTGCCTTTGCCGGGGATGCATTTATCCAGTGTCCGCTGACGCTCGACTACGGGGCTGCAAGGGTTTTTCTGGATATTCTGGACACATCCCTGATTCCCACGCCGGGGACGGATATCGGTCGAGCCATCGAGGTGACTCGATCTGCATTCTCGGAGCGAGAACGGAAGCATAAGGCTCTCATCCTCTTCACGGACGGAGAGGATCATGGAGGACAGGCCCTGGAGCAGGCCAAAAAGGCCGCGGAACAGGGAATTGTCATCTATGCGATCGGGATCGGATCACAGCAGGGGAGCGTAATCCCGATCCATGACAATCGAGGTAACGTAACCGGGTATAAAAAAGATGATGAAGGAAAAGTGGTCACGTCCCGTCTTGACGAATCAACCCTGCAGAAAATCGCCCTTGAGACCGGGGGAAAATACTATCGCTCGGTCACCGGGGAGATGGAGCTGAAACGGGTCTACGCGGAGATACAGAAGATGGAAAAGAAGGACCTTGGCTCCCAGCAGGTCATGCGTTTTGAAGATCGATATCAGTTCTTTCTCCTTCCCGCTTTTCTCCTCTTTCTCTTCGCCTCGTTCTGTACGCTTCCCCTGAAGGAGAAGACGACATGAGCGGTCTCAAAATAGGATCCACCCTTTCCGTGCCCTTCCTCTCTATTTTGATCCTGCTGGGATCATCCTTCCTTCTGGGTGCGACTCCCGAGCAGGCGATCCGGGAAGGGAACCGGGCCTTCTCCGCCGGAAAGCTGGAGGAAGCCATGCAGGCCTATACACGGGCGGAATCCCTCTCGCCCGCCAACCCGGTCATCGCATTCAACATCGGGGATGTCCTGTACGCACAGAAAGAGTACGATAAAGCTATGGAGTCCTTCGAAAAAGCTTCCATGGCGAAAGATGTGAACATCGCGCAGGCGGCCTATTTCAACATGGGGAACTGCTCCTTTCAGAAGGAAGATTACATGAAGGCGATCGAGCACTACTCCAGGGCCCTGGACCTCAGTCCCGAGGATATGGATGCCAAGGTGAACCTGGAGCTGGCCAGGAAGAAGCTTAAAGAACAGTCCCAGATGCAGCAGCAAGAGCAACAGCAACAGCAACAACAACAGCAGCAGAATGGCCAGAATCAGGACCAGCAGAAACAGCAAGAGCAGGGTGAGAAAAAGGAAAATCAGTCTGAGGAGCAGAAGGGCGCATCCGCGAACGACAAGAAACAGGAAGAGCCAAAGGATCAGCAGGCTGAGGCCCAGGAAGATAAAGAGATCAGCAAGGAAGAGGCCGAAAAGATCCTGGATGCCCTTCGAAGGAAAGAGACCGAGGAGCAGAAGGAACAGCAGATGAAACGGCCTTCCAGGGTCGGAAGGGGAGGCCGCGACTGGTGAAATACCGTTTCATCCTTCCGGTGATCCTCTTCTGCGCATCCCTCGTTACGGCGGAAGGGGTGACGGTCTCGGCATCCCTCTCTTCGAATAAGGCGGGAACCGAAGATCTTGTGGATCTTTCCGTCTCCGTTCAGGGAGCCGCCGGGGATGTCCAGACTCCCGTTCTGCCCGATATTCCCGGGTTGAAGCTCTATGGAGGGCCCTTTACCTCCCAGAATATCTCGATGGTGAATTTCCAGGTGTCCAAATCGATAACCTACACATGGCGGTTCAATCCCCTCCAGGAAGGATCGGTTACGATCCCGTCCCTCACGGTGCAGGTGGGGAAGGAGATGTATAAGACCCAGCCTCTCCTTCTGGAGGTCGTGAAAGGGTCCGTTGCCCAGCGGCCGCAGAGACAATCTCCCTTCGGATCTTTCGGGCCCGGGCAGTCTGGAAGAGGTCGTGCCTCGGATCAGGAAGGCGATGTCCTTGTAAGGGTAACCTCAAATAAGCGTGATCTTGTCGTGGGTGAAGCGGTTGTCCTGACGTACGAACTTCTGACCCAGGTCAGGGTCCAGGGAATCTCTATCGAAACGCCCCCATCCTACAAGGGATTCTGGTCGGAGTCGATCGATCTTCCCGATTCTCCTCAGGGAAGGAACGTGAACGAGGGCGGCAAGGCCTATGTGGCCTATACGATCAAGCAGGATGTTATCTTTCCTACGACAGCTGGCGATATCACCCTTGATCCCGTAGCTTTTCGAGTCAGTGCGGTGACGGCGAGTGACTTTTTCGGGTTTGGGCGGCCCGAGGAGATCGTGCGAAAGACCGAGCCCGTTACATTGAAGATTAAGCCCTTTCCCGCGGCGGGAAAGCCGAAGAATTTCAGCGGAGCCGTGGGCACCTTCTCCATCCAGGCCAAACTGGACAAGGATACCGTTCCCGCGGGAGACGCGGTGGCTTTGACGCTGACCGTATCGGGACAGGGGAATCTTCGCACCCTGAGTACACCCGATTTCCCGACCCTGCCCGATTGTTCGGTCTATGACCCGAAGGCGACGGAATCGATCAAGGTTTCCGAAGCCGGGCTGAAGGGAAGCCGGAGCTGGGAATGGGTGATTGTCCCCCGCTCGAAGGGAACCCTTACCATTCCATCCTTCTCCTTTGCCTACTTTAATCCAGCCGGCCCCGGAACCTATCAGGAAGCCGCGACCCGTGCCCTGACCCTGACCGTCCAGGAAGGGAAGGTGGAATCGACGGTACCCTTTGTCCCCGCGGGAGGAGAAGAAGTGAAAAGCCTCGGCCGGGACATTCACTTCATCGTCACTGCCAGCGATTCCCTCAAAACCCGGACCCGTCCCTTTTACGCCTCGAAGCTCTATGTCATTCTGGTCCTGTTTCCCTTTATCGCCAACCTTCTTCTATTCGGGTTTCTCCGTCTCCGGGAGAAACGGGGACAGTCCCTCCACCTGATTCGAATGCGCGGAGCCGGGAAGCAGGCCATGAAGCGGCTGAAGGAGGCATCCGGTATGGCCGGATCCGATCCCAGGGTCTTTTTCAAGAGGGTCCGGAGCAGTATGACCGGGTATCTGGCCGATCGGCTGAACAGGTCCGAGGAAGGACTCACGATCGGAGAGGTCAGAAATATTCTCCAGGAAAGGGGTCTGGAAACGGAAGACATTCAGCAAATCACCCGGACCCTGGAACGATGTGATTCCGCCCTCTATGCCCCGGGAGATGTGCAATCAGGTGAGTTGGAGCAAATCCTGAAAACCGCCCGTGCCCTGATCCGGAAAATGGAGAAAGTCCTTTGAAACGCCCCGTAATGATAGCCGCCCTCCTCTTCTCGACCCTGTCTCTCCTGGCCGGCCCGACAGAACTCTTCAACCAGGGAGTCGAATCGTTCAAGTCAGGGGATTTCAAGGGAGCGATCGATGCCTGGACTGGAGTCCTTTCCGAAGGCGTGGAAGATCCGCGGGTCTACTACAACCTCGGGAACGCCTATTTTCGGGACAATCAGCCAGGAAGAGCCGTTCTTTCCTATGAGCGGGCGCTCCGACTCGATCCCCTGGACCGCCAGACCCGGGAAAACCTGGAATTTGTAAGACTTCGCCTTAAGGACCGGTTTGACACGACGGGAGGCGGACCCTACGCCCGTTTTCTGCACTTCCTGGACGCCCATGCGTCGGTCCGGACCCTATCGTGGATCTTTTTGGTCCTGGTGCTGATCCTGAACTTCCTCTGGACGGCCGCCCTCCTCAGGAGGGAAAAGTCCTTCCGTACCCTGGTCACCTTTGTCGCTTCCGTCCTGGTGGCAATTCTTCTCCTCGTCGGTCCCGCGCTGGGGTACAGACTCTACAAGACTCACCTGGTGGAGGAGGGTGTGATCCTCTCTCCCGCGGTCACCGCGAGGAGCGCGCCGCAGGATGACGGCACCGAGCTCTTTGTGGCCCATGAGGGAACCAGGGTCCGTCTGTGGGAAAGTGTGGGGGAGTGGAGGCGGGTGACCCTCCCCAACGGCCTGACCGGATTCATCCCCGCCGACGCCGTCGAAACCATCTGACCTCCAACCTTTCCGGTCCCCAAAATCATCTCCATAAGATGATGGACATGTTATCCAGACCCGGACACTCAATAACGTGATACGCTAATCATTGATGGTCATTAATCGGACATTTTCGATAAGTGGTCGGAGCTAAAGGTAAATCAGGAGAGTCAATGTCCACAACCGCCCGATGGGGAAGTGAAGTAGCAGGTTATTTTCCAAGGAACACGCGGGGAATTGCGCGGCATATCGTACTGATCCTTGATATTATTAAAGATATAAGTTCTGACCCTTGGGTTTTCGGATGGTAAAGAAAAAGCAACGGAGAATTACCAGCGTATTGACGAGTTGTTCGCTAATCATTACGAGCATACATGCGAAATCCATATACTAAATGCTGCACATGAAAGTAACCTACGGAAAATCAAGAAGCTTTTAGGCGATGAGAACACAGTGGATTACTTTATCTCAGAAGAGAACATAATCTTATCTAAGGAAGGATTTCAGAAAAGCACACTTCGGCATGACTAATCTGTGAATATCCCGTTTATATCCCATCTTCTCTCGACACGATCCCCGAGCAGTTGTATACTTAATAGCAGGGTAAGGGCGTAACTCCACATAAGGAGAGTCGATGAAGAGGGTTCTAGTTGTCATCCTGCTATTCCTATCCTCCATGCTCCATGCAGGGTGGAAGTGGGAGAAGGTGGAGACTGGAGAAAGCCCGCCTATCTGTGAAAACGCGGATATGAATCTATTCGGCTTCCATCTTACCTATGATCCAGATATTGAGAAGCTTGTATTGACCTACTGGAATGAAAGTGAAGATATGAGTGACACATGGCTCTGGGATGGTTATACATGGTCATACGAATGCACACATGATGCCAGTGGTCACCCTAATAAAGACTTTGGTGCTAATCAAATGTTTTATGATGAAGTGAGTAAAGTTTTAATGGATGTCCGCTGGCAAGGATGTGGTGATGGATACAGGAATTGTGGGACACTCTGCAGAAAGGATGAGAACAGCTGTTGGGATTGCTTTTTGAGTTTCACACCAACATTTTCCACGACGTATGATGCCTTTAGAAAGCGAGCTGTAATGGCAAACGGCTCACTAAGATTAATATTAGAATGGGATGGACAGCAATTACATGAAACTCAGCTAAACAATTATTTTGATGCGGAAGCTCTTGTTGCTTATGATGAGTTTAGTAAACAGGTAATTATTAGAGACAGAGGCTATAGAACCTTTGAATATGACGGCGTAAACCTTGAGGAGTATGAAGGGTTAAATGAAATACTCGAAGAATGGGGTATGGCGTACAATCCACATCTAGAAGGCGTGGTACTTTCACTTATTCATGGTAACACCTACGTTTACAAGGACCATAAATGGAAGATGGTACCTACTGTAATAGGTGATCTGTATCAGGAATATTCATGGGTCAGATTCAGCCAAATGGTCTATTTCCCTCCAACCGATCAATTTCTGCTACTAACTATTCCTCTCTATGACAATGATGGATGCCTAGCCTTTTATGAGTTGAAAGAATACGATAGAACCCACTCCCGCCCCTTCGACAAGCCATTACTTACAATACGGAGGATCCACTGAAAAAGTCCGTTATTAATCTTATGGAGACAGGGGGGGGGCAGAACTTATATCTTTAATTCTAATAAAAATGAGGGTGAAATCGGGGTCGGAAGTTGAATGTTGAATCAGCTAATAAGATTGAAGAAATACGGATTGGTTAAATCCAGCTACAGTCCATTCTTGGGGGCATTGGATGCACTTTTGAACTGACGGAATTTTTTTCTATTCAATCCTCCTTCTTGAGTTATACGCAGAAATGTGATACTCTGCGTATAACTGGAGACCGAATGGAAAGATTACCCCTGGAAACCCGCACGCTTTATGCAGAACTGATGGATCAGCTGACAGCCCTGGAAGCCGGGAGATCATTGGGCAGTGTCCCCGGCACCTTTGTGCGGAAGATCATCAAGGGGCGAACCTACCTCTACTTCCAGCACTCTGAACCCGGCGGTACGAAACGCCTGAATTCTGGGGACACAATACCTATTTATTGACGGTACAACACTAGCAGGAGTAAAA
>ERZ795057.546-NODE-546-length-38917-cov-24.773892_pt1 | contig 38917 bp, 35 predicted proteins | sample MGYA00375141_ERZ795057 | MGnify/ENA primary metagenome ERZ795057 (study PRJEB30186, sample SAMN05720163) | activated sludge metagenome | isolation source: Anaerobic digester | place: Hong Kong | collected 2015-01-26 ...
GGTTTACCAGCCTCTGGATGGTTTACCCGCCAGTGTTTGTGGAGGGTTTACCAGCATGTGTTCGTGGCTGGTTTACACGTCTTTGGCGGATTAAAAATAAGCAATTTTGAAGAATCAATACGGTTATTTTTACATTCTTTTTAAATAAACTAAAAGAAAAAAACAGAATGAATAACAATGTAATCAAAACTAAATTCACTGTCAATTTGATGCAAGGTCAAAGTGATGGACTCTGATTCTGAAGAAACAGAGAATAAAGTAATGCTGAAAAAAAGTCCGCCATTACAAGGACCAAGTGAATATGAGCCAAGTGAATATGAGCCTTGACCGATCTTTGTTTTTAGCATTATCATGTTTTAAGCTTTTTCAAAGATCGCCGGAAGGAGGTGCGAGAATTTAAGGGACGGCATTTATGGTTGACATGAAATTTACCCATAACATTATCGGAAAGGAGCTTTAAATGAAACGAGCATTATATGTACTTCTTATAATTAGTGTTGCCGCTACCCTGATAATTACCTGTCAGGCCACAGCAGAAAAGAAAATCATGTTAAAACTGGGGTCAGGTAGTCCTGGCGGTGTGTATTATCCTCTGGGGGATGGTATGGAAGTGCTTATTGAACAAACCGTTGAGGATATAGCATGCACAGCCAAATCAACAGGTGGTTCAGTTGAAAACTGTCATCTCGTAGGATTCCGTGAGATTGATCTGGGAATGGTAATGGGAAGTGTTGCCTACAAAGCCACGAAAGGCTTAGCTCCTTTTAAAAAAAAATATGACCTCGTTTGTCTCTTTCAGATGTACCCCGCTCCTGAACATATAGTTACCACCAGGCAGACGGGAATCAAATCGATTGCCGATTTAAAAGGTAAAAAGATTTCCATCGATGTCCCGGGCAGTGGTTGTTCAACTCAGGCCAGGGCAATTCTCAGCGAATATGGCTATAATCTTGAGAATGATTTAACGCTTGTCAATCTCGACCAGACTGAATCCGTTCAAGCCTTGAAAGACGGTGTTGTTGATGCCTGCTTCTTCAACTTTGCATATCCTGCTTCTGCTGTAAAGGATCTGGCCGCCGCAACGGACATTATTATGATACCGCTTGAGGAAACATTTGTTGACAGACTCGTAGAGAAACATCCCTATTATCTCAAGATTGTAATACCATCAGGGACTTACGATGATGTTAATTATGACGTCCTGTGCCTGGGCGATTCGAATCTTTTGATAGCTAACAGGAAAATGGAAAATGATGTTGCATACAAGTTAACAAAGGCCGTTTTTGAAAATGTTTCAACAGGTGAATACGCCCTGACAAATATCCATCCCGTTGCAGCACAGTTAACAAAGGAGAATGCGCTCAAAAGTCCAATTCCGCTTCATTCCGGAGCAGAAAAATATTTTATGGAAGCAAAATAAAAAAGCTTTGAAACAGCCCGGACGGATGTAATATCCGGCCGGGCATTCTGTTCAGGAATGAAACTTGATCGCCCTTTTCTCTCAAACCAAGTCCTGACCACTCATTATTTTACAATCAAATATGTTTTCCCTATAATTCTGTGCCCATGTGCCGGAACATTTTGGAGGATTGATATAAAAATGCTATAAGGAATCCTATGGCCGTAAAGAAAGAGAATCATTCGAGGAATATCCCAAACCGCTTAGGTGCGTTTGGCGGCGTTTTCACTCCGTCAATTCTAACCATACTCGGCGTTATCATGTTCATGAGGGCAGGGTATGTCATTGGAGAGGCCGGTATTTTTCAGGCACTGTTGATTCTCTTGCTCGCCAAAACCATAACCGCGCTGACTTCACTTTCCATAGCAGCTGTTTCAACCAACACACCTGTAGCCGGGGGCGGAGCATATTTCCTTATCTCAAGAGCGCTGGGGCCGGAGTTCGGAGGAGCAATCGGCCTGTCCCTTTTTTCTGCGCAGGCCATATCCGTTCCTTTCTATATCCTTGGTTTCTCCGAGGCAGTAGTTCGCACCGTTCCTGAACTGGCCGGTCATTTTCAGACGATTGCCGTTGTTACAACTCTTATTCTTTTTGGTATCTCATACGTAGGTGCAAAATGGGCCATAAAAACGCAATACGTGATTATGACAGTCCTTGGTCTTTCAATTCTGGCATTCATGGGCGGGGCGGCCACAAACTTCAGAAGTGAGGTTTTTCTTCAGAACTGGACTTCCGGATATACAGGTTCTTCAGTATCTTTCTGGGTTGTTTTTGCAATATACTTTCCTGCTGCAACAGGTATTATGGCAGGGGTAAACATGTCCGGGGACCTCAAGGAGCCCAAGAGGGCAATTCCTCTTGGGACATTTGCTGCGGTAGTAGCAGGATTTCTTGTTTATCTTGTTCAGATACTTTTGTGCGGAGGTGCGCAGACTCGTTCCCAGCTGATCGAGACCTCTTTTGAGACACTATGCAGCCAAGCCCTTTTTGGTGCTGGATTTCTGGTGGTTGCAGGGGTTTTTGCGGCAACACTTTCCAGCGCTCTGGGATCTTTTCTGGGAGCTCCAAGGGTTTTGCAGGCAGTAGCAAGGGACAGGGTAATTCCACCCCTGTCTCCTTTTGCCAGAGGCTCCCGGAGGGGAGATGAGCCGCGAAGGGCGCTCTTCCTTACGCTGGGGATTACGATGATCGTCATCATTTGGGCCGGACAGGATTCAAAGGGCGGTGCCTTCAATGTCCTGGCAGCTGTGGTGACCATGTTCTTCCTTTATACCTATGGGATGGTTAACCTGGCTGCTTTTGTTGAATCGTTTGCAGGAAATCCTTCTTTTCGACCGAGATTCAGGTACTATCACTGGCTTCCGGCTATTTGCGGTGCTGCGGCCTGCGTCTTCACTGCCTTTCTCATAAATACTGTCGCCGCATTAGCGGCTGCCGTATTTGTATTTATCCTGTACAGCCTGCTTCGACGAAATGTCCTGGAGGTGCGCTTCGGAGATGCACGCTGGGGTTTTATCTATTCCCGTTTGCGTTACAATCTTCTCAAACTGGCTAAGACATCGGCCAGCCCAAAGAACTGGCGGCCAACAATACTGGTGCTTACAGGCAACCCCGAAACGAGGTTAACAATGGCAAAATATGCGCTTCAATTCGGAGAGGAGAGGGGCCTCGTCATACTGGGGCGCGTACTGGTCGGAGATCTGGTTGAGATATCTCACCTGCGAGAGGCCGCATTCAACCAGCTTGAGCGTTTCCTCAGGGATAATGATTTTGAGGCACTTTCGGCGGTCGTGGTGGCCAAAAGTCTTGAAGAAGGGTTTACTGCTCTCCTGCAGGGGCACCCTGTAGGCCCGCTAAGACCAAATCTCGTTTTATTGGGATGGTCATATGAGAAAGAGCGTGTTGAGTCTTTTGTGCATTATCTGAACTCGATCAGACTGCTGGGCATGAGTCTCATCCTTCTCTGGGATAAGGGTATGCCGGAGGAAAATGCGAATCGAAGAATTGATGTATGGTGGCGCGGCAGGGAGAACGGGTCCCTTATGTTGCTGATGGCCCATTTATTGACCCTTAATTGGGAATGGTCGGGGGCAAAGATAAGGCTCCTGCGTTTGATACAGGATGAAGCCGGACGAAACCCTGCGGCCGAAGCGCTTCGTGTTTTAATCGATGCGGCCAGGGTAAATGCTGAAGCTGAGGTACTGGTTTCCGATGTCCCCTTTGCCGAAGTACTTCATCGGCATTCCAAGGACGCCTCACTGGTAATGCTGGGCTTTAATGTGCCGGAGGAGGCCGATGCAGAGACCTTCTGCAATACCTTCGGGAATTTACTGTCAGAGCTGCCGACCACGCTCCTGGTATGTTCTTCGGGCGAGGCCGATTTGCTGGTTTGAGATAAAAAGAACAGATATTACGGTTACAGCTTATGCTGATTTTCAGAAAGTTCTTTAAACGCATTTCTTTCCTGCTGATTTCCAACAACTGCCACCATATCTCCTTCCTGAAATATATAATCCGCTTTGGGATTGGGTTGAATTGAATTATCACGTATAACCGCCACAATAGATGCGCCTGTCCCGGTGCGAACTGCGGCATCTTTAATGCTTCTGTCTACAAGGGGAGAGCCGTGTGGAAGAGTGACCCATGAAATTTCCAGTATATTTTTTATATTATCAAGTTTTGCCAGAATCTGCTGATCATAATTCGATTTATATATTGGAGCATAAAGCCTTTGCCTTACGGAATCAGTATACTGCTGGATTACATTCACAGGGATTTCAAGATGAACCAGTGCCTGTCTTGCAATTTCAAGACCGGCTTCCATCTCAGGGAGTACAGCCATATACACGCCGCTTTCATATAATGCCTGAGTTTGTTCAACACCGTCGGCTCTTGCAATAATATGCAATTTCGGCTTAATACGATGTGCCTGTTTTACAATGGATTGGGCTGTAATAACTGAAGGAGTGGTAATAAGCAAAAGCCTGGCTGATTCTATTTTTGATACCCTGAGGACCGTGGGCTGACTCATATCGCCATAGATCACAGGATATTTCGCATTTTTGCATTCGATCATTCGCTGGTGATTAAGTTCAATAATCACAAAAGGGAGATTGAGTCTGGTCAGGACATGAGCTATGTGCTGTCCGACCCTTCCGCCTCCGGCAATGATAACATGATCTTTAAATCCGGAAGGAGGTATGTTTTCCATCTGAAATGGTTCATATTCAAACAGACGTTTTTTAAATTTATACAGAGGTGTTGCCATTGCTGAAGCAAATGGGGTAAGAACCATGCTGAGTACAGATATGGCAAGGATAAGAGAATACATGCTTGCGTCAATTGCATTAGTTTTCAGACCTAAGCGCGCAAGAACAAAAGAGAATTCGCCTACCTGAAACAGACCGAGGCCCACTGCAATGGGTATAATATTGGTGTAACGGAACAGGATGGAGAGCAGGTAAAAAATTATACCCTTGAAGATTCCGATGATCAGAACCAGCGAGAGAATTTTGCCCCAGTTATGGATCAGAAATACCGGATCGAGGAGCATGCCGACCGTTGTAAAAAACAGAAGGCCGAATATGTCCCTGAGTGGAATAATATCACTCAATGCCTGATAGCCATAGTCCGATTCACTGAGAACCATTCCCGCAACAAAGGCACCGAAGGCAAATGAGAGCCCGAACAGATATGTTGCATAGCCAATGCCAAGGCCTATTGCTGTTATGCACAGGATAAAAAGTTCCCTGGAGTTCCATCTGGCTACATGTTCCAGCAGGCGTGGCAGAAGTTTTGCGCCCAGAAAAAACATTAATCCGAGGAATATTGCAGACTTGATTACGGCAATGGCCAGGAGGGAAAGTCCTGTTTTAGGGTTGCTCAACTGAGGCAGGATTATCATCATAGGTATGACAGCCAGATCCTGTATAATCAGCATGCCTATCATTACCCGGCTTGAAAGTGTCCCGACAAACCCCCTGCTCATAAGTGTCTTCAGTGTGACCATTGTGCTGGAAAGAGAAATCAAGGCCCCTAACCACAATGAACTCATCGAGGACCAGCCGAGATATTTCCCGAGACAAAAGCCAAAGCCAATGCTGAGGATAATCTGAATGGGAGTTCCGATCAGGGCAATATTTCTTACCGGTTTTAACTCACTGATGGAAAATTCCAGGCCAAGAGCAAAGAGAAGTAGGGCAACCCCAATTTCAGCCAGTAGTTCAATTTCATGAATATCGCCAACTGTGATTCCGCCCACGTAGGGTCCAACGATAATCCCTGCAAATATATACCCCAGGATCAATGGCTGCCTGAGTCTTTGTGCAATTAGAGCGCCAATCAGGGCTGCTACCATGATAATTACAATATCTGCGGCTACACCCATATATGAAACCTCACATCAATAAACGCCTGACTGTCCTTATATATACAGCCGGTTAATATAATCCGGTCACTATACAATGGCTCCCCGGAAACGTGCTCCAGGCTTTCAATTCGAGTGAAACGAGAAATCTTAGGGTCGCAACATGATAAAAAGATAACATTTCTCCCTGTAGTCGAAATGACATATTCGTAGAATTTTATTTATTACAGGACTATCAATATAACACATACGTTTCCATTAGACTATGGTGAAGGTATATAGCCGAAATATTTCGGGATGAACATTATAATACCTTCCCAGTATGTGCAGATGATCAATACTGCAATGGATGCCATAAGAAACGGGATTATGGCGCGGGAGAGTTTTTCAAGGCTCGTTTGTCCTATGGAGGCGGCAACAAAAAGACAAACTCCCACAGGGGGTGTGGTAAGCCCGATAACAAGATTCAGGACAAGGATAACTCCGAAGTGCAGCGGGTCAACGCCGATTTTTATCATAAGCGGCAGCAGGACAGGGGCAAGTATGATGAGCGATGCGGTCAGCTCCATGAAGGTGCCGATAATGAGCAGGATCATATTCATCAGCAGAAGGATGACTATTTTATTTTCCGTTAATGAAAGAATCGTCCCGGTTACCATCTGGGGCACTTCCTCGCTGGCAAGGACCCATGAAAAGATACTGGCCGTGCCTATCACCAGCATGACAAGGGAACTGGTTGCACCTGTCTTAATCAGAATTCCGGGAAGATCCCTCAGATGGATGTCCCGGTAAACAAAGAGACCTATAAAGAGGGCATAAAAAACAGCAATGCAGGAGCTTTCAGTTGGTGTGAATATTCCGGTCAGGATGCCGCCAAGTATGATAATTGGCATTAAAAGAACAAGCGCAGCATCAATTACTACCTTTAATGCTTCTCTTGAAGAAATTCTTTTGCTGCCGGAATAACCCCGTTTGCGGGCATAATACCATACAACCCCCATCTGAAAAACCCCGAGGAGTATACCGGGGATAAATCCTGCAAGGAAAAGGGATGCAATAGATACCTCGCCCAGGACGCCGTAAATTATAAAAGGGATGGAGGGGGGTATGATTGGTCCTATGGTTGAAGACGTGGCTGTAACTGCTGATGCGAAATCACCGTCATATCCGTCCTTTTTCATGGCCGGGATAAGGATTGAACCTACGGCGCTTGTATCTGCAACTGCTGCTCCCGTAATGCCGGCAAAGATCATGCTGATGACCACATTAATATAGGCCAGTCCTCCCCTGAAAGAGCCCACCAGTAAATTGCAGAATCTCAAAAGCCGTTCTGTCATGCCTCCTGCACTCATAATATTGCCGGCCAGGATAAAGAAGGGTACGGCCATAAGTACCGGCGAATCCATCCCTGTAAAGATACGCTGTGATACCAGAATAAGCGGGGTTTCTCTCTGGATAATCAGGGCAACTAACGGGGTCAGTCCCAGAATAAAGGCAATTGGAACCCCTATTACCAGGAAAAATGCAAAAGAAATTATGAGGGCGGCAACTACCATGAGCTTTATTAACCTTTAAAGACAGGATTCCTGATTTTCAACTGTATTGGTTTGCCGGTGTAATATAAAGCTGATTATGTGAATCAGCATTACCAGAGAACCCACAGGCAGTGCCAGATATGGTACAGCCATGGGGATACGCAGGGCAGGGCTTATCTGGGAACTCGTAACGAGAACAAGCTTAAATCCTCCAAAGGTCATAACCCCGAGAATCAGGGCAACTGATATATGCGCTGCAAAGGTCAGGACCCCTGCAAGTCTTTGAGGGAAGTGTTCAAGAAAAAAGGTGACGGCAATATGCTGTTTTCTCTTAAGTGCTATTGCCGCACCCAGAAGAGATGCCCAGATGAGGCAGTAACGGGCGAATTCTTCAGTCCAGAAAAGAGGGAGCTGAAGAATATAGCGAAAAAGAACCTGCATGAAGACAGCGACCGCCATGGCGGAAAGCACAAGAATAAGGCCTATTTCGCATACCCTGTTCAGGCAGTCACTTATTCTGGACATATTGATTTCCGGATCATTTGATTTGCATTAAAAGGGCAGGGCGCCCGTAGAAATTATTAATACAACCGCATGTTTCAGATGAAGAAAGAGCTTTAGTGCTTGGCCCTGATCTTTTCGACAATCCCTTTCCATCCGGGGTATTTCTCATAGAACATTTTATACACAGGGTTCATGGCTTCAATGAATACAGCTTTATCCACAGTGTCAACAACCATGCCCCGGACCTTGATTTCTTCAAGCTGCCTGGCCTCACTGTCACGGATCAGTTTTCTTTCAAATTTTGCTGCCTTGACGGCTGCTTCGAGAAAGAGCTTCTGCCATTCAGGTTTGAGCTTCATGAATTTTTTGAGGCTCATGCTCAGTGGGGCAGGAGAATAGAAATGGCCGGTAAGGGAAAGGTATTTCTGGACTTCGCTCAGTTTATAGGCATAAATAATGGCGATGGGGTTTTCCTGACCGTCAATTACCTTTGTCTGCAAAGATGTATACACCTCACCCCAGCTCATGGGAACGGCCTGGGCTCCCAGTTCGCGGACCGATGCGAGATGAACAGGATTTTCCATTGTCCGGAATTTAAGTCCCTTGAAATCTTCTGGTTTTAAAAGGGGTTTTCTGGAATTTGTAAAGTTTCTGAACCCGTTTTCAAAAAATGCCAGGCCCTTGATATCTGCAGATTGAAGATCGTCAAGCAGTTCACGGCCGATTGGTCCGTCAAGGATCCTGTCTACAAAAGTGTGATCTATGAACAGAAAAGGCAGGTCGACGACCCCCATGTTGGGACTGAAATTTGAGACCGGGCCCGTTGCAGTTACGGCCATATCAATTGTGCCTATCTGCATGCCCTCAAGGAGTTCCCTCTCGCCCTTACCGAGCTGCCCGCCGGCATATACCTTGACGACTATTTCTCCCCCGGTTCCTTCGCTGATCAACCGGGCAAATTCCTGGGCGCCTGCTGAATAGGCGTGCTGGGGAGGGGTTACCGTGGCCAGCTTGAGAACCGTTTTGGCCTGAGCCTGTATCGCGGCTATGAATGTAAGAACAAAAAAAACAAATACGAATAATAGAGCAAAACGCTTCATGGCTTTCCCTCCTGAGTATTAAATAAACAGCACTTCAAGATTAATTTTGCTGCCTAAATCTGAGCATATCTGTTAATTTTCATTTACTATGGCAATGTTGGCCATGGTTTCATTATCCATCTGACCTATGTCTATCATCACCTTTTTTGGCCCTTTTTCAGCCATGAACATCATGTGGTCGTTCTGCTTTGTTTCCATGACTATCTTCCAGCCGCTGTTTTTGGCCTTGTCCCTGTAATATGTGTAAACTTCATTTAGCTGGGCATTGCCGCACTTCAAAATGGTTATCAGGTTGGCGCCCGAATTGATTACCTGTACAACCTCGCTGTCTGGATACTGCGGAAATTCAGAAGCGATTTCATCAGGGTAATTAACACCTGCAATAGAAAGTCCTGCTGTAATTAAAAAGAATACAAAGGCCGAAACTGCGATAGAAAGTTTTTTCATGTGTTGTTCTCCTATGATTTTTTTAATAATAATATTTTTTTGTAAAAAGCACTTGATAATAAAAAATTAACTTATAATACGCAAGGCAATATAGGGAACGAGGTTAAAAAGAAATATACAAATTTTAAAAAATGCCATGCCTGTATAGTGAATAGTATCAAAGGTCTCAGCCGGGATCTTGAACCATCTTGCATGCATCCGGTAAATAAAGTCATGGGCCAGAGTGAAAAACAGGAACCAGAACAGCAGCAATCCGATGTCTATCACCGAACACCATGCCAGAGTACTGCGGATTATTTCGAGTGTCATCTTACCTGTCTCCTATATTCTGCAAATTAAATGAGCATATGGGTTTTTTGGCCTCAGTGGAGAGACCTTTGCAAAACTCATGTGCACCTCAGGTGCAATCGTTATTTGTCCCAGCCAAAGGCTGGTAAACCAACCAAAGGCTGGTAAACCAACCAAAGGCTGGTAAAATTCCGGATCCTCCCTCCTCTTTCCTGTCATTTCGACCCTGGGGAGAAATTTTGCTTTTATTCAGTGTTCATTTCTGTTATGGCGGATTCAAGATTTCTCGTCGCTATGTTCCTCGAAATGACAAATTCTAAAGGTCTCGTGGAATTCAAACCTGAAGCCCATATATTAATATACGTGAAGCCGTAAACAAATACATATTGTTTTTGTTATATAAGCAGTGCCTGTTCAATATCCCCAATCAGGTCGTCAGGGTGTTCAATCCCTACGGAAAGCCGCATCAGGTTGTCTGAAATCCCTATCCTTTTGCGTACTTCAGGAGATACCTTCGCGTGAGATGTAGTGGCTGGATCGCAGATTGATGTTTCAACTCCTCCCAGGCTGACCCCGGGTTTTATCAGCTTCAATCTTTTCATAAATGTCTTTGCGTTCATAAGGCCGGGATCAATTTCAAAAGAAAGCATTGCACCGAATCCGGTCATCTGTTTTTTTGCTATGTCATGACCCGGGTGATTTTTCAATCCCGGGTAGTTAACACGACTTATATTCGGGTTGTTTTCAAGATGATCAGCTATAACGCCGGCATTCTGTGTCTGGCGTTCGACACGCAGTGCAAGCGTCATGAGGCTTCTTTCCAGAAGGTAGCATGTCTGGGCGTTCATGTTTCCGCCAAGGCTCAAGGCTGTTTTCCTGATGCGCTCGGCAAGCTGGGCGCTGGTTATTACTGCGCCGCAACTGAGATCACTGTGCCCTCCCAGGTATTTGGTTCCGCTGTGAGTAACAATATCTATACCAAGGGTGATCGGGGTCTGGTTGATGGGGCTGGCAAAGGTATTGTCGATTACAGTAATTGCTCCGGCGTTTTTTGCGATCCCGGAAACCTCTTGAATATCGATGATATTCAGCAATGGGTTGGTTGGGGTTTCAATATAAATAACCCTGGTCTTTGGAGTCAGGGCCTCTGCAATCTTTTCTGCTTTGAGTGCAGCAAGGGAGTATGCAATCCCGAGGTCTTCAAAATGTGAAGTTATAAACGCATGGGTGCCGCCATAAAGTTCATCCTGAATAACCGCATGATCTCCTGCCTTCAGGAATGACAGCATGACTGTTGAAATAGCAGCCATGCCGGAGCTGAAAAGGATGGCAGACTCTCCTCCCTCAAGGGCCGAAAGCTTTTGAGCAACAGCCTCCTGATTGGGAGTATTAAAGTATCTTGGATAAACAGTAGCATCTCTGTCAATATAATCATAAACAGTGGATGTAAAAATCGGCGTATTGATCCCTCCGGTGAGAGGATCAGAGTACCCTCCGGCATGAACACATTTTGTTTCGATTTTCATTTGGGATCCCTCTATATGTGTAATATGTATATCATGAAGCTATCTCAAAGCGTCCAATTCTGGATTGTCGAGAATTCGGCCCTTGAATTCGGGAGCAGAAACTGAAACCTGGACCCCGCATGTAACAGCGGGATCCAAGTTGAAACTGCCTCTTTTTATGGATTTTAACTTAACTTGTGTATTATGACACATCAGGGATATGATGTAACTATTTTTTGTATTCAGGTCTTCTTTTCTCAAGAAAGGCGGAGATGCCTTCCTTTGCAGCATCTGTACATGCTATTTCACCGAATCCCCTGTAACCGATCTCAAGGGCCTCGGAAAGGGTTTCAGCAGAAGTACCTGCCGCTATAGTTTTTGCCACAATAGAAACCGCCTCTTTGCTCAAAGGCTGTTTGCCGGCCACAGGCTGATCAGGAATTTTTATCTCGGGTATGTCGATTTTTCCATCGGGAATTCTTTTTATCTTTCCCTCAAGAGCCTTGACCTGTTCCACTGCCACCTTTATCAGATTAAGATAGGTATCGGTTGACCTGCTTATCATTCCGATATCCAATGCCTCTTTAGCATTGATAGACCTTGCCAGGCAGAGCATCTCGTGAAAAAGGGCGGCGCCTTCAGGCCATTTTCTGTAAGGTACAACAACTCCGCCGATTCCGGGCGATATGCCGAGTGTTATCTCAGGAAACTGAAATCTTGCATTTTCTGTTGCCACTATGTCATGGCACCTGATAGCCACCTCCAGTCCGCCGCCAAGGGCCATGCCGTTTATTGCGGCCACAACAGGCTTCTCCATTTTATCCATAAAGAGCTGGACCCTGGCGCATGCCTTGGCATATTCAACCGATGCCTCCATATTGCCGAGCATCTGAGGGAAGCGGCCGATGTCAGCTCCTGCCGAAAATGCACTGTTTCCGTAACCTGTAATGACAAATCCCTTTACATCCGGATTGTCAATATCTTCCTTAAGTGATGAAAGGATTTCGTCTGTTATTTCGTCGTTCAGGGCATTCATGGCCTGGGGCCTGCGAATAGTGATGATCCTGACACCGTCCATTTCATCCTTTAATACAAAACGCTTGAAATCCTGGTACACGGGCAGGGATTCTCTGGGCTGAGGAAACCCTGGCCTTTCATCGCCGAATTTCTTCATGATCCTGCTGACTTCAGATTCACCGATATCCCGCATTACATCGAACGGACCTTTTCTGAAACCCAGTGCAATCTGACAGCCGAAATTGAGATCTTCCTTTGTGCCTATCCCTCTGTCAATAATATCAAATGACTGTGAAAAAAAGATCCCGAGCAGCCTGTCTCTTATCGTTTGCTTTAGATTTTCAGGAATATCAACAGGGCTTCCGGGTTTGTGGGTGACCCATTTGTCAACCGAATTAAGTATTGATGCAGGCTGGTAATGAAGGCCTTCCTCCATCTGGAGCGTATTAGTCTCGAAAACAATTGGATTGCCGTTTGCCATATTCAGGACAAAGAATGGACCTGCATAAACAAATTCCTCGGCAACTTTGTCTATCTGGCTTGCAGTAGCCTGACTCAGAAGAAACGCAGCTTCGTTGCACCAGTTATCAAATATACGGTCCAGTTCAAAACAGATGGCATTATCTGTAATGATTGGCGCCTTGCCGGTGTTTGAAAAAAACCAGAACAGGTAATCAATGACCTCACGGCTTGCCATCTCCCAGTTGATTACCTCTACGGGAAGGCTGCGCCATGCCGGAGCGAAAAAGTGTGTGACTGTTGTTCTTTCAGGATGTTTCATTTTAAGAAATAACCTGTCAGCAGGAATAGAGCTTGTATTTGAGGTAATAACTGCATCCTGGCTGACTATCTTCTCTATGGTATCAAATATTTTCTGTTTCAGAGGAATGTTTTCCGTTGCGGCTTCGATAACCAGATCGCAGTCCCTGATCTGACCATAGTCGGTCGTATAGGTTATGTTGTCGAGGATAGCCTTTGCCTGATCAGGTGTCATCTTTTTTCTATCAAGCGCCTTCTGAGCATATCCGGCAAATCTTTTTTCAGCACTCTGAAGCGGTTTTTCTACTACGTCAACAAGATACAGCTTTATGTCAGGAAGGGCACTTTTGAGGTAATATCCGATATCAGGCCCTATGGTACCCGCTCCGATAATGGCTACTTGTTTTGGAAGAGGGCGGTTTGGTCTTATAAGTAAAGGGTTGAATGATGAGGTGTATAATTTTTTTCCATGTTCCATAATTTTCCTCCATTTTTTCCATTAACAGTTGGTAACTACTCAGGGGCAAAGTAGCAAAGGCACAGAGGAACAAAGAGAAACTAAAAACATATAGGGATATTGTGGAAGATTATTGGTGGAAGCGAAATCGCTTTATTTCTGCATGTAAAATAGGTCTTCCAGTCTCTGTGCCTTTTCTGCTTTGCCCCTTTGAGCCTAAGCAGTTACATCTTTTTAACAAAACACACTAATTGCTGACAGCTAAAGGCTGACCGCACAGGCCGAATAATTTCCTTGAATAAAATTTGTATACTGTACACAAGAAATTTGTCAAGGCAAAACATGTTCCCGAGTAACATGGGAGGAAAAGATATAATGTTTCTGAGCTTGAATTCTCTTCTTTTTTTTGCGGCGGAAGCAATTTTTTGGGGCTAACGGAGGTAGCCCTGAAAACGGCTGAAGGTAAACCGCGAATCTGCAAGCCAAATTGAGTGGAAACAAGCAGCATGAAAACTTTTTTCGACCTTTCTCTGCTTTTGTGTTGACAATTCAGAAGCGAGTTAGTAAGTACAATATTATTCTAATAGGGAGAATAGTGCCTAAATAAACAAGACTCTGTGGCGGAATATTAACTTCGTAAACAGAAGTAGAATCACATATGTCTCTATGATGAGATATTAAATGATATCTTCCCGGCACGACAATTTTACCAACAACCATTGGCTCATCAGGTTGCATACAATAAGTAAATTGAATGCAACTTTTAAACCTACATTATTCTTTTCCATATTCAAACAAATATTGCGAATAATCCATCAGAAAACATTAACACAAGACAGAATAATACTATTGCGTAGCGATTCAAGGGCGTAAGCATTTAATGTGGCTTCTTATAAATAGAAATCTTAATGAAGGAGGCTATCATGGGTAGAAGGATTTTTAGCTGGGCTTTGGTTTTGTTTATGGCAATCACGATCATTGGCGCGAGCGCAATGGTATCCGCCTGGGCGGGAAAAAAGGATGCCCCGATTATCGTTGGTGCTCCTGTTCCTCGGGCCAGTGCATACGGCCAGAATGGTGAACGGGGAATGATTCTGGCCGCAGAAGAGATTAATGCGGCAGGCGGGATCAACGTCGGGGGAGTCATGCGTCCCCTCAAACTTGAAATAATTGATAGCCGCGATGAGGAACCCGGTGTGCCTACTAGTGAAGTCCTCCTGGCAGTAGAAAAACTGATCCTTCAGAAAAAGGCGGATGTTATAGCAGGTGGACCGTGCATGTCTGAATGCGGAATGGCGGCCATGGATATTTATGCAAGGTATAAGACAATAGACATTGTAAGCATTGGCTGCTACACGCCGAGCTGGGACAACAAATTCGCCGAAAACCCTGGGAAGTATAAATATTCTTTTCGAGAAAGTGGCAGCGTAAAGTGGTACATTAAAGAGGCCATTGACCTGTTGCAGAAGATCAAGAACGAGCATGGCTTTAATAAGATGTTTATCTCCATAGACGATAGCCTGATGTGCCGCAAGGCAGCAGGAATCGTGGAAGGGCTTGCCAAGAAAAATGGTTGGGAGATTGTCGGGACAGACAAACATCCCATCGGCACCACGGATTACTCCTTGGCCTTGGGTGAATGCAAGAAATCCGGGGCACAGGTCTTGTTTATGTGGGCCTATTCGCCGGAGACATCTATACTTCTGAAACAGTGGGCAGACATGGAAGTACCGGCCATACCCATAGGGTTCATCGGTGCAGCCGAGGACCCTGGATTCTGGGGGGCGACCAAAGGAAAGGGCGCTTATACCATTGTTACCCTTTCGGAGACAGGCAATGTCCCGACCAATGTCACGCCGAAAGCCATGCAGTTTTATAATGCATTTGAAACAAGGTGGGGAGTCCCTCCTCGAAGCACCGGATGCGTGAGCGCCTATGAGGCCATTTATGTATTGAAAGATGCCATTGAAAGGGCAGGAACCCTCGATAAAGAGGCCTTGATCACTGCATTGGAAAAGACCAATCTTCCTGCGGTTCGCGGGACGATTCGTTTTGATAAGAATCATCAGATCGTCTACGGCTATGACCCGAAGACCAGTGTGTTGGGATGCTGGGCCCAATGGCAGGATGGTAAGAGGGTGTGTGTCTTTCCGGAGGCCGCAGCAACCGGCAAGATAGAGATGCCGCCCTGGTTGAAGAAGTAATATAAATCGGAAAAAAAGCAGGTACGCCCCCTCGCAAGAGAAGGGCGTGCCTTAACTCTTGGCTCTTTAGTATCTTTATTTTTACATTGAAAACTTGGTCCTCTGGGCCAGGCTTTTTATCGAAACTATGGACATACTGATATACGGCACTGTTAACAGCATCATATTCGCTCTGATTGCCGTCGGCTTTAGTTTAGTCTATGGTGTGAGCAGGATACCCAACTTTGCCCATGGCTCCATATATGTCTTGGCAGGTTTTTTGACCTGGAGCTTTATCAATGACCTGAAAATGAATTATGCCCTTGCTGTTCTCATATCCCTTGCCATCGCCTCGATTATCGGTCTTATCATCTATCGCTTTATACTCATACGACTGAGAGGGCTGCCGACTTCGGAGATAATAGCCTCCTTTGCGGTCAGCCTGATCATCTTAGAAGGCCTGCGTATGCAGGGAATTGCCGGGTTTAAAGGCTTCATCGGTCCTTTCTATGTGCTTCAACCGTTTATAGGAGGCAAGATGAACATATTCGGCGTGTTTGTGGACTATCAGCGACTTATCATTATTGCTGGCGGCGTGGTGGTTATAACTTTTATATGGCTCTTTACCCACTATACGAAAACCGGGTTGTCGCTCAGGGCTATTGCCCAGGACGAGCGGGCGGCCATGATGCTTGGCGTAAATTCAGATCGCATGGCAATGGTTTCCCTTTCAATCGGTTCCGCCTTAGCCGGCTTAGCCGCCGTGTTAATCCTCCCTCTCGGAAACATTGCTGCCGAACAGGGATACCGGGTCCTGGTCTATGCGCTTGCGGTATGCATTATCGGCGGTCTCGGAAGCTGGGCAGGAACCATCTTAGCATCTTTTGCCCTCGGCTTTTCCATGATCACAAGCACGGCCGTGTTCGGTGCCCTGTGGGAGAACGTGGTTTTGATAGGGACAATAATACTTATACTGCTGTTTAAGCCTTCAGGTCTGATGGGAAAACAAAAAGAGTTGGAAGAGAGGGTCTAAGTGACTGAAAAAGAGAGACGCAAGAAGAGGTTTGACAGAAGCGTTAAGGTTCGGTGCGAGGGACTCTATGCCATTTCTTCGTGGCGCGAGATGGGCTTTCTGGCCATGCCGAGAATCCTCTTGATCTTAGGACTCCTTATCCTTCCAATCACGCTGGACATGTATTGGCAAAGGGTACTCTGTATCGCGGGCATTTATGCGCTGTTAGCCCTGAGTTTTGATTTTTTGGCCGAATATGTGGGATTGGTCTGTCTTGGTGGCGCAATGTTCATTGGCTTTGGAGGGTATACTTCGGGTGTTCTGAATGCCTACTTTGGATGGTCACCAATTGTGACGATCCCCATTGCCACCTTGGGCGGGGCGGTTATGAGCACCTTAGTCCTTATCCCCTGCCTTCGATTGCGGGGCATCTACTTCGCCATTGTAAGCTTTATGCTCCCCCTGTTTTCGGTCTATATAATTACCGCAGTAGGCATTTTCGGAAGCACAGAAGGGATCAGCGCCCTTGATACCCTTCCGAATATATGGGTCGAACAGTATGTTATCATAGGGGCAATTATTGTAGCCCTGTTTGGAATCAGGAGATTGGTAAATGAGGATATCGGTCTGATTTTCCGTGGGATAAAGGATAATGACCAGGCCGTGAGGGCATCCGGTATAAGCATAACCGCATACCGAATCAAGGCCGTGTTCATTGCATCGCTAATAGGTTCTTTTGCAGGGGCCTATCTCAGCCATCTTTACGGTTGGCTGGGACTGTCCCTTTTTGCCATGGATTTCTCTATCCTGCCGATTGCCGCGTGTGTCATGGGAGGAATGGGGACCTTAGTGGGTCCGGTAATAGGGGCAATCATCCTGACCCCCATGTCCGAGGCGCTTCGCGGTTTTGGGCAGCTTCGGGTAGTCCTCTATTGTCTTGTGCTCATCGGTTTCATCCTTTACAAGCCCGAAGGGTTAATGAACTACCTCGAACGTAAGTACCATCAGTTTGAGCGCTGGGAAGTGGTATAGGAATGGAAAAAGAACCTGTACTACAGGTCAATGGCCTATCCAAGGCATTCGGTGGGGTTCAGGCCGTACTCGATGTCGATTTTACCCTGTTTAAAGGCGAGATCTTGGGCATCATCGGCCCCAACGGGGCCGGGAAAACCACGCTGGTTAACCTTGTTACCGGCTTTGTTAAACCCGATGCCGGCAGCGTTTTGTTTAAGGGAAAAAATATCAAGGGGTTACAGCCTCACAAGATCGCCAACCTTGGTCTTGTTAGGACTTTTCAGGTAATGAGACCATATCATAGCCTGGCCGCTTTTAAAAACCTTATTGTTCCATTGAACTCGCCCCGTGTTCGACGAACCAGCGGGGGGAAATTGGGGGACACGGATTTAGTGGCTATCGATATCCTTGAACAGATCGGTTTTGAGCGGGATGCCCGTGTTCCTTATAAAATCGCGAGTTCTCTCCCTCTGGGATATCTCAAACGTCTTGAATTAGCGAGATGCATTGCTCTGAGACCGGAAGTCATCTTGTGCGACGAGGTTTTCTCCGGCCTAAGCATGTCCGAAATTGCGAGCATGATTCCGCTCCTTGAAAAGCTGCAGATGGAAGGGATAACCATAATGATGATTGAACATCGTCTAAGAGAGCTTTTCAGGTTGGCCGACAGGGTGGTTGTTATAAATTTTGGAAAAAAAATTGCCGAAGGGATTCCGAAAGAGGTCATGGAAAGGGAAGACGTGAAAGCCGCCTATCTCGGAACAGGGAAACGAAAATGACACTGCTGGAAATAAAGGATCTTATGGTATTTTACGAAAATGCCATAGCGATCAACAATGTTAACCTGAAATGCCAAAAGGGAGAGATCGTAGGGGTATTCGGGGCGAACAGCGCCGGTAAATCCACTCTCATGTACACAATTTCAGGGATAACCCTAGATCTACAGAAAAAGGAAAGAATGAGAGGTGGACAGAGGATAACTCTGCTCGGAAATATCTACTATGATGATGTTGATATTATCGGCATGGAGCCGAGCAAGCGTGCCAGACAAGGGCTTATACTCTGCCCTGAGAGACGCAGGATCTTCCAGGAAAGCAGTGTAATGGAAAACCTGAAAATCGGTGGCATCCTTGCCACTAAAGAGCAAGCAAAGAATACCCTTGAATATGTATTCAATCTTTTTCCGGCCCTTATCAAGCTGAAAAGAAGGGAAGGGGGATTCCTGAGCGGAGGAGAACAACAGATGCTTGCCATTGGAAGGGCCTTAATGGCCCAGCCGAAGATGTTGCTGTTGGATGAACCCCTGCTCGGACTGACTCCGGTGATGGAGGAGATGCTCATCGAGGCAATCGAAGACATCAATAAGAAGACTGGAATAACCGTGCTTATCACCGAGCAATATGCCAGGCCGATCCTCCCCATAATACACAACGGCTATGTGCTCGAAAACGGGGGCGTTGTTCTGGAAGGCAGTTCCGAGGAGCTAATGGACAACCCGGACGTAAAATCGGCCTACTTTGGGATGTAAGTTTCGAAAAAATAATTTTTTCTTCGCGACTTCAGCGTCTCGATCGAAGCGAGCGGTTAAAAAAAAACGATCTTAAATTACATGTAACAGGTCTAAACCTATGCCATTACCCAATGAGTTAGTCATCACGGGTTTTCACAGGGCATGTGAAAAGTATCCTGATAGAACTGCTGTCATATACTTAGGAGAAAAGTTTTCCTATAGCAGGCTGAGTGAACTGATTGACAGGTTTGCCGACGCATTATATGACCTGGGGGTCAGGGATAATGATAAGGTTATGATCTATATACCGAATTGCCCCCAGTTCCTTATCGGGTATTTAGGCGCCCAGCAGATCGGGGCCGTACCGGTTCCTGTTTCTCCAATTTACACTCCCCACGAGATAAGATATCTCATCAACGATGCCGGTGCTGAGACCGTCCTTTGCCAGGATACCAATTTCAGGTATATCAAAGAAGTCTTTTCCGATACCTGTCTAAAGAGGGCAATAGTCACAAACTATGTTGATCTCATTCCATTGTATAAGCGGGTCTTCGGTTTCCTGTTTGACAAGGTGCCGAACGGTGTTATTGAAAAGGGTGAAAGTATATTCTCGTTTAAAAGCCTGATCTGCAGGAAGTTCCCAAAGGCCCCGCGAGCGGATATCAACCCCGATGAGCACCTCAGTTATATCCTTTATACAGGAGGGACTACTGGGTTTCCAAAAGGGTGTATTGCCACCCACTCGGGTATGGTATCCTTTGTAAACGAGATCAGGGACATAGGAAAAGACCATATCCTTGACGGTGAAGAGATTTTCATCATGGTGAACCCTCTTTTTCACCAGTTGGCTCAGGGTATAATTCTGGGTATGGTCCTGACCAAAGGGAATACCGCGGTGTTGATGCCCATACCACAAGTGGATGCTATTCTGGATGCCATACGGAGACATAAAGGAACATTATTTTTAGGTGCACCAGCCCTTTACAGAATGATCCTGGAAAATGACAGATTGGACCTGTTTGATTTGAGTTCACTGAAGTACTGTTGGAGCGGCGGGGATGTCTTACCTTTGGAGGTATATAACCGCTGGAAAATGAAGTTTAATCTCCCGATATACCAGGTATATGGCTCGACAGAGGTGGGTTTCACCGCCATGAGCCCTCTGGACAGGGAGCCCGTTCCCGGCAGTGTCGGCATGCCGCTCCCCTCAAGAAAAACCATGATTGTAGACCCGGAGTCTTTGGAGCCGGTTCCGCCCGGCACACCCGGAGAATTGCTGGTAACTTCCGAATTTATCTCCAAGTGCTACTGGAATAAGCCCGAGGAAACCGCGGCCTCGTATGTGGAGATAGAAGGCACTGTCTGGTATCGAATGAAAGACTATGTCCGGAGGGACAGCGACGGGCAGCTTTTCTATGTGGACAGGAGTGCGGACGTCATAAAACACAAAGGTTACAGAGTTTCATGCTCTGAAATCGAGGCGATACTCCAGGACAATCCTGCCGTAGTAGGGGCATGTGTGGTAGGGGTCCCAGACACAAATGTGGGTGAACGGATAAAGGCAATCGTCGTTCTCAAGGAGGACGTGAGGGGAGTAAGTGGAACCGAGTTGACAAAATGGTGCAGAGAAAGGCTTGCATCCTATAAAGTCCCGCAGTATGTAGAATTCAGGGACATGCTTCCGAAATCCAAGGTGGGAAAACTTCTCAGAAGAGAGATAAGGGATGAGGAACGCCGGCGAACCTCCGAGGGAAAGGGTTGATTACTATCTGGGTAGCCAGGTCTTTAGACATTGTGAGCATTGGCTGCTACACGCGGATCTGGGACAAAAAAGTCGCCAAGAATACTATAGAAGTAGAAACATAGGAGAAAGGGACAGACGAATAATGCTGCATAGCCCTGAAAAGACCACATTGGGGTAATAGGTCACATAAGTTTATAAGATTCTTATTCTATGAAAAAACAGGTTGTTATCGTTGAAAATCTCACCCCTATTTCATTGCAAATACTTGGTCGAATACACGAGTTTACTGCCAAAACCTATAATCTTATGTCCCCCTATGCCCTTCCTTTTGCACGTAACCTGAAAGTCTTTCTAATGTCATGTCAAACTTGATATGTCGTAATATGTAAGGTATAATTTCTTCATAATCACACAAGGAGACCTGGTTATGAAGAGATACATTGTGACGCTTACCAAAGATGAACGTGAATTTCTGAGGAGTCTCGTGACAAAGGGGAACCATAAATCACAGAAGATTCTCAACGCATTGATTTTGCTTGATTGCGACTCGGGTGAATTTCAAACAAACCGTTCAACCAATGAAGAAATTGCGCGGGTCCTGAACATAAGCATGAAAAAGATTGACCGGGTAAAGAAACGGTTTGTTGAAGAAGGATTTGACTACGCGCTCGACAAGCGAAAGGCGGATCGTGTGTATGCCAAAAAGGCAGATGGCGATTTTGAAGCCCATTTGGTTGCATTAAGCTGCAGTGACCCACCGGAAGGTTTTTCCCGGTGGTCTTTACGGTTACTGGCAGATAAAGCAGTCGAGCTTAACTATATTGACAGTATTTCTCATGAAGCGGTTCGACGCATTTTAAAAAAAACGAGCTCAAGCCGTGGCGGCAGAAAGGATGGGTAATCCCGCCGGAGCACACTGGCAGTTTTGTCGCCCATATGGAAAAGGTTCTCGATGTTTACAAGCGCCCCTATGATCGACGCAATCCTGTCGTATGCATGGACGAATCGCCGAAGCAGTTAATCGGGGAAACACGATGTCCTCTTCCGGCATCACCGGGACAGCCGGTGCGCCATGATTATGAGTATCGTCGTTGTGGCACATGTAATATTTATCTTGCGTGCGAACCCCTGGCAGGTACACGCATATTGACAATCACCGAAAGAAAAACAAATGTGATTGGGCGTTCTTTTTGGAAGAACTGGCCGGACACTACAAAGATGCCGAGAAAATAACGTTGGTGATGGATAATCTTAATACGCATGAACCCGGCGCTCTGTATGAAATCTTCCCGCCTGAGGCGGCAAAAGCATTATGGGATCGTTTCGATTTTGTGTATACCCCGAAACATGGAAGCTGGTTGAATATGGCCGAAATAGAATTGAATGTGCTCACCGGGCAATGTCTGAATAGGAGAATCGACGATATAAATGTCGTCAGAAAAGAAGTGCGGACATGGCAAACATTCAGGAACAACAAAGATGCCAAGGTGAATTGGCAGTTTACTACCAAAGATGCCCGGATAAAACTATCACGTCTCTACCCGACACTCGAGAGTTGTCGTGACACTAGTGCCTTTTTGAGCGGTTTTTCCACTACGTCAACGAGATACAGTTTTACGTCCGGCATAGCGCTTTTAAGTTAATAGCCGATGTCAGGCCCTATGGTACCCGCTCCGATCGTGGCCACCTGTTTCGGAAGAGGGTGGTTTGGTCTTATAAGTAAGGGGTCTTTTGATGATACGTACAAGTTTTGTTTCTGATTCATAATCTCCTCCCTAAAAGCTGATCCGTTACGGGGGCATACGGGCGCAAGTGTAAAAACCATGAAATGAAAGTACTTTATTCAATTATTCCTTGACTATAGACCTGTATACTGTATACATTGTTTTTGTAAAGGCAAATGTTGCTGACATAAAGCGAAGAAATAAATTCACATATCGAATTTTTAAAGACAGAATAAAGAATGACGGCCTGTAAAAAAATCTTGACAATTAATTATTGTATACAGTATACATTGTTCTGCGTAGATTAGAACCGAAAATAGTCAGAGATAAGATAACCGTCTGAAAATAAAAGTATTAGCTATTTTGAAAAATGGATTAAAGGTGTAAAGGGGCGATTTTAGATTAGTCACTGGTGGCTTTTTTTTGAGCTGCAAACATTTTTTTCACATAATTGATGAAAAGGAGGGTTTATAGATGGCCAAGGTGTTATTTGAATGGGATTATTCATCATACCCGGGGGCAAAAGCGTACCCTAATCTATTCCAACCGATTCAGATAGGCAATCTCATCGTTCCGAATCGGATAAAGTATGCAGCCACTGAGGATAATCTAAATGATCATAACGGCTTTATCACTGATGCTGATGTGGCCTATATGGGATCACGGGCTAAAGGTGTGGTTGGAGGCCTCTGTTTTATGCAGGGCGTGTATATGGATGAAAAAAGACAGGGCCAGGGTTATGTTGGCCAGGCCGCATGCTGGGACGATAAGTACGTACCGGGCCTGAAAAGGATCGCTGATGCTATCCACGGAGAAAGGGCTATTGCAGGCTTTCAGCTTATGGATTGCGGACGTGTTGGTGCGGTTGAAGTTGATTCAGGACATGCTCCTTCCACTGTTCCGCAGCGTCTGAGGATCTTCAAGCCAATGTTTGAGATGACCAATCAGGAAGTAAAGGAGATGGTAAAGCAGCATGTTGATTCCGCAAGAAGGGGTATTGAAGCGGGCTTTGACATCATAGAGATATCAGGAATTGTGGGATATCTGATTTCAAATTTTCTGTCAAGCTACACAAACCGGAGAACAGATGAATATGGCGGAGATATAAGGGGAAGATGCCAGGCCATGGTAGAGATTATCCAGGGAGTAAAAGAGGTATGCGGCCCTGATATCCCGGTAGGCATCAGGCTGTGTTCGGATGAGCTTCTGGATGATGTAAAGGGAAATACTCCTGACGAATCAATGATGACATACAAAATTGCAGAGGAGGCAGGAGCTGATTACATAAGCTGTACACTTGGATGGCAGGAATCAATATACCCGGTGATAAGCAGGGATATTCCGCAGGGGAACTGGCTGCATCTCGCAAAAAGGGCAAAAGAAAACGTAAAGATACCCATACAGATGGCATACAGACTTTTTACACCGGATAAACCAAATAAGGCAATTGGCGACGGCGAACTTGATATGTGGGAGATGTGCCGTTCAATGATTGCTGATCCTCAAATGCCCAAGAAGGTACTGGAAGGAAGGGAGGATGAGATAAGGCATTGTGTGGCGTGCAATCTGTGCCTTGCAAGGCTGTTCCGTGATGCGCCGATGACCTGCTACATAAATCCTCTGTGTGCGCACGAACACGATGAAAGGTATTATCCCCAGCAGGTTCAGGAAAGTGACAAAAAGGAAGTGATGATAGTGGGTGGAGGTCCGGCAGGGCTGGAGTGTGCATATGTTGCTGCGAAAAGGGGGCATGAGGTTCACGTATACGAAAAGAGAGATGAGCTTGGAGGTACCATTCTGGAGGCCTCTCGCGCACCTTATGGTGATGAAGAGCTTATGACCTGCCCGAGATATCAGAAAAGGATGTGTGAACTTGCTGGAGTTAACTTTCATCTTGGTACCGAGGTGACTGATGAGCTTATACAGGATGTCCTTCCGGATACCGTTGTCATTGCTACAGGTCCGGTTTATTCAGAAATTAAAGCAAAAGGCGGTGACAGTAAAAACGTGGTTAATGTCCTTGATGTCCTGAGCGGCAAGGTAACTGTTGGCGAAAATGTGGTAATCTGGGGTAACAGAAAACCCGGGATAGGTGCTGCACTTTTTCTGGCAAAACAGGGTAAAAAAGTGACCATTATCGGTAAGGAAAAGAGCGCCGGATTCGATATCAATCCTTCATTCAAGTGGAGATACATGATTTATATGAAGCAGAGCGGCGTTACGGCGTATAACGACTGCGATATCGAGGAAATCAATGATGGTGAAATCATAGTAAAAACCTACGATGGATACCGACTGCCGGTAAAATGCGATACCATAGTAATTTCTGAGCGTGAGGCGAACGAAAGCCTGAAGAGCATTGTTCAGGAAGAAGGTATTGAATTTTTTGTTATCGGAGATGCGCTGGTCCCGAGGAATTTGTCGAGTGCGGTGCATGACGGATATCGAATCGGTCTTAGGATCTAAGGAGGAGGTCAAAAATGCCAGTTAATGCTGAAAAAGAGATAAGTAACTTATGGAGGACTCTACATGGCGCACAGTCTGAAATCTGTAATACCTTCTACAGGTGGAGGGATGTTGCAATTGAGTTTGCCGGTCCCGGAGTCGAGCCGCTTGATGTTGCCCTGAAGGCATCTGAAATGATGGGTAAGGATATAGGAAAAAATCTCCTGCCTCGTCTGAACTGGTTGAAAGGAGAAGAGGGTTTTTTATTGAACCTGGGAAAGGCAATAGCCGGGATCTGGAATACCGAGGGTGGAATTGCTTTTGCCGAAAAAGGTGAAAACCCAGGAGAGGTATTCATAAAATGCACCAGATGTCCCTGGCCAAGCGCTGCTAAACAATTCGGCGTACCCATGGAAGAGGTTGCCCTGAGCAGAGAGAGGCTTTTTCAGACAATTCTTGAGGATGTTAATGTCTTTTTTAACATCAATCTTAAGATTGAAATGCTTAAGGCCATCCCCAGAGGTGAGGGCTTGTATTTGTTTAAACTTTATAAAGCGAACTAAATAAAGGGAGTTAAAGATGGCTGCTCAGATAGATCCAGAAAAATGTACAATGTGTGGAGGAGATATTCAGCCTCTGTGTGTTGAGGCTTGCCCTGATTTGGCAATACGGGTGCAGGACGGCAGAGTTGTAGTTACAGAATTTATCTGTGAAGACTGCAATGAATGCGGGTGTGTCTGTCCCGATCGTGCGATAAGTGTACCCCTTGAAAAAGTAACCTTCTAACTCTTTGGCGGTTGGAGATTGGATGCCTGCTATATCAGTTTGTGGCCTGAATGGTCTCGGGCTTATTCTGATGTGGACGGCACCAATCGACAATCGTCAACAGAACCATGGAGATGAACATGAAAGTAAACAAGATAGATCATATATGTATTGCTGTAAAAAATCTTGAGAATGCCAGGAAGATCTGGGAACCCCTGCTGGGTAAAACAGGTCCTGATGATGCCTATATCGATGAACCTGAAAAGATTAATGTGGCGAGATACTGGATTGGAGAAATTGGTTTTGAATTAATGGAGTCGACCACTCCGGACGGAGATGTTGCAAAGTATATCGAAAAAAACGGCGAAGGTGTGATGATCATCAGCTTTAATGTTGACAGCACAAGAGAGGCCGTAAATGAATTGAAGTCAAAGGATTATCCCTTCATACCGGATTCAAGAGGTGAGACTGCGAGACCATTCCGGGATTGCGAGTTTGCCTTTATACATCCAAAGAAGCTGAATAGTGTCCTGACAGAAATAATTGACTACAAATGGGAAGAATTTAAGAACAGGTAATGTGCTGGAAGTTGAGTGGCAAACAGGTATTTGATGTTTGCAGTTGCTCTGTCCCGGTGCCACTCAACTCAATAAATAATATCATACTTGCAGGGCCTTAAAGTATTCTGATAGCTGTGGCATGTTCCATGGGAAAAAAATTCAAGACTTTTGAAATATATCTGGTGCATGTTGATCCGGATAAATGTGACGGGTGTGAAGAATGCGTAAAATTCTGTCCTGTCGATGTCTTTGATATGTCCCAAAAAGCCTATCCTGTCAGGCCTCAGAACTGTCTGGGGTGTGGCACCTGCGTTGCCGTTTGTAAATCCAGGGCTATTATAATTACTGAAATTTGATTGGAAAAATGAAGTATTGGCTGCCTGTCCAGTTAAATCAGGCGGATCTTTGACTTTCCGAATTCCGTCATTATCGAGGTAAGTCTATGAGTGAATCAATACTGGTTATCGGTGGAGGGATTGCTGGAATAAACTGTGCCCTGAATGCGGCCAGGTATGGAACAAAGGTCTATCTGATAGATGATACGCCAAGCATAGGGGGAATGATGGCGAGGCTGGATAAAACCTTTCCCACAAATGATTGTTCCATATGTATTGAGGCCCCTCAAATGTATGAAGTCGATAATGAACCCAACATAGAAATCCTCACCAATACTGAGGTAAGGAAGGTGAAAAAGGTTGAAGGCGGGTTCAATGTCAGGCTTGTAAAAAAGGCAAAATTCATTGACGAAGAAAAATGTACCGGCTGCGGTGCGTGTATTGAGGCCTGCCCTGTAAGCATTCCTGATGAGATGGATGGTAAAATAGGCGGCACAAGGAAGCTGATCTATATGGCCTTTCCCCAGGCTGTTCCGAACAAGGCTGTTCTGGACCCTGAATGCAGATACGGCAGGATGCGTGAGAACGGGAGCTGTGTGGGTGGATGTGTTGTGGATTGCAGCCAGTGCAGGGAATGTCCGATCGCCCTGTGTGTTAAAGCGTGCCAGAACGAAGGCAAGGACGCAGTACGTCTGTGGCAGTCAAATCAGAACCTTAACATTGATGTTAAAAGCATAGTTGTTGCCTCAGGTATCCTTTCTGCACAAGCACCTGACGGATTGTACGGATATAATCAGTATGGCAATGTAATAACAAATCTGCAGTTTGAAAGACTTATGAATGCCGGAGGTCCGACAGCCGGACAGATTATCAGGCCATCGGATCAGAAGCATGCAAAAAAGATCGGCTGGATTCAATGTGCGGGCAGGGGATTGACTAGAGGTGTCCCTTACTGCTCAAAGGTATGCTGTATGATAGCCGCAAAGCAGGTTATCATAACCAAAGAGCACGATTCTTCTGTTGAGACCACGATATTTTATAATGATCTCAAGGCATATGGAAAGGGTTTCTGGGGTTTCTATCAGAAAGCAGTTGAAAACGGAGTAAGATATGTAAAAGCCAGACCTTATGATGCATTTGAAGATCCTGAAACAAAAAATATTACACTAAGATATGAAAGTCTCGAAACCGGAAAGATTGTTCAGGAGGAATTTGAGCTCCTTGTCCTTTCAACCGGCCTTATAGCAAGTGACAGGAATGAAAGGCTTGCAAAGTTGCTTAATATCGAGCTTGATGAACTGGGATTTTTTAAGGAGAAATCGCCTTTGCTGGCCCCTCTTGAGACAAATGTTGAAGGAATATATCTCTGCGGTGGAGCCACAGGTCCGATAGATATATCAGAATCAGTTGTTCAGGCATGTGCTGCGAGCATGAAGGCAGTTTTACATTAACTTTTGAAACGGCTCAGGAGAACATTTCTGAAAACAGTTAAAAAAATCAAGAACAATGCATCTAAAGAAAAGTTAAACAGTTGGGAGACATTCAATGAGTGAAGATGTCAGGGTAGGTGTTTTTGTCTGTGACTGCGGCTCTAATATAGCAGGTGTAGTGAATGTTCCTGAGGTAGTGGAGTATTCAAAGGGGCTGAAGCATGTCGTATTTGCAGATGAAGGCAAGTGGTCATGTTCGGTGGATGCACTCTCGTCAATGCAGGAGTCTATAAAGGAGCACAACATCAACAGGGTTGTGATTGCCTCCTGTACCCCCAGGACTCACGAACCCCTTTTCAAGGCTACAGTAAAAGAGGCCGGGTTAAATCCATACCTGCTTGAATTCGTAAGCATAAGAGAACAGGTCTCATGGGTACATATGAATGAGCCCGAAGCAGCTACTCAAAAGGCAAAGGACCTTGTGAAGATGGGTGTGGCCAAGGCCAGTCTCCTGGAAGAGGGTGAAGAGATCAGGCTCCCTGTCGGCAGGGACTGTATGATTATTGGCGGAGGAATGGCCGGCATGAATGCTGCCCTGAATATTGCTGAGCAGGGCTTTAATGCGGTCATTGTGGAAAAAGGAACATCACTCGGAGGCTTACTCAACAGGATATCCACAATTTCCCATGGAAAAGAAGAAATCAGCGCCTCTGAACTTTTAAACGCAAAGGCTGAACTAGTAGAAGCACATCCCAACATAAAGGTTTACACCAGCGCAGAGATAGAGTCCGTTAAAGGCTATATTGGGAATTACAAGGTTGTACTCAAGGGAAACGGCAACGGATCAGGCGAGGCCTTTGATGCTTCAACAATTATTGTTGCAACAGGAATGAAAGAGATTGAGCCTGCTGGCCAGTTTGAATATGGAAATGATCCCCGCGTGGTAACTCAGCTCCAGCTTGAGGCAAAATTAAAAAACCATGAATTCGATGGAATAAGAAATGTAGTCATGGTCAATTGTGTAAATTCCAGGAATGAAACACGTGGATGCTGCAATATCGGATGCCCTGTTTCTGTCAAGAACGCACTGGCTGTAAAGGCGATCGATAAAGATATTGATGTTTATATACTGTACCGTGATTTGAGCATGATCAAGCAGGAAGGGGAAGACCTTGAAAAGGCAAAGGCGGCCGGAATAAAGTTCATAAGATTCCCTGACGAGCAGTATCCTGATGTAAAAATTGAAGATGGTAAGTTGAATGTAAAGGTTTATGACCTGCTTCTCGGAAGAGAGTTTACAATGCCGTCGGATCTGGTCGTGCTTACTACAGGATTTTTGGGAGACGATACCGTAGATCAGATTAAAGGGCACCTCAAGGTTTCGTCAAATGCGGATGGTTTTTTTCAGGAAAGGCATGTCAAGCTAGGGCCTCTTGATTTCCCGGCTGACGGCATTTCTCTCTGCGGGTGTGCAAAGTCTCCCAAGACATTCAAGGAAAGCTGTGAGGAAGGCATTGGTGCAGCAATGAGGGTATCAATTCCTATGAACAACGGGTTTATCGAGGCTGAGGGAATAGTTGCGGACATAGACCTTACAGACTGCAATGCCTGTGGCCTCTGCTATAAAAGGTGCCCCTATAATGCAATAGAACTGGATGAAGACAAAAATCCAAGGGTGATAAAGGCTCTGTGCAAAGGATGTGGTCTCTGCGCTGCGGACTGTCCAAAGGAATGTATATCGATTGTCCATTACAGCGATGAACAGATCTCTGCACAGGTTGAAGCAGCCCTGGAAGAAAATCCGGAGAAAAAGATTATCGCCTTTGTCTGCCACTGGTGTGCGCTGGGCGGAGTGGATATGGCAGGAGTCAGCAGGCTCCAGTACCCCACTAACGCCAGGCTAATAAGAGTTATGTGTTCGGCCCGTGTTTCAATTAAGATGGTGGAACAGGCCTTTAAGCTTGGTGCGGCCGGTGTGCTGGTAGCAGGATGTGAGTTCCCGACCTGCCATTATATAACAGGCAATTATGCAGCCGAAACAAGGTTGAAGCGGGCTAAAAAGAAGCTGGCCAGGGACGGTTATGATCCGGAAAAACTCTGGAATGTATGGTGCTCGGCAGCGGACGGGCCGAAGTTCGCGAAAACCATGAGGGATATGGTAAAAGCACTTGAGCTTGAATAAGGGGTTATAAAATATGGATAATAACATGCCTTCAAGTGATATGTTCGGTGATGTCAGCATGTTCAGGACATGTGAACAATGCGGATATTGCAGCTCTGCGTGTCCTGTCACAGGTGTAAATGATTATAATGTCAGACGAATAATCAGGCATATAGAGCTTGGATTGATTGATGATATCGCTAATACTCCTTTTCCGTGGTTTTGCACAACATGCGGCAGGTGTGAGAGTGCGTGCCCTAACGGTATAGCAATACTTGATATAATCAGACCCCTGCGCAAAATGGCCCCTGATGAATTTGTACCGGATGGCCCTCCATGTATTGACGCCTGCCCGGCAAAGATAAATATTCCAGGATACCTGCGGCTGATTGCAGAAGGAAAGCCTGAAGAGGCTTATGCCCTGATTCTGGAAAAAGTCCCTTTTCCGGGGATTCTGGGCAGGGTATGCACACATCCCTGCGAAGAGTTATGCAGGAGGGGAGAGGTAAATGAGTCTGTTTCAATTTGTGCATTGAAAAGGTTTGCGGCAGACAGGGCAGGAGACATATTCAGTAAAGCAGTAAAACCAGGTGATGATACAGGTCGAAAGGTTGCAGTTATCGGGGCAGGCCCTGCCGGGCTGAGTGTAGCTTTTTTTCTGAGAAAGAAAGGCCATCAGGTAACGATTTTTGAAGCAAATTCAAAGCCTGGTGGAATGATGAGGTTCGGGATTCCCTATTACAGGTTGCCTGAACAGGTGCTTGACAGGGAAATTGATCAAATTTTGGGCCTTGGGATTGAGCTGAAGACAGGTATGAAACTGGGCAGGGATTTTAATATTAATTACTTGAAGAATGAGGGCTATGATGCTGTTTTTCTTGGATTAGGAGCACAGCTCAGCAGAAAGATAGAACTCGAAGGTTCCATGTCTGACAATGTTTTGTGGGGGATTGATTTTCTGAAAGATATCAGTGAAGGAAAAGAAATATCCCTTAAAGAAAATGTCCTTGTTGTGGGCGGTGGAAATGTGGCTGTTGATGTGGCACTTACTGCGCTAAGAGTTGGCGCCGGCAAGGTGACGATGGCCTGTCTTGAAAGCATGGAAGAGATGCCTGCCAACCCGTGGGAGGTGGAAATGGCATTGGAAGAAGGTGTGGAAGTTTTACCTTCATGGGGACCTAAGAGGATAATCTGCAACAATGGAAATGTAACCGGAGTGGAGCTCGTCAGGTGTACTTCGGTATTTGATGGAAGCGGTAATTTCTGTCCGGCTTTTGACGAAACAACAGAGACTCTTGATATTGATCAGGTCATACTGGCTATAGGACAGACCACCGATTTTTCCTTTATTGATGATAAAACACCATTAAATATTGAAAAGGATCTTATAGCAGTCGGCAACCGGAATCAGGAGACAAGTATTCCAGGTGTATTTGCAGGCGGAGATGCCGCTGAAGGGCCGGGCGCCATTATTGATGCTGTTGCTGCGGGTCAGAGGGCAGCAGGTGCTATTGACAAATTCCTTGGCGGTGATGGAATTCTCTTTAAATCCAAAGCTCCAGATACGGCATCCGTGATGGGGGAGGAGTATACAGGAAAAAGAGAACAGGGTTTTGCAGATCTTTCGAGGGTACAGATACCGGTCCTGCCGGTACAGGAAAGGCGGAACAGCTTTGCAGAGGTTGATCTGTGTTTTGATGATGAGCAGGCAAAAATAGAGGCGCACAGGTGCCTGCAATGCGACCTCGAACTGCTTCTGGCAAAAGAGGCAGAAAACTGAGATAAATCAGTAAGTGATCACACCAGACACATTTATTCCGTCATTGTCTTCCAGGCAAAACGTGTCAGGAAACTTTCAGATATATTTCCTTCCATTTCTTTGAACAGACCCAGGGGCACCATAAAAAATAGAATACTTTTGTTTCAGCTCCCTGGAATCATTCTTTAATAAGATCAGGCACGATCATCCACTCTATGCCCCATCGGCCTTCGTATTCAATAAGACATACCACTCCGGCGTTCTGAAATTTAACTACTTCACACTCGGGGTCTCCGGCGACAAGAAGCCCGGTCAGACGGCTCAGGAAAGGAAGGTGTCCCACCAGCATCAATGATCCTGAATATCCTTTCAGTTCATCTGCCAGACGGCTGACATCGTCCTTTGGATTGAGGCCGGAGGTCGATCTGAACCCCTTTGATGGAGAGAGATGTCCGGCAAATATCTCTGCAGTCTGTTCGGCGCGTCTCTTGCCGCTGTGCAGGATCTCGGTGATTTTTACTCCTGATATGGACAGCCATTTTGCCACTTTTTCGGCCGATTCTATACCTGTAATGTTCAAAGACCGTTCCGGATCCTCTGCTTCGGTCCTGGCCTGACCATGCTGCACTAATAAAAGTTCCATAAAACCCTCCGTTTCTCAAGGATTAATCTAATCATGCATTGATTTGCCTATGTATCTGGGACAGTTGTACCTTGTTTAATCCTCTACTTCACTGTATGGTTGCTACATGTTCTTCTTCTTTTTTTAGTGTTTTATAATGCAGATATAAAAGTAAATGCCCCTGCCGGGCGCCTATTTTTCCCTGACATGAAAGACCTCATCAAAGCTGTATGACCTGAAGGTCGCATAGGGGGCTTCCAGAATCTTATTAACCAGGTCTTCTTTGGCAAGAGCAAATGAAGCGCTGTCAGGATATCCTATAAAACTGTATTCCGTGATGCCGCTGTACTGTTCTGTTCTGGCTGCTGCCCTCAGAATTTCGATCATCTGTTCAGTTTGAATTGTCTGCCCTGTATTCCGGAATTCGGTTATCTTGTTGAGCATAGCCCTGTAACGGTAATTATCCGCTTCAATTGATGCATGATAACTTCCCGGAGCAAGGGCTTCGGGATTGAAGCCCTGGTATTTGAAAAAGGTATTGGTAGTCAGGATATCATCTTGCTCGAAGGGCTCTATGAATTCAGGATTCCTTGTTTCTCCTCCGTACGAATCGACTTCAAAAGTCAGAGACGGATAATCTTCAGATATGAGATACCTCCCTGATACGGCTGTATTAAAACCCCCGGTTCGTGTGGTGGATGTTGAATTCCAGTAGTTCCATGCTTCCTGTGGGGTAGAGCTTGTTTCAAGGGTTTCTCTGTATAACAGATCATAGTCGAGCATGTCTGTTTTATCCCAGTCAGGCCGTGAAAGAACACTGTGTGGGGCCATAACAAGACCCGATACATTCATGCCCATATCGGCTCCTATAAAGCCCGGCCAGTTTATCCCGATGAAACGCTGAATGTCAGGAGATTCAGGTTCAACAGCGACTATCAAGAGATCATTGACAGTGATCTTGCGGTAATCGTTTTCGCCGTCCATGTTTTTTCCATGTATCACGCCTCCATCAAGCTCTGAATTTGAGGTGTTCTCACCCCACAAAACAGCGCTGGAGCAGGATAATGTCTGTATGTTCGGAGAAGGGCCAAAGATCAGTGTATTCGCCAGAAAATAAAAGGAATTGATCCCCGCAAGGTCATCTATATTCAGGTCCCGTTCAAGACGAAAGCTGTAGGCCCCTTGGCCAGAATCATGCATGCCTGTCAATAAGGCATCCAGCTCATTTGAATACCTGTCAAAAAGTCCTCCCATATGAGCTTTTACTGAAGGGATGAAGCTGTTTTCATAGTATGCGGTGCTGCCGCAATATTGCTCAATTACAACAAAATTAAGCCAGTCAAGGATCTGCTGTGCACAGAGACAACCCATCGCGTAGGCCCTGTCTTCCGGTTTACCCCATAAATGCAGCACATGGTTTCCCTTCATCGTTTTAAGCGCTCCGCCTCCTTCAGTCAGATAAATCTGTGATTCATTGAAAGGTACAGGCTGATACAAAACAATATCTGTATTCCCGGTGGTTTTTCCCTGTTCCACTTTGACGGGAGCATGCTTCAGGTTGGATGATGTCTGATACCAGCCCACAGGATCAGTGCAAGGCCTCCGCCAAAAATTGAAAAGCCAACAAAGGTGGCAGACACCATTATAGATTATTCCCTCCGGGGCGTAGGCCCCCATGGGCCGGAGGCGAATTCGCAGGTCCCTTCGTCAGATGAATATCTCTATTACGATGTTGAATATCCTGATGTCTCGATAGCCTAATCTAAATTACTCAATTGAGGCAAAGGGAGAATTACGCCTAAATTCATAGGGATTTTCGGCGAGTTACGTGAAAGTATCAATAGACAGTCTCAACAGTTGACACCTTTTGTTTTTCCATTCCTATGTCTTTTGGTGAGACGTATTTCATCCACAATATAAAGTATATAATTTTTGCCTTGACACAATGTTATTATTCATATAATATTTATAGGATAAAGTAAGTTCTTATCATCTCATCCTCATCTCATCTTGCATGCTACCGAAATGTTGCATGTCCCTTATTGGAAGCATTTATTTTTACCATCAATATCGGCTTCAAGTAAAAGTCAAAATAAAATGTCCTCTAATCAACTGATTTTATAAGTTAATTCATTGTATAAGAACATAGGATTTATATAACAATTGTTTAGATATTATCCAATAACACATTTCCACTATGCATCTCTAAGATAGCACTGTATAATAAAAACAATGCATACCTTCACAAATATCAATAATATCAATATATTGACACCACCAAATCCCTGCCTTTTTTATGGTATGTTATTTGCGTTATCCTGAATACAATCGATTAATAATATTACGAACAATTCATGTACATCACACAGAGTTATGCTTTGCATGATAATTGTCTTTGGAGATAGGCAAATTTTATTTGTCTAAGCTAAAGGCAAAGGGAGTGATCCGTTAAACCTAGCCCCTTGGATTCTGGATGGATGCTTTAACCAGCTTGGAGGAACTGGCGAATCTATTTCATAACCTAATATTTTAAAAAACAGGAGGTTTAGAAAATGAAAAAAATTGCTAATGTTAAAATCGGAGTGATAGGTCCACTTTTGGGGATAACGATTATGGCCCTGGCGCTGTTCTGTTTCCTGTTGGTTACAGGGAAAAATTAACTAAGATCATCAATTTGCTGAGATAACAGTATGTTGTGAGCATATTGGGATGGCGGCATAGTTCTTGCTTATTTTCAAACGGGTTGAAGTTTCACATTAAATAAACAAAAATTTTTTCATAAAAAGGAGGAGAGATGCTCAAGAAACTTATGGGAGGCAATCTTTATCTAATTGGGTTGTTTATTACATTGGCGTTCTTTGTATCAATCCCTGGGATCGGTATTAGCCCGTCAAACGCGGCCAGGGAAGTTGCCGACATTGTCCTTTATAACGGAAAGATTCTGACAGTGGATAAAAAGTTCACCATTGCCCAGGCCGTTGCAATAAATAAGGACAGGATCATTGCCGTGGGGACAAGCAAACAGATTCTCGCCCTTGAAAAAAAGGGTAAGACAGAGCGGGTAAATCTGAAGGGAAAGACGGTTGTTCCCGGCCTTATCGAGAGCCACGCGCATTTGCAGGAAGCGGCTGAAAGCGACTATCTGGAGAAATTGCCAACGCCGGATTCCGTCGATACACTCCTGAAATATGTTGCCGAAAAGGTGAAAACGCTAAAGGAAGGAGAGTGGATCGTCTTCGAGAAGACCTTTCCCACCCGCTTCAAAGAACTGCGCTTTCCTACCTTGGAGGAGCTAAACGAAGTGGCCCCGAAGAACCCAATCGTCATTGATGGCTTGTACGCAGGCCAGGCAAATTCGTACGCAATGAAGATCGCAGGGGTCGACAAGAATACCCCGCAGCCGAAGGTCGGCGTGATAGTCAAGGACCCCGCTACGGGGGAACTGACGGGGCGTTTCCTCCGCTGCCAGGAACTGATTCTGAAACACTACCCCGGAATGAGGAAGTTGACCCATGAAGATCGCATGGATGCGATAAGGAAACTCGTCGCCAGGTACAATCAGCTTGGTTTTACCTCCGTCATCGAGGGGTTAACCCATGAGAACGGCATCGCGGCTTACAATGAATTGTACAACCGTGGCGAACTCGGGGTCAGGATGACATACACCTGCGCGCCGGATATCGTCAAGAAGTCCAAGGAAGAAATCATAAATCAGGTGAAGGCAATGCAGCAACTGGTCAAGACGCCTGACACCTGGGGAAAGATAGGCCATGTGAAATCTTTTATTGACGGCGGTATTTTGACCGGTACTGCCCGGATGCGGGAACCTTACGGAGCCAAGGGTCCCCTGCATAAAAAGGTGTACGGGCACAAGGATTCTGATTTCAAGGGAGTTGTGATCTTTGATCAGGCCACATATGACAAGCTGGCTGAGGTCGCGTACGAACTGAACATCCCGATGACCGCACACTGTGTGGGGGATGGGGCGCTGGACGTTCTTCTGGGTGCCTATAAGAAGGTCGATGCCGTCCATTCCATCAAAGGTCGCCGGTTTGCCGTGACCCATGGCGATTTTACCCCTGAGGACTCGTTGCAATGGATGGCCGACCACGGGGTTGTGGTCATTGGCCAGGTCGCATGGTTGTACAAGGACGGCGCCCTCCTGTCTCAGGTCTTGACGGAGAGGACGATAAAGACATTCTATCCATTCAAGACTATGGAACGTCTCGGTGTTGTTACCAGCGGGGGAAGCGACCTAATGATCAAATGGGACCCTGTAAAGGCGGTGAACCCATATCATCCGTGGTTGGCCATGCATACCATTGTGACGAGGCAGGTCGAGAACGACGGTGTATTGGTGCCTGAAGAGCGTATCTCCCGCGAATCTGCGCTCAGGCAGTATACGATAAACGGCGCGTACGTTTCCTTCTCAGAAGGTTTTAAGGGAAGCATAGAGGTGGGTAAGGCGGCAGACCTTGCTGTCCTTAATAAGGATTACCTGACATGTCCCGTTGACGAGATAAAGGAGATCTATTCTTTGCGCACGATTGTTGGGGGAAAGACCGTCCATATGACGCGTGAATAACGGTAAAGATGTCTGCAATAAGCATCACCGTCTTAATTTCTATAAAGATCAAAATTACTTAATAGAAAGGAGGTCTTTGATTTTTCTCAGATATTTAAAAATACTAATTTCAATCGGCTGAATTTCCTGGTTGGCATCCCTGGACAATTGACCTGAGACATTTTGTATATTATTAGAATATTGTGGGTTTGTCAGGTTGTTTTTTTATTTTCCTCTGCAGTTGTTCTCCCTCAATGTAAGCTAATCAGCACGTGGATTACTTACAGCTTTACTTTCAGTATTATTTGGAGTATAGGCTGTTGGGTATTTCTCATTTCAGATTCAATAAGGAAAGCCCATGGCCGAAAACTCTGCTGTTTACCGCCCTCGTAACCCTAATTTATCTCAATATTATCAGTGTGTTGAAGATCATTTTGAGAAGCTTGAGCAGGTCTATGATGAGCGGTTTTCAAGACAGTACGGATTTTTTCGGCCCTATGTGAAACAGGTAATTTACCGGTATCTTGACTGCGGTATCCTCCATAATGGCTTTGCACGGGTAAGATGTAGTGATTGCGGCCATGAATATTTGCTTGCATTTTCTTGCAAGCGCCGCCATTTCTGTCCATCCTGCCATCAGAAGCGGGTCATAGAATTTGGTGAGTGGCTTTGTGAGGATGTCCTCAAGTCAGTCCCCCACCGGCATTTTGTTTTCAGCATACCTAAATTTCTTCGCCGATATTTTCTTTATGACAGAAAACTGCTCTCTGATCTGAGTCGTTGCGGATGGGAATCCTTGAAGGATTTTTTCACAGCAGTGGTCCCGGAAAAGGACTCCGTGCCAGGGGCTGTTATAGCTGTACAGACATTCGGTGATTTCCTTGGATTTCACCCACATCTGCATATCTTGGGCACTGATGGATGTTTCTACGGAGATGGGATGTTCAGGGTGTCACCGCTTTTTGAGTTGAAACATCTTGAAGATATATTCAAGCATAAGGTGTTTAAAATGCTCCTTTCCAATGAAAAGATCACACCGGAACTGGTAGACATGCATAAGACCTGGCGCCATTCGGGATTCAATGTATTCTGTAGTCCAAGGATACAGCCAGGTGATGAGCAGGCCATGGAGAACATTGCCAGATATATAGTACGCGCCTCTTTCTCACAAGAGAGAATGACCTATGTGCGGGACGAGTCAAAAGTCATCTATCAATCAAAAGATGGCAAGGAAGAAAAAACATTCGATGCTCTAAAATGGCTGGCTGCCATGTGTTCTCATGTGCCAAACAAGGGAGAACAGATGGTCAGATATTATGGCTATTATAGTAATGTCAGCCGTGGAAAAAGAAAGATACAGGACAAGGATGACGCCATCCCTTCCATCCTGGAACCGCAAGGCTCATTCAGGGAGTCCCGGAAAAACTGGGCCAGATTGATTCAGAAGATATATGAGATCGATCCGCTGACATGCCCTAAATGCTCAGGGGCCATGAAAGTAATAAGCGTGATAGAAAATGAGGATGTAATAAAGAAAATACTGAAGCATCTTGGGTTATGGGAAAAAGGTGCAAGGCCTCCGCCAAAAATTTGGGGTCGCCTATGAGAAAGTAAGTCAAGAAAAAACATCTCTCCATTAACAAGAAAATCAC